>Ga0137796_10002361_pt1 | contig 10179 bp, 8 predicted proteins | sample OV2TP3_FD_97704 | JGI IMG/M metagenome (GOLD analysis project Ga0137796, IMG submission 97704)
GGCTGCGTGTGGGAGAGTTCGAATTCCGCCTGGCCACGGACTTCGGCTTCTGCTACGGCGTGGACCGCGCGGTAGAACTCGCATATGAGACCGTCACGCGATTTCCGGATCGCACCGTCTACCTCACCAACGAAATCATCCACAATCCCCGCGTCAACAATCGCCTGCGCGAGCTGGGCGTCAAGTTCTTGAGCGACGAGCCCGCGGCATATGAGCGGCTCGGCACAGGCGATCTCGTCATCCTCCCTGCATTTGGCGCGCCGCAATCGCAGCTCGAGGAGCTCCAGCGTCGGGGTTGCGTGTTGGTGGACTCCACCTGTGGGGCGGTGATGAAGGTGTGGCGTCGCGTCGAAACCTACGTCAAAGATCGCTTCACCTCCATCATCCACGGCAAATTCTGGCACGAAGAGACGATTGCCTCGAGTTCGCGCGTGAGTAGTGGCGGGGGTCAATATCTCATCGTCCTCGATCGCGCAGAAGCTCAACTGGTTTGCGACTACATCCTCCAGGGTGGAGATCGCACAGCGTTTCTGACACGATTTCAGGGCGCCTATTCGCCAGGGTTCGATCCCGCCACCGATTTACTCCGCGTCGGCTGTGCGAATCAGACGACGATGTTGAGCAGTGAATCACTCGCCATTGCCGAGTTGTTCCGCCAGACGATGATCAAGAAATATGGCACCGTGGCGATCGAGCAGCATTTTCGCTCCTTTGATACGATCTGCACCGCCACGCAAGATCGGCAAGATGCGATGCTCGCACTGGCGCAGGAGCCGATTGATCTCTTCCTCGTCGTGGGAGGATTTAATTCCAGCAACACGTCGCATCTGGCGGAAATTGCTGGACACCACAAACCCACCTATCACATCGAAGATGCTGCGGGGCTGGTGTCGTCCGGCGTCATTCGTCACAAACCCATGGGCAGCACGACGCCGACGGAGACACACGGGTGGTTGCCTGACGGCCCCCTGACGATTGGGTTGACCTCTGGCGCTTCCACACCAAACCGCATCCTCGGTGACGTCATCGAGCGGTTGGCCTCCTTTCGCGGCTATGCCCTTGACGCACCGTGCACGTCGTCCCCTGCTCCTTCGTGACTGCTGCTTCTTAAGTCCAGCGATGAGTCTCCTCGACGCGGCCTTAGCGTATGCGCGCGCTCATGAGCGCGAGGCGCTCGATGAGCTCATCACGTGCCTCAAACTTCCCAGCGTCAGCGCGCAACCACGTCATGCGCATGATGTGGCGATGTGCGCGGCGATGCTCAAGAATGCCCTGCGCAGCCGCGGCTTTACCGCCGAGGTCATTCCGACGACAGGTCATCCGAGTGTCGTGGGCGAATGGCTGCAGGCGACGGGAAAGCCCACCGTCCTCATCTACGCGCACTACGATGTGCAACCGCCGGAGCCACTCGAAGAGTGGCACAGTCCACCCTTTGAACCGACGGTGCGCGAGGGCAAACTCTTCGGTCGTGGCAGCATAGACGACAAGGGCCAACTCTTTGTGCACCTCAAGGCGTGCGAGGCCTATCTCACCGGTGCAGGCGCGTTGCCGGTGAATGTGAAGGTGCTGTTTGAAGGCGAGGAGGAAATCGGTAGTCCCCATTTGGGAGACGTGTTGGCGAGCCAACGCGACCGCTTGCGCGCGGATGTCGTCGTCGTGTCGGATACACCGATGTTGGAGCGCGGCAAGCCCGCGATCTGCTATGGGCTGCGCGGGTTGTGTTGTCTGGAAATCGAGGTGAGTGGTCCCAGTCACGATGTGCACTCAGGGCAGTTTGGTGGCGCGGTCATCAATCCAGCAACGGTGTTAGTCAAGCTGCTGGCGCAGCTCAAGGATGCGAAGGGGCGGGTGACGATCCCAGGATTCTATGCACAGGTGGTGCCGCTCACACCAGCAGAACGTCAAGTGTTGGCCAAAATTCCTCTTAACCCGCAAGTCTTTTTGCAGGCGGCAGGTGTCACCGAAGAGCGTGGGGAAGAGGGGCACACCTTTTTCGAACGGATCTGGGCAAGGCCGACATTGGACATCAATGGACTCAGCAGCGGCTATCAAGGGGAAGGCGCGAAGACGATTATCCCAGCGACAGCATCGGCAAAACTGAGCATGCGGTTAGTCCCCAATCAAGACCCTGGCACGATCGCATCGCTCACGGAACGTTACTTGAAACAGCTCTGTCCGTCGGGTGTGCGTATGACCGTCAAGCACTTAGGGGAGGGGAAACCATTTCTCACCCCTCTCACGCATCCGGCCATGCGTGCAGCCGAGCGGGCACTCAAGCAAGGTTTTGGCTCAGAGGTATCCTTCATCCGCGAAGGCGGCTCCATTCCCTTCGTGACCGCCATCAGTGAGACGCTGCAGGTTCCATGTCTTCTCGTCGGTTTTGGTCTTCCCGACGAGAACGCCCACGCCCCCAACGAATACCTCGACCTCGACCACTTCCATCGAGGGATCCGCAGCATGATCCACCTCTATCACGAGATGGCACAACTGACCCTGCCTTGACAGGTCCGTCGAACCATGTTAAGGTTGCCTGTAGAGAAGGAGTCCAGATGGCTGAAGGTACCAATGGTCTCATCGAGATGGAGGTCAACAAAATCCGCATTGACGAGCGACGGGGGGAGCAAATTATCGTCCTCAAAGAGCGGGGCGGCAATCGCATGCTCCCGATCATCATCGGGATTTCCGAAGTCACCGCCATCAAGATGAAAGTGAGTGGAATTGCCCCACCGCGGCCGCTCACGCACGATCTCCTGCGCAGTACGATTGAACAGTTAGGCGCGAAGCTCGAGCGGATCGTCATCCACAAACTCGAGCTCAATACCTTCTTCGCCCAACTGGTCTTGCGGACGAAAGAGAACACCCTCACCGAAGTAGATGCCCGGCCCTCGGATTCCATCGCGCTGGCGCTGCGGGCGGATGCACCCATCTTCGTTGCGCCTGAAATCCTCGACCAAGTCGCCTCCAGTTTTGGTGGGTAGATCGGTCCTCAGCGCCCACGACGGTTCGTTTTGCCTCAACGGGACCCCGCGGTTCCTCCTCGCCGCAGAACTCCACTACTTCCGCGTACCTCACACACTGTGGGACACCAGCCTCGCGCAACTCAAGGCCCTCGGCTGTAACGCCATCTCGAGTTACCTGCCGTGGTCCTGGCATGAACCAGAGGAGGGACAGTGCGATTTCACTGGCGCCACGCATCCCCGTCGCAATCTCGCGCAATTCCTGGAGCTGGTTCGCAAGCACGGCCTCGTGTTCCTGGCGCGTCCGGGCCCGTTCATCTACGCCGAATTTCTTGGCCTCGGCTATCCGCGGTGGCTGGCGCGTCGCTATCCTGAACTCATCGCGCGTCGCCCTGACGGGACCCTGCTCGCTGAGGCGCGCTGGGAAACCATCAGCTTCCTCCATCCGACCTACCAACGCTTGGTCCGTCGGTGGTATCAGGCGGTCGTCGAAACGTTGACGCCGTTTTGGCACGATCCGGTGGTGACGTGTCAGCTCGATAATGAGACTGGCCTCATGTATGCCCACCGACTGGGCGAGCTGGATTTCAATCCCCACACCGTAGATTGCTACCAACGCTTCCTCGCACGTCGGTATCAGACGATCGCACAGCTCAACGCGCGCTGGCACGCCAGCTATCGCAGTTTTGAGGAGATTCTGCCACCGCGGCGTCCGCTGCAACATTTTGCATCGCTCGCGTTTCAGGAATTTCTTGAACAGGGCATCGCTGACTACCTCGCCTTCCTGAAGGCGACAGCCACAACGCTCGGCGTGCCGGTGCCGCTGACACATAACGAACAAACCACCCATCACAGCCCAGCCCACGTCGCGCTGAAACGCGCCCAGGTGGACTGGATAGGCTACGATCTATACCTGAAATTCTCCAACCGTCCTGAGCCAGCCGAAGTGCCGTTTGCGAACACGAGCTATCCGGCGATCTTCGCGGGGTGGGCGGATGCCACGCATCCGTTGTGGGCGCCGGAGGTGGGCATGGGCTGGTTTCGGCACGGCGTGCATGTCGGCAACGACACGATTGTCCAAGCGATCATGGGCTCGGTCGCCCACGGTGTGCAGGGCCTCACGTGTTACATCGCGCAGGATGGCGTTGAACCTGATGGCACTCCGTACCGCTATGGCACGATCCTGAATCAGGCAGGACAGTTGACGGAGCGCGGCCAGCTCTTTGAGCGGCTTGGGCCCTGGCTACATGAGGCGCATGCCCATCTGCACCGCTCGACCGAGGTGCACGATCCCATCGGCTTCTGTTACTACTATCCCAATTTTCGCGTCACACCGGCGGAATATCTCCTCGGGCACGCAGGGCTCGACCCTGTGCACTACCTCGCGTTCCTTGGGCACTTCGGTTTCTACGCGCTCCTGACGACAGCGCAGTTTGCGCCCAACATGATTCACGTCGAGACGGCTCCGCTGGAAGAGCTGATGCAGTACCGCGTCCTCATCTGTCCAACGAAGGGCTATCTGGACGCGGCGACCGCGGAGAAATTGCAGCAGTACGTCGAGAGCGGCGGCGACCTCCTCGTGTTTCCGGAACTGCCTCGACGTACCTGGGAGGGCGATCCGCTCCCACTGGCCCAGCACCTGCCGGCTCGTCGAGAAACGCGACGCCTCCTCGGCGAGGCCGCGCTCAAGTGGCGGATGCTGTGGGATTGGGGATTGCGCTTTCAAGGCTGGACCAAGCCGTGGCTCGCCCGACGGCAACCCACGGCAATGCACGTGATCGAGCTGGTGGAACCGTGGCTCATCGCGAACCGCGTGCGTCCGCAGAGGTGCACGCTCACGACGAAGACAGGATTGCGGTGTCGCGGGGATTACGTCGTGTGGACGTTCATGCTCAACCCCGAAGCCGAAAGGCTGTTCACGATGGATGGCCGTGTCGTCGGCTTTCGCACCGCCATCGGCCGCGGGCGCTGCACCGTCATCGGCACATGTTTAGGTGGCAGTTACGTCACGCCCTGGTATTATCGCTGGCCAGCAGACACGCGGCGGCAATTGCGCGATGTGGCCATGTGGCTGATGGCGGAGTCCGGCATCGAGCGTCGCTTCGACGTGACCTCGGAGGATCCGGCCGGCTTCGACTGCCAGATCGTGACGAGGCGATTAGCGAACGGCGGCTCGTGGCTCTTCTTCCTCAATCGGCTCGGTGCCCAGCGCGGCACGGTGCAGTTGCGCCCGCTGACAGAATTTGGTATAACGGGCCATGTGCGGACCGTCTTCAGCGGCAAAGATTCAGCGGTACGATCCACGGCTCCAGGCGCGTTGCAGGTGTCACTGGCTGCGCAGGATGTGCTGGTGGTCGAGGTAACGTAACGTGGCGATTACGGCGGTCGGCTCCATTGCGTTGGATACCATCACGACGTCGGCGGGGACGGCAGAAGCCGTCTTGGGTGGATCGCTGACGTATTTCAGTTTGGCGGCCAGTCTGTTTGCGCCGGTGCATATGGTCGGCGTGGTCGGGGAGGATTTTCCTGCTGCGCACCTGGCATGGTTCCGCGAGCGGCCCATTCACCTCGAGGGCCTGGAGCAGCGCGCCGGTGGGCGGACGTTTCGTTGGAGCGGCCGGTACAGCGATGATTGCTCGATGCGCACGACCACCGCACTCGCCCTGAACGTTTTCCAGACATTTCGTCCGCAGCTGCCTCCCGCCGCTCGACGACAGCCGTATCTGTTTCTCGGCAACATTGACCCGGCACTGCAACGACATGTCCTCGACCAAATGGAGCATCCGGCCTTCGTCGTGTCGGATACGATGGATCACTGGATTGCGCAGCAGCGCGACGCACTGCTGGCGCTGTTGCCGCAGGTGCACGTGTTTCTCTTGAATGACGAGGAAGCGCGGTTGCTGGCCCAAACGGCCGACACCCACCGCGCCGCGCAGTGGGTTGTCGCGCACGGGGTGGACTGTGCCATTGTTAAATGCGGCGCGCAGGGGAGTATCCTCGCAACGGTAGAGGGTGTCACAGCCATGCCCGCGTTTCGCGTCGAGCGCCTCGCCGATCCGACGGGAGCAGGGGATAGTTTTGCCGGCGGTTTGTTAGGCTACATCGCCGCGCAACAGCAACCACCGCAGGCGACGTTGCACGAAGCGATCCTGTATGGTGCGGCGGTGGCATCATGGTGTGTGGAGGCGCTCGGCGTGGAACGACTCCGCCATCTCACGCGCGAGATGATCGAGACGCGCGTGGCACAGTTACGGCCACTGGTGGACCGCACGCCGTGAACCGAACCGCGATCCCCGATTCCCGACCGACGACCACACACCGTCACGGCCTCACGACTCTCCTCTTATTAGGCCTGCCGTTCCTCGTCATGGTCGCAGGGGGCTGGTGGTATGTGCGCCATGAGCTACCCTACGTGAACCGCGTGGAATTCGTCTCGCCACTGGCCGCAGAGACGCTGAGGATCCGTCACGATGCCAAAGGCTCGGGCGCGTTCGGTGCGCCACGGTCAGGACCACGGCATCACACCGGTGTGGACCTCTTGGGGCAGATGGGCCAACCCGTGTATGCGATTCGGAGCGGACGCGTGCGTGAGGCGCGCTATCACCGTGGCTTCGGGTACTTCGTCGAGGTGGAGCACGGCAAGGGCCTGTCGAGTCTCTATGCGCACCTCAGCCACCTGCATGTCCGTCGTGGCGAGCGGGTGCGGCAAGGACACATCATCGGCACCGTGGGCAAGAGTGGCAATGCCCGGAGCACACTGGTCGCGCCGCACCTCCATTTCGAACTGCGCCAAGCACGTCAGCCGATTGATCCAGCATCGCTGGCCTTCTTTCAGGCGCGGATTGTGGATGCCCCTGAATGAGCCGCCCACCCAGTCACCCCGCATCGGTACCACCGGCCATCGCCTGCCACGAACAGTGCTTCCAGTTCCCGACGTGGACGTCGTTCCCGCTCGTGCAGTTGACGAGCGCACGACAGCTCTCATTCGATCAGACCCTCGCGCGCTACCAGTTGACGCAGGCGGATGTCGTGTGGGCCGAGCAGGTGCACGGTGCAGAGAGTGCCCTCGTCGCCTCGCGCGATCGCGGACACGAGCGGGCAGGCTGCGATGCGCTCGTGACCCGCGACAGAGGAGTGCCCCTGGCGATTCGCACCGCCGACTGCACGCCGCTGTTCCTGTACGATCCTCAGCAGCAGGTGATCGGACTCGCACATGTCGGTTGGCGCGGCCTCGCGGCCGATCTGCCGACGCGCGTGATCCGCTACTTCGCGCAGCACGTCCAGTCGGATCCGCAGCAACTGGTGGCAGGACTCGGGCCGGCCATTCGGAAGTGTTGCTACGAGGTGGGGCCGGAGGTGCGTGCGCAGTTGCCTGAGGATTGTGAGGACCACGCTGGACGCACCGTGCTGGATATTCCGTCCGGCATCCTCCGACGGCTGGCACGCGCAGGACTGCTCTCCGCGCACGTGCATGATGGAGCGCTCTGCACCGCCTGTCACGTGGAGCAGTGCTACTCTGTGCGTCGCGAAGGCGCCCAGACCGGACGGCTCCTGTCGTTGCTGATGTTGAGGGCCTCGTGAGTTCATCTCGTGGTAGACGGCCGCAGGTGCATCCGAGCGCCTGGGTCGCTCCAGGCGCCCAGCTCATCGGGGATGTGCGGGTTGGCGCGCACGCCAGCGTTTGGTTCAACGCGGTCCTGCGCGCGGACATCAATCGGATTCGCGTCGGCCGCGGGACGAACATCCAGGATCTGTGCCTGCTCCATGTGGATCACGATCAGCCGTGTCTCGTGGGCGACGACGTCGTGGTCGGCCATCAGGCGTGTCTGCATGGTTGCGTCGTGGGCGATGGGGCGCTCATCGGGATTGGGGCGATCGTCTTGAGCGGTGCCCGGATCGGGGAGGAGGCGTTGGTGGGGGCGGGTTGCCTGGTCCCGGAGGGAATGCGGGTACCGCCGCGGGCGCTCGTCCTCGGTGTACCGGCTCGACGAGTGCGGACGTTGACCGCGCGGGAAGCCCAGCAGCACCATCGCTGGGCCCAGTCCTACCGGGAGCTGGCGCGGCGGTACCGTCAAAAAAGCCCTTGACACCTCGCCCGCCATCAGGTACACTATATCTCAGAGGTTCGGAGTACAGTCGAAGTTGGTCAGTTTCGCGCACGACAAAGAGTCGAGAATACCGCAAGAAGGCACCCCTTCGTGTGGGGTGTTTTTTTATTTTGTCTGGCGTGACTACTACCGGTTCTCCGACGACCCCTGATCGTTAGGGGAATGACTCGATGAAAGGAGGGATCGGAAATGGCTAGAGGCAAAGTCAAGTGGTTTGACGACCGCAAGGGCTACGGCTTCATCACGCCAGACGACGGGGGGAAGGACGTATTTGTCCATCACTCCGCCATCCAAAGTGAGGGTTTCCGTACCTTGAGCGAAGGGCAAGCGGTGGAGTTCGAAATCACCCAGGGCCCCAAAGGCGCTCAAGCGGCCAGCGTTAACAAAGTCGCGTAAACACGACAGAAACGACGTGTCCATGCGAGCACAAGACCACCCGTGAGGGTGGTCTTGTTGTATCTTTATATCATATAAAGAGTAATAAAAATATTGACAGGGGACAGCAAACAGGGTAGTTTATTGGAGAAAAGTGCAAGCATGACCTGACCACCGGTCAGCGTACTGTCGCAGGCCAGAACCAGCGAACCGTGGAGCACATTACGAATCACGAACGACGAACGACGAACGACGCACAACGAACGACACCATGAGCACTGAGAGCACGATTTTCAAAGCGTTAGGGGCCCCCCACCGCTTGGAGGCGGTGCGCCTGCTGTTGGCGAGTGACCGGCCGCTCTGCAGCTCGGACCTCGCGCGGCTGCTGGGGGTACCGCTCTACACCATGTCGCGGCATCTGCACATCCTGCGCGCAGGAGGGCTGATTGAGGAGCGGCGCCAAGGGCGGCATGTGTACTACTCGATCGCCTCGCACAACGGCGCGTTTCGGCACGCGATTTACCAAGCGATCGCTGCGCTCCATCAGCGCAGTTCCGGAAGTGAGCACCACATCGCGGATGTCTTCCAGCCGAAGGATAGCTGCGGGACCGGCTTTGTGGCCGATCTCCACGGGCGCGCGAGTCACCGGATTCTGGAGCTGGCGATCGAGGCGGTGGTGAACTTGACCCATCGCGGGGCGATCGCCGCCGATGCCAAAACCGGCGATGGCGCAGGCATTCTCACCCAGATTCCCTGGTCCCTGTTGCAGCGCGAACTCCGGAAGGTGGGCCACGCGGCGGTCCCACGAGAGGAGTTCGCCGTCGGCGTCGTGTTTCTGCCGCGCGAATCTGAACCCCAGAATCGGTGCCGCCTCATCATCAGCGAAGCCTGCGGCGCGCACCAACTCCAGATTCTCGATTGGCGGAAGGTCCCCGTAGATCCCTCGGTGCTCGGCGACCGGGCCGCGGCCACGCGACCGCAGATTGAGCAGTTGCTCCTCCGTCGGAAGACACCGCTCGCCCCGGATGCGTTTGAGCGGATTTTATACCTGGTGCGTCGGCAGATCGAGCGGAAAGTGCTGGCCGCGCAGCTGCCCGGGTGTTACATCCCATCGTTGTCGTCGCGCACGATCGTGTACAAGGGTTTGGTCGTCGCGCCGCAACTGCGCACGTTCTACCTCGACCTGCAAGACCCCGACTACACCACCGCCATCGCGCTGTTCCACCAACGCTACTCGACCAACACGTTTCCGAACTGGTTTCTCGCCCAGCCGTTTCGGTTTCTGGGGCATAACGGCGAGATCAACACGCTGCAGGGCAACCGCAACTGGATGCGCGCCCGCGAGCCGGAGCTCAAATCAGCCGTGTGGGGCGAGCGCATTCGGGAACTCCTCCCCATCATCCAGCCGGGCGGGAGCGATTCCGCCCAACTCGACAACGTGCTCGAACTCCTGATGGTCTCCGGCCGGGACATCCTCCACAGCCTCATGATGCTAATCCCCGAGGCGTGGCAGAAGATGCCTGACATGGATCCGACGATCGCGGAGTTCTTCCGCTACCACGCGTGCTTGACCGAGCCATGGGATGGGCCAGCAGCGATCACGTTCAGCGACGGCACGCTCGTCGGTGCGATCCTGGATCGTAACGGCTTGCGACCCGCCCGCTATCATGTCACCAACGACGGTCTCGTCATCATGGCTTCGGAAGTCGGGGTCCTGCATGGCCTGGATGAGGCCACCA
>Ga0137796_10002362_pt1 | contig 10175 bp, 7 predicted proteins | sample OV2TP3_FD_97704 | JGI IMG/M metagenome (GOLD analysis project Ga0137796, IMG submission 97704)
GGGCATCGCCCAGATCATCGGCGGCCTCGCCATCCTGACCGGCGTCTACCTGACCACCCAGCGTTGAGCCCGGCCCGCGGACCGGGCGCGGCGGTCGGGGCGTGGGGCGCGCGCCCGGGATTCCATTCGCGGCGTTCCGGGGATACACTTGACCTCCAAGGGACAGGGGGGCGGGCGAAGAATCCGGGCCGGACCGGGAGGAGGGGGGTCCGTGGTCAGGATCGGGATCGCGCTGGTCGGGGCGGGGCGAGGCGGGGCGGCCCTGCTCGCGGCCCTCCGGGACGAGCCCGGGGTCTCCATCGAGGTCGTGGTGGACACCAATCCGGACGCCCCAGGCCTCGCCCTCGCCCGCCAGCTCGGCCTCCCCGTCCTCCACGACCTCCGGGAGATCGTCCGCTTCCCGATCGACCTGATCCTCGAGGTCACGGGGCGGCCCGAGGTGCTGGAGGCCCTCCGGGCGGTCGCCCCTGCCGGGGTGGAGGTGATCGGCGCCCGGGCGGCCCGAGTCCTGTGGGACCTGGTGGAGCGCCGTCGGCTCCAGGAGGGCCGGTTGAGGACGCTCCTCAGCATCACCCACGCCCTGAACCGGGAGCGATCCCCTGAGGTCCTCTTCGAGCGGATCGTCCGCGAGGCGAGCGCCCTGATCGGCGACGCCGTGGCGAAGCTCTGGCTCCTCGAGCCCGGGGGGGGCCTCACCCTGGTGGCCGCGGCCGGGGCGCAGGACGTGGGCCTCAAGACCGCCCGCTCGGACGAGGGGCTGCAGGGGATGGTGCTGAGGGAACGGCGGCCCCTCGCGGTGGTGGACGTCCGGGCCGACCCCCGCGCCCTGGGCCCGGCCTGGCTCGAGCGGGAGGGGATCGCCTCCTACGCCGGGGTGCCGCTCCTGGTGGGGGAGGACGCCCTCGGGGTCCTGAACCTCTTCACCCGCGTCCCCCACATCTTCAGCGCGGAGGAGCTGGACCTCCTCGCCTCCTTCGCCGACTCGGTCGCCCTCGCGATCCAGCACGCCCGGCTCCTCGAGGAGGCCAAGCGGGCCGCCTCGGCCTTCCAGTCGCTGGCCGAGATCGCCCGATCGATCATCGGCTCGCTGGAGGAGCCCGAGGTCTTCCGGGCGGTCGCGGCGGGGGCGGCCGGGGTCCTGGGGGCGGACGCCGCCAGCCTCGCGGTCTTCGACGAGGCGACCCAGAGCATGGCCGTCCGGGCCGACTACGGGCTCGAGGAGTCGGACGACCGGGCACACAGGAGCTTCCGCCTGGGGGAGGGGATGGTGGGGTGGGTCGGCCGGCAGCTCCAGCCGGTCTTCCTGCCGAACTTCCAGGAGGACCCCCGGGTGAAGAACAAGGCGTGGGCGCGCCGGGAGGGGCTCCAGGCCTACGGCGCGATCCCGCTCCGGGTCGGCGAGGGGCGGCTCGTCGGGGTCCTGAGCGTCTTCTACCGGCGGCCCCACGACTTCCCCGACGTCGAGGTCAAGCTCCTGACCGCGCTCGGGGGGCTGGCCGCCCTGGCCATCGTCAACGCCGAGCTCTACGCGGAGCGGAAGCGGGCCCTCGAGGCGGTCCAGACCTCCCAGGAGCGGCAGATCCAGTCAGAGCGGATCCTGGCCCTCGGCGAGATGGCCTCGGGGTTCGCCCACGAGTTCAACAACCTCCTGGCCGGGATCCTCGGCCGCGCCCAGCTCCTCCTCCGCCAGGTCGAGGAGCCGAAGACCCGGCACGGGCTCGGGGTCATCGAGCGGCTCGCCCAGGAGGGGGCCCAGACGGTCCGGCGGATCCAGGAGTTCGCCCGGGTCCGCCAGAGCGCCGCCCGCGTCCAGGTCCACCTGGCCGACCTCCTGACCGACGCCCTCGAGCTCACCCGCGGCCGCTGGGAGAGCGAGGCCCAGGCGACCGGGACCTCCTACCAGGTCGTGACCGACTTCCAGCCGGTCCCGGCCGTCGTCGGCGAGCCGAGCGAGCTCCGCGAGCTCTTCGTCAACCTCTTCCTCAACGCCTTCGACGCCATGCCCCAGGGGGGGACCCTCGAGGTGACGCTTCGGCCGGCGGAGGGGGAGGCCGAGGTCCGGGTGCGGGACACCGGGGTCGGGATGCCGGAGGAGGTCCGCCGGCGCGTCTTCGAGCCGTTCTTCACGACCAAAGGGCCCAAGGCCACCGGGCTCGGGCTCGCGGCGGCCTACGGGATCGTCCAGCGCCACGGCGGGGAGCTGACGGCCGAGAGCCAGCCGGGGCAGGGGAGCACCTTCACCGTCCGCCTCCCGTTCGGCGAGGCGGAGGCCCCGGCCGCGGCGCGGGAGCTCGGCCCGCTCCGGATCCTGGTGGTCGAGGACGAGGAGGAGGTCCGGGAGGTGATCGAAGAGGCCCTGCGCGGGCGGGGGCATGCGGTCATCCTGGGGCGCGACGGGGTGGAGGGGATCCGCCTGGCCGCGGAGGCGACCTACGATCTCCTCCTGACCGACATCAGCCTGCCCGGCCACTCGGGCTGGGAGATCGCCGGGGTCGCCCGGCGGGTCCACCCGGAGGTCCCCATCCTCTTCGTCACCGGCTGGGGCGACCAGATGGACCGGGTGCGGCTGGCCGGGCTCGGGCGCGTCGAGGTGCTCCCCAAGCCCTTCAGCCTGGAGGAGCTGGGTCGGATCATCGCCCGCCTCGCCTCCGCGGCCTGAGGCGGTCCCGGGTTGGGGGGTCGCGTGTACGATCTCGTCGTCCGCGGGGCCCGCGTCGTGGACGGGAGCGGCCGTCCCGCCTTCACCGCGGACCTCGGCATCGCGGACGGCCGGATCGCTGAGATCGGGCGAATCGGGCCGGGCCGGGCGCGGCGGGCGATCGAGGCCGACGGCCTCGTGGCCACGCCGGGCTTCATCGATATCCACTCCCACTCCGACTACCATCTCCTCCTCGCCCCGGGGGCCGACTCCTCCCTCCGTCAGGGCGTCACCACCGAGATCGGCGGCAACTGCGGCTACTCCGCGGCCCCCATCTGGGGGGCGTGGCGCGAGGAGCGGGTCGAGAGCTACCGCGAGGTCTACGGCCTGGACTGCCCCTGGCAGGGGGTGGGGGAGTACTTCCGCCACCTGGAGGCGGCCGGGCTCGCGGTCAACTTCGGGCTCCTCCTGGGGCACAACACCCTGCGCGGATCGGCGATGGGGGGGAGCGCGCGGGCCGCCCGCCCCGAGGAGCTGGAGGCGATGGAGGCCGCAGCCCGGCGAGGCATGGGCGAGGGGGCCCTCGGGCTCTCGACCGGGCTCGTCTACCGCCCGGCGTGCTTCGCCCCTCCCGGGGAGCTCGCGGCCCTGGCCGGCGCCGTCCGGGAGGCGGGCGGCCTCCTCGCCGCCCACATCCGGAGCGAGGGGGACGGCCTCCTCGAGGCGCTCGAGGAGATCATCGGGATCGCGCGCTCCGCCCGCATCCCGCTCCAGATTTCCCACCTCAAGACCTCCGGCGAGGGGAACTGGGCGAAGCTCGACTCGGCCCTGGCCCTGATCGAGGCCGCCCGGGCCGAGGGGCTCGCGGTGACCGCCGACCGCTACCCCTACACGGCGGCCAACACGGGGCTCGACGCGGTCCTCCCCCGCTGGGCGCTGGAGGGCTCGCGCAAGGAGCAGGTGGCCCGGCTCCGCGAGCCCGATGCGCGCGCGCGGCTCCTGGCCGAGCTCGAGGCACGGCCGGCGGCGTACTGGGGGACGGTCATGATCGCGGAGGTCACCCTCGAGCCCCACCGGGTCTACCAGGGGCTCTCGGTGGATGAGGCCGCGGCCCGCGCCGGCCAGCGGCCGGCCGTCTTCGTCCTCGACCTCCTGGCCGCCGAGGAGCTCCGGGTCGAGGCGATCTACTTCTCGATGTCCGAGGCGAACCTGCGCCGGATCCTCAGCCGGGAGTGGGTCATGATCGGCTCGGACTCCGGCTGCAGGAGTCCGGACAGCCCGCTGGGGCGCGGGCACCCCCACCCGCGCACCTTCGGGACGTTCGCCCGGGTCCTCGGGGCCCTGGCGCGGGAGGAGCGGCTCTTCCCCCTCGAGGTCGCGATCCGGAAGATGACCTCCGACCCCGCGAGGAAGCTCGGGCTCGTCGATCGGGGCTGCCTGGGCCCGGGCCTGGCTGCGGACTTGGTCCTCTTCGACCCGGTGGCCGTCCGCGACCGGGCGACCTACGAGGCCCCCTGGCAGTTTCCGGAGGGGATCCACGCCGTCCTCGTGAACGGCCGGGTGGCTGTGGAGGCGAGCACCCCGACCGGGGTCAAGGCCGGTGGCGTCCTCCGCCGCCGGCCCTCCGGGCCCTGAGCGCCTCGGGGCCCTTCAGCGGAACGCCTCGCCCGCGCGCCGCCTGACCTCTTCGGCCAGGGCCCGGTGCTCGGGCGCCCCGATGACTTTAGGGCCCTGGGCGGGGCCGAGCCGGCCCCAGGCCGCGCGTCGGCGTGCCCGGCGGGCCTCCTCCTCCGCGAGCCGTCCGGCGTCCCGCAGGCGACGGATCGCGCGCGCGGCCGCGAGCTGATGCTCGCCCGACCGGCAGATCAGGGCGAGGTCGCCCCCCGCCTCCAGGAACCGGCTCGCCGCGGCCTCGACGGTCCATCGGGTCGTGATCGCGCCCATCTCGAGGTCGTCGGAGAGGACGAGCCCCGAGAAGCCGAGCCGGTCCCGGAGGAGCCGACCCAGGATGACGGGGGAGAGGGAGGCGGGCCAGTCCGGGTCGAGGGCGGGGACCAGGACGTGGGCGGCCATGAGGGCCGGACAACCGGTGGCGATCGCGGCCCGGAACGGCGGAAGCTCGACCGCCTCCAGCGCCTCGACCCCGGCCTCGACGGTGGGGAGGGCCTGATGGGAGTCCAGGCTGGTCCGGCCGTGCCCGGGGAAGTGCTTCCCCACCGGGATGAGCCCCGCCTCGAGGGTGCCGGCGACGAAGGCGGCCCCGAGCTCGCCGACCGCGGCCGGATCGGCGCCGAAGGCGCGGTCGCCGATGACGGGGTTGTCGGGGACCGTGAGCACGTCCAGGACCGGCGCCAGCGTCATCGTGAAACCTGCGGCGCGGAGCTCGCTGGCCATCGCGCGCGCCACCGCGCGCGCCAGGGCGGGGTCGCCGATCCGCCCGAGGGCCGCGGCCGGCGGGAAGTGGGTGAAGGGGGGCGGGAGCCGGTGGACGCGCCCGCCCTCGTGGTCCAGGGCGATCAGCCCTTCCGGGAGGAGGCGCCGGAGGGCCGCCGTGAGGGCGAGCACGGTGTCCAGGTCGGGGCAGTTCCGGGCGAAGAGGACGCCGCCCGCGAGATCCCCCGCCTCGGCGAGCCGCTCGAGCGTCGGAGACGGCGCGGTCCCCTCGAAGCCCGCCAGGAGCCAGGCCCGGCCCCCCGCCACCTACTCCCCCGGCCCCTCCCGGACCCAGCCGGCCACCCAGGGGAGCAGGGCGTAGGCCGGGAGGGCGAGGAGGAAGGTCAGGGCGAAGTAGGCGTCGTACCCGAACCGCTCCGCCCCGAACCCGCTCACCGCCCCGGCCAGGCGTCCGGTCAGGGAGAAGAGCGAGGAGAGGACGGCGTACTGGATCGTGGCGTGCTCCTTCTGGCAGATGTTCATGAGGAGGGCGAGGAAGGCCGCGGTCCCGAGCCCCCCGCTGAGGGACTCGAACACGGAGGCCCCGTAGAGGGCCGGCCAGCCGAGCCCGCCCCAGGCGACGCCCGCGTAGCCGAGGTTGGAGACGGCCTGGGGGATCCCGAGGACCCAGACCCCCCGGAAGACGCCGTACCGGGCGATGAAGGCGCCGCCGGCCAGCGCCCCGGCGATGCTCAGCACGATGCCGAGCGTCGTCGGCACCAGGCCGATCTGGAACATCAGCTCCTCCCGGCTGGGCCAGATCGTTCCGCCATAGTCCACCCAAAAAGGCTTCACCATGGGCCCGATGGCGAACTCGCCGAGCTTGTAGGTGACGACGAAGCCGGCCAGCGGCAGGGCGCGCCAGGTCCCGATCCAGCCCACGAAGGGGGCCAGCCAGTGCTCGCGCGCCTCGCGGGGGAGGTCGAGCCGCGGCACCCGGAGCGCGCCGAGCCCGAGCCCCAGGAACAGGAGCGCGGCGCCGAGGTAGAGGGCCGTCCAGGGGAGGACCGAGGCGAGCAAGACCATCCCGCCCCCGAGGATGATCAGGGCGACGCGGTAGGCCGAGGCCCGGACCCCGTTGGCCGGGCCCAGCTCGTCCCGGTCCACGAGCCCGACCGTGTAGGAGTCGATGGCGATGTCCTGGGTCGCCGAGGCGAAGGTCAGGAGGAGGATCAGGGCGAGGACCGCCCACCCGGCGTGGGCCACGTCCGTGAACGGGAGCGCCACCAGGACCGCCGCAACGGTCAGCATCCCGCCCGCGACCCACCCCCGGCGATCGCCGTAGCGGTGGACGAGGGGAGACCAGAGCGCCTTGACCGAGTAGGGGAGCTCGAGCAGCCGGAGCCCCCCGATGGCGCGCAGGGAGACGCCGTGGATCCGGAAGTAGACCGGGAGGACCTCCCAGAGGACGCTGACCGGGCTCCCCTGGACGAAGTAGAGGAAGGCGACGACCCCGAGCTTCCGGCGGGCCTCCGGGCGGAGGTGGGCGGCCCCGAGGAGGGCCCAGAGCGTGGCGCTCACTGGTCCACCTTGGGGGGGAGCGGCGTCGCTCCTCCCCCAAGCCCCCCCACCGCCCGGGTCCGAGGTTGGGTGGCGACAGGGAGAGGCGGGTGTCTCATCGAGGCCCGGGGGGTTCGGGACAGGGCGGAGGGCTCATCGCGCGGCCATTGTACCCCGCCTGCGTCAGCCCCCCTTCGAATTTTCTGGCTTTTCCCGAAATCGTGTGGGCTCGTGACCGGGGATGCCCCGCTCGCTCAGCCTCGACGGCCCGCCGGGGAGGCATCGGCCCCTCGCTCCACACGCTCCGCGGCGCACCCGTCAGTGGCTCGCCGGGCGGGGCCCCTCCTCCTTCGTTCCGAGCCCGCGAGCCGGCTTCCCCACCCGGCTCGCTCACGACGGGGACCCGCGCCGCTCCGCTTAACGTTCCGCTCGGGGCCGACGCCTCCCGTGCGGGGGCTCGGAGGGTCGTCGGGTCGGGAAAGACACCGATCCTGGCCGAAATCGTCCACGCGCTTCTGGACGAAGCGCTCCGAGCGCCGGCTCCGCCGGCGCAACCCTACGGGGGGAGGCTCGGAGGGGGGCGCTAGACCCCCTCCGAGGTGAGGGGCAGGTTGTCGATGAGCCGGATCGTCCCGATCCAGGCCGCGACGAGACAGACGGCGCCCTCGCGCCCGATCCGCGCCACCGGCTCGAGGGTCGTGGGATCGGCCACGGCGACATAGTCGAGCCGAGCGAGCGGCTCCTCGGCGATCACCCCTTCCGCGATCCGGCGGAGCGTCGCCCCGTCGCGCTCCCTCCGCTCGTAGCCGGCGCGGGCGGCCGTGAGGGCCCGCCAGAGGACCGTGGCCGCCCGGCGCTCCCCGGGGGAGAGGTGGGCGTTGCGGGAGCTGAGGGCGAGCCCGTCCGGCTCCCGCACCGTGGGGCACGCGACGATGGTGGTGGGGACGTTCAGGTCGCGCACCATCCGCTCGACCACCCGGAGCTGCTGGTAGTCCTTCTCCCCGAAGTAGGCCCGGTCCGGGCGGACCAGGTTCAGGAGCTTCAGCACCACCGTGGCGACGCCGCGGAAGTGGCCGGGCCGGGAGGCGCCCTCCCACCGCTCCGCGAGCCGCTCCACCGTGACCCACGTGGAGAAGCCCTCGGGGTACATCTCCTCCACCGTGGGGGTGAAGATGGTATCGACGCCCTCCGCCTCGAGGAGGGCGAGGTCACGCGGCAGGTCCCGGGGGTACCGCTGGAAGTCCTCGCCGGGCCCGAACTGGGTGGGGTTCACGAAGAGGCTGACCGCGACCCGTTCGCACTCGCGCCGCGCCCGCCGGACCAGCGAGAGGTGGCCCTCGTGGAGCGCCCCCATCGTCGGCACGAAGCCGAGCCGGGCCGCGCGGCCGGCTGGCCCGTCGCCCGGCGCGCTCGCGCCTCGACGCCTCGCCATCCGGGCTCTTCCAGGAATCATGTGGGGCGGTTCCCCGGCCGGGGGTTCCCGCTCGCTCAGCCGGGCTCGTCTAGGTGGCCGTAGCTCGCTCGGAGGCCTCCGCTGGCCCCCCCATCCCCCCGGAGGCGGGGGGTTAGGCCTCGCAGCCCAACTGGCGTTGGGCCGCTCGGCGCGCTCCAGCCTCCTGCGCTCGACAACGGCCACACGACTCGCCCGGAATTCGCTCGCCGGGAACCCCCGGCCGTGAGCCTCCCCACCGACACGAAAGTCGGTAGAGTCGCCATCCGATCTCTCGCCGGCCCGCCCTGTCGCTGAGCCCTCCGGTCGGGGGTCCGCGTGGGTCTAGGGGGGGAGGCCTACCTTCCGCGGAGCGGGGTGGTCACATCGAACGCACGATCAGGAAGACCACGACCAGCACGCCGAGGACGATCAGCAGGACGGTGGGCCTGGTGACTCCCGCGGATCCCATGCGTCTCTCCTCCTTGTCGCTCCATCCACCGGGTGAAGGCTGATCCCGGCGCCAGCCCCCATAAGATCGCGCACCCGCGGCCCGCTTGTCAACATTCGCGCCGGCGCGGATGCCTTGACAGTCCCTGCGGCCTTGCCTAGCCTTTCCTCGGAGGGGGGCGGAGCCCCCCTCCGAGGGTTCAGAGCTCGACGTCGCCCAGCTCGCGGCTCGGTCGGCCGATGCAGGTCCCGAGCCGCTCCGCCACGGTCGCGGAGGCAGGGGGGCCGTTCCATCGGACGATGCCCACGTACTCCTCCCCTTCGTGCTCGATCGTCAGCACGACCCACTTCCGGTCCGGGGTCAACCGAACGCCCCTGAGGATGCCGACGGCGCCCTCGAAAGCCGTCCCGGGTCGGGCGTACGATCCCCACCAATCGGGCGGCCAGGCCGGGGCCCCTTCCCAGGTCAGCTCCCGGAGCCTCCGGCGGCTTCGGGGCCGTGTCTGGTCGATCGCCTCCCGGAGGATGTCGAGCGAGACAGGCTTGGCGATCACGAAGTCGACCTGAGGGCCTTCGACCAGGGCCTCCGGCGTCCCGGTCATGAGGCCGACCGGGAGGCGGGGCCACCGCTCCTTCACGGCCCTCGCCACATCCCGGCCGGTCATGTCGGGCATCGTCAGGTCCGTGAGCACGAGGTCCACATCCTCTCCGCCCTCGAGGCACGCCAGGCCCTCTCGACCCCCGGTGGCCCGCACGACCGTGTGCCCCAGCTGGGTGAGCATGCTCGCGACGGTCTCGAGGACCGACGGCTGGTCCTCGATGAGCAGAACCGTGAGCGGGGTGCGCGGGGCCCGAGACATGGTCAGCCCTCAAGCCAGGAGTTCCCGAGGTCATATCAAGCAAGGGACATGCCAGGGCGGGTCGTGCGGGGGCGAAGCGTGAAGGGGCCTTGCAGATCGCCGGGTTAACGGGTCTGCGGGCGGCGAGGATGCGCTGTCGCCGGAGGGGAAGACCATGGAAAAATGACCGACCAGTCCCCTGGCAAATGGCTTGCGGGGCGTCGTGCCGTGGTATAGTGAGGGGCGACGGTGAGGTCCCGCGCGAGAGTCGAACCGGTACGGACGAAAGGAGGCGCGCGCATGCGAGGGCGAGGGATCGTGGTTCTGGCGCTGGCCGGAGTCCTGGCCGGATGCGCAACCCCCGAGGCCTTCAGGGAGCAGAAGGCGACGGCGCTGCCGTCGGCGGCGCTTCCCGATGCCTACAACTCCAACCCCGCGGGCTACGGGCACCCGCTGCGGATCATCGGCTTCGTCCTCCACCCGGTGGGGGTGGTCGCCGACTACGTGGTCGTTCGCCCCCTCTACCTCCTGACCGGAGCGTTCCCCGCGGCCTACGGGTACCGGGAGGGTGACGCCCGCGCCTACCAGGAGCACTTCCCCGAGCTGGTGGTGCCCCAGCCCCAGCCCAAGACCCCCTACTAGGGTCGGCGCGCGGAAGGCGCGGCCGGCGAGATCGGTGCCGCCCCGGCGGAGACCGAGCGGCTTGCCCGGCCGTTACCCTGTCCTGGAGGTACTGCCCCCCGGTCGCGTCCGCGGTCCACCCGCAAGCCCGCCCGATAGACGAGCGAACCCTGAGATGGCGGCGCGGCTGATCGGCGCCCCGGTGAGGCGCCGGGAGGACCTCCCGCTCATCACCGGGCAGGACCGGTTCGTCGCGGACATCGCC
>Ga0137796_10002363_pt1 | contig 10174 bp, 10 predicted proteins | sample OV2TP3_FD_97704 | JGI IMG/M metagenome (GOLD analysis project Ga0137796, IMG submission 97704)
CGGTGGTGAACAATCGGTCGAAGGCGAACAGGTACGCGAAGAGAATCAGATCCCCGGCGAATACGATCGGAGCGTCGAATCGACCGAGTGGAATCAGGAGGCCCGCCAGGAGGACGGTCGCCACCGTGACCACCGGGCTCGCGCGGAAGATCCAGGTGGTGGTCGAGCTCAACACCATGCCCTTCCGCATCAACTTGATGAGATCGAAGTACGGCTGAAGAACGGGAGGCCCGACCCGACCGGCGAAGAGAGCTTTCGTCTTGTGGATGACTCCGAGCAAGAGCGGAGGCATCGTCAAGAACAAGACGACGTGAACGATCCTCTCGACCACCCTCTCACCTCGAAAAAAGCTTGAGGAACAGGCGCTCCAGCGGGAAAGACCAAAGCAGCAGCCCAACGAGCGCGACGAGAACGTACAGGATGTATCGCTGCGAACTCCCCTGTTGGAATACCTTCACACGCCCGACGGCCTTCTCGGCCGCGCGCGCCGCCGGCGCCAGTAGGCCGTCGAGAACCGTGTCGTCCACGCGACTCGCGAATCGGGTGCCCCCGGGGAAGATTCCCTCGAGATGAGGACGATGGACGCGCGGACGCAGCACCCAGCGGAACAGGCCCACCAACGTGTCGGCGAAGGAGGAGGACGTGTATTGGATCCTCGCGGTCGGTGCCGCATATCCGCAATCCCAGGTTCCCACTCCGCCCGAAGTGCGGACACGAGAGAGAAGCGCCCACCCCGCCGCGATGGCTCCGAGGAGTCCAACGCCGAGAAAGGTCAGCGGCCGGAACGGGGCGAGCGAGCCGACGCCGGGTAACGGCTGATTCGTCCATGCCGCAGCGGCTCGGTCGAGGACAGGCCCCACGAGGACGGGCGCCACCCCGATGGCGACGCAGCAGACGGCCAGAACACCCATGGCTCCGACCATAGGCCAGGAAGACTCGCGGGCGCCCTCCGCATCGTGGCTTCGAGCGCTCCCGAGGAAAACCGCACCGAAGACCTTGACGAAACACGCCACGGCCAGAGCGCCGATCAGAGCCAATGCGGGAGCGGCCGGCGCCGCCTGGACCCAGGACGGCCCCGCGCCGATGCCCAGCGTTCGGAACAATCCCATGTACACGAGCAGTTCGCTCACGAACCCGTTGAGGGGAGGTAACCCGCAAATCGCAACCGCTCCGATCAAGAACAGGAGTGCGGTTCGAGGCATCGACTTGGCCAAGCCGCCCATCCGATCGATTTCACGAGTATGAACTGCGTGAATGACCGAGCCCGCCCCCAGGAAGAGGAGGGCCTTGAACAACCCATGGTTCCAAACATGGAGGAGACAACCGGCCAACCCCAGGATTACCCAATCCGGTCGTCCCAACGACCGACCGAGCATCGCGACACCCAACCCCATGACGATGATGCCGACATTCTCGACGCTGTGATAGGCCAAGAGACGCTTGAGGTCGTGCTGTCCGATCGCGAACAAGACGCCGACGACTCCACTGATCGTCCCCAGGAGCAGGAGGATCGCCCCCCAGCTCACGGGCGGCTGCGGCATCATCCCCAGGAATCGAACCAATCCGTAGATGCCCATCTTGATCACCACCCCGGACATGAGGGCGGAAACGTGGCTCGGGGCGCTGGCGTGCGCGCTCGGAAGCCAGACATGGAGAGGCATCAAGCCCGCCTTCATGCCGAATCCAATGAGCATGAGGAGGAACAGGAGCATCAACGTCCCGAGTCCGGCCTCTTCGACCCCGAGTGGTCTCAGCAGGAAGGACCCAGTCGCCTTCCGCAGCAGCGCGAACACCGCGAAGAGAGTAAGCGTCCCGACATGGGTCAGCATCAAGTAGAGCCATCCCGCTTTGCGCACCTCGGGATCGTGGGATTCGGCGGTAATGAGGAAGAAGGAGGCAAGCGCCATTGCCTCCCAACCGAAGAGGAAGAGAATGCCGTTCTTCGCAACGACGAGGACCGCCATCCCCGCGACGAGGACTCCGTAGAAGAACCGCACCTGCCTGCCGGTCCGAGGCCGATCCTGTTGGCTCCAATACCCCAAGCTATAGATTGAGCCCAGGCCTCCGATGAGGAAGATGGGGACGAGGAAAAAACCGCTCAAGGCATCGAGTCGGACGTTCAGTTCTGCGCCAGGGAGTGGCCACGGCACGCGGAGACTCGCCTCAGCCTGGAAGATCCCTCCGAACGCTCCCATGAGCCCGGCCCCGGCCGCGCCGACTGCGAAGACCATTGCAATCCACTGGCCGATTCTTGAGCGCCAGTGGAAGAGGAGCCCGGGGATGCCGCTGAACGCCATCGCCCCGGCGGCCAGGAGAACCAGGCTCAGGGGCATGGCCTAGGAGGCCTTGCCGGTGCGCGGGACCGAGCCCTCCGTCCTCTGGACGATGGATAGGAGCTCCTCAGCCGGCGCCGCTCGCACCAAGGCGCCCCAGAACTCCGGACTTCGAAGTAGGAAAATGAGCTTGGACAGAAGTTGAAGATGCAGTTTGACCGTCGGGCTGAAAAGCATGAATAGCTTGTCCACGGGCTTCCCGTCCGGAGCACCGAAATCTATGGCCCGCTGCAGGAAGCAGAGGGTAATCATCGGCTCCGTCAGTTGCATCACGATCGGATGACGGACGTGTGGGATCGCGATTCCGTTCCCGATGGCGGTCGATCCCAGTGCCTCCCGTGCCAATAAAATTTGGCAAAGGAACTGGCGGTCCATATCCTCGGGAAACGGGATGGCCGCGACAACCCCATGAAGGACAGCGGGTTTGTCCGCTCCCTTGATTCCGTAGAGGATTCCCCCCGCCTTCAGCGCCTGGAACAAGCCACTGACTTGGCCGTCAGCGCCTTCCGGTTCCTGGAACATCTCGGGGGAGACGGGGATATTGTGCGAGGACGCCCATTCGAGCAGCTCAGCCCTGCTGAGCCGAACTTGGTCGTTGATTTGGCTGGCCGGGATCGACCCCTTGCGAATCCATCTATATACGGTAGTTTCGGATACCTTCAGTAGACGAGCCGTTTCGCGTACGGAGAGCTGCATCTTATTCTCGTTTCTGTTATCATCGTTGTCTTGGGCATGGCAAAAAGCGCCTTCAATGATATCGGCCGGAACCGGAGCGAGTCAATAGGCCCATGGAGGGTCGTTCAGCTCAGATGAAACTTCAAGGCCGAGGCCATCGCCTCGATCAGCATCGGATCGGCGTTCGGCATCGCTACCCGCTTCCAGCGAATCCCGAGCCGCTCCGCCTGCGCCCGGTGCAGAATGTCCAGGTCGTAGAGCGTCTCCACATGTTCGGCGACAAAACCGATCGGGGCGACCGTCACCTCTTGCCCCTTCAAGGAGGGGAGAATCTCCTGGATCTCCGGTCCCAACCACGGATTCGGAGAGGGACTCCGGCTCTGCCAGGCGAAATGGGCTCGCACCTCGACTCGGTCCAGGATCCCGCGAATCGTCTCCCGGACCTCCTGGGGGTATGGACCCGCCTGATCGACCGGGACGCTGTGCGCGGTGAACAGGACGTTCGCCCCCGGTCGCAACCGAGCTGCCCAGCAGTCGAGGAGGCCGGGCTCGGTCGCCCAACTGCCGACAAGCACCACCTCCAAATCCTCCCGCGAATCGATGAGGGCGCGGTGATACGCCCCGACGCTGACCGGGCAGTACTGGGGGGCGAGCGCGAGTCCGACGATCTTGCGTGCCCCATCGCGCCGAACTTCCTCCACCGCCTCCCGGATGAGGGGATGCCAATGCCTCATCCCCACGTAGACCGGCAGGCCGATCCTCGATGCCAGCGCATGAGCCTGGGCGCGAGTGATCTCCAGGAGGGGTGACCGGCCGCCGATCTTCCGGTATCTCTCCGCCATCTCCCCCACGAACTCCGGCTTCGGAACGCGGGGGGCCATCACCCGCCGGAGGTACTCCTCCATCTGGTCCGGGGAGTCCGGGGATCCATGCGCCATCAGAAGAACCGCCGTCTTCATCGCGAGTGGACCCGCTCAAGGACGGCCAGGAGATTCTCCACCGGCGTCTCGGGGAGCACGCCATGCCCCAGGTTGAATATGTGTCCGGCCCTCCTCCCCGCCGAATCCAAGATCGAATCCACCCGACTCACGAGCGCCTCCCGGGGAGCCAGAAGCATCGCGGGGTCGAGGTTCCCCATCACGGCGACCTCTCCAAGGCGCAGCCATGCCTCGGCCAGATTCACGCGCCAGTCCAGTCCGATCACGTCCCCACCGGCCCGCTTCATGAGTTCGAGAAGCGAGGCCGTCCCGGTCCCGAAGTGAATGGTGGGAGCACCGGTGTCTCGAAGGCCTTCGAAGACGATTCGCGAATACGGAAGGACGAACTCCTCGTAGTCGCGGGGCCCCAAGGCCCCCACCCAGCTGTCGAAGAGCTGGACCATCTGCGCCCCGGCCTCGATTTGCGCGCGAAGATGGCGAAGCGCAGCCTCCGCCAGCTTGGTCATGAGTCTCGACCACACGGGAGAATGGCTCGTCATCAAGCCCTTCGTCTTGAGGTAATGGCGGGACGAGCCGCCCTCGATGGCGTAACTCGCGAGGGTGAACGGCGCGCCCGCGAAACCGATGAGCGGAACCTGGAGTTCGCGGCGAAGAATCCGAATGGCGTCGAGAACCGGGCGAAGATCCTGCTCGGGTTCCAGGGGACGCAGGCGCTCGACATCGGACTCGTGGGCGATCGGATTCAGGACCTGCGGCCCCTCGGACGCAGCGAACCGGATCTCGAGCCCCATCGGCTGAAGCGGCAGCAGGAGATCCGAGAAGACGATGGCGGCATCGAGACCCGGCAGAAGACGGATCGGAAGCATCGTGACCTGCGCCGCAAGATCCGCGTTCGTACAAAGTTCGAGCATCGAGTAGCGCTTGCGGAGGTCGCGGTACTCCGGCAGGAAACGGCCCGCCTGGCGCATGAACCAGACGGGGGTTCGGTCCACCGGCAATCGTCGAGCGGCGCGAAGCAGACGCGATTCGTCTGGGCTCAGGCAGGCACCTCGCGGCATAGTTCGTCCCAACGGAGGACACGCTCGTCGGACTCGCCGACCATCTCGGCCAACCAATGCCGCACGTAGAATCGATCGAATGCCCCCCCCTGCACCGCGAGCATGTATCGGATGTCGACCAAGTCCTTCGGGCGAAAGAAGAGCATCTTGAATACGGAAAGATCTTCCGCGGTGAGAAAGCCGGCGGGGCGACCTACGAGAGGACGCAAGACGATTCGACTCCTTGCGGCGGAATAGAAGGGAATGGACGGGACGAACAGATCGACATAGAACGCCCCCCCCTTCAATCTGCATGAACCGCGGTCCTGAAGCTCCGTGAGGGCGACCCGACCGTCCCCCTCCACTCCCTCCCGCTGGAGAAGATCCAGTGCCTTCGGCCACTCCGGTTCGTCGAGAAAGAGCGTAATGTCGACGTCGGCCGTGGCGCGGGGAACCGCCCACTGTCCATAGGCCAACGCACCGCCTATGGCATAGGGAACTCCCGCCGCTTCCAGCGCGTCGGCCAGGCGCCTGGCCAACGTGGCGAGATCAATGGGAGCTTCCGGCACGCCGGTGTTCTTCCATCAGTCGGCTCCAGATCCGCCGACTGGATTCGGGCAGCGCGTCCGGCGTGGCCAAACAAGGCCGGCTGCCGAGATCGAGAAACAACTGGAGGACCCACCGAGAGATCTGCTGGATCAGCTCGTCCCTGCGTTCCGGCGACATCCCGACATAAGGCCGGACCTCCTCCATGAGGTCGGCCAAGGTGTCCTTCCGCCGCAAGCACTCCGCTCGGCGACTCTCGATCGTCATGCCGGTATCGTATCACGCCCCAAATCGAAGAGGAATCCCTACCGCCCGCCCGTGGTAAAGGTCCATGTCTTCGTCCATCGCTTGCCGGCGACGTTTCCCTGCGCGGTAATCGTATAGGTCGTCCGGGCGCGCAAGGGATCCTTCGCGATGAGACAGATCGTGTTTCGTTGATAGCGCGAGTCTGCCGGGTGCTCGGGAGTGGAGAGCCACACATCCAATCCCTTCCCCGTCTCGTCCTGCATCGTGGCGATCACGCCCTTCACCATCACTTCCTCTCTGAACGTGATGGTGACCGGATACCCGGCGCGCTTGTCGGAATCGTCCGGCACCGGCGACGGAAGTTCGTTTCCCAAGGTCAAGGGAACGTCCTTCTGCTTGGGCGCCGGATAGAGGACGGGGTCTCTCGGCTTCCCGGGCCCTCGACCGCTGACCACGTCCAAGACCGAGACCCAACCCCACTTTCCCCCCTTCGCATAGCCGACACCCACCTTCTTGAGTAGCGGATCCAAAATCGGAACTCGATGGAAGAGGCCGGACATCCAGGCATCGACCGAGGTCACCGGATCCTGATAACCGATGTCGGAGGCGCCGGCCGCCTTCTTTCCTTCCGGAGAGTAGCCGGGAAGCTTTGGATTCTCGTCGTGCGCGCCGAGGCCGTCGGTGGAGGGATGCCCCTCGTTCCTCACCAGGTATGCCGCGTGCGCCGAACACCCCTTCGAGAGCGCGGAATCCAGGGTGACCGGATCCAGACCCGCGAGGCGTCGATGGGTGTTGATTCTCTCGAGGGCCTTCTTCTCGTAGTCCTGAGGCGCAAGGATGATGAGGAGCAGAAACGCCATATCGGCCCAAGTATACTCGCTGCGGGGACAAGTTGCGCTTTTTCAAAACGCTGAGACGCCGAGATTTCCATGTCGTTTTCGGCGTCGACAAGAGGATGGCTGAAGGCACGATGAGGATGGATGGAGGTGTCGGAGATCAACAGGATCAGCAATGAGGTGATCGGTGCCGCGATCGAGGTGCACCGCGCGCTTGGGCCGGGTCTGCTGGAGTCCGCGTACGAGGAATGTTTGTGCCGCGAACTCAGTCTCAGGGATCTGCGTTTCCGACGTCAACTGGAGATTCCGGTCGAGTACAAGGGAGTGAGACTCGCTTGCGGATATCGTGTGGACGTGCTCGTGGAAGAAACCGTGATAGTCGAGGTGAAAGCCATCGAGAGAGTCGTACCGGTGCATGAGGCTCCATTGCTGACCGACTTGAGGATGACGGGGAATCCTCTGGGCTTGATCCTCAACTTCAACGTACCGGTGCTGCGACAGGGGATTCGCAGACTCGTGAACAACCGATGATCTCTCTGCGCCCTCGCGCCTTTGCGGTGGATTTCGAAGCCGCAAATCGCTACATCTCTACCGCGCCGAGCATGGTTCACAGCAACCCCAACACCAACTTCCGGACGTCCAGCATGTCCGGGACCGGCGTTTCCGCGACGCACACCGCACCGTCGGCGGGATCCGTCATCAGGCCGTGGCTGCCTCGCACGATCCCGGCGTCGAGCGGAATCACGTCCATGAGATAGCGGAATCCAAGCTTCTTCCGGGCCAGCTTCCGCGCCGCGCGAAACTTTGAGGTCAGGAAGAGCTCGCAGGGGTCGTAGCCCGGCTTTCGGTGGATGTCGACCGTCCGCGCGAAGTCCGGAGCGCGCGAATCCTCGAGCCAATACGGATAGGCGAACCACTCGTCCGGTCGGGCTAGGGCGATGAGATCGCCCGAGCGCGGGTGGTCGAGCCCGACCTCGCCGGGAGCGACGATCCGATCCGCCAGCGGCGCCAGGCGGTCGCAGACCGCCTCGAGCGGCAGATCGCGAACGTAGAGATGCGCCGCCTGGTGATCGACGACAGCGAAGGCTTTCGACGCAAACGTGTCGAGCTGCTCGCCGAACGGGCCATCCCGAACCGCAAGCCAGCCGGCACGCCGAAGCTCGCGGTTCAAGTACGCCGCGCGCTTCACCGGAACCAATCCGTACTCCGAGACCGCCACGACCTTCGCGCCGATGGATCGGGCGGCGTCGATCACGAGCTTCGCGCAGGCATCGACTTCTCGGACGCGTTCCAGATCGCCCGGGCCGCACCGCTGATAGTCGTAATCGAGATGCGGCAGATACACGAGCGTCAGTTGAGGGCGATTCTTCTCGATCACGATCGCGGAGGCGCGGGCGATCCAGTCACTGGAGGCGAGTCCGGCGGCGGGTCCCCAGAAGGCCGGGAAGGGAAACGGCCCCAGCGCGCGTTCCAGATCGCACCCGGTGCCGTCCACGATCGCGAACACCTTCGAGCCGTCCGCGCCGTAGTGCGGCTTCGGGGTCGCGAACCAATCCACCGGTGCCCCCTGGTTGAACCACCAAAACATCTTCGCGCAGGTGAATCGTCGAGGAGCGTACAGAGTCTCCGTCTGGATCAGTCGGTTCGACTGCGGCCAGAATCGGACCTCCATGGTGTCTCGGAAGAGCCATCCGTTCCCGACGATGCCATGTCGCGATGGCGGCGTCCCCGTGAGCATCGTCGCCTGGGCCGTGCTGGTCACGGCCGGCAGGGGTCCTCGCATCGGCATGATTCGGCCCACCGACGCGATGGAGGGCGCGTGCGGAACGAGGCGAGGCGTGAGGCCGACGACGTTCAGGAGGACGACGGAAGGCATGGGAAGAGAGTAGCGGCATCGAGCCTCGGGCATCAAGCTTCCGCACGCTCCTTCCGAAACACTCAGAAAATCGACCTCGAACGGCGCAAGGTGTGGAAGGAAAGACATATCCTCCTCCTGCAGCCCACACAATCACCTCTTTAGAGTTTTCGCTCGATGGGTCTTCCGCAGGAGAATCGGTTGGGGTCGCGCCGCGTCAGGATTCTTCGGAGCCCCTCCGAAGGAGACGGGTCTTATCTGCGTCCGGGTACCAAGAACCACCCCGAGTTAGGCAATACTCCCCCTCGGGCGCTCCACTTGGATCCTTGACCGATCGGCGGAAATCAGTCCGGACCTTACGCTTGTTCGTCGTACCATGTTGCGTCCTCCTTTGATCCCACAGTAGGACGAGGGAGGGCGCACTCCGTAACACATATAAAATGCACCTCGAGCGCCCCCCGTCGAAGCAGCGGGAAAAGAGGGATGGGGTACTCTCACTCCCAGGGAGGCCTGAAGCGCCACACGAATGCCAAACGTGCTGTTTCTCTTGTCCTCGACGCTTCCGGCCCGGCGGGAGCCGCGGGCCTTGTCTGCATCGTAATACCAAGATCCCCCCGCCCCATGAGATTTCCTCCCCAGCTTCGAAAACCGACCGGATGGAACGGAAGCGACGTGAGGCGTATACTCCAAGTTTCCCCAAACCGTCCCGTGGTTCTTCTTTTTCCTACCTGTGTCCCGTTTGAATCGAGAGGTATCATAGATGGGAATGATCTCCGCACTCCTCCTCGTGGCCGGCTGGATGGTCCAGAATCCCTACGAGGGCGAGCTCTATGACGTCCATCTCCATACGGCCCGTCCCTTCGATCCCAAGCTCCTGGATCAGGCGAAAGAGGCGGGAATCACTCGCGTCTGTCTGATGGCCGGTCAGCCGAATCTCAAGTTGGATCCGAAGTTCGCCGTGCGATTCACGCCCCTTCGATTCGAACCCGACACCAAGAAGATGATCCTGGACGAGACCTCCGTCGCGCATGTGGAAGAGCAACTCAAGTCGGGTGCGGCGCGGGGCGTGGGCGAAATCCCGCTCCGCCACAAGCGCGCCGCGGTGAACTACCCGGCCGACCACCCCATCCTGCTCAAGATCTTGGACGTCGCGGCCAAGTACGGAGCGCCCGTGAACCTCCACGTCGAGAAGTCGTATTCGGCGGAATTGGATCGAGCGCTCGGTCACAACAAGGACGCCAAGGTGATTTGGGCGCACGCGGGCGATGCCTCGCCGCCGACCCTCCGCACCCTGATGAGGAAGCACGGAAACCTCTACGCGGACTTGTCCTGCCGCAACCCCTATTTCAAGCGGGGCCATCCGATGTCGGAGCAATCGATCACGGAGAACGGAGGGACGCTCAAGCCCGAGTGGAAGGAACTCTTCGAGGAATTCCCGGACCGCTTCCTTTTCGGCAGCGACGTCGGCGGGCAGAATGCGGACCGCGTCCCCCTCCTACCCGACGTGGTCAAGTACTACCGCTCGGTCCTCGGACAGCTCAAGGCGGAGACGGCGGCGAAGATTGGCCACGCCAACGCCGAGCGTCTCCTCCCTACTCGGTAAACTCCACGGCCACCGAGATCTCCTTCCCCCCTCGCAGAACGACGACCTTCGTTTTCTTCGGCGCTTTGCGAATCGCGTTGATGAGATCCTCACGGCTGGCGACTG
>Ga0137796_10002365_pt1 | contig 10162 bp, 9 predicted proteins | sample OV2TP3_FD_97704 | JGI IMG/M metagenome (GOLD analysis project Ga0137796, IMG submission 97704)
AGGGATTCCGTCGAATCCGCCTGTGGCTGGGCGCGAAGTCAGGCTATAGGTAACACCTTCACACTGAGGGAGTCAACCGGATTAGGCGCAGCCCGACGCCTGCGTTGAGATGGAGAGCACGCCGGCGATGGGTGTGGTTTGGTCGAGGGCGTCCTCGTGGGACTGCACCTTGCCCTGGTCGGAGATGGCGGCGTTGGGCGTGGCGGTCTGGATGGTGCCAGGGGCGGTGCTGGTGCCCGAGGTAGCGCCGGAGGCGCGGAGTCCGTTGGGGGCCGACGGGTCCTTGTAGGCGGCGACGGCGTCAGGCGCGTAGGACTGTCCAGCGTGGCGGAGCAGGGTTGCGGTGAGCGTGCCGGTGACCTTGACGCGCTGGCCTGCGTACGGCGCGGCAGTCTGCGCGTCGAGCAGGTAGAGCTTGCGCGTGGCCTCGTCGTAGACGGCGTACTGGGCCACGCCGCTGGCCACAGTGCGCCGCGCGTGCTCGGCGTGCTTCTCGCTTGCGCCTTTGCGCCCGCACCACGTGTCAGTGACAAAGCCCGTCACCGTCACCTCGCCAGTGGTTTGCGCCAGCGCCGCGCCTGCCAGGGCCGCTCCTGCCACTGCCAACAAGATTGCCAAGGCTACTTTCCGCATCGTCGTCCCTCCTGCGACTCCTTGCTTTGCTTATCCCCGCGCCTCATTGATGGCCCGCCTTGCTTCCACGGTCTCTCTCGGGCCGGGTGCTAACGCCCGGCGCATAAGGACGGGCTTGACTCGGCGACTTCGCACCGCATCAGTGTCTCGAATCACCTGCTCAACGTTCACTCGAACCCTCCCACCCTTCACGACCCGGAAAGCCTGGGCACCCCGCACCCCCGCTCGCCTTACCGAGGTCTCTGCACCCACACGCCATCATTTCTAAGCCTCCGATAGGCAAGGTTAAGGACTATCAGCGCGACGACCGGATAAACAATGATCATTTGTGGTGCAAGCCCAATGTTTCCTGTTCCCGCAGTAGCTGCCATTGCGTTCCCTATCGAAGCAGCCCTCTGGTTTTGGGACATGGAAAGGAAGAGGCCCACTCCGCTACTCAGCATGAGGTAGGCCATTTCAACTCCCAGCACGACGTTCGTTAATGAGACTCCCTTGCGCTGTGCGCGCAGGAGAAACAAACCTCCTAACGTCAATGCAAGGAGTAACAGCATGCTCGTCGCAAGGCGTGCAAGTTTAACCTCCGCGTAAAACAGCTCGTTTGAGCTGCTTGGGGTCGCCCGAAGAAGTCCATTCGCGGCCAAGGTCAAGCCGCTAACACCAAGAATGACGTTGAAGAGTCCTATTGAACGAATTGCTCGCATTGCCCAAGAATTCATGCTCACCTCTCCTTCGATGCAGTTATCCATGCATGTTCCCGCGCACCAAGCTATCCGGGCGGAAAAATGTCGCGCTCACCGTGGCAGTATTCCGCGTCACATTTCTTTAGACACGTAAAGTATCTTCCACCGGCGGCCTCGTGGCACTTATCACCGTCTACTCCCCAGTAGGCTGCCAGAAAACACCACATAGTATCGGCAGTTTTTTGGGTCTTGCACCCGAGTATGCAAAGATCACATGCAATATCATCAAATGCGTCGCCCATCCAAGGAGCGCCTCCACCAAAGCCGAAGACACCTCCGCCACCTGTCCAACCACTTCCGCCGAGGCCGCCGCCACTGCTTCCACCACCGTTCCAACTGCCGGGGTGGTCGGCGTCTTGCTCATCGATGGCAAAGTCGTCGGACTGGCCACCGGTTCCCCCGCCGCTTCCGCCGCTCCCGGAGCTGCTTTCTCCGTCTCCACCGCCAAACAACCCCTTGAAGAAATCCACCAACCAGTTCCGGCCCGTTGGGTCCATACGATTGATCGGATTCCCGCCCACATAGGCGTAGCGGTTGAGGCGCTGCGGGTTGGAGACGCGACCGCGCACCGGGTCGGGCCGGTGGAAGCGACCGATGCGCGCGCCGTGGTAGCGGGCGATGGCGTAGTTGATCTGCCCCGAGGCCAGCGACGAGTCGGTCTCCTTGCGATACGACGTGAACTTCCGCTTCACGCTGGGGTCGGCCCCACCGGTGCCATACCACGCCTCGCCGTAGGGGTAGTGCGCCTGCGCGCTGCCCGACTCACCGCTGTTGTCCGTGGTCACCCGCGTGGTCAGATGGTCGGCGTGCTGGTAGAGCATGGTTGCATAATCGTCGGACCCCGCGCCGCCCGGCGTGGTGCCTGCGCTGTAGGTCGCAGACGCCGCGTCGGTGAACTCGCTCACCAGTTGCCCGCCCGCATAGAGGAACCACGTGCGCGTGCTGCCTACCACCTTGATCACCTGCATGGAGTTGCCGTCATAGGCGTAGCTCGACAGCAAGGTGTTCGACAGGTTGCGAATCTCCACCACGCGATTCTCCGCGTCGTACTTGTACTTGAACAGGTCGTCCTGCGTGAGGCTGCCGTTCGAGTCGTAATAGTAGGTGTACCCGCCTAGCGCGGTGATGCGGTTGGTGGACGTGCTGATGGTCGGCGAACTCGACGGCCCCGTCCCATGGGTCACTGTTTGCCCGGTGCGGTTGGACGGATTGTCCACCAGTTCCTCGGTCTTGGTCAGATCACGCACCAAGGCCGCATGATACCACCCCGTGAAATTAACGGCAGCGTGAACTTCGCGCGATGGTGGGTGCGGTCTGTTCAACCGCAAACGGCGCAGAGATCGCAGACGAATCTGGTGAAGACTCCGACTCTTTCATAACCCGAAAGGGTGGCGCACCTGCGCAAACCGGGGCGATAGGATTGCCAGCGGAATACTGCTACCAGGGGATCAGCTTGCGGATGCCGCTCTTTTTCTTCTTGCTGGAGGATTCTTTGTCGTCTTTCTTCTTGTCTTTCTCTTTCTCGTCTTTGTTCTTGCTGGACTTGTCTTCGCCTGTCTTCGGATCTACGCGGAGTGGAACGTCGCCGGTGGGAGCCGAGGTAGCGCCCGGATCGCTGGTCTTGCTTCCCTCCGCAGGCGCGGTTGAAGGTGAGCCGCCGGGTGCGGTTCCTCCTGCGTTTCCGCCCTGTAGCTGGAAGTTCTGCCTGGGCCGCAGAGACTCTAGAGTGGCCGTAGTATCAGTAGGCGGCTCGAGGTTGGGCGGGCCGGCGTGGGCGGCGCGAGAAGTGTCCGGTCGCGCGGAGAATATGTTCAGCGGCTTGGTCATCCACCTCTTGCCGCCGTTCTCTTTGGCGTAAGCGGCTTCCGCCTGCATCCGCTCCAGCGCAGCCGCGTCCGGCTGCGGAACCGGCACGCCGAGATCCTCCAGCCGCAACTTGGCGTCACCGGCAAACGGAGACATCGGGTAATCCCGCACCACGCGCGAGTAAAATCGCGCCGCGATCTCGGCTCGTTCCGACTTCTCAAAAATGTCACCCAGCATCATCAGCGACTTGTCGGAATTGCTGTACAGCGGATAGCGGTCGGTGAGCTCAATCAGCCGCCCGGTGGCGGCGCGATACGAGCCCTTGATGTAGTAGTAGCGCGCAATGCGGTAGTCGCCTTCCGCCAGAACCTCCTGTACCTCGCGCAAGCGCTGCTCCGCTTCCTTGGCCCATTCGTGTTCCGGGTAAGCCTTCAGGAATTCCTGGAATTCGATCTCCGCCAGCCGGGCTTGGGTGCGGTCGCGATCCGGTTTCTCCAACCGCCGGTAGTGCGCCATCCCCACCTGATACTGCGCATAGGCGGCTTCCTCGAGGAAGGGGAAAAACGTCCGGAAATCCTTGTACTCCTGCACAGCCAGCGTCAGGCTCGCCGAGTCGCCCTCTTTGTAATAAGAATCGGCCACAGCCAGCTTGGCTTTGGCGAGATATTCGCTGTCGGGGTAGGTGTTGATCAGCGTCATCAGGTTCAGACGCGCGGCGACGTACCGGCTCTTTTGGATGTCTTCCAGCGAGCGCTCGTAGAGCACGCGGTCCGGCTCCACCGAACCTTCCAGCCCCGCCCCCAGCCTACCCGTCTTGCGCCCGCACCCTGCGAACAGCAGAGTGACGGCAAGGAGGATTCCGACCACCCGCATTTGTTTGTGAAGAAGTGCTGCTTTCATTAGACCTTCTGTGAAACGGCCTCTGTGGCCAGATGTTTGAGCTTGCGATACGCTTCGCCCGGATCGGCCGTGCGAAACACGGACGTGCCGACTACCAGCAACTCTGCCCCGGCACGTGCTACCTCCGCTACATTTTCCTCGCCGATCCCCCCGTCCACTTCGATCCGGAACCTGTAATTGTACCGCGCGCGCAGCTCTTTCAGCGCTTCCATCTTGCCCAGCGAGCCGGGAATGAACTTCTGCCCCCCAAAGCCCGGATTGACGCTCATCACCAGGACAAAGTCGGCCAGCCCCAGCACTTCGGCGAGCGTGGCCACCGGAGTGGCGGGGTTGATCACCGCTCCCGCCTTGCACCCGTTGTCCTGAATGGCATGCAGCACGCGGTCGAGATGCGGGCAGGCCTCCTGATGTACGGAAATCATGTCCGCCCCGGCGTCCGCGAACGCATCCACGTAGCGTTCGGGCTTCTCGATCATCAGATGCACGTCCAGGTGCAGAGAGGTTGCCTTGTGCAATGCCGCCACTACCGGCACGCCGATGGAAATGTTGGGCACGAAGTGGCCGTCCATCACATCCACATGCAGCATGGTGGCCCCGGCCTTTTCGACGGCGGCAATGTCCTTGCCCAAATTGGCAAAGTTGGCAGCCAGGATGGATGGAGCCACTTCAATCATGTGCGGAGTTCATCGGGCGCAAAAATCTTATCACTGGCCGGAATCGCCGACAACCTGTATCTCCACCGCCGTGCCCGACCAGGCGCGTGCGCCCCGCGCCGGCACCGTCCCCAATACCGTGCCGCGCGGCAGCCCTACCGACGGCAGGAACACCACCCGCCCCATGCGCATCCCCATGGGAGCCAGCCGCCCCGGCAACTCCAGCATGCTCGTGCCGCTCAAGTCTGGCATCACAAACGAAGCGGACTGCGGCCCCAGTGACACCAGCAGGCTCACGCGCGGGCTGCTCACGTTGGTGGCCTGTGGTGGCGGGCTTTGCTGCACAATCTGGTCCGCCGCCTGATCCGGCAGATGCACCTGTGTGACTTCTCCCAACTGCAGCCCGGTGCGCAACAGCTCTACCCGCGCCACCCGCAGGCTCTTGCCTTCCAGCGCCGGAATCGAGACCCGTTGCGGCCCCAGACTCAGCACCACCTGCGCGCGTTGCGTGGCCTTCATGGTAGTCCCAGCCGGCGGGCTCTGCCGCACCACCTGATCTTTGGGCAGGTCGCTGAACACGCGGTCAGCTACCTTCATCCCCAGCCCGCGCGTGCCCAGCGCTGCCTGCGCCCCCTGCGAGGAGAGGCCGACGACATTCGGTACCGCCACGGTGTGTCCTTGGATAGCGAAGCGCATCGCGGTAATCGCGCTGAGGAACATGGTGGCCAGCAGTAGAAACGCCATACCTGTCATGCGTAAGAACCAACGCAGCTTGTCTGGAATCGGCATGGTTGCCCCTGCGCGGGACCCTCGCACCCCGCCTGCTCAATTCTACTTCACTCTCTGCGACCTCTGTGCTCCTCAGTGCCTCTGTGTTTGTCCTGAGTCTCTCTGTCGGGGGCGGCTTTACGCCGCCCGCGATCACAGCGACTTGCGCAACACCGCCGCAAAGAAGCCGTCAGTACCGTGGCGGTGCGGCCACGTACGGAAATAGCCGCGCGCGTCGAACAGCGCCACCGCATCCGCTCCTGGTTGCAAGTGCCTCGCCAGCGCCGACGAGACGTCAGCCAATTGCAATTCGCTATGTCGCGCCAGCACCGCCTCCACTACTTGCTCATTTTCCTCCGGCTCCAGCGAACAGGTGGAATAGACCAGCCGCCCGCCTCGTCGCAACAGCAGCGCCGCGTTTTCCAGCATCGTCCGCTGCCGCGCCTGCAAGTCCAGCAAGTCTGGCGGCTCGAGCCGCCAGCGAAGCTCCGGATGGCGCGCCAGTGTACCTGTGCCCGAGCACGGCACATCCACCAGGATCGCATCGAACGGCTCGGAGAAGGGAAGCGGTCGCGTTGCATCCAGCGTCACCACGCTGACCTGCGCCGTGTTGCGCAGTCGCTCACGCAACGCGCGCAGCCGATGCGCGTGAAAGTCGCCTGCAATCACGTGTCCGTCACTCCCCACGGCTTCTGCCAGCGACAGCGTCTTGCCTCCGGGCGCCGCGCATAGGTCGAGCACGCGCATCCCCGGCTTCACATCCAGCAGCAGCGCTACCATCTGCGACGCCTCGTCTTGCATCCGCACGCGACCTTCGCGCCATGCACCAGCCCCCTGGATCGGCCCGCCAGAAAGCTCCAACGCCGCCCGCAGCCAGCGGCCCGGTTGCACTTCTACTCCCACCGCGCGCAACTCCTCACGCAACGCTACTATTGCCGCCGGTTCGGACACCGCGCAGACGTGGCGCGGCGGCGTATTGTTGGCAGCCAGCAACGCGCGCGTTTCCTCTTCGCCGAGCCGGCTCAGCCAACGCTCCACCAGCCACGTGGAATGCGAGTAGAGAATCGCCAGCCGCTCGGCCGGCGGCTCCACCGCCCCAACAAGCTCTTCGGCGGGCTGGCGCGGCGCGTTGCGCAGCACGGCGTTGACGAGCCCCGCAGCCGACGCTTTGCGCGCGCGCTTCACCAGCTCCACCGACTCATGCACCGCCGCGTGCGCCGGGACACGCGCGAGCCAGCGCAGTTGATACAAGCCCATGCGCAGCGCGATGCGCACCTCCGCGTCGAGCCGCGCCGCGCCCTGCTTTTTTGCGCCGCGCTGCAATTGCAAATCGAGCAGGAAGTCCAGCAGCCGCTGCCAGCGCAGCGTGCCCATCACCAGCTCGGTGGCGAGCGCCGCGTCTTCGCGCTTGAGCTTCGGGTCATCGAGCCGCGCGTGCAGCAGTTCGTCGGCATACGCCCCCTGCGTCTCCACCCGCAGGAGCGCCTCAAACGCAATGCGCCGCGCCGCCGCTATCGCCATGGAATGGATTTAGCCACAGATGAACACCGATGAACACAGATGGAGGAATGAAAATCGGCCTAGATGTCACTCTTGGCGAGGAGACGAAGCAACTTGTCGTGTTTCTTGATGGACTTTTCGGCCATCCTAATTATGTCCGGGTGCACACCTTCGGGAAGGTCCCGAGCTATCCTCTTTAACGCCAGGATGGCTCTTTGCTTGGCACTTTTCTTTTTCACAAGTGTTTCCCTTCGGAAAAAGCATACCATGGCTTGCTTTCTGATAAGCTCGCCGCATCTAGCTGCCAAAGCGGTCGCCGGGGGCGAGCCGCGCCCCGTTGGCAAAATCGCGCGCGCTGACGCGCGTGCGCCCTTCCAGTTGCACGTCCGTGAGCTCCAGCCACGTGCGCTCGCCACAGGCGGCATACCAACGCTCTCCCGATGCGACGATGGTTCCCTCCGGCGCCGGCGCGAGCTTCGTGGTCACCTCCAGCGGCGCGGGCCGCCCCCACAGCAGGCAACGCTGTTCGCGAAAGCTCGAATAGGCGCCCGGCCACGGCTGGAACGCGCGGATGCGGTTGTGAATCTTCGTAGCCGTGTGCGACCAGTTGATGCGCCCGTGCTCCTTCTTGATGATGGGCGCAAAGGTGGCGTGCTCGTGGTCCTGCTCGACCGGATGCACTTCGCCACACGCGTATTTCACCAGCGTGTTGGCCACGAGCGGCGCGCCCAGTTGAGCCAGACGCGCGGCCAGCTCCGGCGCCGTTTCGTCAGCCCCGATCTCCGTCTCCACGCGGCTCAGCGTCGGGCCGGTATCAAGCCCCGCGTCGATGCGCATCACGGTGACGCCGGTGCGCGTCTCGCCCTCGGCGATGGCCCATTGCACCGGCGCGGCGCCGCGAAACTTCGGCAGCAGCGACCCGTGCAGGTTGAGCCAGCCGAACTTGGGGATCTCCAGTAGGCGCGGCGGCACAATCTGACCGAAGGCGATAATCACGGCCGCGTCCGGCGCGAGCTTCTGGAAAAAATCGTAGGCGGAGTCGGACTTCAGCTTCTCCGGCTGATAGACGTGCAGACCCAGCTCCAGCGCCACATTTTTCACCGCGGAGCTTCGCACTTCCTGGCCGCGCCCGCGCGGGCGGTCGGGCTGCGTGACCACGGCGGCGATCTCCAGCCCGCTTTCCCCGGCCAGCTTCCGCAGCGTGGGGACCGCGAACTCCGGCGTTCCGCAAAACACGATGCGCACCGCGCCTCCTACCAGTCGCCCGCCTTGATCAGCTTGCGCACTTTGCGCTTGATCATGTCGCGCTTGAGCATGCCCAGATGCTGAATAAAAAGGACGCCGTTCAGATGGTCAATCTCGTGGCAGAAGGCGCGCGCCAGCAGACCTTCGCCCTGCCGCTCGAACCACTGGCCGTCGAGTCCCTGCGCGCGCACGGTGACAAACTGCGGACGCGCTACATTGCCGCGGAAGCCCGGCAGCGAAAGACAGCCTTCCTCCTCGCGCTGCTCGCCTTCGCTGTGGATCACCTCCGGATTGGCGATGACGATTTTTGCTTCCGGGTTCTTGCCCACCGTCACGTCAATCACCGCCATGCGCAACGACACGCTGATCTGCGGCGCCGCCAGCCCCACACCTTGCGCCGCGTACATGGATTCGAACATGTCGTCGGCCAGCTTGCGCAGGTCGTCGTCGAACTTGGTTACCGCCTTGGCGGGCGTCTCCAGCACCGCCTCCGGCCACTTGGTAATGGGATGAATCATCTCTTTTCACTCAGACTTAGCCACAGAGGAACACAGATGAACACTGGAAAATGGAAAAGGGAAAATGGAAAAGGGTGGAGCGCAAGCGTTGATTTGCAGCGCACACCGTCACTTGCGGCCCATTTTCTATTTTCTCTTTTCCCTTCAATATCTGTGTTCATCTGTGTTTATCTGTGGCTAAAACTCGTCAAGTTGGCGCTGGAAGGCATCGAAGCTGCCCCGCGTCTCTGCGAGCGAGTCGCCGCCGAATTTCTCCAGCAGCGCCTGGGCCAGCGTGAACGCTACCATCGCCTCGCCCGCCACGCCTGCCGCGGGCACCACGCACACGTCCGACCGCTCGTACGCTGCCTTCACTGTCTCCTTGGTTTTGAGATCGGCGGTCTGCATGGCGGTGCGCAGCGTGGAAATCGGCTTCAGGTACCCGCGCACGATTACATCTTCCCCGTTGGTGATACCGCCTTCGAGCCCGCCCGCGCGATTCGAGCTGCGAGTGAACCGCTTGCGCGACGCCTCGTAGCCAATTTCGTCCTGCACCTGCGAGCCGCGTGATGTAGCCCCGTGCACGCCCTCGCCGATCTCGACCGCTTTCACCGCCTGAATCGAGAGCACCGCCTGCGCCAGCCGCCCGTCGAGCTTCTCGTCCCACTGCGCGTGGCTACCCAGCCCCGGCGGCACGTCGTGCGCGACCACTTCGAAGATGCCGCCCACCGAATCGCCCGCGCGCAGCACCGCATCCACTTCCGCCTTCATCTTCGCTTCGACCGCCGCGTCCACGCAGCGCAACGGTGAGTCGAGGTCCGAGCACACCGCAAGAATCTCCTCCCATCTCACGGCGCGCTCGAGCCGCACGCTGCCCACCGCGATCACGTGACTCAATACTTCGATGCCAAACTCGCGCAACAGCAGCTTCGACAGCGCTCCTGCGGACACGCGCGCCGCTGTCTCTCGCGCCGACGCCCGCTCCAGCACATAGCGCGCATCGTGGAAACCGAACTTCAGCGCGCCGGCCAGGTCGGCATGACCCGGACGCGGCGCCGTCAGCGGACGCTTTGCATCTTCCGCCCCGGCAACATCTTCAACTGGCATGGCCTTTTCCCAGTTGGGCCAGTCGCGGTTGCTGATCTGCAACGCCAGCGGCGCGCCGATAGTCTCCCCGTGTCGGATGCCGGCCAGCGCTTCCACGGCGTCCTTCTCGATTTTTTGCCGTCCGCCGCGCCCGTAGCCAAGCTGCCGCCGGTGCAGCTCGCGGTTGACGAACTCGAAGTCCACCGGCAGCCCCGCGGGCAGTCCCGACACCCACGCAATCAGTGCCTGGCCGTGTGACTCCCCCGCAGTGAAAAAGCGCAGCATGATTTGGCTCGCCCGCCGCGGGCGAAACATCGGATTGTATCAAAAGTAG
>Ga0137796_10002367_pt1 | contig 10155 bp, 10 predicted proteins | sample OV2TP3_FD_97704 | JGI IMG/M metagenome (GOLD analysis project Ga0137796, IMG submission 97704)
TCTTCACCCACGCCGACGGGACCGAGGTGGCGCTGGAGATCCTGGGCTACTGGACCCCGGAGTACCTCCGGGACAAGCTCGCGCGGCTTCAGCGCGTGCGGGCGCCGAACCTCCTGGTCGCGGTGCCGGCGGCTCGCGCCCTCGCCCCCGGCGCCGTCCCGGCCCCCGTCCTGCCGTTCCGGAGCCGGATCAAGCCCGGCGACCTGCTGCCACGCCTCGAGGCGTTCCGCCGCCGCTGACCGCGGGTGGGGTCTCTCTCCCCCGAAGCTCCGGGGAGGCGCGCGCTGTCGGCCCTCAGGGGGTGCCCGCCTTTTTGAGCTTGGCGAAGTGCTGCTTGCGGAGCTTGGCGACCTTCGGGGCCACCACTACGGCGCAGTACGGCTGGTCCGGGTTTCGCCGGAAGTACTCCTGGTGGTACTCCTCGGCGGGGTAGAACGCCGTGAACGGCGCGACCTTGGTGACGATCGGGGCGCTCCAGGTGCCCGAGGCGTCGAGCTCGACGACCACCTGCTCGGCGGTCGCCTTCTGCTCGGGAGAATGGTAGAAGATGGCGGAGCGGTACTGCGTGCCGACATCCGGGCCCTGCCGGTTGAGCGTGGTGGGATCGTGGATGGTGAAGAACACCTCCAGCAGCTCCCCGAAGGAGATGACCGACGGGTCGAAGGTGATCTGGACGACCTCGGCGTGGCCCGTCGTCCCGGCGCAGACCTGTTCGTAGGAAGGGTCGGGGACGGTCCCGCCGGCGTACCCGGACACGACCTCGCGCACCCCCCTCAGCTCATCGAACACGGCCTCCAGGCACCAGAAGCAGCCTCCGGCCAGCGTCGCGATCTCTCTGCGGGCCTGATCCACGATGATCCCTCCTGGCAGATCGGAACCTTTGTACAACCCCGTCAGACCCCCGTCAAGGGGGGGTGCAATTCCGGTACAAGGACTGGAGGGTCCAAAGCTCAAGCGGACTCGCGGGAGGCTACTGATCCCGATCGGCCCTACGGATCTGGCAGAGGTACGCCCGGTGCGGGACCGAGCCGCTGATCGGGTCGATCGCCTCGTTCCCGATCAAGACGTTATAGTTCGCCCCGTCAGGCCCGTAGGGGTCGTAGCCGGGCAGGCCGAGCTCGGGGCAGCCCTGCCACCATCCGTGCTGGCCGCAGGCGACCTTCGGGTGGAGGCTCTCGTTCAGTCGGGCCCGGGCCCGCACCCGGCCCTCCGGGGTCTCGATCACCACCCAGTCCCCGTCCCGGATCCCGCGCTCGGCGGCCGTGGAGGGGTGAAGCTCCACCGCGGGGTCCCGGACGCGGCGCCGCAGGCTCGGGAGCGCCCGGTGCTGGCTGTGACAGAACTGCGGGAGCTTGGCACAGGTGAGGACCAGTGGATAGCGCTCCGCCAGGTCGGGCCGGGCGACAGGGCCGATCGCCGGCTCCGCGTACTCGGGGAGCGGCGGATAGCCGTGCTCGAGGAAGGTCTCGGAGTAGATCTCGACCTTCCGACTCGGGGTGGCGAACCCTGCCGGAGCGCCGTCTTTAGCCCCGGCGTACTTCCGATGACGGATCTCGAGGGGGACGCGAATGCCGGCAGGCGCCCGGCGCAGCTCCTCCAGGGAGAGCCCGGCCGGAGCGAGCACGTGGCGCCAGGCGGCCTCGGGATCCCCGTCCCAGAAGTCGGCGCCGAGGCCCAGGCGGCGGGCGAGCGCGAAGACGATCCAGGTATCCGACCGCGCCTCGCCCAGCGGCGCGACCACGGCGGGCCGGAGCTGGACGAGCGACTCGGCCTCCGGGCTGATCTCGAAGCCGACCTTCAGGTTCTCGCTCTCCCAGCAGGTCGCCACCGGGAGGACGACATCGGCCAGCTCGGCGGTGGGGGTCATGAAGAGGTCGGCGTGGACGAAGAACTCGAGCGCCGACAGCGCCGCCCGGGCGCGCCGGACATCGGCGTGGGAGACGACGAGGTTGGCCCCGAACCCGACGAGCCCGCGGACCCGATAGGGGCGGCCCTCCAGGATCGCCCGGTAGAGGTCGTCCGAGGTGACCCAGCCCCAGCGCGCCGGGCCCAGCGGCCGCTCCTTCCGGCCGAGGGCCTTCTCGAGCTGCGCCGGCCGGATGAGGTCCATCCCCGAGACCTCGGCGGTGGGGACTTTCGGGAAGAGGACGTTCCCCCCGGGGGCGTCGAAGCTCCCGGTGAGGGCGTAGAGGAGCGAGATCGCGCGGTCGGTCTGGGTGGCGTTGGTGTGCTGGCCCACGCCGGTCCAGACGTAGTAGGAGACCGGGCGGGACTCGAACAGGAGCCGGGCGGCCTGACGGACCTGATCCCGGGGGACCCCGGTGATCGCCTCGACGACCTCGGGCGGGTAACGCCGGCAGAGGCCGGCGTAGAGGTCGAAAGCCGGCCGACACTCCAGGTCTCCCTCGGGCGTGGCGACGCGGTAGCGTCCGACGAGCGCCGGGTCGGCGTCGGGCCTCTCATAGCGGACGCCGGCCGGATCGTAGATCACCGGTCGCAGGGTGACCAGGTCCCAGGCCACGTACCGGTCCGGGCTCCCCTCGCGCGAGAGATCCCGCTCGGTGAGAAATCGCCCTGTGTCCCCTCGCACGAGGAGGGGCCCGTTGGTCCAGTCGCGGACGAACTCTCGATCGAACCACCCCGCCTCGATCATCGCGGAGGCGATTCCCAGGGCCAGGGCCCCGTCGCTTCCCGGCCGGACCCGGAGCCAGAGATCGGCCTTGGCGGCGAGCCCGGCCCGCCGCGGATCGACGACGATCAGCCGGGCGCCCCGGGCCCTGGCCGCCACCGCGCCCGTGGCGTGGGTCAGCCAGGACGTGCTCGGGTTGTGCCCCCAGAGGAGCACGCACTTCGTTTGCGCGAAGTCCGGGGCAGGGATGCCGACGCCGAAGGTGTAGCGCGTGGCGTAGTCCTTGTGCCAGTTGCAGACCTCCGTGGCGTAGCAGATGTTCGGGCTGCCGAAGACGCGGATGAACCGCTCGATCCAGGCGATGGCGTCGGAGAGGGCCGTGCCGCTGGGGGAGGTGACGCTGAAGGCGACGGTCTCGGGGCCGTGCGCATCGGCCAGCCGCCGGAGCGAAGCCGCCACGAGGTCGAGGGCCTCGTCCCAGGTCACCCGCGTCCAGCCCGGGTCTGGATCCCCTTTGGGGCGGCTCCGCTTGAGCGGGTGGAGGAGCCGCTCGGGGCTGTAGACGAGATCCGGGGCGGCCCGCCCCTTGGCGCAGAGCGCCTGGCCGGTGGGGTGGGAAGGGTCCGGCTCGACAGCCACAAGACGCCCGCTCTCCACCACCGAGACGCAGCCGCAGCGGGAGCGGCAGAGCGCGCAGTACCCCTGGATCCGACTGACCGGAGCCTGATCCGACATCACGGGCTAATCAGCGGCCCGTGGGCGGGGGCGAGGCGCGCCTCCATCTCCCGGCGGACCTTGACCGCCGGCAGGGCCTCGTCGATCACCACGTCGGCATAGCCGAGCGCCACGCCCTGCGGCACGGGGCGGCGGAGCGCGACTCCGTGGGCGAGGCCGATGGGGAGGGCGCCGCGCGCGCAGGACGCGGCGGCCGGCATGAGCCGCCCCCACACGGTGTGCCCCCCCTCACCGTCCAGCACCTTCCCCGCGGCGAGGTCGCGCTTGGCCACCGCCACCACGTCGGCGCGCCAGGCGGCCGGCGCGCCGGTCGGCTCGCGCCGGAGCGCCACGGAGGCCACGGAGACGCCCAGCTCGAGGCCGATCAGGTGGTAGGGCCGGTAGAGGGCGGCGTAGCAGCCGGTCTCGTCGGTGGCGACGCCGTACTCGGCGAAGCAGCGGGCGACGTAAGCGCTCGGCGCCGCGAAGACCACGTACACGCCCCAGCGGAGGTCGCGCGCGACCGGCGCGCCGTCGCGGCGGAGGCTCGAGACCACCTCGACCATCCCCGCGCGCTCGAGCACCCCGCCCTCGCGCCGGGGTCTGAGCACCCGCGGCAGCTCGTCGCAGCCCGCGGGCGGGAAGGCCAGGCCGTCCGCCGGCGCCGCGAGGCCGGTCGCGTTGGCCACTGCCGCCATCTCGATCGCCGACTTGGTGCCGTCGAGGAAGGAGTTGAACATCTTGGCGTTCATCCCGCCCCGGCGCGCCGCCTCCGGGTCGATGCCGTAGTACTCCCAGACCGTCTCAGGGGTGGAGGCGTGGTAGGCGGGGAGGTACTTGGTGCCCTTGCCGGCGGCGACCACCGGCAGCCCGCACGCCCGCGCCCAGTCCACGAGCTCGGAGATCAGCGCCGGCTGGTCGCCGGAGGCGAGGGAGTAGACCACGTCGGCCTCGCGCGCCTTCTCGGCCAGGAGCGGCCCGGCGAGGACGTCGGCCTCTACCGTCACCATCACCACGTCGCGGCCCTGGGCGATGCAGGCGAGGGCATGGGCGATGCCGGCGCCCGGGTCCCCGGTCGCCTCGACGACGACGTCGAGGGGCGCGGCGATCAATGCCTCGGCGTCCTCGGTGACCCAGGTGGCGGCGCCCTTCAAGGCCGCATCCGGGCCCGTCACGGCCGCCTCGGCGGCGAAGCCGGCGCGGGCGAGCGCCGCGCGCGCCCGTTCGGCCGACAGGTCCGCGACCGCGGCGACGTGCAGGCCGGGGGTCAACCGGCCTTGCGCCAGGAACATGGTGCCGAACTTGCCGGCGCCGATCAGGCCGACGCGTACCGGCCGGCCCTCGGCCGCCCGCGCGGCGAGCAAGCTCGCGAGGTTCATCGCGCCCCTTTCCTCATGGCGCCATCATGAAAGCGCAACCGGCCATGTCCTCACTTGAACGACCCGGCCGGCTCAGTCCAGGACCGCGAAGCCGTCGATCTCGATCAAGGCGCCCTCGTCCCAGAGCCCCTTGACCTCCACCAGCGTCATGGCCGGGTAGTGGCGGCCGAAGTACTCGCGGTAGACCTGGCCGATCGCCTTCAGGTTCGCGCGGTAGGCCTCCTTGTCCAGGACGTAGAGGGTCAGCTTGGCGATGTCCTGGAGGGTCCCGCCCTGAGCCTCGACCACGGCCTTGAGGTTGGCCAGGACCTGCCGGAACTGCCCCGCCAGGTCGCCGCGGGCGACGATCCGGCCTTCGGCGTCCTGGGCGGTCTGGCCGGCGAGGAAGAGGAGCCGGCCGCGGGCCTCGACCCCGTGAGAGAAGCCGGATGGGCGGACCAGGGTAGGGGGGTTCACCACGCTCTTGGGCATACGCGCCTCTCCTCGTCCCGATGGCAGGCGTCGGGCTAGAGCCGTTTCTCGTAGACGGTCCACACGGTTTGGGTGTAGCGGTTGCTGTACCGTTCTCCAGGATAGAGCATCTTCCTGATCGTTCGCAAAGGCCACGCCCTCGGTTTTTCCGTGGAGAACATCTCCACGATGGTCAGGTTGTGTCTCGAGGCTTGGTGATCGAGGAATCTCCTGGCCTCGGAGAAGCCGAAGAACCATTTGTGCCGTTCCGGCGGGGGTTCCTGGGGCAGGCCGTAGTGGGCAAAGCTACCCTTCCCCCTCGCGATCGGGCTTCGGGCGTCTCGCCAGCAGTTAGGGAGTGACACGATGACATATCTTTTGGAAACCCTGACGATCTCGCCGAAGACCGCATGCAGATTGTCCAGGTGCTCGAGGACCTCGATGCAGAGCACACAGACAAACGTGTTCGCGGGAAAGGGGAGCTCCGAGCATCGCTCCAGGTCTAGCTTGATGTCAGGGTCGCCCGACAGATCGATGCCGGTATATTCAACGCCGTCCAGAAGGTTTCTCAGCGGCGCCTCGAAGCACCCGACGTCGAGGACCGGGCCCTCCAGATATTTCCGGAACCTTCGCGCCACGTACCGGCTTCGGGCTTCCCGGCTGGGAAAGTGAACGTATTCAGTGTTCAATGTTGGCCAAGCCCCTATCGCCACGCGCTCCTATCATCGCAAACTCAGGAGGGCGAACAGGCCGAACCCAGCGATGATCGTACCCGCGATCCTGTTGATCCCCCGCAGCCCGTGAGGGTGGAACCTTTGCCGGAGCATGCCGATACCGCCGCTCAGGATGAGCCACCACAGGGCCGAGCCGATGAAGACCCCGGAGACCAAGGTCCCGGCGGACACATAGTTCCCGCCTGTCCCTGCCAACCCCAAGCCGGCGAAGATCGCCGCGAAGGAGAGGATCGTCATCGGGTTCGTGAGCGTCAGGAGAAACGTCGAGGCGTACGCGCCGACGAGACCATTTCCCTTGCCCGAAGCCGATTGTTCGGCAGGCGTCGCCAGGAAGGTCTTGGCGCCCAGACAGCAGAGAAACACCCCGCCGACGAGGCGAAGCCATACTTGTTGGCCGATCAAGAAGCTCGAGATGAAGGTCAGACCGAACCCGGCAACGGCTCCATAGATCGCGTCGGCGGTCGCAGCCCCCAGGCCGGAGACAAGGCCCCAGACCCGGCCTTCCGCCAGGGTGCGGCGTACGCAGAGCACGCCTATCGGTCCGACGGGCGCGGCGATCGAGAAGCCGATCACGAGCCCCTTGAGCAGGAACGTGAGGTCCATCTCTCCCTGTCGCGGTAGCGAGCGCGGGCAAACGGGAATCAGTGGCCGGTGAAGCGGGGGGGCCGCTTCTCGGTGAGGGCCCGGTAGACCTCCTTGTGGTCCTCGCTCATCAGGAGCAGTGCCTGGGCCTGCGCCTCGGCCTCGATGGCCGTCAGGAGGTCCATCCCCCACTCGTTGTTGAGCATCCGCTTGGTCATCCCGAAGGCCTGCCGCGGCCCCTCGGCGAGGCGCCGGGCCAGACCCCTCGTCTCCTCCATGAGCTGCTCATGGGGGACCACCTTGTAGGCGAGCCCGTACCGCTCCGCGGTCGGCGCGTCGATCGGGTCGCCCAGGATCAGCAGCTCGGTCGCCCGGCCGAGCCCGACCACCTTGGGGAGGAGGAAGGCCGCCCCCATGTCGGCGCCCGCCAGGCCGACCTTGGTGAAGAGGAAGGCGAACTGCGCCCGGTCGGAGAGGAGGCGGAAGTCCGCGGCCAGGGCGAGCACGGCCCCGGCCCCCGCCGCGATCCCGTTCACCGCGGCGATGACCGGCTTCTCGAGCATCCGGAGGTTCCGGACCACCGCGCCGGTCATCCGGGTGAAGGCGAGCATCCCCTTGACGTCGCGCTTCTGGAGCTCCCCGATGATGTCGTGGACGTCCCCGCCCGAGCAGAACCCCTTGCCGGACCCCGTGAGGACCAGGACCCGGACGGCCTCGTCGGCCTGGAGCTCCCAGGCCAGCCGCTCCAGCTCCCCGTAGACCTCGAAGGTGAGCGCGTTCAGCCGGTCCGGGCGGCTCAGGGTGACGGTGCCGATCCCGTCCCGGACCGCGTAGTCGAAGCTCCGGTATGCCCCCATGACGGCCCCCCGCGGCGGGCCTCAGGCCTGGACGGCCCCGCCGTCGATGTTGATGGCCTGGCCCGTGATCCCCTGCGCCTCCTCCGAGGCCAGTAGGACGGCGACCGCGGCGACCTCCTCGGGCTCGATGAGCCGCTTCTGGGGGGAGAAGCCCGCCAGGGTCCGGACGGCGTCGTCGTAGCTCCGCCCGGTCTTCTCGGCGATCCGCCGGGCGCTCTGCCAGGTCATGTCGGTCGCCACGTATCCCGGGCAGAGGGCGTTGACGGTGATGTTCGCGCCGACGACCTCGAGGGCGAGGGCCCGGGTGAGCCCGAGGAGCCCGTGCTTGGAGGCGGTGTAGGCGGTGGTGTAGGCCGCCCCCTGCTTCGCGGCGATCGAGGCGACGTTGATGATCCGTCCCCAGCCCCGGGCGAGCATCCCGGGGAGAACCGCCCGCGTCATGTAGAAGGCCCCGGTCAGGTTGACCATGAGGTGGCGGTGCCAGAGGGCGTCGTCGGTGTCCACGAGGCGGGCGGAAACGGCGATCCCCGCGTTGTTGACGAGGATCTGGACCGGCCCCAGATCGGCCTCCGCCTTCCGGACGCAGGCGGCCGCGCTCTCCGGGTCGGTCACGTCGCAGGGGAGGGCGACCGCCCGGCGCCCCAGGCCGCGGATCGCCTCGGCCACCGCCTCGACCTCGGCCAGGGTGCGCGCCGCCACGGCCACGTCGGCGCCCTCGCGCGCGAAGGCCAGCGCGACTCCCCGGCCGATCCCTCGGCCGCCGCCGGTGATGAGGGCCACGCGATCCTGGAGCCGCACGTCAGAGGCCGGTCGGGGGGGCGGGGAAGACGCGGTAGGGGAGGGCGCTCAGGTTAGTGCCGCTCCGCCCGGGGGGTCCAGCGGGCGGCGTCCGCCGGCTTGACCCCGTCGAGGCTCCAGTCGATCCAGGTCGGCGTCTCGAGCCCCAGGGCCTCGGGGGTGGGGAAGGCGAGGCCGCAGGCCTTGATCACCGGCTTGATGTCGGTCAGGTAGTCCTGCATCACCTCGCCGGAGTCCCGCCGCTTGATCCCCACGCTGATAGCGTACCGGTTCCCCTCCGTCCCCGGCCGGCCGAAGGAGAGGAGCCCCTCCCGCAGCCACTTCTCGAAGTACGGCTGCTTGGTCGCCTCGTGCTCCCCGCTCCGGCAGAGCTCCACAACGAGCTGCTCGCCCATCCCCTGGTGCTCGGTCTCCTCGCCGATGATCTTCCCCACGATCTCCCGGTAGGGGAGGAAGGAGCACGCCTCGTACTCCCGAAGCTGCCAGAAGCCGCCGCGGTCGAAGAGGAACTGGGCCATGGCCAGCTCGAACCAGGAGCCCACGAACCCCACGGGCCGCTCCTCGAGCCGCGCCAGGACCCTCGGGAGCAGCTCCTCTCCGGTCAGGCGCTCGTAGATCCCGGCCACGGCCTCGAGGTGCTCGACCTCCTCGTGGACGCTCTCGGCCACGTACTCGAGCCACCGGAGCTCGGGGATGAACTGGAGGCCGTGACCGAAGAGCCGGGCGGCGGCCAGCTCCCGGTAGGCCTGGCTCTCCATCATCTGCCGGACGGTCTGGAAGTAGCGCTCGTCCATCCCCTCGCGGGAACTGTAGGTCCGCATGGCGATTCCCCGGCCCTAACACTACCCAAGAGCCGCGAAAGGTGTCAAGGGCTGCGCTCCGAAAGGGAAAAAGGCTGTTGACACATCGCGAACCGTGTCGGTAAAGTATGAAGATACAAGAATTTCTGGGGCCGACATGGAATCCGAGCACGAGGTCAGGGAAAGTCTCGCCGTCCTCCCCCTCGAGGGGGTGATCCTCCACGAGGAGACCTTCCCCGAGGGCGAGGCGCGCGTGAGCCGCCTCCTTCGGGAGGCCGGAGTCTTCAGCTGGCCGATCATCGTGGACCGCGCCTCCGGCTTGGTCCTGGACGGCAACCACCGGGTCCGGGTCTTACTGAAGACGTGGGGGGCGCGCTGGGTCCTGGCACAGACCGTGGCCCTGGAGAGCCCCGGGGTGCGGGTCCGGACCTGGTGCCGGGTTCTCGAGGGCGTCGGCGGCGCCCGCTTCGCCGCGCTCTCGCGGGCGCTCGGGCTCACCGAGGGGCCCGGCCCGGGCTTCGCCTGCCACTACGAGGGGCGCGTGTACGGGCGGGAGGGACTCGATCCGCTGGCGGCGTACGATCTCGCCCGCGAGGTGGAGCGGGATCTGGGCAGCAACGGCGCCGTCGGCCGCTCCTACGTGGACGACGAGGAGGCGCCTCGCTACCTCGAGCGGCCCGAGACCCTCCTGATCCGGCTCCCCCCGCTCCCCAAGGAGGCGATCGTCACGCGGTCACAGCGCGCGCCGTTCCCGCCCAAGTCCACCCGCTTCCTCCTCCCCTTCCGGGTCATCGGCGTCCCGCTCCCGGTCGAGACCCTGGCCGGCCCGCGCGAGGCGGTGGAGCGGATCGTGGAGGGGACGCGGGGGGAGCCCCTCAGACTGCTGGGCGAGGGGGTCAGGGTCGATCGCCGCTACCCCGAGCGCCTCTACCAGTTCGACGGCTACCGCGTCCCGCCGGGTCTCTTCGCCGACCCCGCCGCGCGCGCCGACTACGAGGCCGTCCTGGCGCGACCCTGAGGAGATCGCCGATGCCCCAGACCAGGTTCCTCCTGAGCGAGCAGGACCTCCCGACCCGCTGGTACAACATCCAGGCCGACCTCCCCGCGCCGCTCCCCCCGGTCCTCCACCCCGGGACCGGCCAGCCGATCGGGCCCCAGGACCTCGCCCCGCTCTTCCCCGTGGAGCTGATCAAGCAGGAGGTGAGCCGGGAG
>Ga0137796_10002368_pt1 | contig 10154 bp, 8 predicted proteins | sample OV2TP3_FD_97704 | JGI IMG/M metagenome (GOLD analysis project Ga0137796, IMG submission 97704)
CTCCCGGAGGGCGTCGGCGAGAACGGCGCGCGCCCACTCGCGCTGAAAGACTTCCTCCGGGGTTCCATCGCCCGAGGGTTCGAACCCCTTTTCGAGGCGCAGCGGCAGGATTTCCCGTCCGCCCCCGCGCTTGAGCCGCCCCTCGAAGCGGTGGCGGGAGATGACGAAGTTGTCCAGCGCGGACATGACGTAGGAGCGGAATCGACCCTGTTCCGGGGAGAGGCGGCAGAAGATGTCCTTCTGGTAGAACGCTGCGAAAAAATCCTGGGTGAGATCCTTCGCCTCTTCGTGCGGCTTGTTCCACTTGCGGCGGAGGTAGGCATAGACGGGACGCCAGTAGATCGAGAAGAGGTTTTCGATGGAGTTCTTCCGGGAAGGGGACTCCTCGTCGCCCGCGTCCCGAATGACGGTCCAGCAGGTGGAGGGAAACTCCCGGGGCTGCCGACGGCTGGCGCTGGCGGAATCGCGCATGCTCAGCTCGGGAAGAATTCGAATTCGCCGATCGGATCCCCTCGTTCCAGCTTCTTGGCGCAGAGATAGACGTCCACCGCCGCGACGATGGATCCGATGCCGCCCGTGATCAGGACGATGCCGAGCCAGATGAGCCCCTTGATGGCCTGTCCGATGTAAAAGTGGCCGATTGGGAGGCAGAAAACGACGAAGCTCAGGAGCAGCGCGAGCAGCGGCGACTTCGGCGGGTTCGACGGGGAGATGAACTTCTGCGGCGCGCGGATCGATCCGACCACGGGCGCCGCGCGGAGCGCCGTATGGCACCGTGGGCACACCGTTGCGTCCGCCGGCGCCGGTTCGCGGCAGCCCGGGCACGGAATCGTGCCGATGGCGCTCCGGCAGTGGGGGCACTTCACGGCGTCCGCCGCCACCGACTCGTGGCACATCGGACACGGTCGGCGGCCTGCCTCGTGGCCGCAGGCCGCGCATCGCGCGCTCGCCGCGTCCATCGGAGTCCGGCACTTGGGGCAGGGCTGTTTCATCTCTGCGGCTGGCGATAGAACCCGCGCACTTCGGGGTCGTTCAGGAACACGAGGGTGATGATGCCCACGGTCAGGTTGATCGCGTCGCAGTTGATGATGTTGATGATCTGCATGATCGCGATGTTCTTGGGCGCCATTTCCAGTCGGGCGTTGGAACCCAGGAGCTTCGCGCCCTTGACGATGGCCATGATCCCCACCACGAATCCGTAGATCCAGGGGATATAGATGAAAAAGGTGCCGATCATGATCGAGAACGCGGCGAGGACGGCCACGATCCCGCCCACGAGGGTCATGATCGCGATCGCCTGCACCTTGCCCGGGACTTGGCCGGGAGGAGCGGACGCGACCGGTACCGGTGCGGCCGCACGCAGCGGGGTCCGGCAGTGCGGGCACGCCGTCGCGTCCGCCGGCACCATCTCGGCGCAGGCGGTACACTGGATCGTCGCAGGCGCCGGCGGCGGCGGAGCCGCTTGAGGCTTCCCCCCTCCCGCGGCGAACTGATGGCCGCAGGTCGGGCACCGAACGGTGGTGCCGCCGATGTTGTCCGGAACCGCCCAGGGAACGTTGCACATCGGGCAATTCAGCTGCATGGTTCCTCCCTTATTCGCCACCGCGTTCCAGAGTATACGCTTCGATCTTCGCGTCCAGGGTCGGTCTCGAAATCCCCAGGAGCCTGGCGGCCTCCGACTTTTTCCATCCCGTCTGTTGTAGGACTTTCACGATCACGCGGCGTTCCACGTCTTCGATCGCTTCCTTCACTATATCCTTCAGAGCGCTCCCCGTGGGAATCCGAATGGCGGGACGCACGATGTCTCGCGCGCGGATCTCTTCCTTCCAGTGCTCGGGGAGGATCTGCTCCTCCGAGAGCGCCACGGCGCGGCGGATTTCGTTCTCGAGCTCCCGAACGTTTCCGGGCCACGAGTAGTTCTGAAGGTACCACAGGGCCGACTCGTCCAGGCTCTTTTTCGGAGATTCCTGCTCCCGGGCGATCCGGTCGAGGAAGGCGTCCACAAGAAGGGGGATATCTTCGCGCCGATCGCGCAAGGGCGGGAGATTGATCTGCACGACGTTCAGCCGATAGTAGAGATCTTCGCGGAATTCGCCGGATTTGATGAGTTCCTTGAGATCCCGGTTCGAGGCGGAAATGAACCGGACGTCGACGCCGATGATCTCCTTTCCGCCGACGCGCCGGATCTCGCCCTCCTGGATCGCCCGGAGGACCATCTTTTGCATATCGGGGGACATGTCTCCGATTTCGTCCAGGAAGAGGGATCCTCGGTGCGCCACCTCGAAGAGGCCCGGCTTCGTCGCGATGGCGCCGGTGAAGGCGCCCTTTTCGTGTCCGAAGAGTTCGCTTTCCAGAAGGGTGTCGGGGATCGCGCTGCAATTCTCGCTCACGAATCGGCCCGCCTTCGCGCGTTTGGAGTTGAGGTGGATCGCGCGTGCCACCAGCTCCTTGCCCGTGCCGCTCTCCCCGTGGATGAAGACAGGTTCGTCGGTGTCGATCACCTTGTCGAGAAGGTAGAACACCTCCTGCATCGCCCGCGACTTCCCGACGATGGCCGAGTAGTCGTGTTTGAGCGCGACGTCTCGGCGGGCCGAGAGGACGTCCTGCGTGGCCTTCGTCAGTTCGACGAACTGCTTCTCCACCTTTTCCTTCAGCTGCGCGTTGAGCCTCTCGATCTCCTGGCGCCGCCTCTCGTTTTCTTCGAACAGGCGCGCGTTCTCGATGGCGATGGCCGCCTGGTCCGCGAAACCCTGGAGCATCGGGAGATCGCTCTCGACGAAGATCCCCGTCTCGAACCGATTGTCCATGTAGACGCAGCCGAGGATCTGGTCGCGGCTCCGGAAGGGGAGGCAGAGAAGGGAACGGAGCTTGAGATCGGTGACGCTCCCCGCCGAGGGTAGCCCGGGATCGTTGAGGGCATCGGCCGAGAGAATGGGTTTCCCCGTGCGAAGCACCTCCTCGGCGATCGAGTGGCTGATCTTGAACTCGGGTTTTCGGATCGCCTCGCGGTCGAAGTTCCGAGCCACCTTGATGGCCAGGGCGTCCTTCTCGCGAAGGATGAGAAACCCCCTCTCCGCCCCCGCGAGCTCGACCACGGTGTCCATGATGACCTCGAGGAGCTTTCGCAGTTCGTGCTCCGAGTTGATGAGCTTGTTGATCTCCATCATCCGGAGCAGGGTGTCGCGCTCCTCGAGAAGGGCTTCGTAGAGAGGTTCGCCCTTGTGCTCTTCGTATTTCTGGTCCAGGAGCTTGCGGATCTCGTCCAGCGCGTCGCTGCCCTTCTCCTCGACCAGGGAGTCCACGACGACTCGAAGATCCTCGAGCGAAAAGACCTGAGGCCCCTTCTTCGGCGGGGGGGTGATTCGACGACGCCGGAGCGGCCGGATCCGGCGCCGAGGCCGGAGGAAGATCCGGTCCGTCTGATCGGCAGGATCCGTGACGCGCTCGCTCGCCTCGAAGAGGATCGTCCATTTTCCGATGTGAATGCGGTCCCCGCTTTCGAGAAGCCGGACGTTGACTTTCCCGCCGTTGACCGCCGTGCCGGTCCGCGTCTCCAGGTCCACGATCTTGTAGCGGCCGGCGTCGGTGCGTTCGATGACGCAGTGTTCCGGCGAGGCCTCGGGGTCGTCCAGCCGGACGGCGCAGGTGGAGGCTCGACCGATCGAGAGGCGTCCGTCGAAGTCGAAGACGCGCTCGCGCCCGTCGGGGCCGGCGATGGTCAATCGGGGCATCTAATCAATGGGCGACGATCGGTTCAGGATCTTGGCGCAGACCGAGCAGAGCGGCACGCCGACTCCCACATCGAGGTGGACGTCCAGCGATGCGGTGGCCCCTCCGGCGAAATCACGGTACTCTTCGCCGTCGAATCGCCCGCAGATCCAGCACGCCATCTCTTCCTCGGGATCGCCGTCGTCGGCGTGCTCGGGGTCTCCGTCCGGGGCCCTGTCGGACCCCGTGTCTTCGATTCGGACGAATCGGTTGTTCCGAACGACTTCGTCGTCCCGCATCGGGTGTACCGCGAAGACGCTCTCGGCGAAGAGATTCAGCGAATGGAGATCGATGGGGTCGGTCGACTGGACGATCACGTTCATGTATCCGCGCCCCGAGAGCGGGCAGGTTCCGCCACGAATCTGGAGCGAGGTATCGCAATCGCGGGAGTTGTTGCGGTAGAGGAACTTCTCGAAGGACCGGTAGACCGCGCCCCGGAGGACCTCCGCGGAGTTCTCCGGGATGCTGAAGATCTCCATCGAGATACGCATGGTGTCCCCTCGCGCGAATTGTATCAGCGCTTTCCCGGGGAAGCACGAAGAACGACGGATGGGGTAGGATTGCCACGGTGATCGCTCTCCTCTTTCTGCTCGCCCAGGAATCCCGCGTCGTGCACGATCCCTCGTCCGGGGCTCGGTTCACGATCCCGGCGAACTGGACCCTTCGTTCGGGGGATTTCAAGTTCGACTGGGCCGACACCCGCACCGAATTCGCCTCGCCGGACGGTTCCATCGGAGGACTTCTCTACGCGACTCGCATGGGGTGGGCGGTCGCCCCTTTGGCGGCGTGGAGGGAGAAGAGCCTTCGAGAGGCGACGGGGACGGACAGCCTGTCCGTGACCAAAGAGAGTGCTCCCGCACGAGCCCGGGCCCTGTGGATCGAGAGGGAGTATCGGCTGGTCTTTCGGGGGAGCGCGTTCCGCTACGTCGACGTCTACTACGCGAAGGGCCGGCACAACGTGGAGCTGGTCCTCTGGTGTCCGGAGTCCGGATGGAAAGAGCGGCAAGGAGCGATGCGCGGTGTGGCGGCTTCCATGGAATTCGCGGGCACCTGGACTTGTCCCCGGTGCGGGCGCGAAGGACTGTCGGATCCGAACTCCTGCGCGCGTTGCGGAAAGGTGGCGGGGACGACCCACGAGGGATTGAGAAAGATCGCCGCGGCCCACGCGATCCAAATCGTCCTCGATCCGAAGGGCGTGTACCCCAATCGATGCGCGAGCGGGAGCGTGATCGCGGCGGAACGAGCTTCCGCTCGGCTCCTCTCGGACTACAGCGAAAAGCTGGCCCGCGAATTGGCCAAGTACCCCGAGGCCGCGCTCCGGAAACTCGGCATCGAACGGATCCTCCTCGTGCAGGACGTCCGGCTGAACGGGAACAAGGTAGGGGCCGTGACGGATCACGAGCGGGACAGCATGCACTTGGAGGTCCGCGAAGGTCGCGACATTCCCCTCTTCTTCGAAGAAACGGTCCATCATGAACTGTTCCATCTTCTGGACCAACGCGACGACGGGAGTTCGACGGCCGATCCCGCGTGGGAAAAACTGAACCCCGCGGGGTTCCGTTACGATCCCTCTACTCGCGCTTCGGGACGGTTCGAGGACGATCTTGAGGGGTTCCTGAACACCTATTCCATGACGGCCGTGGGCGAGGACAAGGCGGAGATCTTCGGGCAGTCCATGACTCGGGGTCGAGCGCTCTCGGCGCGCGCGGCCAAAGACCGGATCATCAAGAACAAGATTGCCCGGATCAAGGAACTGGCACGGTCGTTCGAGCCCGGAATGGATGAGGCATTTTGGAAGAGGGTCGAACAGTAAAACCGATCGCGACGGATTTCGTGCGGAGGATGGGGCCGGCCGACCGTCTAGCTACTGGTGGGTGGACCGGACCGGGGGGACACGATGGGCCGACGACCGGTACTCGAGGCCGCGCTCTACAACCGTCACGACTATCTTTGGCAGGACCCCGTGCGATTCGGCTGCGTGGTCTGCGCCCTCCTCCTGGTTTTCCTTCCGATCTTGCCCACGATCGCCACCCTCTTCGTTCTTCTCGTCGTCCAGCTCAGCGCGGTAGCGCTCGTCTCGCGATTCTCCCTGGCCGGGTGGTCGTGGCAGTGGGGCAAGCGACTCCATCCGGGAATCCTCGCAAGTTCGATGTGTCGGGACTGGACGAACATGAGCGCCTGCACGCTCGTGGGAGCCATGCTCTTTCTCCGGCACTTCGGCGGGCCGGAGGCTCTTCGACCGCTCGGTCTGCTCGTCGTTGCGGTCTGTCTCCTTCCGGATGCGCGTCTGTGCCGATGGCTCCTGGCGTCCGACCCGGGCCATCGAAGCGATCACCTGCGCGACGGTTTTTTCTGGCGCGACCCCGTCAAACTGGGGGCGATGCTCTCCTGGGCGGTCGTCTGTTGGATCGACCGATCGACTCTCCCCTACCTCCTCTGGTCCGCGGCCCTCTTGCAGTTCAATTCCCTCGTGGTGCTCTTGGACAAGTACCTCTCGGAAATCGAAGTCGCCAGGCCTCGCGGCTGGGAGTGCCTTTTCTGGGAGGCGGAAGGACGGCGTCTGATCGTCGGTCTCTCTCCGCTCTCGCTCCTCCCCGTGCGTCACTGGATGGGCGACGGGATGGCGATCGTTCTCGCTGCGACCTTTGCGGGACTGATCGTCGTTCCGGACTTGATCCGCTACGCGCTAATGATCGTGCAAAGGATCTGGGAGTGGGTGTGGCGTCCGCGAACCCGCGATGCGACGCTCGTCGGAATTCTGCGCGGATGATCGCTTCCCGTCGGCGCGTTTGCAGGGCATAATTCCGGTGATCCGATGCGCATCCTTCTCCTGGCCGCCTGCGGCGTGATCCTGGCCTCGGCCCGACGGGACCTCGACGTGGGCGTCCCCCCGGGAACGCCGCTGGAATGGGATCGAACGCTCCGCCAGCCGGTCCCGACTCCCGGCCGCGGAAAGGTGCCGACGACCGACAAGCCGTCGGAGAAGCCCTCGGGGGGCACCGTCGCCGAGGAGCGCGTTCCCAAACCTCCCGAATTCGCGTACGGGAATACGAACCTGTACGACTTCTTCCGCGTAACGACCCAGGACATCATGCAGCACGCGAGCCTCAACCTTCCCAAGTCCACAGGACGAGTCAGCATCGACGAGACCGACGTGGCGACGGGGGGCGGCGGCGGATTTCGGATGACGTGGAACTACCCGCCGGAGCTGCCCGTCGAGCTGGCGTGGATGGCGACGATGGCCTGCATCCGCACGGAAATCCATCCCGAAATCGTCAGCGAACCCGAATCGATCGTGTACGCGGTGGAGCTGGGCATCCCGGCCCACTACGGCGCGAAGGCGTACCCCGGAAAGATCGGGAGCCAGGTGGCGAAAGCGACGGTCGTCCTTCCCCCGCAACCGCCCGAGCTCGTCAAGATGAAGGACCCTCGGGATGCCATGCTCGCGCGGCTGGCCATGGTGGAGCTCACGAGCGGATACGCCTATGCGCTCGATCCGACTTTCGCTCGTCGCACCCTCGGCTTGGGCGCAGACTCGTATCGGGCCGTACTCGAGTGCACGAAGAGTCGCCATCCCCTTTTGGCGCAAAACGCGGTGGCGGTGCAGGCGAACTTCCCCAATCCGGAGGCCGGCGTCGAGCTGCGCAAGATCTTCCAAACAACGCCGGATTCGGTTTGCCGGTACCGCGCGTTGAGCGGCCTCCTCCGGCGCCGCGACCGAACGATCGTTCCCGACCTCGTCAAGGCGGCGGGAGACAAGGACGAGGTTTTGAGATGCGCCGCGCTGTACGCGCTGGGGATGCTGGCGGATCCCGCGACCGCGCCCGTGCTCTGTCAGACGGTGAGGAACGCGGGGACCAGGGGCAAAGACTTGCTCTGGAGCGCGCTCCCCGCCTTGGCGCGGGTGCGGGACGGTACGAAGGAAACCCGGGAAATCCTCGCCGCGACGGAGAAGGCTCTCCGCGGCGAGTGCAAAGGCGGCGACAAGGTCCGCACGAGTGCGGACGCGATGACGCCGACCGCCGAGGCCCCGGGAAGCAAGGTCCGCGTCCTTCGTCAGATGGCCCTCCTGGCGCTCGCGGCGAACGGGGATCCCGGGGCCGGGGACGAGGTCCTCCAGCGGTTGGCGAGCGAGGGGTCGTCCGCATTCCATCCGACGGTGTGGTATCTCGTCGCGGAGGTGGCGGCGCACCTCGGCGACAAGGGCGTCGAGCAGGTGAAGAAGATGGTGGAGGTCGGGCTGGACGACTCCGTCCACGTTCACGCGCTTCGGAGCCTCGTTCAGGCAGGGAAGGCCGACGCGAAGTATCTCCGGGATCGGGCGTCGAAGGGCTCGCCGGTGGTTCGTGGCGCCGCGATCCAGTTCTTGGCCGATACCGATGAGAAGTCGTGCGTCGAGGTTTGCCGGGCGACGATCTCGGACTTCGCCAAAGGCTCCGGATCCGCCGAAGCGGAGGCGGCGTTTCTCGTGGCGATCGCGGCCCAGGTCGGCGGGAAGATCGGCGCCTGGAAGGACGGCGTGCTCGCGGCCGATCTGGCCCAGGCGGGCGAGCGGGCGTGGAAAACCGGCGCCTACGCGCGACGCGAAGGGAAGAACGATCCCGACATCACCAAGTGTCGGATTACAGTTCATCCCGCCCTCTTGGAGACGCTCCTGGTGGAGTGCGGCCGAGGGGCCGGAGAGAAGGCGGTCGATCTCTTGGTGAAGATTCTCAAGGACCGGGCGAAGCCCGCGGGTCGGGCGGAGGCGGCGTTGGCCTTGGGAGGGATCGGCGGAAAGCCCGCCGTGGAGGCGCTGCTGGCGACTCTCGAGGATCCGGACGGCTGGGTACGGTATTGCGCCTATCTCTCGCTCAAGCATTTGAGCGCCCAGGAGTATTTCACGGATTGGATTTTCGCCTCGGCGGCCCAATGCAAGACAGCCGCGGACAAGTATCGCGCGTGGTTCAGGAAAAACCCGCCAAAGTGACCCTCGTTTGTCTCGGGGCGCTCGCCGCTGCGGTCGCGATCGCGCTGGCCGCGCCGGGGTGCCGCTTTCGTCAGGAGCGCCTCCTGGCGGTCATGGGGCACAATCAGAAAGCGGTCTTCGACCTGCAGAGCCATGCCGGAGACCCGATCGAGCCCGACGCAATTCGCGGCGATCTCGATCGCATCGATTCCGGGCTCGCTTCCCTCGATGGGGATGAGGCGTTTCGTCGCCGCCGGGACCAAGCGCGGGGGGTGCTCCGCGAGCTCCGGTCCGCGGAGTGGACGCGCGAATCGCGGCGCGACCTCTTCCTGCGGCTGACCGCATCGTGCGCCTCGTGCCACGAACACTACCCGGTGACGCGGACGCGACCCTATCCGAATTCCTCCCTTCCCTCGGCGCAGGCGTGCGGGACGTGCCATGCTGAGGTCTTCGCAGAGTGGAAGGAAACGCTCCACGCGCGCGCTTGGTCGGATCCGGTCTACCGGATGTCCGCCGGGCGGCCGCCGAAATCGGAGTGCCGCTCGTGCCACATTCCGGAGCCGATTCTCTTCGACCGCTTCGACGTGTCGTACGGCTATCGTCCGTACACGCGGTCGTCGGATCTGGACGACGGCGTAGGCTGCGTCGCTTGTCACTTTCGGGAGGACCGTTCCGTGGCGGCGGGGCGGACGGCGCGAGCCCCTTGCCGGCCGGTCGCCGATGGACGAATCCGCTCGGCCGAGTTCTGCGGGTCCTGCCATAATCCGACGCACGACGCGTACTTCGAATGGAAGACGAGCGCCGCCGCGAAACGGGGCACGAGCTGCGTCGATTGCCATCTGACGCCGGTGGACCGGCCGGGAGGACGCCGAGGGTGGAGTCACCGTTTCCCGGGGGGAGACGATCCCGAGATGGTGCGCCGCGCGGTGCGCACCTCCTGCTCCGTCGAGAGCGGCGAGGTGGTCATCACCTTGGAGAATCTCACCAGCCACAAATTTCCCGGAGAGGTGCCTTCCCGAGTGTTTCACATTCTCCTTCGACACGACTCCGGCGAAGAGACGTTGAGTTTCCGTCGACCGAACAAGTCGGAAGTCGGATGGAAGGACAACCGGCTGCTCCCCGACGAGCGGCGCACGATCCGCTGGAAGATTCCGGAGGGGACGGCCTCGGTCGCGGTCGAGTTCAAGTTTCAGCCCTCGCCTTTCGTGTTGCCGGCCGGTTGGATCGAAATCGGGAAGTGGGAACGGCGGTTCTAGACTTGACTTAGAGCACATCCCGGTAGGATCGTGGCCGCGGTGGCGGCGCCGAGGGTGCAGATGCAAGGCGCGACGACGAGGCAAGCCTTGAAGAGGGCTGCCGAGGAGGAGCAACGCCGCAGATGCGCCCTCGCCGCCGCCATCCCCCCTGGAGGGGACGGGTCGACAAGCGTCGCATCGCG
>Ga0137796_10002369_pt1 | contig 10148 bp, 5 predicted proteins | sample OV2TP3_FD_97704 | JGI IMG/M metagenome (GOLD analysis project Ga0137796, IMG submission 97704)
GTTCAACTCATTCAACGGCATGGTCGAGGAAGTGGATGAGGAGCGTGCGCGCGTCAAGGTGGCGGTGTCAATTTTCGGTCGCGCGACGCCGGTCGAACTTGAATACGCGCAGGTCGAGAAACTGTAAGCAACCGTGTGGGAGGCCAGCCATGGCCGTACCACGCAACTCGGAAATCACGGAAGGTCTGAGGATTTGAAATGGCAAAGAAAGTAGTGGGTTACATCAAGCTACAGGTGCCGGCGGGACAGGCAAACCCGTCGCCACCGATTGGCCCGGCGCTTGGCCAAGCCGGCTTGAACATCATGGAGTTCTGCAAGGCGTTCAACGCCCAGACCCAGAAGATGGAGCAGGGCATGCCGATCCCCGTGGTGATCACCGCCTACCAGGATCGCACGTTCACGTTCATTACCAAGACGCCGCCGGCCAGCTATTTCCTGAAGAAAGCGGCGAACCTGGAAACCGCTTCCAAGGAGCCGGGCAAGGACATCGTCGCCACCGTGACCAAACAGCAGATCCGCGAGATTGCCGAAAAAAAGATGGCCGACCTCAACACGACCGATATCGAGGCGGCGTGCCGGATGATCGCCGGCTCGGCCCGCTCGATGGGCATCCAGGTACAGGACTAATGCCATGGGCCATACCAGCAAGCGCCTGAAAAAATCCTACGAGCCGATCAACCGCGACCACTCCTATGGGATCGAGGAAGCGGTGAAGATCATCAAGGACGGCGCCACCGCCAAGTTCGACGAGACCATTGAGATCGCCATCAATCTAGCCGTCGACCCCAAACACGCCGATCAGAATGTGCGCGGCACGGTGACGCTGCCGCACGGCACCGGCAAGGCGCTCAAGGTGGCGGTGTTCGCCAAGGGAGACAAGCTGAAGGAAGCGCAGGCCGCCGGCGCCGACCTGGCAGGCGGCGAGGACTTGGCGGAAAAGATTCGCAATGGCGAGATCGGCTTCGATCGCTGCATTGCCACCCCCGACATGATGGCGGTGGTGGGCAAGCTCGGCAAAATCCTCGGTCCCAAGGGGCTGATGCCGAATCCGAAGCTCGGCACCGTCACCCCCGATGTCGTCGGCGCCATCAAGTCGGCGAAGGCCGGGCAGCTTGAATTCCGGGTCGAGAAGGCGGGCATCGTCCATGCCGGCATCGGCAAGGCCAGCTTCTCGCACCAGCAACTGGTCGACAACGTGTCGGCCTTCGTCGACGCCATCGCGAAGGCGAAGCCGACCGGCGTCAAGGGCACCTATATGAAGCGCGTTAGTCTGAGCTCGACCATGGGGCCGGGCCTGAAGCTGGACATCGCCAGTCTGCGCGGCTGACGCAACGGATACGTGATCCCGGCGCTGCCGGGTGGAGGAATGATCGGAATCGCCGCCGGGGCCTGAGGCCCGGGCGGTGGCGGGAGCGGCGGACATCCTGCTCCCATCCTGTCCGAGACAGCAGGTGCCGTCAGCCGGCGTGCCGGACGGCGGCTTAAGGGGAGATCCCGCCTGCCGAGACAGTGTGAGACCCGTTTTCGGAGGCGCTCAAAGACGCCTCGGAGCGGCTTGAACTGTTGCACTGGACAGGCGTGTTGGTTTTCCGGGGATCGGCCCGTCGCGGCCGCCGGAGGACCTAGGTGCAACGGCGGCGCTCCCCGCAATGCGGGGCCGCCGCCACGAACTGGAGACGATTAGTGGACCGAGCACAAAAAGAACAGCTGGTCTCCTCGCTGCACGAGACTTTTGAAGCTGCGAAACTCGTCGTCGTCGCCCATTACACCGGGCTGACGGTTGCCGAGATGAGCCAGCTTCGAAGCCGGATGCGCGCGGCGGGCGCCAGCTTCAAGGTGACCAAAAATCGGCTCACGCGTCGCGCCCTCGAGGGGACCAAGTACAAACCCCTCGAAGGCCTATTCATCGGACCCACGGCGATTGCCTATTCCGCGGATCCGGTGGCGGCCGCCAAGGCGGCGATCGACTTCGCCAAGACCAACGAGAAACTGGTCGTCGTGGGCGGTGCCCTCGGCGACAAGCAACTCGATCTCGCTGGCGTCACGGCGTTGGCAACTTTGCCATCGTTGAAGGAACTGAGGGCGAAGATGATCGGCATGCTCAATACCCCGGCGACGAGGATCGCTGGCATCCTGCAAGCGCCGGCCGGGCAGATCGCCCGCGTCCTCGGCGCCCGCGCCAAGGCGGGCAAGGCCGCGTGATTGCCGAATTCCAGTATCGACAGATTCAAGCCCAAGGAGATTGAATAATGGCTGACTTGCAGAAAATCGCGAACGACCTTTCGAGCCTGACCGTCATGGAGGCGGCTGAGCTCTCGAAGATGCTCGAGGAAAAGTGGGGCGTGTCCGCCGCCGCTCCGGTGGCGGTCGCCGCCGTTGCGGGTGGAGCCGCCGCAGCTGGTGGCGAAGCTGCCGCCGAGAAGACCGAGTTCGACGTCATCCTGGCCAAGGCCGGCGACAAGAAGATCAACGTCATCAAGGAAGTGCGCGCCGTTACCCAGCTTGGCCTGAAGGAAGCCAAGGACCTGGTCGAATCGGCGCCGAAACCGATCAAAGAAGGCGTTCCGAAGGCCGAGGCAGAAGCGATCAAGAAGAAGCTGGAGGAAGCCGGCGCCACGGTCGAATTGAAATAATTTCGACGCCGGACGTTCCCGGCGCCGCACGGACGACGAACATGGGAGCGGTGACGGTCTTGATCGCCGTCGCCAGCTCCGCTGAATCTGGCATCCGCCCGCATTGGCCTTGCCGCGGCCGGTAAAGCGGATGCTCTTGCCCCGCCGGGCAGCGCAAGCCGGGCTCCTTGAACCCCGATCGGCTTGAGCGACGCCCGGTCAGCAGCAGTGGCGGCTTCCCCCGCTGGCAGCGGTAGCCGAGCGCGGGAAGGCCGATTGGATATGGAGCGTGAGGAACGGTAATGAATAAATCCTTCACGGCCCGCAAACGCGTGCGGAGACAATTCGGCCGCTTGGCGGCGGCCGTCGAGATGCCGAACCTGATCGAGGTCCAGAAGACCTCGTACGAGCAATTCCTGCAGCGCGAGATGCCCGCCGAACATCGCACCGCGAGCGGTTTGCAGGAGGTGTTCAAGTCGGTGTTCCCGATCAAGGACTTTTCGGAGCGCGGCACCCTCGAATTCGTCAAGTATGAGTTCGAGCCGCCGAAATACGACGTCGAGGAATGCCAGCAGCGCGGCATGACCTTCGCCGCGCCGCTGAAGGTGACGCTTCGGCTGGTCGTCTGGGACGTCGAGGAGGAAACGCAATCGCGCTCGATCCGCGACGTCAAGGAGCAGGACGTCTACATGGGTGACATGCCGCTGATGACGGCCAACGGCACGTTTGTCATCAACGGCACCGAGCGCGTAATCGTGTCGCAGATGCATCGCTCGCCGGGCGTGTTCTTCGACCACGACAAGGGCAAGACCCACTCGTCGGGCAAGTTCTTGTTTGCCGCCCGCATCATTCCCTATCGCGGCTCGTGGCTCGATTTCGAGTTCGACGCCAAGGACCTGGTATTCGTGCGGATTGACCGCCGTCGCAAGCTGCCGGTGACGACGCTTCTAATGGCGCTCGACAGCGACGAGACGCAGAAGATCCGCGCCAAACGCGCGATCACCGGCGTGCCGATTCAGCCGGGCGAGATCACCGGCATGTCGCCGGAGGCGATCCTCGGCTACTTCTACAGGAAAGTCGTATTCGCCCGCGTCAAAAAGGGCTGGAAGACCGAGTTCGCCGGCGAGCGGATGCGCGGAGTCAAGCTCAACAACGACCTGATCAACGCCAAGACCGGCCGCGTCGTCATCAAGGCTGGCAACAAGATCACGCCGCGCCTGATCCGGGAGCTCCAGGAGAAGGGGCTGCAGGAGCAGCTGGTCCCCGAGGAGGAGCTGATCGGCCGTTACATCGCCGTCGACCTGATCAACGAGGGGACGGGCGAGGTCTACGCGCAGGCCGGCGACGAGATCACCGAGGTGACCCTCCAGACCCTAAACGCCGCCAAGGTTGACGAGATTCCGACGCTAGCTATCGATCACGTCAACGTCGGCCCTTACATCCGCAACACGTTGGCGGTGGACAAGAACTCGAACCGCGAGGAGGCGCTGATCGACATCTACCGCGTCATGCGGCCGGGCGAGCCGCCGACGCTGGAGACGGCCGAGGCGCTGTTCCAGACCTTGTTCTTCGACTCCGAGCGCTACGACCTTTCGGCGGTCGGTCGGGTGAAAATGAATTCGCGCCTCGGCTTCGATACCCCGGACACGATGCGGACCTTGCGCAAGGAGGATATCCTCGAGGTCGTCCGCACGATGGTCGAGCTCAAGGACGGACGCGGTGAAATCGACGACATCGACCACCTCGGCAATCGCCGCGTCCGCAGCGTCGGCGAGTTGATGGAAAACCAGTACCGGATCGGGCTGCTGCGCATGGAACGCGCCATCCGCGAGCGCATGAGCTCGGTCGACATTGACACCGTAATGCCGCACGACCTGATCAACGCCAAGCCGGCGGCGGCCGCAGTGCGCGAATTCTTCGGTTCGTCGCAGCTGAGCCAGTTCATGGACCAGACCAATCCGCTCAGTGAAATCACCCATAAGCGGCGCCTGTCGGCGCTCGGGCCTGGCGGGCTGACGCGCGAACGCGCCGGATTCGAGGTCCGCGACGTGCATCCGACCCACTACGGCCGAATCTGCCCGATCGAGACGCCGGAAGGCCCGAATATCGGCCTGATCAACAGCCTCGCCACCTATGCCCGGGTCAACAAGTACGGTTTCATCGAGACGCCGTACCGCCGGGTCAAGGATGCCAGGGTGGCCAACGAGGTCATTTATCTCTCGGCGATGGAGGAGGGGCGTTACACGATCGCCCAGGCCAACGCCGAGCTCGACGACAAGGGCAAGTTTACCCACGACCTGGTGAGCTGCCGCAAGGGCGGCGACTTCATCATGGCGCGGCCCGAGGACATCGAGTTCATCGACGTATCGCCGAAACAGCTGGTTTCGGTGGCGACGGCGCTGATCCCGTTCCTCGAGAACGACGACGCCAACCGGGCGCTGATGGGCTCCAACATGCAGCGTCAAGCCGTGCCGCTGATCCAGACCGAGGCGCCGCTCGTCGGCACTGGCATGGAAGCGGCGGTGGCCCGCGATTCCGGTGCCACCATCGTTGCCAAGCGGTCGGGCATCGTCGACCAGGTCGACGCCACTCGCATCGTCGTCAGCGCCACCGAAGAGAAGTCGCACTCGGCGACCGGTGTCGACATTTATAATCTATTGAAGTTCCAGCGCTCGAACCAGAACACCTATCTGCATCAGCGGCCGCTGGTGAAGGTCGGCGACCGGGTCGAAGCTGGTGACACCATCGCCGACGGCCCGTCGACCGACTTGGGCGACCTTGCCCTCGGGCGTAACGTGCTGGTCGCCTTTATGCCGTGGCAGGGCTACAACTTCGAAGATTCGATCCTGATCTCGGAGCGCATCGTTCGTGACGACGTATTCACCTCAATTCACATTGAGGAATTCGAGGTAATGGCCCGCGACACCAAGCTCGGCCAGGAGGAGATCACCCGAGACATTCCGAACGTCGGCGAGGAAGCGCTTAAGAATCTCGACGAAGCGGGCATCGTCTACATCGGCGCCGAGGTCAAGCCAGGCGACATCCTGGTCGGCAAGGTGACCCCGAAGGGCGAAAGCCCAATGACGCCAGAGGAGAAGCTGCTGCGCGCCATCTTCGGCGAGAAGGCGTCTGATGTCCGCGACACCTCGCTCAAATTACCGCCGGGCGTCTCCGGCACCGTCGTCGAGGTGCGGGTGTTCTCGCGCCGCGGCGTCGACAAGGATGAACGTGCGCTCGCCATCGAGCGCGCCGAGATCGAGCGTTTGGCCAAGGACCGCGACGACGAACGGGCGATCTTGGAGCGCAGCTTCCAGGCGCGGCTGAAGGCGCTCCTGATCAACCGCAAGGCGGCGGGCGGGCCGAAAACCTTGAAGCCCGGCACTCGGCTCAGCGAGGAGGTGCTGGATAGCTTCACACCCGGCCAGTGCGCCCAGATCGTAGTCGCCAATGACCGGGTGATGAAGGATGTCGAGGCTCTGAAAAGCCAGTTCGAAGCCGACATCGCCAAGATCCAGGGTCGATTCGAGAACAAGGTCGATAAGCTGCAGCGCGGCGACGACCTGAGCCCCGGCGTGATGAAGATGGTCAAAGTGTTCGTCGCGGTTAAGCGCAAGCTGCAGCCGGGCGACAAGATGGCCGGCCGCCATGGCAACAAAGGCGTGATCTCGAAGATCGTACCATTTGAAGATATGCCGTATCTCGAGGACGGCACCCCCGTCGACATTCTGCTCAATCCGCTCGGCGTGCCGTCGCGCATGAACGTCGGGCAGATTCTCGAGACCCATCTCGGATGGGCCTGCGCGGGCCTCGGCCGCCAGGTCGGCGAGATCCTGGATGCCGGCCGCTCCGACGCGGAAATCAGGAAGCTTAGGGAGAAGCTCAAGGAAATTTACGGTCCGAAGGCCTTTAAAGACGACATCGCTCCCCTCGGCGACGACGACATGATCGAGCTCGGCAACAACCTCCGGGGCGGCGTCCCTGTCGCGTCGCCGGTGTTCGACGGTGCCAACGAACGTGAAATCGTCGAAATGCTGGAAAAGGCCGGCCTCAACAATTCCGGCCAGGTGACGTTGATCGATGGCCGCACCGGCCAGCCGTTCGACCGGCCGGTGACGGTGGGTTACATCTACATGCTCAAGCTTCACCATCTTGTCGACGACAAGATCCACGCCCGTTCCATCGGCCCCTACAGCTTGGTCACGCAACAGCCGTTGGGCGGCAAGGCGCAGTTCGGCGGTCAGCGGTTCGGCGAAATGGAAGTGTGGGCGCTGGAGGCTTACGGTGCCGCCTACACGCTTCAGGAGATGTTGACGGTGAAATCCGACGACGTTTCGGGCCGCACCAAGGTCTACGAGGCGATCGTCCGCGGTGACGATACCTTCGAGGCCGGCATCCCCGAATCGTTTAACGTTCTCGTCAAGGAACTGCATTCCCTCGGCCTTAACGTCGAACTGAATTAGCGGCAGTCGGTCCTAGGAGAAGAACAGATGAACGAACTGACGAAAATCTTCGGTAGCGCACAGACTCCGCAGCGTTTCGACCAGATCCGGATTTCCATCGCTTCGCCGGAGCGTATCCGGTCCTGGTCGTTTGGCGAGATCAAGAAGCCGGAGACCATCAACTATAGAACCTTCAAGCCAGAGCGAGACGGTCTGTTCTGCGCTCGAATCTTTGGCCCGACGAAGGACTACGAGTGCCTGTGCGGCAAGTACAAGCGCATGAAGTTTAAGGGCATTACTTGCGAAAAGTGCGGAGTCGAGGTGACACTCCAGAAGGTGCGGCGCGAACGCATGGGCCACATTCAACTGGCCTCGCCGGTCGCCCACATCTGGTTCATGAAGTCGCTGCCGTCCCGGGTCGGGCTGCTGCTGGACATGACGCTCAAGAATCTCGAGCGCGTGCTGTACTTTGAGACCTACGTGGTCATCGAGCCGGGCCTGACTCCACTGAAACTGCATCAGTCGCTGAGCGAAGACGAGTACCAGGCGGCGGTCGACGAGCACGGAGAAGACGCTTTCCGCGTCGGCATCGGCGCCGAAGCGTTGCGCGAGATGCTGGCCGCGATCGACCTCGAGGCGGAGCGCGAGAACCTGCGCGTCGATCTGAAAGAGACCAATTCAGAGGCCAAACGCAAAAAACTGGTGAAGCGCCTGAAGTTGGTCGAGGCGTTCATCAATTCCAACACCCGGCCGGAATGGATGATCCTTGAGGTGATCCCGGTGATTCCGCCGGAGCTGCGCCCACTGGTGCCGCTGGACGGTGGCCGATTTGCAACATCGGACCTGAACGACCTATACCGCCGGGTTATCAACCGCAACAACCGGTTGAAGCGACTGATCGAGCTGCGGGCGCCGGAGATCATCGTCCGCAACGAGAAACGAATGTTGCAGGAATCGGTGGACGCGCTGTTCGATAACGGCCGCCGCGGCCGCGCCATCACCGGTGCCAACAAGCGTCCGCTGAAATCGCTGTCCGACATGCTGAAAGGCAAGCAGGGGCGATTCCGCCAGAACCTGCTTGGCAAGCGCGTCGACTATTCCGGACGTTCGGTGATCGTGGTCGGCCCGGAGCTCAAGCTGCACCAGTGCGGCCTGCCGAAGAAGATGGCGTTGGAACTGTTCAAGCCGTTCATCTACGCCAAGTTGGAGCTTTACGGCATGGCCACCACCATCAAGGCCGCCAAACGCATGCTCGAGAAGGAACGGCCCGAGGTCTGGGACATTCTGGAAGAGGTCATCCGCGAGCATCCGGTGCTGCTCAACCGGGCGCCGACTCTGCACCGGCTCGGCATCCAAGCGTTCGAGCCGCTACTGATCGAAGGCAAGGCGATCCAGTTGCATCCGCTGGTGTGCGCCGCCTTCAACGCCGACTTCGATGGTGACCAGATGGCCGTGCACGTGCCGTTGTCGCTGGAGGCTCAACTCGAGGCGCGGGTGCTGATGATGTCCACCAACAATATCCTCAGCCCAGCCAACGGCAAGCCGATCATCGTGCCAAGCCAGGACATCGTGCTCGGACTCTATTACCTGACCATGGGCCGCGACGGCGAGAAGGGAGAAGGCATGGCGTTCGCCGACGTCGGTGAAATCCTGCAGGCTCTGGACGCCGGCGCGCTGTCGTTGCATGCCAAAATCAAGGCCCGCTACCATGGAGTCGATCCGGAGGGGAACGGGACGGTCACGCGCGTCGAAACGACGCCAGGACGGATGCTGCTCAGCGAGATTCTGCCGCGCAATCCGAACATCTCGCTCGACCTGGTCAACCGGCTGCTGACCAAGAAAGAAGTCACCACCGTCATCGACGAGGTCTACCGCCACTGCGGCCAGAAGGAGACGGTCATTTTCACCGACCATCTGATGGCGATGGGTTTCAATTACGCTTGCAAGGCGGGCATCTCGTTCGGCAAGGACGACTTGGTGGTGCCGGAAGCGAAGACGCGGCTGGTGAGCGAGACCGAGGAGATGGTCAAGGAATACGAGCAGCAGTACCTCGACGGCCTGATCACCCAGGGCGAGAAGTACAACAAGGTGGTCGATGCTTGGTCGCATTGCACCGACCGGGTGGCCGAGGAGATGATGAAGATCATCTCGGCCGAACAGCCGGGCAGGCCGGTCAACTCGGTCTACATGATGGCGCATTCCGGCGCCCGCGGTTCGGCGGCGCAGATGAAGCAACTGGCTGGCATGCGCGGCCTGATGGCGAAGCCATCGGGCGAGATCATCGAGACGCCGATCATCTCCAACTTCAAGGAGGGGCTGTCGGTGCTCGAGTACTTCAACTCCACCCACGGAGCCCGCAAGGGCCTCGCCGACACGGCGCTGAAGACCGCGAACTCCGGGTATCTGACTCGGCGCCTGGTCGACGTCGCGCAGGACTGCATCATTGTCGCCGAGGACTGCAAGACTAGGCACGGCATAACCGTGCGCGCTGTCGTCGAGGGCGGCGAGGTCGTGTCGCGGTTGGTCGACCGTGTGCTCGGCCGCACCGCCGCGGAGGACGTCCGGGATCCGGCCACCGGCAATCTGGTGGTCAAGTCGGGCACCATGATCGAGGAGGAAGCCTGCCTGGCCATCGAGAAGGCCGACATCGAATCGATCAAGATCCGTAGCGTGCTGACCTGCGACCTGAAGGAGGGCGTGTGTGGCAAGTGCTACGGGCGCGACCTCGCCCGCGGCACGCCGGTCAATGTCGGCGAGGCGATCGGCGTCATCGCCGCGCAGTCCATCGGCGAACCCGGCACCCAGCTGACGATGCGCACGTTCCACATCGGCGGCGCCGTGCAAAGAGGCGCCGAGCAGTCCAAGGTCGAGGCCAACACCGACGCCAAGGTACAGTTGAAGAACTGCTCGACGGTCAAAAACAGCCAGGGCGTGCAGGTGGTGATGTCTCGCAACGCCGAGTTGACACTGGTCGACACGCAAGGCCGCGACCGCGCCCGTCACCGGCTGCCCTACGGCGCGCGGCTGCTGGTCAAGGACAAGACCAAGGTGCAGCGCGGCGACAAGATCGCCGAGTGGGATCCCTATACCCTGCCGA
>Ga0137796_10002371_pt1 | contig 10137 bp, 11 predicted proteins | sample OV2TP3_FD_97704 | JGI IMG/M metagenome (GOLD analysis project Ga0137796, IMG submission 97704)
GTTAGGGTCGCCTCCAACCGTCATTCTGGAATACAGGCTTTCTTTTAGCTTGATCGAACTCCTCTTGGCTCATGTAGCCTATCTTAGCCATACGGGTCAAGATGAGATTTCTCCTGTAAAGGAGGTTTCTCTCTCCGGGTTTTATGGGATTGGGCAGGAGGGCGGCCAGAGTGGCAGCCTGGAGCGGAGTCAGGTCCGAGACGGGTGTAGAAAAATAGTGCCGGGAAGCGGCCTCGGCGCCGTAAATTCCAGCTCCCCATTCGATCACATTCAGGTAAAGCTCAAAGATCCTTCTTTTGGAGAGGGCTTGCTCGAGTTGCCATGCGATCACGATCTCCCTCAGCTTGCGCAGGGGATTCTTGGATGGGTTGAGAAAGAGGTTCCTGGCGAGCTGCATGGTGATGGTGCTCCCGCCCCGCCTGAACTGCCCCTTTTCCCAATCCTCTCTGAAGGCCTCTTTGAGCTCAAAGAGATCGACGCCTTTATGGCTGAAGAACGAGGCATCCTCGCTGAGAATAATGGCCTTCCTCAGATGTTCCGAGACAGCGTCATAACTCACCCAGATATGTTGACGACGGGGCTTCAAGCCGTTCCGCCGGTACTGTTCATCGCGCAGCTCCATCAGGGCCGTAGTCCTGGGGTTCCTTTTCTTTAAGGCGGAGACATCGGGCAAGCGCCGGTATTCGTAGGCGAGCAAGCCCACGATGAGCGCGAGGAAAAAGCTCTTCAATAAAAGGCGTTTCATCGTTGTGGGAGAAGTCTTATGGCTTTGAGGCTGAGCGCGGAAAGGGGGTATCGGTGTAAGGAGGAAAGCGGGAGCCAGCGCCAGCGCGGATGGGGCAGGCGGATCTTCTTTTCGCCCGGGCAAACGGAGACAAAGAGGGGGGCCCGGATCCTGTGCCGGGTTATGCTGTGGCGGATCTCTCCGATAGGAGAGCCGAGACTCACTTGATCGCCAAGGCCATTGAGATGACGGGCCAGCGCATCCTTTAAGGCCTCGCCCTTTTTCCTCTCCCCCCCTGGGAGTTCCCACAACCCTCCGAGGATGCCGCCCGGAGGCCTGCGGCGCAGGAGTATCTTCCCCTTATTTTGAACGAGGACCAGGGGCCACTCCACTTTTTTGATCCCGGGCTTGGCCGAAGACGACGCTCTTTCCTCAACCCTGCCTGACCTGCGCGCCGCGCAAGATCGCGCGATAGGACATATAGGGCAGTCTGGACTTCGGGCAAGACAGATCTTCGACCCAAGCTCCATCAGTGCCTGATTAAAGTGGCCGGGGCGGGAGGGCGACACGAGCTGTTTGCCGATCACGCGCAGATCTTTTTCTCTCTGCACGTTAAAGAGCCGCGCGACGACCCGCCGGGCATTTCCATCCAAGGCGGGATAGGCCCGGTTGAAGCCGATACTCATCAACGCCCCCGCGGTATAGGGGCCGACTCCAGGCAGAGCCCTTAGGGCGCGGAAATCCTGCGGGATTTTCCCGCCATGCCGACGAATGATTTGCCACGCGGCTTTCTTTAGGTTTTCTGCGCGGCGGTAGTAGCCGAGTCCGGACCACACGGTTAGAACCTCGTCTACCGAAGCTCGATCAAGGGCCTCGATGGTTGGAAAGGTCCTGAGGAAGCGCTCGTAGTAGGCGAGCGCAGTCTTGACTTGCGTCTGCTGCAGCATGGTCTCGGCGATCCAGATGGCGTAAGGATCCTTAGTTCGACGCCAGGGGAGATCGCGCCGGTTTCGGTCGTACCAGCCGAGCAGTCTTATCCGGATTTGGTTGAACTTCGATGAAGACATGGACCAAGTATAAGAAATCTTGGCAACAAAAGGAACCGAATCAGTCCACGGCTCTAAGCTTCATTCTTATACCCGACAGCTGCGGATCATCCCGGATAAGCCGAAAAAAGTTTTCCTCTACCGTCCGCGCAACGACCTCCGGACCGGTCTCCTTCAAATCCCCTATGGCCTGAATGACCTGTTCCAACACTTGCGGCATCCCGACAGTGCCATTTAACCACTTTAGCCCTCCGGGATTATCCGTCTCGGTGAGGAGTTGCCCGGTCGGCAGCTCTCGTGCGATGGCTTGGATGTGCTTGGAAAAGAGGACCTCGACACCCACGGTGAAGCAGGCTCCGTAGTTGATCAGGGCGCGGAAAGTATCCAGGGGTCCTGAGTACCAGTGGATGATCGGCCGCTTGATGTCGTAGCGCTGAAGCAGATCGAGGATCTCCTTCTCCGCTCCCTTGGTGTGCAGGTTGACGATCTTTTTTTGCTCTCTGGCGGCAGCCAAAAAATATTCCAGTACCTTCTTCTGGGCCGGGTATTGCGAAGAGTCTTCGACCCATTGGAAATCCAGGCCGATTTCCCCAATCGCGGGGCTCCGCTCAATCCAGGGGCCGAGCTCGCTCAAACGGTCCGTATATTCCGGCGCTCTTTTGGGGTGCACGCCGAAGGTGGGCAAGACAAGGTCGCACATTTGGCCGATCTCTAAGTTGCGTTGGTAGGAGGGGAGATCCATCGCAACGGCGATCGTAAAGATCTGATGCCTTTCGATCTCTTCGAGGGCCTGTCGTAGTTCTTCCTCGTATTTGTCTAGATGCGCGTGGGCGTCGATGAGCATGCTTAGCCATACCAACCGAGAGTGATACCTGTCAATGTTGGTCCGCAGATCGGGGCGATAGCGGGTGGGCGCTTGTGAACGCAGCGACATCGTGGCTATAAGAGGACGTCATGCCGTTCTCCAAACTCGGCCTTTCTCCTAAAGTGCTCGAAGGCGTTCGCGCCTCGGGTTACACCGATCCCACCCCGATCCAGCTTCGCGCCATTCCGATCGTGATGTCGGGGCGGGACTTGATCGGCTCCGCCCAGACGGGCACAGGCAAGACCGCCGCGTTCGCGCTGCCCATTATTTCCCGCCTCGCCCAGCACGGCGCGTTGCGCGTGCTCGTGCTTGAACCTACCCGCGAACTTGCCGCCCAGGTTGAGACCGCCACCCACGATTACGGGCGCTTTACCAACCTGCGCACCGCGGTCCTGTACGGCGGCACGGGCTATGGCCGACAAGACGAGGCACTGCGTCGGGGCGTGGATATCCTCGTGGCGACGCCGGGGCGCCTGCTCGATCAGATGCAACGCGGCATGGTCCGGCTGAACCAGATCGAGGTCCTCGTCCTGGACGAGGCGGACCGGATGCTCGACATGGGATTCCTACCCGACGTGCGCCGCATCGTCGAACGTTGTCCGCGCGCGCGTCAGACGATGCTGTTCTCCGCCACCATCCCGCCCGAGATCGAGCAGCTATGCAAATGGGCGTTGCGGAATCCCGAGACCGTCGAGATCGGCCAGCGCCGTTCTCCAGCCGAGACCGTGACGCATGCGCTGTATCCCGTGGCCAGCGACCAGAAGCAGGAACTCTTGGAGGAACTCCTCCGGCGCACCGACTACGATCAGGTGCTTATCTTCTGCCGTACCAAACACGGCGCCGACCGCGTCGCGCGCAAGCTCCATCATCAAGGTCATGCCGTTGCGGTGCTCCACTCCAACCGCACCCAGCGCGAGCGCGAGCAGGCGCTCAGCGGTTTCCGCAACGGCCGCTACGAGGTGATGGTGGCCACCGACATCGCCTCGCGCGGGATCGATGTCGAGCAGATCAGCCACGTCATCAACTTCGACGTGCCGCATCATCCCGAGGACTACGTCCATCGCATCGGTCGCACGGGCCGCGCGCAGAGCGTGGGCGATGCGTTCACCATCATGACCGGCGAGAACGTCGATGAAATCGCAGCGATCGAACGCTTCATTGGCCAGAAAATTCCGCGCGTGAAGCTGGAGGGGTTCGCTTACAAATACACGCGCCTGCTCGATGACAAACCCCCGCCCATCTTCGGCGGCGGGCGCTCCCGCGGCAGGCGGTCTTTCGGTTACGGCAGAAGGCGACGTTGATCTTTAACCGGGCTCGCCGAGTGCGGCCACTAGGGATAACTCGGGACGGGTCGTGCAACCATGCATTGTCACAATGCAGGAGCCGACGCCCTCAGACCGACCCTGAGCGTGCCGGACGGCGGCCCTGGCCGAAGAGAACGTTCTTCGCTTCTTCGGTCATGGTCGTTGCCGTGTTGACGGTTTTTGCCAGGGCGTAGGCCCGTTGCACCGCATCACGCCGCTGAATCGCTTCGAACCAGCGCTTGACGTTCGGAAAATCGTCTAGATTTTGGCCCTGGCGCTCGTGGAGGACGATCCAGGGATAACACGCCATGTCAGCGATCGAGTAATCGCCGGCGACGAACTCGCGGTCGGCCAGCTGTTCGTCGAGTATCCCATAGAGCCGCTCGGTCTCCTTGAGGTAGCGGTTGATGGCGTAGGGGATCTTCTCAGTCGTGTAGTTCCTGAAGTGGTGATTCTGCCCCAGCATCGGCCCCAGGTTGCCCATTTGCCAGAAGAGCCATTGCATAGTTTCGGTCCGGCCACGTAGATCCGCCGGTAGGAACCTGCCGGTCTTCTCGGCCAGGTATTGCAAAATCGCGCCGGACTCGAAGACGCTCAGCGGTCCTTTCCCGTCCGCCGGCTGATGATCCACAATCGCGGGAATGCGGTTGTTGGGGGAAATGGCGAGAAATTCAGGCGCGAACTGCTCGCCCTTGCCGATGTTTATAGGCTTGATGTTGTAGGGGAGACCGGTTTCTTCCAAGAATATAGTGATTTTATGGCCGTTGGGCGTGGTCCAGTAATAGAGATCGATCATATGAGCCTCCTACAAATGGTCTTGAGACAACCATATCAGCTATGGCACGGCAACTGAAGCACCTCCTTGGGTAGCCGCGGGAAATGGCAATGCGAATATTTTTTTCTTGCCACGCGGGCGAAACATTGTAAAATGAGCCCCTCGAGGTAGTTTATGCCGATCCGAGAATATTTGCCGGGAGACAAACGGCAGCAGGAGCGTGCTTATTCCCCGGCCGTCAAGACCAGAGGGGGAACAACGATCTATCTTGCAGGGCATGGGGGATTTCAGGATGAGTCGGGGAAGACTTTTCCGGGCGACTTTGACGCGCAGGTGCGGGTGAGTTTTGAGCGCATGCGAAAAGCTCTCGAGAGTGCCGGAGGTTCTTTGGATGACATCGTGACCATGACCGTGTTTATCACGGACATGGCGAACGGCACTCGCTTCACGCAGATTCGGAGGGAGTTTTTTAAGGGGGGTCGTTATCCTGCCAGTGCTCTGATCGGCATCAAAGAACTGGCGCGCCCGGAGATGATGGTAGAGATCCAGGCGATCGCTGTCGTTGACTGAGCCCTGTTGCCTCAGGGATTACGGCAACCCCAAGCAGTCTTCCCAAGTGAAGAGCATTCCATTTTGATCGTTCCTCTGGCCGGTGCTTGCCAGGGCGAGGCGAGGGAGTTTCAGAGATGCACGAACATCATACTTTCCGCTTTGATGAAGATAAGGCCTATGAGGATCAGCTAGTCTCCATATTGGAGGCGAGTCCCGAGCATCCCCTGTCTGCGCCTGCCGCTCCTCGCCAGCCCGGAGTATATGTTCTGTTTCGCAGTAATGTGCCTGTATACGTAGGAAAAGCAAAAGACCTTCGTTCCCGATTGAATTACCATTTAAAAAAGATTGCAAATCGGAAAGGGATTGATGTTCAGGAAGTCACCTGCCGGTTTCTTGCGATCGAGAGGATGTGGGAGGTTCTCCGAGCTAAAGCGGCACTTCGCCGGCGCTATAACCCGAAGTGAAACAGCATTCCCGGGTTCAGCATGCATGTTCTAGGTCGAGGACGACCCGGTATGCCAGGGTATGTGAACGAATGGGATAAACGATTCCCACAGCGGAGAAAATAACTTCGAGAATGAAGAGGGACAGGCCTTGCAATCAATCACACATTGTTACAGATCAAGAGCCGATCGCCTTGGGACTGACCCCATTACGAGAGCGATTTCCGGAGCGGCCGACCTTACAGGCTCTAAAATCTCTATTATATCCCTGGAATTAGGCTCGTTAGGAGAATCCCTAGGCAGTATGGTCCGCTTTTTAATTGCACTAGCGTATGACCGCTTTAGGTTACTATCAATCCTCACTCGATCTTCACAAGAAAATAAACCTCCCTCTCTTTCATGGCCTCACGCTTCTTAATGCTGGCTTCGCCCTCAAAGATCAAGCCTGGTTCGACGAAGCACTCAGCTCATTTAATGCAGGCTTAAAAAAACTTAAAGGTGACGATAATGCAGAAGCCCGAGCGGTCGCCTACGTCGGATTGTGCGAAGTATTCTCAAAAAAAGGTGAGTTAAATGACGCCTTCAAATCGTGTTCTGTGGCGCTGCAACTTTACAGGAAGTTGCGTAGAAGCCCGGGGGAAGCCATTACACTGGACCTAATTCGTTCGGTATATGCAAGCGCAGGGACGGCATGACGAAGCAGCACAGATTCTTGAGGAGGCTCTCCGCATCCAAACAGAACGTGGAGACTTAATCGAGCAGGGCGGAATACTTCACCAAATAAGTCGGGCATATTATAAGCAAGGCAAACTACACAAAGCACTCGAAAGTTTGAAAACAGCCCGTACAGTGCTTATTCAGGTTGGAGAAAGCGGCGTTGCGATGAGGCGGGAAGTTGACAGGGATTTGTTTTGGATCTCAATATTGGCAAGCCACGCGGATCGGGGGACATGATGGCGAGAGGGTGGAAAATGGGTTGGAAGTCTTGTGCAGCCTTTAACGCTGCGTGTCTAGCGGGTGAAAGTCCCGTCCTGGCAGATTGTCTGTTCGGCCAGGTAGTCATGTCTGGCTTGGGAGGAGGTGACGAATCTCAAGGAAGCCCAGATGTAAAAGGCCCGTGGGGCTCATCCGTCTTTGGGCGGGGTGTCCCGGTCGGCACAGGGGCCAAGCAACCTTGGGGGATGCAGCATAAAGCGAACATTGCCGCGCCGTCAGACCCACCGCAGGGAGCCGATTGAAGCGGGGAATTGAGGGTGCCAAGGGGCGAAGACTTGCCCGATGGTTGGCAGGTCCGGGGAAGAAACAGACAGAAGCACTCGGACCACCCTCCGGCGTAAGGATGGCGTCAACCGAGGAAAGATGCGCAGTCAAAGAAGGGAAGGTCTTGAGGGCGTGAGGCTTCATCGTATAACCGTTAGAAGCGGGAAGTCGGTGGAGGTCTTCAAGACTGGCGGATCGGGTTGTAGTAGCGTTTGAGGGAGGGGTAATGCCTTTCCGATGCGAAGGACCCGTGGGCGAAGGGTGTTCGTGATCAAAGGGGAGAAGGTGCTCTGATTGCTGAAAGGCTAGAGACAGAGCGAAAAAGCCTTGGGTACTCTTTGAGCGGCGTAGGGGAGGTCAAACGGTGGTAACCGGCAGGGCCTTTCTGAGTCATCCCTTGCTTGAAGCCGTACTGGGGAAAACTCGCCGTACGGAATTTTAGAGGGGGCGATGGAAACATGAGTAACCCCTGGGCGCTTTGGCGCAGGCGCTTAATCGACAATGCGCAGCTTGCGGTTGCAATGCAAGCTAAATTGGCCAAGGGAGTTGCGTTCATGCGCCATCGCTCTACTCGACTTCTCCTTTGTAGAAGGGAGCTGCTGGACGATTGGCAGCTTGCCAGTCAACCCGCCGTCGACTCTCACAACACGCCTCAACCGAGGCCGGTATGGTTTCCGCACGTGATTTGAGAAATCCGTGTTGCCCGGCGTACGCGGGAAAGGGATCACGCCACGGATGTTTTTGGGACCTGTGGGATACATCATCATGCGCTCCAGCCCGAAACCGAAACCGGAGTGGGTAACGGAGCCGAACCGGCAAAGGCCCAGGTAGCGCCAGTGGACCATTCATCGAGCTTGCTCTCCGGCTCTTTTCAGCGTCCGATTGGTTTGCTACCATCCTTCCTGCGAAACTGCACTAATTGCTGCCGATGGCGATCCGCCGAAACCAAGTTGACGAAGCGAAATTTAACCGCAAGGGGGTTCTTCCGTTTCAACTTCGGCTCAAGGATTTCGCGATGGCCATGCAGGACGTCTATGACTTCTTCCATGACGTTAACGTCGGCCTTGTTGAACGCGGACTCGAGCGGCTAGATGACATGCTCCGGCCGGCGATCATGTCTGGCGTGCTGTCAGACATGTTGACGGCCAGTCTCGCAAAGCATTCCAGAACGCTCACAGTGAACGGCTATTTCAATGGACATCCTGACCTGGTTGTCCGGGGAGTGTACCCTGAGAACGGTGTCAAGGCTGGCTCGGAAGGAGTTGAAATCAAGACCACAAGGAAGGCCGGTGGTGCGGTTGATACTCATGGTGCAAGAGATCAGTGGATGTGTGTCTTCGTGTACACCGTTGATAACGAAACGGAGCCGGCACGTCAGCGAGAACCCATGACTTTTACGGAAGTTTACCTGGGCCTTGTGTCGACCCGTGACTTCCGCAGAAATCCGCGAGGGGAACTTGGAACAAGAACGGCCACACTCCACCGGGAAGGGATAGAGAAGTTACGTCAGAACTGGATCTATAGATTGAACGAATAATTCCCGCCGTTCTTGAACGCAGCGAGCTTCGGAATCGCCGTAGTGGCCAACTCAAAATAGCGAGGGTCTTTCTCGATCCCCAAACTTTCGTATCCGACAGCCTCGGCAGCTGCCAACGTGGAACCCGATCCCGCAAAGGGATCTAGCACGATGCCCTCGCCGAGCGGAAGCACACCTCGGATCAGCATACGCAGAAAAGCCTGAGGTTTAAGACTGGGATGAGGTGCTAGCTCGCGCTCAGATTTGTGCGTTGGCGATGACGGAATCACGTCCCCAAAGGGACGGTCTGCAGATGGTCGTCTAAAGCCACCCGTTTTCCACTTTCGAAGGTTATCTTGAACACGCCCCTCGATTGGCTTCCGGAAAAGAATCCAAGGCTCCCACATCGAACGCGGCATCACGCTTACACCGGGAAACTCCCCATGCGCATGTTTCGGCCTGTCGCCCCCGCGCATCGTCATAACGAGTCGCACTATCTCTCCCCGTCGCTCCAAGCCGGCGCGTGCGAGTGCTCCCGAAACGACATATGACAGCAATGGATTGCTTGCAATAACGACGTTGGCTCCCGGCACAAGAACAGGTAGCAACATGCGGCCCCAATCGAGGAAAAACCGTGCAAGCTCTTCGACGTCGTCGCGAGAGAGAACCGTGAAACGCGGAAGCGGAGAACGTTTACTACCGTCGAACGCGGGCGGAATCCGCCAGATCCCGCCTTTCCCGTTGCGAAGTTTTTCCTGTTGCTCCGGTGCGTACTCAACCAAGCCGTAAGGCGGATCGGTTACCACAGCATGAATAGAGTTTTCGGGTTGTTGTCGCAGCCATTCGAAGCAGTCGCCTTCAAATAAGGTTGCCCGGCCGACTGTGTATGACCTAAATGATGGCTGTCTTCGGACCTTCTGCCCGTATAACTCAGCGGGAGCCTCACGGATTGTGTATACGCCGCGGTCTTGGCGCCGAAAAAGCGAATCGGAGTTCAACCGAAGATAGGAGCGTACACTAGATGGGGCAGCGCGGCCGATCAAGGCGTGAACGGCTTCTTGAATTTCAGCGATGGATGCCCCGCTGGGCTTGTTCGATAATACAGCAACGATCGCGTCTCTAACCTCACCCGGGCGTCGCCGCTCGTTGCGTGTGCGCTTGTCCTTGGCTGGCATGGGAAGAGCGTACGACGTCTAGACGTCTTTGTCAATTCTTTTCTTATGTTCCGAGGGCAAGGTTCTCCGTGGAAGAATGCAGGAAAGATTTGCCATCTCCGTTACGATGGTTAAATTACCGGCGCAAGCAATCAGGAGGTCACTGTATGGTAGACTTCAGCACCCGATTCGGCCGGCATGTGGCCCCTGGCAACACCCGATTGATGACTCAGGCTGCCCGAGAAGTGGCGATGATTCTGGAGAGTTCGCGGTCGGAAATTCCAAGGGCGAGGAGAGATCGAATCAGAAGATCGAGCGAAACCGACGGGTCGCCCGACTCCATCTTGGCCACGCGCGACTGGCTTGATTTGAGCATCCTTGCAAGTTCCACTTGGGAGAGGCGATTCCGCCGGCGTCGCTCCCGCAGGCCCTCGGCAAGGCGCATTTTGAGATCGATATATGCAGACTCCTCGTCGGAAAGCTGAAGGAATTCTTTCG
>Ga0137796_10002372_pt1 | contig 10137 bp, 10 predicted proteins | sample OV2TP3_FD_97704 | JGI IMG/M metagenome (GOLD analysis project Ga0137796, IMG submission 97704)
ACCGAAAAGTGCTGCCACAGACCGGGCAGATCGGTGAAACGGAAATCCACGATCCTGATATTGTGCTTCTTGATGAGTTCTTTGAGTTTTGCAAGTGACATAATGAGCTACCCCCTCACAGCTTTATCTTCATTTTTACCCGTTGATAACCGCCTGACCGTTCTCCCCTGCACATGACGCGGTTCAGGTTTGCGCCATGATCCGTCGCCTCTGGTAAAAAATTATCAACCAGAGTGCATTTAGCATGCCATGGGAAAATAAAGGATATTCCTTTAATTATGAATAAGTTATATTAGTATCCCCAACGTGGATTGCACTATAGTCGTGCACACCGCCAAATCTTCGCACAAAAACCGTGCACATTAAAGACGGCCGAAGACCGTGTAATGCCGGTCCGAGACCGTCTCGATGCGGAGCTTGCCGAGCCCCGCCTCGCGCAACTGTACGCCAACCTCCTCCGGCAGAAAAGCCGCGCGCAGGGAATTATAAAAATCCCGCTGGAGAATTAAGGGTTCCTCCCCGGCATACCTCTTGACCAGCTTGCGGGCCGCGGCTTCGGTGGCCGGGCGCCTGAGGTCCATGACGAATACCCGGGCGTGGTGCGCCGCGTACCGTTTTATGCTCTCCCAGAGCACGCCGGGATCATGCAGGTGATGCAGCAGGCTGTTGCTGATGATCGTCGAATAGCGTCGGCGTGGCAGTCGCGCCCCCGGCAGCGTCCCCCTGACCAGGCGAATCCGCCCGCTGAGTCCGGCAGAGTCTATCGCGCGCCGGGCCTCCACCAGCATGCAGGCGGCGCCGTCCACGCCGTCAACCCGGCAAGCGGGGTAACGGCGGGCAAAACGCATGCTGATATCCGCCGGGCCGCAGCCGAGATCCAGGACATAGCCCCGGATGGCGTCCTTCAGAAAGGCCGCCTGGAACCTGTCGATGAACATGCCGTGCGGTTCGCTGAAATCCGCCGCGGCGTAGGCGGCCGCCTGGCGGGGGTCATCCATGAGTTCCGGTTCGGGAATGCGCGGCAGCATCAGGCGGGCAAGACCGACTCGCCCGTCATGAGTTCATCGAGGGTTTCGCGGCGGCGGATTTCATGTACGGTCCCGCCGTCGACCATGACCTCGCAGGCGCGCGGACGGGAATTGTACGTCGAACTCATGCAGAAGCCGTAGGCGCCTGTGGAACAGATCGCGACGAGATCTCCTTCCCGCAGCGGAAGCTCCCTGTCCCGCCCGAGGAAATCCCCCGTCTCGCATACAGGACCGACGACATCGAACTTCTCGGCCTGCGCAGCCGGTTGTTCGCGAACCGGCAGGATGTCATGCCAGGCCTGGTACAGCGCCGGACGCAGGAGATCGTTCATCGCCGCATCGACTATGGCAAAGTTCTTGCTCGGCGTCCGCTTGATATACTCCACCCGGGCCAGAAGCACGCCGGCGCTGCCGATGATGCTGCGCCCGGGCTCCAGGATCAGCCGGTAAGGCCTGTCCCCGACGGCCTGCAGCACGCTGCCGACCAGGTCCGCGGGGGCAGGCGGCGTTTCATCTCGATAACTGATCCCCAACCCGCCCCCGACGTCGATGTGGCAAAGCTTGATGCCCAGATCTTCTATGGCGTCGATCAGTGGCAGGAGGCGCCCGATCGCGTCGCTGAACGGGGCGATCGAGGTAATCTGCGAACCGATATGGCAGTCGACCCCGGTCACCATGATCGCCTCCATGCCGTCCGCCGCCCGGTACACCGCAAGGGCCTCGTCGATTGGAACGCCGAACTTGTTTTCCTCCAGGCCGGTGGCGATGTAGGGATGGGTGGCGGCATCGACGCCGGGATTCACGCGTACCGCGACGGGCGCAACCGTGTTCATGCCGCGCGCCACGCGGTTGAGGCGTTCCAGTTCGGACAGGGATTCGATGTTGAAACAGCGGATGCCGGTGACAAGCGCGCGCTGCATTTCGTCTTCCCGCTTGCCGACGCCGGAAAACACGATCCTGTCGGCCTCGCCCCCGGCGCGCAGCACCCGCTCCAGTTCTCCGACGGAGACGACGTCGAAACCGGAACCCAGCCGCGCAAGGAGATTGATCACGGCGAGGCTGGAATTTGCCTTGATGGCGTAGCAGATCAGGTGATCGCGCTGCCCGAACGCCGAATCGTACGCCTTCCAGTTGTGTTCAATGGCCGCGCGAGAATAAACGTAACAGGGCGTGCCGAAACGCCCGGCGATATCCGCCAAGGCGACACCCCCGGCGCAAAGCTGGCCGTCTGTATAGGCGAATGCTCGCATGCCGGATTATGCAGATCGCGGGGATTCGGGCAGGGCGGACTGTCGATCATCGGGAAGATAGAGATCGCCTTTCTGTCCACAGCCGGCGATCAGGATTGCGCCCAGTAGCAAGGCGTAAAGCCATCCTCTCCTCGTCGGCCGGCCGGATAACATGATTATCTCCTGATGCTGGAACCAATGTCCGTGGAGTCAGGATAGCAAATAATGCCGTCCTTAAAAACGGCTTGGAATTATTTTCCGGAACTTGCGAGGATATACGCCTTTTACACGCCGCAGGCAGTACATGGGCAACGGGAAAAACGCCGTCATCATCGATCCCCGGGAAGACCACCGGGCAAGCGTCATCTGGCTGCACGGCCTGGGGGCGGACGGCCACGATTTCGAACCGATCGTCCCCGAACTGCGGCTTGTGGATGACCTGGGTATTCGGTTCATCTTCCCGCACGCCCCGGTGCGACCGGTGACGATCAACGGCGGCATCCCCATGCGGGCGTGGTATGACGTCAGGAGCGCCGATCTCCGCCGCGACGAGGACGCGGAAGCGATAGAAGAATCCGCCGCCATTATCAATCGCTATATTGCATCGGAGCAGGAGGCGGGCGTGGCGGCCGGAAAGATCGTGATCGCCGGTTTTTCACAGGGCGGGGCGATCACTCTGCACGCGGGGCTGCGCTTCCCGGAACCGCTCGGCGGCCTGCTCGCCCTTTCCTCCTACCTGCCGCTACCCGACCGCCTGGCGCACGAAGCGCACCCGGCAAACCTGAAGGTACCGATCATGATGATGCACGGCCTTTACGATCCCGTCATCCCGCTTGCGGCCGGCCAGCAATCCCGTGAACTGCTGCAACAGGCGGGATATGCCGTCGAGTGGCGCACCTACCCGATGCAACACGCGCTGTGCACAGAGGAAATTCTCGAGTCAGGGCGGTGGCTGCAGGCGCGGCTCAAGTAACAGCGATTTATTACTGGATCGCGGGTGAACGCCGCCTCCGCTGATCGCCGCGGTGTTGGCCGTGACGCGGCCCGCCATGGCCGGCCTTGGGACTTCTCCGTTTCAGTTTAACCGGCGGGGCGGGACTGATCAGGAGGCCGGGATCTAACCTGGCTACCGGGATCTTGTAGCCGATGAACTTCTCGATATCCACCAGTGAATAGATATACTCCTCGCACGCAAAACTCACCGCGTCACCGCTGGCCCCGGCGCGCGCCGTCCGGCCGATGCGATGGACGTAGTCCTCCGCGTTCTGCGGCAGATCGTAATTGAAGATGTGGCTCACTTCGGGAACGTGCAGGCCACGCGCCGCGAGGTCGGTCGCCACCAGGATCGGCAGCTTGCCTTCGGAAAATTCCTGGAAAAGCTGCTGGCGCTTCCGCTGGGGCACGTCGCCGGAGAGGATCGACGCGCGAAACCCGTTGCCCTCCAGGTAACTCCAGACGCGTTCCGCCGTTCTCTTCGTGTTAACGAATATGATGGTTCGCTTGGGATCGATCTTCTTCAGCAGGCCAATCAGCAGACGGATCTTGTCTTCATTCGCCACGTGGTAGATTACCTGCGTTATCTTGTCGGCGGTGACCTGCTCCGGGTTTATCCTGATGAATTCCGGGTTGTTCATGTGTTCGTAGGCGAGCTCGGTTACGCGATACGAGAGCGTTGCCGAGAACAGCATGGTGAGGCGCTTTTCCGGCTTCGGCATGCGCCTGAACATGAAACGGATATCGCGGATGAAACCGAGATCAAACATCCGGTCCGCCTCGTCCAGCACCACGACCTTCAGTGATTTGAAATTAAGCACGCCCTGCCTGAAATAATCCAGCAGCCGGCCGGGCGTCCCAATCAGGATGTCAACGCCCTCTCTCACCTGTTCGCGCTGTTTCTCGTAATCAACGCCGCCGTATACCAGCCCCAGGGCAAGATTGGCGTACTTGTTCAGCAGCACGGCGTCCTTGTGGATCTGGATGGCCAGCTCGCGCGTCGGCGATATGATCAGCGCCCGCGGCTGGCGCGGCCCGCCGGCGGGAGGTTGTTTCAGCAGGCGATTCAGGATGGCCAGCAGGTAGGCGGCCGTTTTTCCCGTACCGGTCTGGGCCTGGCCGGCAACGTCCTCCCCTTTGAGAATAAGGGGCAGCGCTTCCGCCTGGATGGGAGTGCAGTACCTGAATCCCGCGTCGTCCAGGGCATCGAGCAGCCGCCTGTCCAGCGGGAAATGCCTGAAACTCACATCTACCGTCAGCGGTGTTCCCATTGATTTTCAATACCTCCGGCGCGACACCTGGCCGCCGGCTTGCAATCGAACGGCCATTTGGAACAAACTATAATGCAAAGTCAAAAACACAGGGATCAGCGATAAATGAGTGAACACATTATTCATGTTACCGATTCAACCTTTGAAGACGAAGTGCTGAAATCCGACACGCCCGTCATAGTTGACTACTGGGCGGAATGGTGCGGCCCCTGCAGGGCCATAGCGCCCGTACTCGAGGAAATAGCTGACGAGTACAGCGGCAAGCTGAAAGTGGCCAAACTCGACGTGGACGAAAATCAGGCGACACCCCAGAAGTACGCGGTCCGGGGCATCCCGACGCTGATGATTTTCAAAAACGGGAACATTATCGGCACCAAGGTCGGGCAATTATCCAAATCACAGCTGTCGGCCTTCATTGACAGCACCATCTGACCCCCGCTATTTAGACTGGACGAAAACCCCCGCACGTGCTAATTTTAACCCTAATAAGGTATAACCTGTCTTTCCAGCTACCCAACCCCCCAGGCAATTTTTTACAAAATTGATCCGGCAACCGCGTGTTGCACCTACACGATTTTGATCGACCAGCTACGGAAGTATAACCGGAGTCCATGAATCTTACAGAATTAAAGCAGCAGCCCGCCTCGGAACTCATAACGCTTTCAGAAAATCTGGGCCTGGACGGCCTGGCCCGCTCCCGCAAGCAGGACGTCATCTTTGAAATCCTCAAGGCACAGGCCAAGAAAGGCGAAGACATTTACGGCGACGGCGTGCTTGAAATCCTCCAGGACGGATTCGGGTTCCTGCGTTCCGCGGACAGTTCCTACCTCGCGGGGCCGGACGATATTTACGTCTCGCCCAGCCAGATCAGGCGCTTCAACCTGCGAACGGGGGACAATATATCGGGCAAGATACGACCTCCCAAGGATGGTGAACGCTATTTCGCCCTCCTGAAAGTCAATGAAATCAATTTCGAACCCCCTGAAAAAGCCAAGCACAAGATACTCTTCGAAAATCTCACCCCGCTGTTCGCCCACAAAAGACTGAACCTGGAGCTGGGCAACGGCAGCACCGAGGATCTGACGCCCCGCATCATCGACCTGGTTGCGCCCATCGGCAAGGGCCAGCGCGGTCTCATCGTGTCGCCCCCCAAGGCGGGCAAGACGATGATCCTGCAGAGCATCGCCCAGTCGCTCACGCATAACCATCCGGAATGCTACCTGATCATCCTGCTGATCGATGAACGCCCCGAGGAAGTCACCGAAATGGAGCGGTCAACGCAGGCGGAAGTCATCTCCAGCACCTTTGACGAACCCGCAAGCCGGCACGTTCAGGTGGCCGAGATGGTGATCGAACGCGCCAAGCGCCTGGTCGAGCACAAAAAGGATGTGGTGATCCTGCTGGACTCGATCACCCGGCTGGCGCGCGCCTACAACACCGTCGTGCCGGCCTCGGGAAAGGTGCTGACCGGCGGCGTGGACGCCAATGCGCTGCAAAGACCGAAGCGGTTTTTCGGCGCCGCGCGCAATATCGAGGAAGGCGGCAGCCTGACCATCATCGCCACGGCGCTGATCGACACCGGTTCGCGCATGGACGACGTGATCTACGAAGAATTCAAGGGCACGGGCAACATGGAACTGCATCTCGACAGGACCATCGCCGAACGGCGCGTCTATCCGGCCATAAACATCAACCGGTCCGGGACCCGCCGCGAGGAACTTCTTACAGAAAAGGACGAGCTGCAGAAGATGTGGATACTGAGAAAGCTGCTGCACCCGATGGAAGATCTCGCCGGGATGGAATTCCTGCTGGAACGCCTGAAGTCTACCAAGACGAACGTGGAATTCTTCGACGCCATGAAGCGACAATGAGAAGTTAAAAGGGGAAAGCTGTAAGAAAAAACAGGACTGGCCCAGGAGTTGCCTTTAACCTGTCCTAAAATCAGCTTTCGAAATTCCGGGCTGCCGGGCAATCCCCCGGAAGACCGTGAACCGCAGGGACAGCGGCACTCGAGCCTACAGGGATGACTTCACGGCGTGTCTTCCGGGGGGTTGCCCGGCAACATGATTAGAACCTGCCTCTTTCCCCTTTTAAGTTTCACGTCGTTGCCTGCTGCGCCTCGCGCTGGTAATGGCGCATGAGGATCTCGGCCACTTCAGGCCTGGCGAATTCCTCGGGCAGAGACTTGCCGGCGGCCAGCAACTCGCGCACCCGCGTTCCCGAAAGCATGACGAAATCTTCGGGCGTGTGATCCGGGGCGTCGCGCATCATGACCACCCGGTTGAGTTTCGTGGAATAGGCCGTGTTATCCGCCCTGAATATCCTGATCTTCAGCACGCCCTCGGGGAGGGTGTCAAAGATCGCCTGCGCGTCGAACGGCCCGTAGTAGTTTCCCACGCCGGCGTGATCCCGCCCCACGATCAGGTGCGTGCAACCGGCGTTCTGCCTGAATATCGCGTGGAGCACCGCCTCCCGCGGGCCGGCATACAGCATGTCAAATCCGTAACCGGTCACCATGACCGTGTTGGCGGGAAAATACAGCTCGACCATCTTCCGGATCGCGGCCTCGCGTACATCAGCGGGGATGTCCCCCTCTTTCAGTTTTCCGAGCAGCATGTGAATCAGGATGCCGTCGGCGCCGACGGCCGCCATCGCCATCTTGCAGAGCTCTTCATGGGCGCGGTGCATCGGGTTGCGCGTTTGAAATGCCACCACCCTGTTCCAGCCCCGGGCCCGGATTTCATCGCGGATAGCGACCGCCGTGCGAAAGGTGTCCGGAAAATCCCGCTCAAAATAACTGAAATTAAGCACCTCAATCGGGCCGGCGATGACATACCGGCCTGATGCCAAAAACGTCGACACACCGGGGTGAGCCGGATCGAGAGTGCCAAAGGTCCGCTCCGTCACCCGCTCAAGCTCGGTACCGGACAGTTCATCAATGGACGCGATCTCCTGAATCGCGAGCACCGGGTGTCCCTCGACATTCGGGTCGCGCAGGGCTATCCGACCGGCGTGCCTTATCTCCCCGATCTCCCGTGTCCTGTTGAGGCAGGGTACGGGCCAGAACAGTCCGCCCGTGGTCGTCATCGCCTCGGCCACGCCGATCGCATCCTCCCTGTTCATGTAGCCCTTGAGGGGAGTGAAATAACCGGCGCCCAGCATGACGGCGTTGGCGGCCGACGCGGAATCCAGCAGCAGTGACGGCAGCGATTTCGCTTCCGCCAGAAGCAAAGCACGCTGCTCCGCATCGTCCACGAACAGCGGCGTCAATGTTTCAGATCCATGGGGCTTGATCATTTTCTGCTCCGGTAAACGTAAAATGTTCCGCGTGTGCCGGCCAGCCGGGGGCGGCAAAACGGCGGCTAACAATAACCTTTTGTGAAATAAATTCAAGCAGTCTGGAATTTCGAAAGTTATTTATGGGACAGGATACTAGCCGTGACCGGCGCTAATCACGGTTTGACTCGGAAGGGCCGGCACGGAAGTTATACAGGTTTTCCTGCTTGACGATATCGCCGGTATGCAGGTGAAATCCGCCGGCGCGCAAATCCTGAAAATAAAACTTCAGCGTCTGGCGCACGGTCATGAACGCGATTTCGTCCCAGGGTATCTGCGATTCCCCGAACAGGGCCACCTCGAGACTTTCAGCCCCCGGTGAAAAATCCATGTTCTGCAGCTCGGAACGGAACATCAGGTACACCTGGTTGACGTGGGGCAGGTTGAACACCGCGAAAAGATCAACCACCTTGACACTGGCGTTTGCTTCTTCCAGCGTCTCTCGGATGGCCGTTTCCAGGCTGGTCTCACCGAGCTCCATGTATCCCGCCGGCAGCGTCCAGAAACCGCGGCGCGGTTCGATGGCCCGCCGGCACAGCAGTATCCTGTTGTCACGCGCGGGGATGCATCCCGCGACGATCTTGGGATTCTGGTAATGAATGGTCTCGCAGGACGTGCAGACGTAACGCGGACGGTCATCGTCAGGCGGTATCTTGCTGACGACCCTGCTGCCGCAGTAACAGCAGTAATTCATCTCTTTACATCAGCCGGCAGCGCGGTTGTCCGCCACCCCCGAATCCGGCAGCCGTCCCTGACCGTGCACCCGGGACAGTCAGCGGATCTTTTTACAAACACCTGGCTCTCCTATATAAAGTTCCGGAGATATGGTCAAGTATATCGATAATGCGGACGCCGCACATGACGCGCCGGGCGGCCTCGGTATACTGTTGACGAACCTGGGGACACCGGACGCACCGACCCGGGCCGCCGTGAGGCGTTACCTCGCCGAATTCCTGTCCGACCCGCGCGTTGTCGAACTGCCGCGTCTCCTGTGGTGGCCGGTCCTGCACGGCATCATCCTGCAGCTGCGGCCCGGGCGCTCGGCGAAGGCGTACCGGAAAATCTGGACACCGGAAGGTTCGCCCCTGCTCGCCATCGCGAAAAACCAGGCTGCCGCCATCAGCAACAACCTGGGCGGGCGGCTGGCCGGTGACTTTCGGGTCGGCCTGGGCATGCGTTACGGTAATCCTTCCATCAAATCGGTGCTGGAAGAACTCCGGGCAGCGGGGGTGCGACGCCTGCTGGTGTTCCCGCTGTATCCGCAATACGCGGCGGCCACCACCGGCTCGGCGTTTGACGCGGTCGCCGATGTCCTGAAGACCTGGCGTGCCGTCCCGGAACTGCGCATGGTGAATTACTACCATGATGATCCGGGATACATCGGGGCCCTGGCCGGCAGCATCCAGGCTCACCAGGCGCGCCGGGGGCGGGCGGATAAACTCCTGTTTTCCTTTCACGGCCTGCCTCGCTACTGCCACGAGGCGGGCGATCCCTATTACCGACAATGCCAGGACACCGCCCGCCTCGTCGCGGAAACTCTCGCGTTCAAGGAGGATGAATGGTGCGTCTCCTTCCAGTCCCGCTTCGGCCCGCGGGAATGGCTCCGTCCCTACACCAGCGAAACGCTGACCGCGTGGGCAGCCGGCGGCGTAAAGAACGTCAGCGTGATCTGCCCCGGCTTTTCCTCAGACTGTCTCGAGACGCTGGAGGAGATCAACATCCTGAACCGCGCCTTATTCCTGGCTGCGGGCGGTGAAGAGTTCAATTACATACCGGCGCTGAATGATCGCGCCTCCCACGTCGAATTCCTGTCCGATCTGATCATCAGGCACTGCCAGGGGTGGCCGGAAACCAGTTGAAACTCGTAAGTGTAGAGTTGAAAGTAATACGGCCAGCTAGTGTGGTGTCCCGCGGCGATCTTTCATTTATTCCTGCTGCCGGCCAGTCCCCCGAATTACACTTCAGTCTTTTAATCAACTTCCAGAACCTCGACCCCTTTCCAGAAGGCTACATAATCCTTGATTCCCGATGCCGCCTTGCTGGGCTGCGGATAATACCAGGCGGCATCCTTGTTGATCTTGCCGCCAACCACGATATCGTAATAACTGGCCTTGCCCTTCCAGAAGCACCTGGTGTGCGTGCTGCTGTCGCTGAAATATTCACGGTTCAGGGAACCGGGAGGAAAATAATAATTGCGTTCAACGATGACACAGTCATCGCTCTCGGCCAGGACAGCACCATTCCATACCGCTTTCGTCATGTCTCATACCTCGTGTGCCC
>Ga0137796_10002374_pt1 | contig 10129 bp, 13 predicted proteins | sample OV2TP3_FD_97704 | JGI IMG/M metagenome (GOLD analysis project Ga0137796, IMG submission 97704)
GCGTCAGGCGGCGAACGCGGCGCGGCGGCTCGGCACACGATCCGTGCCGCGCCGGGTCCCGCGCACCGTCACTCGGGCTGACACGCGCGGAGCTGAAGTCCTGCGAGGGGCGCTGGAACGTCGTGGACCGTAATCTGGAGTGACGAGCCCGCGGGCGGCTTGTCGACAACCACGATGTCGACATCCACGGCCTCGGAGTGCCGCAGCACTTCCTCCAGCCACGACAGCAGCCGGTCCGTTTCGAATCGCCCGTTCATCATGGTCGTCTCCTCCCGGAACTCCGAACTCAACGCACGACCCCACTGGCCCACTCCCACCCTTGCCGTCGGGTTGATTCCGCGGCGCGGAAGCCAGAGAAGGTAAAGAACGGCACGCACTTAGAGCGTGGAGGCAAATTCTTTCGGAGACCCTCGTCGGTTCGTTCTATAATTCCGCGGCGATGCACGAAGCTGTGACCGAGCCTGGCGTTCGATCCGACTTCGCCGTACGTACGGTCGACAATGTGCGGCGCCAGGACGCCGCCCGCGATGACGGTTTTCTCCCGCGCTGGTACGCGGTCAGGACCCGAGCGCGCCACGAAAAGAAGGTTCGAGATCAGCTTGTCGATCGAGCGATCGAGACGTTTCTACCGGTCGCCGAGCGTTGGAGTCAGTGGAAGGATCGTAAGAAGAAAGTCGAGTTCCCGCTGTTCCCGGGCTACTGCTTCGCGAGGTTCCCGCTGATCGAGCGGTTGCGCGTCCTGAACGTCTTCGGCGTCGCCCATCTCGTCGGGATGAACGGCCGCGCCGAGCCGATCGGCGACGCCGAAATCGACGGGATTCAGCGCCTGGTCTCCACCACGCTCCGGTACGATCCTCATCCGTTTCTCGCCGAAGGCATGGAGGTCGAAGTCATCCGTGGTCCCCTCGCGGGCGTGCGGGGAAAGTTGCTCCGCAAGGACCGTGTGACGCGGCTCGTGCTGGCCGTCACGCTCATCCGGCAAGCGGCAGTCGTGGAGATTCATCCCGCGGACGTCGCGCCGGTCTAGCCCGACCCGCGCCCTCTCAGCAAGACCCGCGCCTGGCGGGCGGCCGTCGTGTTCGGGTGTTCCTTCACCAGGCGTCCCCAGGTGCTCTGAGCGCCCGCTTCGTCGCCCAGTCCCCGCTGACACAGCCCGATCTTGAGCAACGTGTCCGCCGTCTTCTGGCCACGCGGAACGGCTGCCAGCAGTCCTTCGAACTCCGCGAGCGCGCCACGAAGGTCTCTCTGGCTGTAGAAAATGTCGGCGACGACGAACTGCGCGCTCTCCCGGAGCGGATGCGTCGGATGATTCGCGACCAGCTCGTACAGGATCAACACGGCGCCGTCCGGTTCCCCCGCGCGGAGCTTCGCGAGACCTGACCGGTAGAGGTCTTCGGCCGTCGTCCCTGGCACCGGTCCCGCGGGCGCCGAGGCGTCCGGCTGGGGCGGCTGAGTCCGTGGCGACGGCGCGAAGCCCCGGGGAATCGAGCCCACGCCGTCACGGCTCTGCGCGGCGAGCTCCGACACGCGCCGGTGAAGCGCCTGGAGCTGCCCTTCCTGGTCGCGCGATGCCGCGATCAGCCGGGCAACGGCGTTCTGCAGCTCGCTGAGCTCGTTCGCGATGCGGCTCACCTGTTCGACCAGCTTCGGGTCGGGGACGCTCACGGTTCGTTCGGGTTCGGCGACGCGTGCAGCTGGCATGACCACTTCGGCTTCACGCTGGACCGCACATCCCGAGAGCGTGGCCACCAGCACCAGCGCTCCTCCGAGAGGACGCCGCTTCATCGCTCCTGGCCCATGTCGATGGTGACATTGCGCACGGGCCACCCTGCACTGGTGGCGCGGACGACCAGCGTCACGTTGACCTCACGGCTCAACGGGAATTCCACGAGCCAGACCCACGGACCGCCGTGATCGAGCGGCGGATAGCCCCGGGTGAGTCCGCGTCGGACGAGGACGTGGCGGCCGGTCCTCGGGTCGAGGGCGAGGACCTGCTCGCCGAACAGCAGCGTGCCTTCGGGCGCCACGCAGACGACGTACTCGACGGTCTCGGGGGGCGATGTTCGAACCAGCCGGATCGCCTGGGACCGCGGCGGAAGCGGCTGCTCGAGCGCCGCGGTGAGCGCGGCGAGCGTGCGGTAGTGAACGGGCGCCGTGCGCCGCGCGGTGATCTCGTTTCCGCCGCTTTGCAGACTCGCCCATTCCGGGGTCGGCGAGGGAAGAGCCTGAGCCTCGACGGCGGGCGCGAAGGCTGTCACGAGCCAGATTCCGACGAGCGATAACCACAGCATCTAGACAGGATAGCCGAGGGCCCCCCGCGTCGCCACCCATCCGCTCCGGCCGGCGACGTGGCCACGACCGACAGGTACTGCCGGGAGCGGATCCGCCCCGCCGCCAGCCCTCGCGATGACGTCGCCAAGCCGCACGATCTCCACGCCCCGACGGCGCGCGCGCGCGAGGAACGCCTCGAGCGCTCCGAGCAGGGCCCCCCCTTCGACCTCCGCGTGTCCGGTGAGGACATTGAGCCCCGGGCGGATGGACTCGTCGAGAGCCGCGACGACGTCCGGCGCGGTTCCGAGCAGCTCGTCGAACGTGGGCATCGTCGTCGGGATCTGCGGCGTCTTGAGCGTGCCCCCGCCGACGGCGGGGCGAAACGGCTCCCGGCCACGCACGTCGCTGGCGTAGCGGAGCCCGAGCTCTTCCTGGACGACGAGCGCCTCGTCCGTGGTTCGCCATCCCGGAGCCGCGCTCGCCTCGGGGCGCGTCCCGAACACGGCCTCGAAGGCGCGCACGGCCGCGGTCATGTCGGCCCGGATGCGCGCGCCGCCCCAGCGATGCACCCCGTCCTGCCATCCGACGTGGTCGAAGCCGTGGGGCGCGACCTCGTGCCCGGCCGCCGCGACCTGGCGCAGGAGCTCGGGATCGCCCGCACCGACGGGCCGGGCCGGCAGCAGCGTGCCGGAAAGGATCGTGCGGAGCCCGTAGAGTCTCAGCGCGTTGGTCCGCCACATCTTCCAGAGGAACGCCGGACGCCAGGCGCGGCGGAGCGCCGCCCCGGAGCGGTCCGGGCCCATGGTGACGAAGAACGATGCTCGGATATCGGTCCGGCGGAACAGCTCGAGCAACCGCGGCACGCCCTCGTCGAGCCCGCGTCGGGTGTCCACGTCGATCCGGAGCGCTATTGTCGCTTGAACCATTCGATCGTCCGGCCGAGGCCCTCGTCGAGCGGAATCTCGGCCCGCACGCCGAGCAGCTCGTGCATACGCATGAGGGCCGGCACCCGGCGGGGAATGTCCTCGTACCCGCGATCGTAGACGGCTTCTTTCGGCACGAAGACGACGGGAGACGACGACCCGGCGATTCGGACCATTCGGCTTGCCAGGTCCCGGATCGACACCTCCTCGTCGGACCCGACGTTGATGGCCTGCCCGACCGCCTCGGGCCTGAGCCCGGCTTCGATCGTCGCCCGCACGGCGTCGTCGACGTAGGTGAAGGCGCGCGTCTGCGAGCCGTCGCCAATGACCGTCAGGGGCTCGCCGCGCAGAAGCTGGCCCATGAAGATCGTGATCACGCGGCCTCGGTCCATGCGATCGAGGCGCGGCCCGTACACGTTGAAGTACCGGAGGACGACGACCGGTAGGCCCATCCGCCCGAAGGCGAAGCACAGGTGCTCGGCGGCCGCCTTCGACGTCGCGTAACACCATCGGTCGATCCGGGTCGAGCCGAGCACCCGGTCGCTGTCCTCGTCGAAGGGCACGGCGCTGTTCCGGCCGTAGACCTCCGACGTAGAGGCGAAGACGACCTTCCGACCGTGGCGGAAGGCCGCCGCCAGGACGTCCTGGGTGCCGTTGATGTTGACCGTGAGGACCTGATAGGGATCGCCGACGTAGTGCTCGACACCGACGACGGCGGCGAGGTGATAGACGACATCGGCCCAGGACACGAGGCCCTCCAGGATGTCGCGGTTCAGCACGGACTCGCGGATCATCCTGAAGCCCGGAGTGTCCTTGAGGTGTCGCACCTTGAGGTCCGGAGCGAGATCCAGCACGGTCACCTCGTGCCCGCGGGCCAGGAGCAACTCGCTGAGATGAGAGCCGACGAAGCCTGCCCCGCCCGTCACGAGCACTCTCACGCGTGTCCTCCCAGCACCTTCCCCGGGCGCAGACCGAGCCGGAGGGCCCAGGCCTCAGCCGGCTCTTCCGGCTTGCAAAGGGCCTGCACCACGGTGAGCGCGAGGACGCCGTGCCCGGTCGCCACGGTGACCCCGCGGCCGGGCCGGATCGCGAGGAGTGTCCCGGGCGCGGCGCCGCTCTCGGTGGCGCGCTCGACCGTTCCCGCCCAGAGATACAGGCGCGTGTCCCCGTCGCCGACGAACGCGCCCGGGAAGGGATGCGTAAGTGCCCGGACCATGTTGACGATGCGCTGCGCGGGCCACTCCCACCGAACCCGACCGTCCTCGGGCCGCCGGCGGCCGAACACCGTCGCGCGGCTCGGGTCCTGAGGCACCCGCGGCGCGGTGCCGTCGAGTATTCGTGGATACCACTGAAGGAGCAGATCCACGCCGACCTTCACGATCCGTCGGTAGAGACTGAGGGCAGTATCCTCGGGATCGATGTCGATCGGCTCCTGGGCGACGATGTCGCCCGCGTCGGCCTCCGGCGTCATGTGGTGGAGCGTGACGCCCGTCCGCGATTCCCCGTTCACGAGCACCCAGTTCACCGGCGCCCGTCCCCGGTAGGCCGGGAGGAGCGAGCCGTGAAGGTTCAGCGCCGCCGCCTTCGGCAGCCCGAGGAGCTCGGGACCGAGGAGGCGTCGATACCAGACCGAGAGAAGCACGTCGGCATCGAGCGGCGCGAGCGCCTCCCGGACCTCCGGTCCATTCGGCGAGCCGGGCGTCAGCACCGGCAGATGGTGGCTCCTCGCGATGTCGGCCACCGACTCGAACCAGTCGCCCTCGGACGGATCGTCGGCATGCGTGACGACGGCGACCACCCGCTCGTCGCGCGCGAGGAGCGCCTCCAGGGCCCGCGCCCCGAAGGTGTGATACGCGAAGACCGCCCAGCGGGCCCGGCTCACTCGAGGACCTCGCTGATCACGTATCGGGGACGCCGGCGAACTTCCTGATAGATGCGCCCGACGTACTCGCCGATGAGCCCGAGGGCCAGGATCTGCAACCCGACGAAGAAGAAGAGGATGGCGAAGAGCGTGAAGACCCCCTCGACCTCCGGGCCGACGACGAGCCGGCGCAGCCCCAGAAAGACCGCGAACCCGAGCCCCAGGACCGACACGACGATCCCGGTGAGGCTGACCGCCTGGATCGGCAGCAGCGAGAACCCGGTCAGCAGGTCGAAGTTCAACCGCATCAGTCGAAGGACTCCGTACTTCGACCGGCCGTTGCGGCGTGGCGCGTGAGCGACGGGAATCTCGGCCACCGAGGCCGCGAACGTGTTCGCCAGGGCCGGAATGAATCGGGAGATCTCCTGGCATCGGAGGATCTGGTCGACGACCGGGCGCCGGTAGGCGCGGAGCATGCAGCCGTAATCCGTCATGCGGACGCCGACCAGCGCCGACGTGACGCGATTGATCAGCCATGACGCCGCGCGCCGGTGCCACGGGTCGTGACGAATCACACGACGGCCGCCGACCACGTCCGCGCCTTCGGCGATGCTCGCCAGCAGCCGTGGGATCTCCTCTGGAGGGTTCTGGAGATCGGCGTCGAGGGTGATGACAACATCCCCCCGGGCCCGCTCCATGCCCGCCAGCACGGCGGCGTGCTGGCCGTAATTCCGGTTGAGCCGCAGGACGCGCACCGCCCGGTCCTGTTCGTGGAGCGCGCGAAGGATGCCCGGCGAACCGTCGGTACTGCCGTCGTCGACGAAGAGGATCTCGTAAGGCTGGGCCACTTCTTTCAGCGTCCTCCCGAGGCGACCATGGAGGTCCACCAGGGTCAGGGCCTCGTTGAACACCGGGATCACGACGGACAGCGCGGGGGCGCCGCCGCCGGGCATCCCGTTCACGCCGTCCACCCACGCACGAGCAGACAATCGTTGTGGCCGCCGAAGCCAAACGAGTTCGAGATCGCCACGCGAATTCGGGTCGAGACCGGCGCGTTCGGCACGTAATTCAGATCACATTCGGGGTCCGGGACGCGGTAGTTGATCGTCGGCGGCGCGACCTGATCGCGGACCGCGAGCACCGTCGTGACGAACTCGATAGCGCCGGCAGCCGAGATCGTGTGCCCGATCATCGACTTGGTCGAGCTGACCAGGAGGCGCCGGGCGTGCTGGCCGAATACCCCCTTCAGGGCCGCCGTCTCGACCCGATCGTTCATCGGCGTGGATGTCCCGTGCGCGTTGACGTAATCGACTTGTGACAGCTCGAGCCCCGCGTCGTCAATAGCCGCTCGGATCGCCCGGATCGCGCCATGACCGTCCGGAGCCTCGTCGGTAATGCGATACGCGTCGCAGGTCGACCCGTACCCGGCCAGCTCGGCCAGCGGCTCGACGCCGCGCGCCCGCGCGTGCTCGGCCTCCTCCAGGACGAGGAATCCGGCGCCCTCGCCCATGACGAAGCCGTCCCGTCGCGCATCGAAGGGGCGGCTTGCAGACTCGGGCGTGTCGTTTCGCCTGGACATGACGCCGAGCAGGCAAAAGAGCTGGATCTCGATCGGTGAGACGATGCACTCGGAGCCGCCGGCCAGCGCGACGTCGATCGTCCCCCGCCGGATCGCGCGGAATGCTTCGCCGATCACCTGTGCGGACGACGTGCACGCCGTCTGGATCGTCACCGCGGGACCCGCGATCCCCAGGGCGCCGCCCAGCCGCGTAGCCAGATACTGCGGCAACGCCCGATACGCTCGGGTCGCGGACGCCCAGCGAGCGAAACCCCGGATGAAGCCTGCGGGGGCCAGCCCATCCTCCGGCGTCCGGCTGGCGTAGGCGATCGCGCCGAGATCGCGCAGGTCGGTCCGCTCCCCCGCCGTGCCCACGTACACCCCGGCACGCTCGCTCCGGATCGCCTGGGCCGCCCGGGCCCGCCCGAGCGCGCCTCGGGCCGCCCGGAACCCGACCACCACGCTCCGCGGCTCGAGCCGATCGAGCCCCGCTTCAGTCCGGAGATCCTCGATCAACGCCGGGTCCGTGAGGCTGGCGGCGATCTGGGTCGGCAGGCCCTCGGGATCGAAATGCGTGATCCGCCGGACGCCCGACGTCCCCGCCAGAATGGCCTTCCAGAACTGATCGAGGTCGATGCCGATCGGCGTCACGACATCCATCCCCGTCACGACCACGCGCCGGCTGGACGACTCGTCAGGCGAGGATCGAATAGCCCCCATCCACCACCACGACTTGCCCCTGAATCGCCGCCGCTGCGGGGCCGGCCAGGAACCAGACGACCTCGGCCACGGCTTCAGCGCTCACGAGGCTCCCGTTCGGGGTCCGCGCCCGGATCTGCTCGAGGGCGGCTTCCCCGTTCGGAATCATGCGCCAAACGTCCGTCTCGACCGCGCCCGCGGCGACCGCGTTCGCCGTGATCCCGCGCGGCCCGAGCTCCACGGCCAGGTAGCGCGTGACCGCCTCGAGGGCGGCCTTGGAGACGCCGATCGCCGCGTAGCCCGGGATGACGCGCTCACTCCCGAGGCTCGAGAGCGCGATCACACGGCTACCCGGACGCATCAGGTCAAGCGCAGCCTGGACGCAGAGCAGGAGCGGCCGGGCGTTCGTGTTGAGGACCCAATCCCACTGCCGCGCGGAGAGCTCCAGGGCGTTCCGGAGAACACCGGACGCCGCGTTGCTCACGAGAACGTCCAGGCGCTCGGTGACGCGTGCGAGCTCGGCGAACATCCGGTGGATCTCGGCAGGCTCTTTCAGGTCGGCCTGGAGCAGGTGGACGGCGCCGCCGCGGAGCTCGATGTCGCGCGCCGTCTTCTCGGCCGCCTCGCGGTTCACGAAGAAATTGACGAAGACCCGGGCCCCCTCTTCCGCAAAGCGCAGCGCGATCGCCCGGCCGATGCCGCGCCCGCCGCCGGTCACGAGCACTTCACGCCGCGTCACGGCCGGCCCACCACGGTGGCGGCCTCCACCGGCTCGAGCCGCAAGACGTTCAGCAGGTCTTTCAGCCGCCGCCCGAGCGCCTCGGTGTCCGCGCCAGCGACGACTTCGTCGAGGGCGAAGACGAGGGTGGCGCTGGCGGCGACCCGTTCACCCAGCCGGGCGGTCGCGGCCACCGTCCAGCTCGCCTCGGCCGTGTCGCGGCGCTCGCAGCGAACACGGATCTGGTCGCCCGGTCGCACGAGATGGCGAAACGCCGCGTGGCCGAGTTGTTCCAACCGCCCCACCCGCCCGAAGGCGTATGTCACCCCGACGAGAAGCTGTGTGGCCTGCTCGAACGCCTCGACGATCAAGGAGCCCGGAAAGATGGGGTGGCCTGGAAAGTGGTCGGTGAAGAAGTCTTCGGTGGCGCTGACGTTCTTCAGGGTCTCGATGGAACGGCCGGCATCGAGCGCGAGGATCCGATCGACGAACACGAACCGCATACCACTCCGATCAGCCACTCCACGAAGGGGGATGCCCGATCATGCGCTACGCCCCGTTGGCGAGCCGCGATGCCTTGGCGAGCTGTCCCGCGAGATAGTCGGCCAGTGCGCGTACGGTGAACCGATGGAGCACCTCATCCATGACGATCGGCGAATGGAGATTGTCGAGGAGGTGGCCTACCAGTCCCTCGGCCTTGAGGTCGGAGAGGTCGAGCCCCATGCCGTCCAGCTCGGTGAGGAGCCGGGCCGCCAGCGCCGCGGCCAGGAGGCGATCGTCGCCGGGCCGGCGCTCGACGCCGTGCTTGTTCGCCAACTGTTGGAGGATCGCGGCGATCGTCGCCGGCGCTACTGTGCGCAGCTCTTCGGCGGTCACGGCAACGCCGTACCGCTCCTGGACGACCTTGGCCAGGACCCCGAGGCCGCGCCACTCGACGATCTGCTCCTGGATCAGGCGGGCGGGCAGGTCGACGCCGAAGGTCTGCTGGCACTTGAAGCTGATGTCGAGAAAATCGATCGACTCCGCTCCGAGATCGCGCACCAGCGATGCCTCGTCGCTGATCGTCGCTTCGTCCGCGCCGAGCGATTCGGCAAGGATCTTGCCGACGCCCACCCGGATCTCGGCCGCGGTCCAGATCTTAGTCGTGTCTGCTTGCATTCACTGCCCCCGATTCCTCACGTGAGTCCGCCGTCGACCCCGATGACCTGTCCAGTGACGTAGCTGGCCTCCTCGCCGGCCAGGAAGACGGCGAGCACAGCGACTTCGGCGGGCGTTCCCGGCCGGCGCATGGGGATGAAGTCGCGAGGCTTCGTCGCGGCCATCTCCAGATATGGACGGCTCATGTCCGTATCGATCAGCCCGGGGGCGATGGCGTTGACAGTGATGCCGCGCGCGGCTACTTCGACGGCCAGGGCGCGCGTCAGCGCGTTCAGACCGCCCTTGGACGCGGCGTAGTTGACCTGCCCGCGTCCGCCACGCGCGACGGCGACGGAACTGACGTTGATGATTCGTCCCCACCGTTGGGCCAGCATCTGCCGCGCGGCGACCCGGGAGCAGAAGTAAGCGGCGTTGAGGTTCGTCTGGAGCACCGATGACCACTGGTCATCCGAGAGATCCACGAAGAGCCCGTCGCTCACGATCCCCGCGTTGTTCACGAGGATGTCCAGACGCCCGCACCGCGTGATGACCGCCTGGACCAGATCGGTCGCTTGCGGCTTGTCGCTCACGTCGGCCTGGTAAAGGAACGCCTGCCCACCGACCTCCTCGATGGCCAGGAGTGCCTCCTTCGCCAGCTCGTGCCGGGTCCGATAATTGAGACAGACGGTCGCTCCGGCGGCGGCCAGGCGCTCGGCGATCGCCCGCCCGATCCCGCGCGAGGCTCCCGTGACCAGCGCGATGCGGCCACTCAGATCAATTCTCATTCGCGACCCCCGGACTCCTCCAGCATGAGTGCTGCGCACTCGCCAAACAGGCCGAGGGAAATCACCAGGGCTCTCCGCATCGCGCGCGGAGCGGGCTTCGACGGAATCGAAACAGCGGTAGGAAGGATAGCGCGGGTGAGCGCGGCCGAACAAGCCAGAAATTCCACAGGCGTCGAG
>Ga0137796_10002377_pt1 | contig 10122 bp, 7 predicted proteins | sample OV2TP3_FD_97704 | JGI IMG/M metagenome (GOLD analysis project Ga0137796, IMG submission 97704)
CGCCAATCTAAAGCTGGATGAACATATGGTTCCCCAGGACGGCCGCTTCAAAATCCAGGTGCAGGACGATAAACTGGCTTTCCGTGTTTCCATTTTGCCGGTCTATGATGGAGAAAAAATAGTAATGCGCCTCTTGCACGAGGGCACCAAACCTTTGTCCCTGGATCAGCTGGGATTTTTGGAAAAACAGCGGACAATAGTGGAAACCGCCATTAAAAAACCGCATGGCATGATTCTGGTTACCGGTCCGACTGGCTCTGGCAAAACTACCACCCTCTACTCCATCCTCGGTATTCTCAACCAGCCAGGCGTAAACATTTCCACGGTTGAGGACCCCATTGAATATCGCTTACCCGGAGTCAATCAAAGCCAGGTTAATCCCAAGGTTGGTTTTACCTTTGCCACCGGACTGCGGGCGCTTTTGCGCCAGGATCCCAACATTATTATGGTGGGCGAAATCCGCGATCAGGAAACCGCTGAAATCGCCATCAACGCGGCCATGACCGGGCATCTTGTCCTGTCTAGCTTGCATACCAACGACGCGCCAACGGCAATACCACGCTTGCTTGATATGGGCGTACCGGCTTTTTTGGTGGCGTTTACCGCCAACATCATTATGGCCCAGCGATTGGTGCGAAAAATCTGTCCGCACTGCAAAAAAGAATACCGGCTGGATAAACTCGCGGTTGGGGAGCTCGCTAAAGCATTTGACGTAAAAAAACTTTACCAGCTATTTAAAGAAAACATTCCGGGAATCAGCGGCGAACCGACGCTCGAAAAAATGACCTTCTACCGAGGCGAGGGCTGTAGCCGTTGCGGAAAAACCGGCTATAAGGGCCGCGTGGGCATCTATGAAGTTTTGGAAATTGATCCGGGGCTAATTAAAAAAATTAATGAACATGCTGACGCCAATGACATTAAAAACTACGCCCGCGAGCGCGGTATGATCACCATGCTGGAAGACGGATTGGTTAAAGCCAAACTCGGAATTACCACGATTAGTGAAATCTTGCGGGTTACCAAAGAATAGCGGCTTTACGCTATGCCAAAAGCAAAAAAACAACTTTCACCAGCCATGCAGAAAATAAACGCCTGGGTTTCTGAATACCTGACTTTTGTTCCGTTCCTGCAAAAAATGCTGTTCGTTCACAATCTTTACATCATGGTTAAGGCCGGCTTGTCGATCGTCGCCGCTTTAAAAATTTTAAGCGAACAGATTGAAAATAAAAAATTTAAGCGAATCATCGCGGAAATAAAAATCCAGGTGGAAAAAGGACGACAGCTTAGCGAGGTCTTGGCTGAATATCCGAAAATTTTTCCCTCCATCTACGTGCAAATGATCGCCGCCGGCGAAGCCGCCGGAAAAATGGAAGAATCCCTGCTGCAAATAGCCGAACAAATGAAAAAAAGCCATGAGCTTACCGCGCGCATTCAAGGAGCATTAATCTATCCAACGGTACTTTTAATCGCCATGGCCGGAATTGCCGCGGAGATGGTATTTTTTGTACTGCCGAAAATCATTGTCATGTTTGAAGATTTCAAGGCCGATCTGCCCCTGCCCACCAAAATTTTAATCGTTACCGTTAAATTCATTCAAAGTTACGGCATCTGGGCGCTCTTTGGATTTACCGCTCTAATCGTCTTCGCCATTTGGCTAATCAAAAAACCGGCGATCAGGAGAGTGGTGCACGCTCTCAACTTGCGTCTGCCTATTGCCGGACCAATCATTAAAAAAATAAACCTGGCCCGCTTTACGCTCACCTTATCCTCTCTGTTGCAGAGCACTATCCCCATCATTGAAGCGGTGAAAATCGCGGCCCAGGTACAAAGCAATATCGTTTATAAAGAAAACTTGAGCATCGTCGCTGAATCGTTAAAAAAGGGAGAAGCTTTGTCGGAGATCCTGGCTCGTTTTCCTGCCACTTTTCCCCCGATGGTTACCGAGATGATTATGGTCGGCGAACAATCCGGGGAAGTTGAACAAATGCTCAAAGAACTGGCGGAATATTACGGCAATGAAGTGGACGCCACGATGAAAAACTTTGCCACCATTATCGAGCCGGTTATAATTTTAGTAATGGGTCTCGCGGTAGCCGGCATCGCGGTGGCAGTTATTCTGCCGATGTATTCGCTAGCGCAAAGTTTCTAAGTATGTTTATCTCAAATCCTTTCCGCGGCGCCTTTGGATTGGACATTGGCGATTTATCAATCAAGTTAGTCCAGCTCCACCGTCGCGCTTCCCCCTTTCGCCAAGCTTATTTTTCCATAGATGAAACGCGCTCCATCAGCATGCCGCCCGGCTATATCGTCAACGGCGAAATTCAGCAGCCGGAGGCGGTTCGTAAAAAATTATTTCATTTATTAGGAAGGGGGGGGAAACAAAAACCCATCAAAGCGCCGTGGGTGGTGGCCGATTTGCCGGAACCAAAAACTTTTCTGAAATTAATAGAAATTGATATTCCGCCGGCAGAAATTATACCCGACGATATTTCCTATCACGCCAAAAAACATATTCCGTTTGAAATAGACAGCGCTTATTTGGATTGGCAAATAGTAAACCAGGCGGAGGATGGCAAGTCTGCCAGCGTGTTGATTGGCGCGGCTAATAAAATTATCGCCGACTCCTATATTTACCTTTTGGAGAGCGTCGGCTTGACGCCGCTCGCTTTGGAAATTGAGGCCGTCGCCATCGCGCGGGCCATGATTACCGCCGACAAGGATTATAATGGTGAGGCGCGGGCCATAATTGATCTTGGAGCCGCGCGCTCCGGCTTTATTATCTATGACCGCGGAAGCGTCCAATTCAGCACCAATCTTAATTTTTCCGGCGAACTCGTCACCATGGCGCTCTCGCAAGAATTAAATCTTGAATACGCGGATGCGGAAAAATTAAAAATTACTAACGGTCTGACTCATGATAAACAACGTCCAAAATATCTGAAAATAGTGTCCGATCTGGTGAATAATCTGACTGAAGAAATAAAAAAATCTATCCGCTTCTACAAAGATCATTTTAAAGAAGCCAACCCGATAACCCACCTCACGCTTTGCGGCGGCGCGGCGCGATTGATCAATCTGGATACGACGCTGGCTCGCCAATTAAAAATCTCCGCCCGTCCCGGAAAGGTTTGGAAAAATTTGTTCAATCCGCGGATAAACCATGACGGTGAATCACAACCCCTGGCTTCAGCTATTGGTCTTGCTCTCCGCGCCGCCGAAAATCCCCTAGAAGACAAGCTATGATGAACCTTCGCCTAAATCTTCTCTCGCCGTTCAAAAAAACAAAATTAAAAAATTTGACCAGGTTTATTTTTATTAAAGAAATTTTGGAAATTGTTGTTTTGATTTCCTCTTTGCTCGCCATCGCGCTCCTCCTAAGCTGGTGGGTAATGGTGGAAGAATTTAACAACATCTCCCAAAGCACTTTATTAATCAATCGCGATTACTTAAAATACAATCAGGAAATAAAAAAAATTAATAAAACAATAAATGAACTTAACCTGGCCGGACAGGGATACTACCCCTTGATTCCTAGACTGCTGGAGCTAATCAACCAATTGCCGGCTGACATTCGTCTGACCGCTCTGAATATTGATCGACGACAACAAACGCTGTACCTATCCGGTGTGGCCAAGAACCGAACGGCTCTGTTGAATTTTGAGGAGACGCTGGAAAAATTATCCTGGGTAGAAAAAGTAGTTACGCCACCCTCAACACTTTTCCAAAAAGACAATATCAGTTTTGAAATGCGCACCGGATTAAAAGATTTTCCGCCACTACCACCCAGCGCCTCCAGAAGAAAATGAGCAGTTAGCGCTGAATAGAATTAGAAAATTATATGCTTAATTTAGAAAAAAAGACCATCGGAATTGTCGGCCTATTCGCCCTAACCGCGATCGGCATTGCCCTTGGCATCATTTGGCCGACAATTCGTTATATCAAAAAAATAAATCAAGAAACCGAGACCCTGCGGCTTTATTTGCAAAAAAAATACGATGCCACGATCAGCTTGCGCTCCTCGGTTCATAAAATCGCCCAAATAAAATCGGCGGTTTCCCTCTATCCAGACCGCCTGTTTCACGTTGGCGATGAATTAAAATTAATTACCGCCTTGGAAAAAATCGCCGCCGAAGACAAGGTCAGTCAAAAAATTGAGGGATCTAACCTTGATAAGCTTATTCCGGGACAAAACCTAAATTTATCTTTAAATATCCGCGGCGAGTATCTAAACACGCTGAAATATCTGGCCGACTTAAAAAAACTCGATTATTTTATTATCGCCGAGCAGGCGCAGTGGGCGCCGCTCTTCAACTCGGCCGAACCTTCCAGTGTTTCCGCCGCGATTATGTATCTTAATCTAAGTTTATATGTCAGCAATTAAATTACGCCTGGCCTTGAGCGGCCCCTACATATTTTGGCACATTTTTAGTATTCTAGTAGCGGGAATAATGACGGCGATCGCCGGCTTCATTGCTTTCTTTATTTACCAAAGCATGTACGCCGCGCTCTCCAACGCCGTGGTAATTGAAGCGTTGAGCCCCAGCGCCAACCTTTATGTAGTTGATTTGCCAAAATTCTCCAAAACCCAAGCGCTCCTAGAAAAAAAGGGTGAACCGATTGCCATTCCGCCTAACTTAAGAAATATTTTCGCTTTTCAGGAGGAGTCTTCGTCTTATGCCACCAGCAGCAAAAAATAAACTCCATCCGGTTGAACAAAATTACTGGTTTGTCCTCGGACGCGAGCCGCTGTTATCGGCAGCCGAAATTATCGCGGTAGCCGAACCGGCCGATTTTGAGTTGTTACCTCCGCTATTAAAATTTAGGGCGGATTGCGACCCGCTAGATTTAATCAGCCGGCTGGGCGGAACAATTAAAATAGGGAAAGAACTCGCCGCCAATATCAGCGAGCAAAAAATGATTGAAGCTATTCTTGATGAGCTAAGAACGATAGGGGGGAAAATAAATTTTGGAATAAGTTTGTATGGCGCGGCAGAACCCGCCGAACGCCAAGTAATGAACTGGGGCAAACAAATTAAAGAACTCCTAAAAAAAGGAGGGCGCTCCGTGCGTTATGTTTTTTCCGCCAAAGGCGGATCCGCCTTTGGCGGAAAAAATGAAGCAATCCTATCTTCGGTCACCGTCTCCAAAAACGGACTGGATAAACGGGGCCGTGAATTTTTAATCTCTCTAAAAAATAAAACCTTTTCGGTGGCCAAAACTTTGGTTGTTCAACCGTTCGAAGAATGGGGAAAAAGAGATTTTGGACGGCCGGGACGCGATGATCAAAGCGGGATGCTGCCGCCCAAACTCGCTCTCATTGTGCTCAATCTGGCCAAAGTCAATAAAGACGCAATAGTTTTAGATCCGTTCTGCGGTTCGGGAACAATTTTAACGGAAGCCCTGGTCAACGGCTATAAAAATATAATCGGCTCGGATATTTCCGAGAAAGCGGTTGCCGATACCAAAAAAAATCTTAACTGGATAAATAAAAACACAGATATTCAATTTAATGTTTTTCAATCGGCTATTTCCGATTTGCCTAAAAAAATACCGTGCCAATCTATTGACGCGATTGTGACCGAACCATACTTAGGCAAACCGCTGCGCGGCCGTGAAACTAAATTGGAGCTGGAGCGGCAAATAACTGAACTGAAAAAATTATATTTAACTTCCTTTCAAATTTTTCATGAGCTGCTTAAACCCGGCGGCAAAGTGGTGTGCGTTATTCCCCGTTTCAAAGTTAGAAACGAATGGCTAGCGATGAACTGTTTGGAAGAAATAAAAAAAATCGGCTTCACGCCGCTCGCGCTTCTTCCCGGCCGTGATTACCTTCTTTACCATCGGCCGGGGCAATATGTTGGCCGGGAAATTTGGAGATTTGAAAACACAGATTTAAACTGATTTTTTAAAAAAAGATTACGCAGATTCGCGGCAAGTGTTAACAATCTATCTAAATCTATGCGATATGAAAGTAGCAAACATCTCCATCGCGCACCACATAATCTTTTCCCTCTAATCTCAACTTGCCGGTTTCTCTAGCCCGCGACCAGCCGCCGCAGTTTACAAAATCTTGCCAATTAATAACATCGGCTTTAATAAAACCTTTGATGAAATCAGTATGGATTACTCCGGCGGCTTCCGGCGCCTTGGCGCCCTGAACCACTGTCCAAGCGCGAGTTTCCGGCTCGCCCGATGTAAAATAAGTTATTAGATTCAACAGTCGGTATCCGGCCAAAACTAATTTATCCAAACCAGTTTGTTCAACTCCCAACTCTTTTAAATACTGCCGCGCTTCTGCTTCGCTTAAGTCGGCCAGCTCCGCTTCCAGTTTGGCGCTGATGTAGATATGTGGGGTCTCATCATCGGCAATCACCAAATTTTTTTTTGTAGCGGGGTTAACGGAGGGTGTTGGCTCAACGTCGGCCAACCCACCCCGGTCCGACGTCGCGTCGGACCACCCCGCCGTGGGCAGGGACTTCGCCTCCTCATCCACATTCACCATATACATCATCGGCTTCATGGTGAGTAGTTGTAATTCACGGACTAAAGCAAGTTCTTCTTCGGTCAATGCAAGTTGGCGGGCGGGCAAACCATTCTGGAGATGATTAAAAATTTTCTCAAATACATCCACCTGCGGTTGAAACTCTTTGGCGCCGGCACCCTTGGCTGAACTTTTGGCCGCTTTCAGCCGTTTCTCCACCGTTTGCAGATCGGCCAAGGCCAATTCAGTATTGATAATCGCCGCGTCATCGCGCGGATCAACGCGATTGTGCACGTGAATGATATTAGCATCGCTAAAAGCCCTGACTACCTGAACGATCGCGTCCACCTCACGGATGTGCGACAAAAATTTATTCCCCAGTCCTTCGCCCGTGGAAGCGCCTTTAACCAAACCGGCGATATCCACAAATTCTATGGCGGTTGGAATAATTTTTTTTGATTTAGAAATTTCAGCTAGCTTCTGTAATCGTTCATCCGGCACTTCTACCACACCCACATTCGGATCAATGGTGCAGAATGGATAATTTTGCACATTGGCCTGCTTGCTTCTCGTCAACGCGTTAAAAAGCGTAGATTTACCTACGTTGGGCAGGCCAACAATACCAAGGGAAAAAGACATAATACGGCATTGTATAGGAAAGCAGCGGGCTTGACAAGCGGCAAAAGATGCTGTATAGTATGGTGTTCTTTCCTAACCAGGATATTACGACACGCGGAATAGTTCCGCTATGCCGTACTTCCGCTGGGAAAAAACAGAAAAGGAAAACTGCATGCGTTTCACCCAGATGAGTTTCGCCAGTGCTTGCCTCGTGTTCGCCGCCTGCTCCCGCGAGCCCCTCCCCTTCTCCAAGCCGGAGGCAAGGGAGCCGGTTCCGAAGCTGGAAATGGCGGACGGTGGAAACCAAGACCGATTTCCGCCGGAGCCGGTTCCATCGCAGTTGCCGCCCAACTGCCGGGCCAACCTGAATAGCCCGATGCTCAACATCCGGGCCACCGAGGCAGGCGTGGTCTGCTGGCATGCGATGGAGGGAGTCGGCAATAATGGCGAGGGCGTGTTCCACTGCCACCAGAGCGAAGAAGAAATCGAAACGCATACCAATCCATTCGGCTGGACCATGTCGAGCCTCCTCGGCGAAGACGCCGTTTGGGCGATTCGTTCCTACGGTGGCGAGATGATTGTTCCAAACGCCTGCACCGGCTGGGCCACCTGTCTCATCAACGGTGCGGAAACCCAGACGCGCTGGAAATCACGAGGTTGCGCTCATCTGCGCGCGGGCGGAGCCGGCTGCCAGAATGACGGCTTCTGCCTGGACGACGACGTGGATCTGAAACTCATCATCCCCGACACCTGGCCGGAGTAAACAAGCCGGGACAAATGTTTCATCCAGAGGAAGCTAACCAGCTTCCTCTACTTTATTTAAGGGACGGGAGGTATTCTTGACTAATAAAAATTTTAATTGTATTATTGGTTGGCAAAGAAAAAAATTATGGGCCGTTAGCGCAGCTGGTAGCGCGCTTCCATGGCATGGAAGAGGTCACCGGTTCAAATCCGGTACGGTCCACCAAATAAAATTCCCCCTGATGAACATCGGGGGGAATTTTATTTTCAAGTGAGTGAGTGAAGTGAAAAATACTTTTTCACTTCCGAACGAGCGATGAAACTATGCGGCGTAGCCCATATTTTCGAGCGAATGAGACCCCGCTTAGCGGGACGAACGAGCGATGAAACTATGGCAACGCCAATATTTTTATGGAGTAGAGGTTGATGCTGATGAGGCAATGGGCGACAGTAACGCGACCGATGAACTCGTAGAAATTTGCTCAACCGGAGCAGGACTAACCGGCGTTGAAGAAGCAATGGGTAAGTTATCGCTAACGCTAATGGCTGGCTGGCTGTCAGTACTTTCTGATGATGGGGCGACAAAGTCAGTTGGCGCCGCAGAATTGACATTAGACAATGTATACTCCGGCCGACGCTTGGCTACCACCATCCAGTCAAAAGTGGCATTGCCGGTACCGCCATCAACTTCTTTAACGGTAAAGCCCTGGGCGTTCTTATCACTGACATACACGCCTTTAGATCCGACGGAGGTGAGCGTAATGCTAACTTTTAGCGACTGGGCCGGATCAATAATTTCCGTTACGCCGGTTTCAAAATTAACCCGTGCTTCCCCGGCCAACAATTGCGAAGAGCTAGAAAAGATAAATTCCGAAGTGGGCGACTGCAGGGCAAACATTTCCTTTTCTCCGGAAGAAGTATTAAGCCGGGTGATAAAATGACCAGCCGCGTCTATCTGCCAACGGTTATCGCGGCCGGCGATAGCCGATACATTGAGCAATGATCCGCCGAGCAGATCTAAATTGCCGTCTTTCAAAATCAGCATACCATTGTTGGCGGCCACATTAACTTTTGCCGGATCATTGCTGGTGGACACCCCTTGAGCCACCGCCAGCTGTTTCATCTCTTCGCGCAAAGTTGCCACGGCCTGCGTTTGGTTGCGCGCCCAGCCGGTGCGAATCAGAGCCATGATTTTCCCTTTTCCAATAGCGCTAAACGATTCCAACGCCACGCCAACCACGCCCACCATCTTCGGACCGTCATCCTTACTAGGATCATACTTCATCGCGTAACCGGTAGTGGAAGCGGAAACCAAGAGGTCGCCATGTTTAATTGGCCCATTTTCATTAGTTACCTTCACCGGGACTCTGCCCACCATGGCCATGGTGGCGGTATAAGATGTCCGGCCATTGCCCACCACGATAGTGGGATTAGCAGAAATTACGCCAGCCACCGCTTGTTCATACGCGTTCGTAGTGCGTCGATAAGTATCAGTAGAATCCGGATCAACCATCACTACATCGCCCGCTTCCGCCACATCATCAACGGCGATATCCACCCGCTCCGCCAGATCGCCGGGATTGGTAGAGGTGCCAAAGACGGCCCCGGCTCCATAATAATTTCCGGCCGCCTGCACATCGCCGTTAGCCGCCACGGAAAAACGCGCTTCATCGTTGGCGCGCAACGACAGCAAATAACGATCGGGAGTATCTTTATCAAAATTGACCGCGTTAAAGATGAAGGCGCCAGCTTTGGAGAAATTGCCAATTGAACTGGTGAATACCGTGGAAGTGGCAAAGAAAAGGCGATTCAAAGTTGTTGAAGTCATGCTGAAATTTCCGCTTAAGGCCAAATTATATGGCGTACTCGTAGCGCCGACAGAGATAGTCCTTGTCTTGGTATCCAGAGTAAATCCTTGGTGCAAAGTATTATTCCAGCCCATGTTTACATAGGCCATAATTTTACCCGCGACATTAGACGAATAATCTTCCAACGCGATTCCAATGGTCTTTCCCTCTTCAGTCGCTTTCATAGCCACGCCCGGCAAATCCGAAGAAGTAAGCTTGTCGCCAGCTTTAATTGAACCGTTAATCGCCGCCACCTTAACGGGCACGCGACCAGCCAACGCGATATTTCTAGAATTTTGTTCATTTAATTCACCTTCCAAAATAAAACCTGGATTGGTAGATACGATGCCGATGGCCTTATCGCTATTAGCCAGTGAACATTTCTCAATCCTTAAAGTAAACGCGTTGGTATCCTGACAAACAATATCGCCGGCT
>Ga0137796_10002378_pt1 | contig 10121 bp, 7 predicted proteins | sample OV2TP3_FD_97704 | JGI IMG/M metagenome (GOLD analysis project Ga0137796, IMG submission 97704)
CCGGGACAAAGGATCCGCAAGGGCAGTGGCTCGACAATGACAAGGCCGCCGCTTTCCTGAAAGAAGCCCGAGCGCAGGCACCGGCGGGCGCGAGCGAGATATCGATTCCCAAAGGAATGGGTCAGGTCATCCTGCCCGACGGATCCATCGTCCCGGCGGTGAGAGCCAGGCTCATTGCGGTCGATTCCGGCGGATACAAAACGGCCTTTCCCATTCCGTAGCGGAGACGCCTCATGAGCACGGGATTGATTCTGAAGCTAGAGTCGAGGGAGCGACCGGCGGCTCAGGTCTCGTTCGCGCGGGAGTACGAGGAGACCCTTCACGATGTCCGGTCTATCCTAACCGACCTCTGTGAGAAGCTAGCCGAGGCGCCCCGCATCAGGTTCGTCATTTCGTTCTTGGGAGAGTCGTGGCAGACGGACGTGGGTACGGATTTGCCCGTGGTCCTGGAACAGCTTCCCGATCTCAAAGTTGGGGGGACGAAGCCATTCGTGCTCGACCTTTACGAGCAGGGCCTCGAAAGGTCGCTCCACTTCGTGCCCCTAGGGGAAGTGATTGAGGTCTACTGCCAAAGTCGACGACGGGAATGGAATCCCCCGGCGGGAGTCGCTCGTCTCTCCCGGGGGCAGGTACGGAGCACGCTCCTGGAATTGCTGGAACAGTTTGCGGAAATGGCTGGCGCCATCGGACCCACGTTGGTTCAGCACCCCTGGTTTGTCGATTGGCACGGACGTGCCACCCGAGCGATCTCCGAGCCATGAGGGCGAGCGGCCCCCGGTCGCCCGGAGGCCGCCCGAACGCCACGACGACTATCGATCCGTCACCCCCACCCCGAAGGGCTGGATTTCTACGGCGGCGGGATCCGCAGGAAGCGAACCATCCGGAGCGAGCTTCATCATCCATAGGGAGATCGAGTCCCTGGAGGAGGCGGCCACACCGCCCGTCTTGATTCCCCCGTCCGGGGTTTCGTCCACGAAAAAGATCCCGCAGATCGATTCTTCCCGGTACTTCTTCATCCAGGCAGAGAGGCCGTACGCGTCGAGCCTTCCGACAAATCCCTCGAATCTCTCTTGGGCGCTTGCCAAGAGTCCGCCGATCAGGAAGCCTCCGCCCGGAAGGGGCCGAATCGACCCTCCCATGATCCCCGCGTCCCAAGTATAGATCTTCGTCCATTGCTCGGATCCTTGCGAGTTGAGCTTTATAACGAAGGTCCGGTTCGATGTCATGTCGTCCTCTCCCTCCTGTCGTTCCGCTCCGATGACGCCGATCACGACGTGGCCTCCGTCCCCCGTCGGTTGGGCGGAGGTCGGCATCGGCTCGTGCTCGAAGGCGTACGACTTCGGCGTGGAGAGCCCGGAGATGGGATCGAAACGATAAACGACGAGCTCGGACGATACCTTCTTTTTTCCGGCGACAAGAAGACTCCCATCCTTGGACGGGCTAAGGATGAGATCCTCTACCGTGTCGAGTGGAACGGTCGGTCCGACCTGACTTAAGTTGGGGGCGAGGATTCGGAGTTCGCTGGGCGCGTTTGCGATGGACCCCACGATCGTGCAGCCGGAATCCGCGTTGGGGTAGAGGTCGGTGGGCGTCATGGAGAGTGGCTGTTCGTTCAACACCGCCAGATTGGCGTCCAGCTTCCAGATCTTCATCGCCTTCGGAGATAGAACAAGGAAGGTCCCGTTCGGCGCCTGCCGTACCTTGGGGAATTCGTCGCCCTGCAGAACGCGAGGCAAGGCCGCCATGTTCGTCACGGTTCCGGTCGCGTCCAGCCTCACGAGATGGATGAGCGTCTCCGTGGAAATGGCCGCGATCGTTCCTCCGTCAGATAGGGTCTGGAAGGAAGGAAACCCTTTGATCGAAAGAGCGACGGCGTGGGTCTTGGACCACGAATCGAATACCGGCGCCGCCTGTTCCCCGCCGCCTCCCCCTCCGCCCCCGCCGCAACCGCTCCAGGGGATCGCGGCAAGCAGAAGCCACATCGCTCGAGAACCGCTCACGTAGGTCGTCATGGCGTTCCTCCTTCTTTCTAGGTCCGGAGGGGAGCGCAAGTGCCGTGCCCGAGGTTCTAGGGAAGGGAAGGGGCGGTTTCGGAACGGCGCGGTGGTCAAGTCGCCACCCCGGTGTGTCCGGAGCTCGGACACGTTGGCCCAAAACCGGTCGGTTGAGCCTCCGATAGTGGTTGAAGGAGTGCGAGCGACGCGTCGAATGGTGTCGAAGACTCGATGGATCGGAGCGCTGCGCCCGATGATGCCCTCGAACGCGGACCCCGAGGACGCGGCGGCCGGCTTTTCGAGAACGGACGACTCCATCGCGCTTCCTCCGAATCCGGTGGCGGCGGCGGATCCTCTCTCGCGGTTAGATGTCCTTTCGAGAAGAGCCAGCGGTGTGCCGGGCCTGAGAGCGATGGGAGAGGGAGTCGCGCGTTCGATTCCGAGAGCTAGGCCCCGAATCGTTCTCTCGTTCGAGAATCCGCACAACAATTCCGCCGGAGGTCCGTTACATTCACTTAACCCATGGAGAACCCATAACGATGATTCGACGCATTCTGCTTTCGCTCTCGCTCGCCCTCTCCGGTTGTCCCGGATCGTCCACAGGGTCGTCGACCGGCGTGGTGGCGGGAACGGCGGACGGCGTACTCCTCCAAGGATTCGGCTTTCGATGGAAGACGCGCCCGCATCGAATCAACGAACTCGGCGTCGAGCTTTCCGGCTCGAAGGGTTGCCTGCGAATCCAGGGGGGATCGTGGGCGGATGGGCAGGAGGGATCCGATCAGGCCGAACTCTCGCTCTTCACGGCTCAGATTGCCTCCGAGGGGATTCAGGTCATCCACGGCTCCACGCCGTGGTCGACGCTGACCGGGACGAAGGGACAGCCCGCGGCCGCCACGGAGTCCGTGACCCTGTCGCTGACTTCTCTGGGATTGGGCAGTGCCCAGCAGGTGGCGGTGCTCCTCCGGGGATTCGAACTCGACACGAGCGTCACGCACGAGGACGGGTACACGACGCGCGGTTTCGGCGTGCGAATCGTGGATGCCTCGGTGTCGGGGGAGACTCTTGCCTTTTCTGCGTGGATGCGGCTCGAGGCAGGCGCGGTACCGGATCGCATTCAGAATCTCGCTTCGTACGGTTCGAAAGCCCGAGTGCATTACGCCGTGGTGGGATTGTCTGCGGGAGCGGTGAGCTCGAAGATCGTGGAGTACACCCTGAAGTATCCAGCGGGAGTTTCACCGACGCAACCTCATGCGTCGGAGAGCCTCCAGTCCGTCTCCATTCAGGGGGCGCCCGGCTATGGCCTCGGCATCGTCGGACTTGCGGGATTCGATTTCACCCTGAATCCGAACGTATCAGTCTGGCCGGGCCGATACCTGCGCGAGGTCGCGGTTCGTCTTCACGGATTCGAGTACGAGGTCGCGTCCGGGGAGATGAAGCTGAAGTGCGACGGCTACTTCTCGAATTCGGGACCGGTGACGTGGGAGCTCACGAATCAATTCTCGGCGGACCTAATCCTGATTCAAATGCCTTCCGGGAGCGCCTCGATCGCTTCGAAAAGTGCGGATCAGAGTGGCGTGGAGACGTGCATTCCCTAGCGAGCCTCCGCTCCTTCCCACTGCCGAAGGCGAGTCAAAAGACCCTCGCCGCGGGAGATCTCATCGAGTCTCCAGCGGAGGCCCGGCCATCGGCGGAGGATCCGCCCCGATTCCTCTGCGGTGCGGGGGTCGCCGCGCGCCGACAGAATCTCCACGCGCAGCACGGCCGCCTCGCCCTCGAGAGGGCCCGGGGCGAATCGGGCGGCGTCCTCCGGATCCAGCGAGGCGATCGGACGAGGACCATGGACGGCCTCGCGCAAGAAGCGGTGTAGGCCAAGCCCTTGGGGGAGACTCGCCGGGAGGGCGGGCCCGCCATCCAGGACGAAGGCAGCCCAGGAAGCATGGCCGGCTCGAAGCTTCGAGACGACGGCGGCCTCGGGGTTCGGGGGCTCGACGAACGTCAACTCCAGGGGAGGCGCCTCGGCAGGAGCGAGCGGTTGGAACAGGGTCGCCTCAAGCCGATAGCGACCCGGTCGCGGCGAGGGGTCGATCACCGACAAGTCGAAGAGCATTCGGCGAACTTCGCCGGGACCCAACGTGAATCCGGCGAAGGGATTTTCTCTCATCCGCGCGGATTCGGCAGGCCAAAGGAGAGTCTGCCCCTGCGGAGGGACGAGGCGGAACTCGACTCCCCCAGCGGGACTCAGGAGGTCGCAGCCCCGAAGGCCCGAAAAGGTTCCCTCGGGGTTTCGATTCTCGATCGTCACCGCCACGGGCATCGGCAGACGGAGGACGAATTCCGGAAGAGCCTCGATCGCGATCCCCGGCAGTTCGAGGTGATCCATCTATTTCCATTCCCACAAGGCGGGATTGTCCTCCAGGTGCACGGTGCGGAGGCCGTTCAAATGCGCGGCGCAGAGGTGGCCGTTCTCCTCGCCCGCCACGAACCGCTGAAGGGTTCGCGTCCCCGGCGCATACAGCCAGGAGTGGAAATAGTTCATCGCGCAGGAGTACTTCGCGGGATCCTGATACGTGTGGAAGCCGCACTTGTGGGGGAATCCGAATGCGTGCGTAAACTCGTGCACGATCGTGCTCTCCAAGATGGTGGTCGACATCGGCCATACCTGGAATAGATAGGCACGATTCCTGGAGAAGATCATCGTTCGACCCGCGAAATAGTCCTTTCCACCCTTTCGCACGAACGTGCTGATGCCACCGGTTCCCCCGCCCCCGGCCGTGTACACCTCGACCTCCACTTTTGCGGGGGACAGCGGAAACCCGTAGCCATCGAGACGGCGATTTCGGCCCGGGTAGGAGATCGTATGGCTCGGGAATCGCACGTCGAATCGATCGTAGATTCCCCCTCGTCCCCCGCGTTCGTGGTCACCGATCCATCCGTCGCCTGCCTCGAAGTCGGAATTGAAATCGATCGAGGCGGGGAAGAGGGTGCAGAAACCCGGCCCGGGGGTGGCGTTCATTTGTCCCATGCTGAACCAGTCGATGGAGTCGTTCCCCTCCTTGAGCCGAATGCTCGCAGCGGTCTTGGGGAGATGCTGGGGGATGACGATGATGTCGAACCATTGTCCCCAGTGAAAGAACGGTTTGATCTCCCCGTCTCCCTGATACAAGAGTTCCCGGTGGGAAGTAGCGACTTCCTTCGCGGCCTCGACCGCCGAGACGAGGAAGAACCAGCCCGGCTTGTTCTTGTTCTTGAACTCCTTCTCCATGTATCGCGAACTGGCGTCGCTTTCGTCGTCCACCCGATTACAGATGTGCGCCTTTTGAGGGGCCGGCTGGACCGGCATGAAATCCATCTGGACGAACGCGTTCTCGAAGTACGGGGGGACATTCTCGATCGGGAGGTCCGCCGCGGTCGTCATCTTTCGAACCTCGACGCTGATCCGCTTCCACATCGTCATGACGCCGGTCTCGTCGCCGAACGAATGCGAGATCTCGCCGTGCGGCGTCAGACGAACCTTGATTCGGAAATTGTCCCCTCCGACGTTCGTGACATGGAAGCGGATCTTGCTGAGACGGTCGACGATGTCCGTCTCCACCTCGTTCTTCGCCGATCCCGCCCGTCTTCCGTAGGGAGCGATCGTCTCAAATTGAGCCTCCTCGCCCGAATCGGGATTCGGGAAATCGCATTCCCCTTCGTTGTCTCCTTCCTTGGCTTCGAGCTTGCCCCCTTGGTCGTCGTAGTCATTGGGATCGAGAAACGCGCCGGCATCGGGGTGGACGTCGGTGTTCTCGTTGAAGGGATCGTCCGGGTCTTCCCACGACCAGACGACGCGCAGCCCCGGCGGCACTTCGAAATCCTCCGGGTATATCTCCACCGTCAGTTCGATGTACTGAGTGTTCTTTTTCCAGAGCTTGTCCCATTCCACGGTCGCATCCTTGCGAGGCACATGGTTGATGAAGATGCGGCCCCGATGATCCTCGCTCTTGTATCCGGGCCGACCGCGCTCGCCTTTCACATATCCCGAGAGTCGTGTCGTCCGGTTTTGGACGTCGAGGGGGTCGTCGTATCCCGGCTTGTAGAGCCCCGCGATGTCGATGAGCTTGACGACGGCGATCTTGGACTTGGGCTTTTCCGGCGCGGGCGGAGGCGGTTCCGAGAGCGCCTGCATCGTGCCCGTCACCGGACGGCGCGGCAGACGGACGATGCGAAATCGGCCCGCGGCGATCAGATCCGCCATCCGACGAAAGGTCTCCGGGCCTTCGACCGTCCCCGTGCCCAGAACGGCTTGGAGGACCCGGAGGTTATCCGGGTCCCCCTGAATCGTCCGGAGAAATCGATGTGCGGCGGTCCGGTCGTCGAGGGAGAGACAATCTTCCCCGGGTCGGCAGGACTCCGAGCGCCGAATCTCGTATTCGTCCGACTGTCGGCGCAAGATCCATGCTGCGGGCATCGCGGATTCCCTCTCGCGGATTATAGGAACTATTGAGCCCGCCGCAATAAGGTCTCTTTCTTGCGGCGGGCTCCGCCCACCCTCCTTCGCGAAGCGCTTCGGAGGGTTTCGTCGCCCAGCGGAAGGGACTCTTTACGGGCGACTCAACTAGTGGAATCTCCAGACAATGACATCGAAGTTAAGGGAGAGATTCAGCGCCGCTCCCGCAACCAGGATTCGGCCCTCGGTGTCGAGAGCGACGGCGTAGGGCAGATCGATACTCCCCCCGGCGGCACGATCCTGGGTGACGAATCCCTTTCCCGCGCCGAACTCCGGATCCAGGCTTCCCGCCGAGTCCAGACGCCAGAGAGCCAGATCGTGATAGGCGTAGGCGCTCATGCTCCAGCCTGCGACCACGATCCGCCCGGAAGCGTCGATGGCGACGCCGTTCGCGCGATCTTCTCCGAGTCCGCCCGCGGCATTGTCGTGGACGATGAAACCGTTCCCGGCGCCGAAGGTGGAGTCGAGGGTTCCAGATTCGGTCCACCGCCAGACGGCCATGTCGTCGTTGCCGTAGGCGTTTCGGCGGTAGCCCGCGACGACGATTCGCCCTTGCGAGTCGATCGCCACGGAGTTCCCTTCGTCATCGCCGGAAGCTCCGTCGTGGACCACGAATCCCTGGCCGGCGCCGAAGGAGGAATCCAGGAAGCCGGAGGGACCGATCCTCCACACGACCGTGGCGAGCGTACCTGCGGAACTCGTGCTGGATCCCGCGACCACGATGCGTCCTTGAGAGTCGATCGCAAGGGCACGCCCAGTGTCGTCGCTCGAACCGCCGGCTGCGGAATGATGGAGGAAAAACCCCAGGCCGCCGGCGAAATTCCTATCGAGGGTCCCGTTCGTGTGGAAACGCCACAAGGCCATGTCCGCACCGTGTGCGCTCTCGGCCCGGACGCCGACGACGAGGATGCGATCGGTGGAATCGGCGACGATCCCGTACCCGGAGGAAAAACTGGGACCGAACACCACCACGTACCCGGCGCCTCCTCCGAATGCGGCATCCGGAAGACCCTCGGGCGTCAATCGCCAAACCACGAGCGGATCGGCCTTGAATCCGGACTGGCTGGAGCCCGTCACGAGGATTCTCCCTTGACTGTCCAGGGCGATGGCATAGGCGCGATCGATTCCGTTTCCTCCGCCGGCATTGTGGTGGGTAAAGAACCCCTTTCCGCCCCCGAAGGTGGTATCGAGTGCTCCGGTGCTGTCGAACCTCCACACGGCCATGTCTTCGTCCCCCTGGGCGTTGTCGCTGGATCCGGCGACCAGAATGCGGCCTTGAGCGTCAACGGCGATCGCCTGTCCGCCGTCCCCGGTTGCTCCCCCCGCGGCATTGTGGTGACGGGCGATGCCGCCCGTCCCGAACGAAGAGTCGAGGATTCCCGAATCGGCCTTTTGGGTGGGCGCATCGATCGCGCTCGTACCTTTGCCGCCCCCGCCCCCGCCCCCGCCCCCGCCGCAAGCGACGAGACCGAAGCCGATCCAAGCCGAGAAGATCATCCATCGCGGGGTTACTCTCATAGTGCTCTCCTTCTTGAAGTACGTGATGGAAGAGCAAACCATGCGCCTGCCCAGGGTCTACTCCTGGAGGGCACGGTGGTTCCAAAGCGGAGCCAGTCGTGCTTTATTGATGCCGGTGAGGAGCCAGAATCCAGAGGGAATCGGAGATGCGCCAGATCGACGACGAGCTCCACTCGGTCGGCGTCGAGGCGGTCGAGCATCGGATCGTGAATCTGGCTCTCGAGCGAACTCGCTCCCGGTACGGATCGGTCTTTCTCTGGGAGGAAAGAGAGCGGGCGCTACGAATGGAGTTCCATGTCGTCAACGGCCTCATCGTCAACGCGCCGAGTTTCCTCCTCCGGCGGCGCTCGGACGGCCGGAGGAACGGAATTGCCGTATGGGTCCAAGAGAATAATCGACCTTATCTTTGTCGCGACACCCAGGTGGACCCGGTCTACACTCGGTATTTCACGGATCTTCGTTCGATCGCAGCCGTTCCCATTCCCTATCAGAGTCGATCTATCGGCGTGCTGAGCGTGGCGTCCACCTCCCCGAACTCGTATGAGGGGAAGGACCTGGAGGAGCTCGGGTCGATCGCCGCCACTTCGGCGAAGTTTCTTCGACGAGTCCAGCTTTGTCGATGGAAACTTCAAACCGAGGGGCGGCCTTTCTTGATCAAGGGGCTCTCCCCGGAATGGCTGGAAGTCGAGAGGCAGATCGAGCTCGTCTCTCCGACCCGAGCCCCGGTACTTCTCCAGGGTGAGAGTGGAACCGGGAAGGAGCTCGTCGCGCATGCCATCCATTTCAACAGCCGACGCGCGGGGAAGCCGTTCCTTCCGGTGAATTGCGCCGCGATTCCAGAGACGCTCTTGGAAAGTAGCTTGTTTGGACACCACCGGGGGGCTTTTACCGGGGCGACAACGGCGAAGACGGGGGAATTCGTGCGGGCGCATGGAGCCACGCTCTTTCTGGACGAGGTGGGCGAGCTTGCGCCCTCTCTTCAGGCAAAGCTCTTGCGCGCGGTGGAGCTTGGAGAAATCCTCCCGCTCGGGAGCGAGGGGCCCCCTCAGATCGTAGATGTACGGCTGATCTCGGCCACCAATCGCGATCTGGAGGCGGCGGTCCGGGAGGGTCGGTTCCGCGAAGATCTCCTGCATCGGATGAGCACGGTCACGCTCCACCTGCCTCCCCTCCGTCGGATGAAAAACCAACTGGAGGTGTTGGCGTCGACGTTTCTCCACGAAGCGAATCGACGTCACGAGAAGGAGGTGCTCCGGATCTCTCCGGAAGCGATGGAGCTCCTTCGGTCCTACGATTTCCCCGGGAACTTGCGGGAGCTCAAGAATGTGCTCGAGCACGGAGTCATTATGGCTCCCGGAACCGATCTGCGGCCGGAACATCTTCCTCCCCGGCTGCGAGGAGAAAGTCGTCCAGCGGCACCGGCCTCTCGCAAGTCGCTTCGGCAACTGCGCGAGGAGTGGATCGCTCCCGCCGAGAGGCAGTATCTCGCCTCGCTCCTGAGAGAGTGTCGGGGGGATGTCCGACAGGCGGCGGGACACATGGGGATCAGTTCGGTCAGCCTGTATCGATTGCTCAAGAAGAGGGGAGTGCGTCTGCGCCGAGAAGTCTGGGTGCCTTGACAGAGTTGTGTCGTGGAGTGAAACAGACGGAACACCGCGCGAGAAGAATTCCGCTCGTAGGGATCTCCGGTGCTGGCACGCGGCTTGCCTTCTGACTGGGGTCGATTCGAACCTCAATTCAGAAAGGAGAGCAGATGAAAATCCTCGGCGCGGTATCCCTATTCCTCTTTGGTGCCTCGATTGCTTCCGGACAGCAATCTGCGAGTGTTACCTCCGATGGTACCACCTATAGCACCGAGGGGAGCGATCTGGTGGTATGGACGTTGAAGAACACGGGTTCCTCGGACATCACGGCGGCAGGTGATTGGGCGGTTTGGAAGGGCACTCAGCTTTTCTACCATCCGATGTTTCCTCAGGTGGTATCGTCCCTCGCGCCGGGGGAGTCCAAGACGTGGACGTGGAACAAGAAGAACACGTATGGCCTCCAGGCTGCCCAGGGGCAGTACACGATCAAGTATGGTCCGATCGTCCTGAACGGTAGCTTGCAAACTCTTTCCGCGACGG
>Ga0137796_10002379_pt1 | contig 10117 bp, 7 predicted proteins | sample OV2TP3_FD_97704 | JGI IMG/M metagenome (GOLD analysis project Ga0137796, IMG submission 97704)
CAGCGGGGTGAACTGAAAGTCCCGCCACCGACCCGCATCATCTCTTTTGAGAACCTTTTTTGTAGCCCAACAGGGCCGCGGGGGTCAAACCGAATGGGGCCTTGAAATCCGACCGCCCGGGCTACCGACTCCGCCAGGACACGAATCGGAATGCCGTCGTCCGCCGCCACAATCACGTGTTCACTTCCGCGGCGGCCGATGAGATCGACCAGCACCCGGGCTAAGTCACTCGAAAAAATAAACTGCCGGACTGCCGTTCCGTCACCCCAGACGGTAAACGGCCTGGCTTCCTTCTGAGCGTCCACGCATTTTCGAATCAACGCGCTCACCACATGCCCCCGGTCCGGATCGAAATCATCATGCGGACCGTAGACCGTCGCCGGCGTCACCGTCTGGAAATCGGCCCCGTCCTGCCTGGAAATCAGCCGGCCCTGGACATCCATCACACGCTTCGCGTATCCATACCCGAGATTTCCCTCGAATGGCAATCCGACATGCAGATCCTCCGGCGCGGCCGGGCGGGCCGGGGGAAATGAAAAAGCGCAGCTCGACAGGACAGCGACCAGCCGGCGCACGCCCGCGGCGCGCGCGCAGGAAAGAACGTGGGTATTGATGAGAAGGTTATCCGTCAGCAATTCCACGTTCTTCATTTCGTTTTCCTTTACCCCGGCCGCGCGCTCGGCCAGATGCAAAACCGCCTCCGGTTTGACCGATTGAAACAGCCGGGCCGCGGCGGTGGCGTCGCGCAAATCGGCGTCGCGCTTTGAGACACAAGTCGCCGCCGGAATCAGTTCCTGAACCGCCCGACCGATCACGCCGCCGGCGCCGGTTACCAGAATCCGCGGACTCATCCCAGAACCGATTTCGCCAGCGCGCAAATCTCATCCACCGCCGGCAGACCCAGAGAGGGATGGTTCGGGAAAAAAAATCCGGTGTGATAGATACGGTCCGCGTTCGGGAAATGCGACTCGCCATATCGTCCGGTCCAGAACGGATGAAGGCCGAGATTGCCGGCCGTAAAGAGACGCGTCTCAACGCCGCCCGACTCAAAGGCCTCCACGATCCGGCGGCGAGTCTCAGGATCCGGCGCCAGCGCGGCTGTGTGGATGCTGCAGACGCGGCTGCCGGCCGCTGGGACCTGGAACTGGAGTTTCGATCGCAGGCGCGACACGTACCGGTGATGATTTTCCTCTCGGCGGGAAATGATCTGTGGGAGTTTATCGATCTGGCCGATCCCGATAAAGGCGTTGAGTTCCGTCGATCGCAGATTGAATCCGGCTTCATAAAAGACAAAGGGCTGATGAAAATCGTCCACCCGGTGCCGGGCCATCAGCCGCGCCTGACTTTCCCGGCCAAGGTCCTTCCCCCAGCCGTGGCTTCGGAGCATCAGCAGCGTCTCATGCAGATCCGGATCGGACGTCGAGACCATCCCGCCTTCGATGGTCGACATCTGGTGCCCGAAATAAAAAGAAAAACTCGACAGATCGCCAAACGTCCCCACAAACCGGTTTTCGCAGCTCGCCCCGATCGCGGCACAGGCGTCCTCCATCAACAGAAATCCGTATCGGTCTTTCAGTTTCAAAACCTCATCCACCCGCGCCGGCACGCCCAGCACATGGACCAGGATGACGGCCGACGGGGAATGCCGTTTGAGAAGGGATTCGAGATGGTCGATATCCAGCGCGAATGTCTCCCGGTCCGACTCGCAGAGGATCGGCTCAAATCCCAACTGGATCGCCGGCGACACGGTCGTCACCCATCCCGTGCTGGGCACGACGACTTTCATATTTCTCAGTCGGCCCGACGTTTTCAGAACGCCGTACATCAGGAGATTCGCGGATGATCCCGAATTGCAAAACACCGAATGACTCGATCCCAGCCACCGGCTCCACTTCGACTCGAACTCGGCCGTCACGTCGCCAAGGGTGAGCCGCGGGTTGGTTTGAAGCCAGGCGATCAATCGGTCCAGGTCGGCCGAATCGATGGTGTCTTCCGCCAGAGCATATCGGATCGGCTTCATGCTAGAAGGGTCCCTTAAATGGACTCATCAGCGGCCCAACGGCGGCGCCGGATGTTTCCCGGCCCATCATGCCGAGAACCGCGGCGGCGATTTTCCGGGCGCTGGGATAAAACTCGTTCTCCAAAGGCTTGCTGACCGGGCACGTCACCGGCTGATTGCCCATCCGCCGCACGGGACAGGACAGAGCTTCGAACGCATCCTCCGCGAGCATCGCTGCGATTTCGGCGCTGACGCCGCACGTCACCCAGCTGGTGTCGATGATCAGCGCCTTTTTGGTCTTGAGAACCGATTTCAGGATGGTTTCCTTGTCCAGCGGCACAAGCGTTACCGGGTCGACGATCTCCACGCTGATGTTTTGTGTCTCCAGAAACTCCGCCGCTTTGAGCGCCTCGACCGCCATGTAGGAATTGGCAATGATCGTGAGGTCTTTTCCGGCGCGCCGGATGACCGCCGGACCGATTGCCGTTTCGTACGGCCGCTCGGGCACATCGCCCTTGAGATAATAGAGAAGCCGGTGTTCAAACAGGATGACGGGGTTGGGATCCGCGATCGCCGCCATCAAGAGTCCCTTGGCGTCGGCCGGCGTCGTGGGCATGGCGACTTTGATTCCGGGCACATGCATGAAAAACGACGGCAGGCTCTGCGAGTGCTGCGCTCCCTGACCCCAGCTTCGGCCGATTACCGCGCGGACGACGATCGGCACGGATGACTGTTCGCCGAACATGTAGTGCCATTTGGCGGCGAGGTTGAGGAGTTGATCCATAGCCAGATACAGGAAATCGGCGCGGATGTGGATATGAACCGGTTTCAGCCCCCCCAGCGCCGCGCCGATCGCCACGCCGGTCATCGCCGCTTCCGCCAGCGGCGTGTCAAAAATCCTGTCCGGGCCGAACCGCCTGAGAATTCCCTCGGTGCTTCCAAAAACAGATTTGTGATCATCGACGCCGATCCCCATCACGATGACCGTCGGGTCGTGGTCCATCGCCTGTCCGAGACCCTGGGCAAGCGCCTGGCCGTAATTGAGGATCATGAGGGTTGCTTGAAAACCCCTCGATACAGATCATCCGAATCCGGAAACGGGCTTCCCTCCGCAAATGACACCGCTTCCTCGATCTCCTTCCGAATGTCTTCTTCCCACAGGTCAAATTGGTCGGCTGTGATGCCCAACTCCTCAAGAACCCGGTGGGCGCGGCGAATGGGATCTGACGCTTTGGCGGCGGCCAGTTCCACCGGGTCCCGATACGACTCCTGATGATCCTCCCCCGGCCCGACATGCTCCTTGACGCGATACGTCATGAATTCCAGAAGTACCGGCGCTCCGCCCGATCGAACCGACTGGATCGTTTCGGTCATGGTCCGGTAGACGTCAAACACGTCATTTCCGTCATGCCGGCTGCCGATCACCCCCATCGCCTCTCCATATATATATAGGTTCGGCCGGCGGTGCCGGCTGGACACCTTTGAATGGACGGCAAGGCCATTATTTTCGCAGACGAAAATGACCGGCAGATTTTTAAGCGCGGCAAAATTCAAACTTTCATAAAATATCCCCTCATCCAGCGCGCCGTCGCCGAAAAATGCCACGCTCACCCACTTGCGCCCCAATCTCGCCGACGCCAGAGCGTCGCCCGTCGCCACGGGTATGGTGCTGGCCACAATCGCCGAACAGCCGATAAGCCCGACCTCCGGCGCGACCAGATGCATCGACCCGCCCTTGCCCTGGGCCGCGCCGTCTGCCCTGGCATAGAGTTCGGCGAACATTTTCTTCAGGTCACCGCCTTTGGCGATGAAGATTCCGTGACTGCGGTATGTCCCGTACAGGCGGTCCGTCCGGTCCATCGCCAGGCACACTCCCGCAGCCGTCGCCTCCTGACCGATCGACAGGTGGATGGGACTCTGGATGCGATCGCTGGGATATAGTTCGGATATTTTTTCCTCCACCCGCCGGATCCTCAGCATCGTCCGATACAGATTCGACGCCATCGAAACATCCACGATACCCTTCATCGACTCTTTCATCCTAAAGGGATAAATATCGAATCCAAGCCCGTCAAGCCGACAGGTCGGAGTTCCCGGAGCCTCATGAGCGCGGGGCGGCCGGGGGAGATATCTGGTTCAGCCGGTTTAAATGATGTCTGGCTTTCCAGTGGTCCGGGTTCCATCGCACTGTTTCTTGAAACTGAATCCGGGCCTCCTCAATCCGGCCAAGACCGGCCAGGACGTATCCGAGGTTGTAATGCGCTTCCGAGAATTCCGGATTCCACCGGCATGCCTCGCGATACGCGTCCACCGCTTCGGCGTGCCGGCCGGTGTGGAACAGCGCGTTTCCAAGATTATAGTGGGCTTTGGCGTAATCCACTTTCAGCCGCACCGCGACCTTGAAATGGTCAATCGCTTCCGCCAGGCGGCCTTTGAGAGCGAGCGCGTTTCCGAGATTATTCTGGGATTCCGGATTCGCTGGCTGGATTTGGACCGATTCGATAAAGTGAGGCAGCGCCCGATCAACGTCTCCCGCGTCAAGGAGCGCCTTGCCGGCGTTGTAATGCGCCATCCAGTTTCCCGTCGTCACTGAAATCGCGCGCTCGAACACCGTCACGCTGTCCCGCCAATGCCGGACCTGCCGCCAGCTCGCGACGGAACACATCAGGATGATGAACACAGCCGCCGCGGAAAGGACCGTCGGCCGGGGGCGCCATTTGTTAGAAATCAGGTCGGGAACACCCCAGGCCAGCACAACAAATAATCCCATGTGCGGAGCGTATGTAAACCGGTCGGCGATGGTCGAATTCACCAGACCGACCGCCGGCAGAAGCGAAACCACAAACCACAGCCAGGCAAAAAGCACCCAGGGTCTCCGAATACCCAGCCGGATTGACACCACGGTAATTCCCAGAAAAAGCGCGGCGGACGCGGCGACGGTGACCGGATTAAGAAACGCGTCGGCGGGCGGATAATAGATCGCCAGATCCACAGGCCAGACCGTCAGACCCAGATATCGAACATAAGAAACGATCGGCGTCGCCAGCATCTCGCCATAACTTGGATGCCGAAACGCCTGCGGCTGACCGACCAGAAGCGTGATCACCGCCGATGCGGCCGACAGGCCCAACAAGGGAACTTTCTCGAGCAACACCCGCATCCAGACCCGGACATCCAGAGGCCGGATCGCCAGCCGGTTGAGGGGCCAGTAGTCGAGGACCAGGAGCAAAATCGGCAGCGTTACCATCATCGGTTTGCTCATCAAACTCAGAAGAAAAGCCGCACAGACCCACCCGTATCGCCCGATGGATGGTTTCAAGACATGCCGACGATAGGCCTCGATGGCCATGAGCCCGAACAGGGCGCTCAGGACGTCTTTGCGTTCCACCACCCAGGCGACCGATTCGACCCTCAGCGGATGCAGAAGAAACAATGCCGCCGAACATGCGCTCGCCCAAAAGGCGCCGGTCAGGCGATGAAAAATATGGAGGAGCAAAAGACCGTTGAGAAGGTGGATCAGAAGATTCGTCAGATGATGGCCGGCGGGATTCATGCCGAACAGATGAAAATCGATCATCCGCGACACAAACGTCACCGGCTGCCAGTAATCGGCGTTGGGAGCATCCTCAAACAGGTCGGCGGTCAGCGCCCATTTGAATCCCTCCCAGGTCAGGCCCGGCCGAATATGAACGTTTTCCGTGACATACACATTGTCGTCCAGATTGATGAAATCACAGGTTCGAACGTCCCAGAATGCGGCGCACACCAGCACGGCCAGGACCGCGACGACCGCCATCCGAATCCGCCGGTCAGCCGCATCGCCGACTGAATCCCGGCGATGTTTCTGATCACCGGACTGCGCGGACCGTTCCGGTTTCTTTTTCGATTTGCCTATTTCCAGAACAGCTTGTCCTCCACAAGCGCATAAACGCAGGACAGCGCGACCCGGTAGTGCCGGATCCGGCTTTCACTCCCGATCCGGAGCGGTTCATGTCCTGGAATCTCACTGATCCGGACCCCTTTCAGGCCGGCACGCAACGCCATTTGCGGCTCCCAGCTCACGTACCGGCCGATATGCCGCTCCCACAAGTCCGGCCGCGGAACGCGCAGGTCCAGCCGGTCGATCAAATCCCGCCGAAACCCGCGGTAGATCACCATCGCGTCCGTATATCGGTACCCGGCCAGGCCGCCGATGAATTTCGTAAACACCCAGTTGCCGATCGACGTCATCACCGTATCGTCCTCACTTTTCGCCCAGTCCATGTAGCGCGACACAATCACCAGATCAAATCCCTGCCGGAGCCGGTCGACCAGAGGAGGAATGTATTCGGGCAGGGAATTGCCGTCGGGGCTGAACGTAATCACGAAGTCGCCCCGGATTCGGGGCCAGGCTTCAATATACGCCTGCCGGATGCCCTTTCGATTCTGCCGGACGACGTCGTATCCGCGGTCCGCGGCGTATTCCAGCGTCCCATCGGTCGAACCGCCGTCGATCACCAGAACCTGGTCCACCCATTCCGGCCGGACCTGGGGCATGATCGCGCGCATGCCCTGAATTTCGTTCATTGTCGGAACCACCAGCGTAATGGAGCCTGCCTTGCCCAATGCGTCGCTCATCCGGAACCTCGCTTTCCCGATCGGCGGGAAGAATAGCTTATCAGCTTGAACCTGTCGCCGATCCGCAGCATCGCCCGGACCTGTTCGTGGCTGATTCCCAGAACTTTCGACGCCGCCTTGAGACTCCCGCCATGCGTATAGGCCGCCCGAATTTCCATCAGGTTCCGGTACACGGACAGCGCCCTCAAGTCAAACGGCTTGGAGAGATCAATCCGTTTCGAAAAAATCTGACGAAGCCGCGCCGTCTCATACGCGTTCAGCGGTTGATGGCGCTTAAGATGCGCGATCATCTTTTCGCTGACCCCGTATTCCCTCGAAAAACAGTAGGCCGCAGCGGGCGTCGACAGATGGCGGCGGGCCCAGTTGCGCGCCACGTCGAGCCTGTCCATCCATACCGTCGATGTCTCATCCACAGGAATAAAATCCATTCCCAGATCCAGCCCCAGATCGTTCAATACCCGCCGCACCTTCTGGATGCTGGCCGGACCCAGCGACGGGAACCGGGCGAGCCCTTTGGGAGTCTTCGTGACCAGATCCCCCAGCCGCTCAATCTGGGCCAGATGCAGCCGGCCGACGAGATCATCCGAAAATCCGCTCTGCTCGACCGGCAAGCCCATCAGCACCGTTACATCCGCCGTCTTCGCGGACATCCCTTTCGTGAATTCCCACTCCCATCCGTTTCCGGCAAGCCGCTGTTTCAGCGCCGCCAGCGATCGGCGGCCGAAATTTCGAATTTTCAAAAGGTCGCCCGGTTGCGTCTGCCTGACCTGTTCGACCGTATGGATGCCCGCCGCTTTGAGGCTTCGATAGACGCGGGAGGGCAGATTGAGCCGTTCGATCGGCGCGGGCGGCGCGATTTCTTCGGAAGCCCGGCGGGCGGATGCGGAAAATGGATTCGGCGTGTCCTCTTGAAAACTCATCAATCTACGATTATTCTCCTTCGCTGTTCATTATTCAAGTGGAGGCGACGCCGGAGATGAGCGTACCAAACACGATTGTCAAAATCGTCAACAAACACGGGCAAATCGAGGATTTTGATCTGTCCAAAATCGTTCGATCCATCAACGCGGCCATCCTGGACGTCCAGGGCAATAATCTCGGCATTTCCCAGCACCGCGCCCTTCGATACGCCAAATGCGTCGCCGCCCGGGTCTACCGGGAATATTACGACCTCGATTGGATCAAGACGCAGTTTGTTGTCCAGTACATCAATTATGAGCCGGGCGAACGCGTTGCCCGTCTCGACGGAGCTTTCATCACCGTCCGGATGGCCTACTGTCTTCTTGAACGATTCAGGGACCAGATGGGATCAAAAAAAGTCCAGGACCACCCAGCCGACCTCGAGGCGTTCATCCGGTCGGTGATCGACTCGACCACGATCGACCCCAAATACACCGAAGGCCTCTTTCCGAAATGCACAGACCAGACCCTCGCCGAAATGACCGGATACCTGGTCCAGCAGGTGCTGGATATGGCCGGACACAAGACCGATCCGCACGTGCTCTGCCCCACGCGCGAGTACATCCAGGACACGGTGGAAAAGGAGCTCAAGGACATCGGCGAGATTGAAGTCGCGGAAGGGTACATGATCTATCGGGAGGGCCGGCGAAAAATTCATTTCAGGGACATATCGGAACTCCAGTTCACCCGCGACGGCGTCCCGCGCGACCACGTCCGGCGAGTGCTGGAGTGGAACATCGACAACGACTGCGACAGCGTGTTTGCGCTGAACAACTGGATCCTGGGCCGGAATGGCAGGGACTTCCGGGATTTGATCCGGCTGGCCGAAGAGCGGTTTCGAGACGACATCCTCGACACCGCGCAAAAAATCCTCGACTTAAAACGCGTCGTCTCCGTCGTCGTCATCGCCGGCCCCTCCTGCTCCAACAAAACAACAACCACCGTCATCATCGGCAACGAACTCAAAAAGGAAAAACTCCGATTCCGACAACTCAACGTCGACGACTACTTCTTCGACCTGGCCCAGCAGCCGAAGGACGAGTTCGGCGATTACGATTTCGAGATGCCGGAGGCGATCGACATGGAGCTGTTGAACAGGCAGCTGGAGGACCTTCTTCAGGGAAGGGAAATTCAAAAACCAAAATATAATTTCAAAAAAGGCCGGCGGGATGGATCCGAACCGTTCCATCTCGAGGAGGGCGAGATCATCCTGATCGACTGTCTCCATGGCCTCTATCGCAATCTGACGGCGGCGGTGCCTCAGAATAAAAAATTCCGCATCTACATCGAGTCGATGAACGTCATCCGCGACATCAACGGCGCCTGGACGCGCTGGGCCGACGTGCGCATGATGAAACGCATGATCCGGGATTCCCGTCACCGCGGCTACAGCACCGACCAGACCCTCGCCCACTGGCCCTATGTCCGAAAGGGAGAGCTCAAGCACATCATCCCCTACATTTTCTCCACCGACAGCGTGATCAACGCGGGTCTGCCCTATGAACTCTCGGTCCTCAAATTCGCCCTCAAAGACCTTCTGCCCGGAACCGAATTCGTCCACCGGCTTCGGGGCGAGGGCCGGCTGGACCCGTATGTCCGCGGATTGCGGGTCCATTCGCTCCTGGCCACCGTGGAGGAATTCGGGACTTGGGATTGGATTCCGAATACTTCGCCGATCCGCGAATTCATTGGCGGTTCGTCCTATATCATCCCGCATAACGAATAACTGTCTCCCGACCGAATCGACATGAAGGCCACCCGGATCGCTCTGGCCGCAGGCGGAACGGGCGGGCACCTTTTTCCGGCGATCGCCGTGGCCGAGGAAATCTGCGGACAGCCGCGAGAAGGCTCGGTTGTTCTTCTCGCGGCGGATCGCCCACTGGATCGCCAGGTCCTGAACGGCCCAGACCGGACGATGGGCAGGGCCTTCCGGGCGGTCTATCTGAAGGGCGGCGCGTTCGGGGGGCAGTCTCCATGGAAAAAAATCATCTCACTGATTTTTCTGGCCCAATCGGTTGTCTCCGCCTGGTGGCATCTGGCCGACTGCCGGTATCTCGTCGCGTTCGGCGGATATGCTTCCGTCGCGGCGGTCCTTGCGGCGCAATTGCGTGGGATTCCCATTTATCTCCATGAGCAAAACGCCGTCCCGGGCCGGGCCAACCGACTTCTGGCCCGATTCGCCAAAACAATTTTCCTGACCTTTGATGAGGCCCGAGACGGGTTCGGCCCGGCGAAGGACAAGTGCCTCCGGATCGGTTGCCCGGTCCGCAAAAAGGTCCTGATGGAACGCGAAACCCACCAACGCGGCCGAATGCGGCTGATCGTCATCGGCGGCAGCCAGGGATCAAAATATTTTATCGATTTCTTTCTCGGACGGCCGGAATTCTTCGCCTGGCTGCTGGATCGCGTCGATTTCCTCTTCCTGGCGGGATCCAAACTCTCGGACACAGCGGCCGCGCGACGGCTCGTTGAAAACGCGCGGTACCTCCGAGCCAGTTTCACCCTCCTGCCGTTTCTCGAAAGAATGGGCCCCGCCATCCG
>Ga0137796_10002383_pt1 | contig 10106 bp, 10 predicted proteins | sample OV2TP3_FD_97704 | JGI IMG/M metagenome (GOLD analysis project Ga0137796, IMG submission 97704)
GAGCCGTACAAAAATTCCAGAAAGACGAAGGGCGTCCGATCCTTGTGATAGCCGGCGATGGTCACTCCCGTATCCCCTGCGACCTCACAGGCGAACACCTTGTGGGGGAGCATTTTGGCGAGTGCCCCGAAGATCGCTTCCGGAATGCGCATCCCCGCCAGGCCGCGGGCGGCCACTGGCGCCGGCAGCACGCAGTTCGTGAAGCTCCCCTCCGGCGCAATGACCGTGAGCGGGCGGAAGTAGCCGGCGTTGTTGGGAATGCTCGGGTCCAGGATCGAGCGAATGCAGGCATAGAGGCACGACTTGGTCCAGGACAACGGCGCGTTGATCGCCCCTTTACATTGCGGCGAAGTTCCCGTGAAGTCGGCCGTCAGGGCGTCGCCTTGTTTGATGAGCTGCACGTGGATTGTAATGGGGTCCGGGGTGATGCCATCATCGTCGATGTAGTCCGTGAATGCGAAGACGCCGTCGGGAAGCGAGCGCAGCTCCGCCCGCGTCAGCTCCTCCGTGTAATCCAGGAGGTCCTGCATGTGTTCCTGTAAGGCCTCCAGCCCGTAGCGCTGGATCAGTTTAAGAAACTCGCGCTCGCCGCTCCGGCAGGCAGCGACCTCGGCCATCACGTCGCCCAGGACGGTGGCTGGCACCCGCACGTTTTTTTCCAGGAGGCGAAAGAGCGTATCGTTTGGCGTGCCGCGGTCGTAGAGTTTCACGGGAGGGATCCGTAAGCCCTCCTGAAAGATCTCCGTGGAGTCACAGGCATTGCCCCCGGCCACGCGTCCGCCGATATCCGCCTGATGCCCGATACAGCAGGAAAATCCGGCCAGACGATCGTCGAAGAAGATCGGTTTGATGACGAAGATATCGGGGAGGTGGCTCCCCCCTTCATACGGATCGTTCAGGGCATAGATATCGCCCGGCGAAAATTGGCCACCGTAGCGAGCCAGCAGCGCTTCCATCGCAGCCGGAATGCTGCCCATATGCAGAGGCAGGCAGAGCCCTTGGGCCACCATGTGCCCGTCGGCATTACAAATCGCGGTGGAAAAATCCATTGCCTCCTTCATCACAAACGACCGTGCGGTGCGGACGATGGTCACCGCCATCTCATCGGCGATAGAAGCCAGCGCGTTTTTGACCAGCTCAAAGGTAATAGGGTCACGCCTGACACGCACGGTCATAGCTCGCACTCCTTCTCACGATCCCTGGGCGCGATAACGAACCTACCATCAGCCGGCCGATCATACACCCAGCCCCAGGTGGCGTCAATGTCGTCGCGCCCCCGCGCTAGCTTTAATCCCTTCCTCAAGCCCCAGTTGTCTTGTCAGCCTCCTTGGATCCATGTTACAGTTTAAGCATCGCTGCATCTCGAGGACGGGGGAATAGGGAATGGAGCGACGACTCGACCTCGATCACATCAGCCCACGCGACTCACGCCTGATCCTCAAGATCATGACCGAGCTGGTGGAGGGGTTTGTGACCCTCTCCCACATCCCCCCCGCCGTGACGATTTTCGGGTCCACCCGCATCCAAAGAGCCGATCCCACCTATGCCCTGGCGGAGGAGATCGGCGCCCTGCTGGTCCAGCATGGATATTCCGTCATCACAGGGGGCGGGCCGGGGGCGATGGAGGCCGCCAACAAAGGGGCAGCCGAAGCCGGGGGTATGTCGGTGGGCCTGAACATCCATCTGCCCCTGGAGCAACGCGCCAACGGGTACCTGACCAGGCTCCTCAGCTTTCGCTACTTCTTCGTTCGCAAGCTCATGTTCATGCGGTATTCCGTGGCCCTGGTGATCTTGCCGGGGGGCTATGGGACGCTGGATGAGCTGTTCGAAGCCCTCACCCTGGTGCAAACGGCGAAGATCAGACCATTTCCGATCATCCTGGTGGGGAGTGCCTACTGGGATGGCTTGCTGAAGTGGCTGCGCAATCCCGTCTTAGAGGAAGGGAAAATCGCGCCCAAGGATCTGGAGATCTTTACCGTCGTCGATAGCCCAGCAGAGGTCATGCAGTGCATCGAAGCCTCAACCGTGGTGAAGGCCCGCCAGACGCGCCGTCGCTCCTGAACTCTCTTGATCTCCGCTCAGGAAACCGATTTACTTTGCACCGGAAACCGAATAGAGTAAGCGCACGGGTGAGGGGGACCAGCGTGGTGCGAAGGCCCGTCCCCCATCGGGAACCCATGATTGGACCTGGTCGGACTCAGGGGCGGGCGTGCGCGTCTGCCTGGGTCATGGCACAGAGGAGATGGCTCATGGCGGAAGACATAGCGGAATTAACTGACGCAGGGTTCGGCGGGCGCGGGAGAGACCGGCTCACGCGACCGGTTGTGAGCGGGTTTCGGGTCATGGCCACCTCAGGCAACCCCCTTACCACCGCGGCGGCGACCCAGGTGTTGGGTCGAGGGGGCAATGCGATCGATGCTGGCGTGGCGGCAGCCGTCGCGGCCGCAGTGGTCGAGCCGACCGCCTCCTACTCGTTAGCCACGGAAGTCACGGGGCTGATCTATGACGCCACCTCAGGGCAGATCGTCGCGATCAACGGTCAGGGGTGCGCTCCGCACCGGGCGACAATCGACTTGTTTAAGGCGCGCGGCAAATCCCTGATCCCGGTCGGTCCCGGTGCGGATGCGCCGCTGTCGTTCACCCTTCCAGGAGCCATCGATGCCTGGATCCTCGCCCTCGACCAGCATGGGCGCTTGAGTCTGGGCGAGGTGCTCCAGCCCGCGATCGAGTACGCCGAGCAAGGGTTCCCGATGTACCGCTACATGAGCCTGCTGCTCAAGGCACCGGGGGTCATCGAGCAGCTGACGCGTTTCTTCCCGCAGGGGGCTGCCTATTTCCACCCGAACGGGCGAGTCCCTGAGCCGGGGGAACGGTTTGTCCAGACCGACCTGGGGAATGTCCTGAAGAAGATGGTGCGGGCTGAGGAGCAGGCGCGGGGCCGCGGGCGGAGCGCTGGCCTGCAAGCGGCCCGCGATGTCTTCTACACGGGCGAGATCGCCCATGCCATCGTGGCGTTCTCAGACAGCGTGGGGGGGCTCCTCTCGCTGGAGGATTTCGCGAGCTATCACTCGGCCCTCGAGGCTCCGATCAAGACCACCTATCGCGGCATCGACGTCTACGGGCACCGGACGTGGTCCCAGAGCGCGGCGCTGCTGCAAACGCTGAATATTCTGGAGGGGTTCGACCTGCGCAGCCTGGGCCAGAACAGCCCCGCCTACATCCATGTCCTGACCGAGGCGCTCAAGCTCGCGATGGCCGACCGGGAGCGCTACTATGGCGACCCCGACTTTGTGCAGGTCCCTCTGGAGGCCCTCCTTGCCAAGGAATACGCCGCAGAGCGTCGCAAACTCATCGACCTCGACAAAGCTGCCCCCGAGCTGCCCGCCTTTGGCGATCCCATCGCAATGCGGGCCGTGGGGGGAACCATGCACCTCAGTGGGATGTTGGGCGCGACGGGGTCGAGTCAGGATGGGACGACCCATTTGTCGGTGGTGGATGCGGAGGGGAATATATTTACGGCGACGCCCAGTGGCGGACGGCTCGCCGGCGGTGTGGTCGTCCCGGGGCTGGGGTTTACTCTCAGCCATCGATCCGAGATCTTTTACCTCGACCCCACCCATGCCAACGCCCTGCAGCCCGGAAAACGCCCCCGGACGACGCTAGTGTGCTACTACGCCTACAAGGCGGGCAAGCCCTGGCTGACCTTTGGCTGCCCGGGAGGAGATAATCAGGTACAGGCTGACTTGCAGCTCTTCCTCAATGTCGTGGAGTTCGGGATGAATCCCCAGGAGGCGGTGGAAGCCCCTCGCTTTAGCTCAAGCAGCTTTCCGGGGTCCTTTTATCCCCATGCGTATGCTCCAGGGCAGTTGAATGTGGAGCGAAGGTTGTCTGGCCAGTTGCATGAGGCGCTGGCGCTCAAGGGGCATCGCATCCATAGCGTGGATAACGTCGGAATGGGGGCGATCGTGACCCTGATCGACCCAGCCACAGGTGCCCGCTCCGCTGGCGCCGATCCGCGTCGGCCGACCTATGCCTTTGGCTGGTAGGAGCGTTTGTGACAAGACGCGTCACCACCTGAGTAGGCGTCAGAGTTTTGGATTTGCGTTCGACCGGCAGTCTCCTACGCCCTGCGAGGGAGTAGTCCCGCCCTATCCCTTCCCCCCTGGAGGGGGAAGGTGAGGATGGGGGGGAGAGCCCCTTAGCCTACGCGAAGCATGACCAGGGAGACGTCGGGCTGCCCAGCAACGACTGATCGCGTACAGCCTCCAACCAACACAGCGCACGTGCCATCGGACGTGAGCAGCATAGAGGCAGTGACGAGGGTATGTCTGGTCGCGGTATGCGGCGAGATACTGCTTGTGCGTGCATGGCGTTCTAAAGGGCGCCTCTCATGGCCAGACCACAAATCGGTGTGATGGGCTCAGCGACGCCCTCGTTCTCGCAGGAGGAGATGGAGCGCTTGCGAGGGATCGCGACACAGCTGGGCAAGGCGATTGTCGCGCAGGACTGCATCCTGGTCATCGGAACCACTGCCGGACTGCCCGGAATGGTCTGTGAGGCGGTGCAGCAGGCGGGAGGCTTCACGGTGGAAATATCACCCGCCGGTTCCGCGCAGGAGCATCGCGTGCGCTACGGTCCCGCAGATGCGCAAGCCGATGTCAGGATCTTTACCGGATTCGGCTTCAAAGGCCGCAATGTCGTCAACGTCCGCTCGGCTGACATCGTCCTCATCTTCGGCGGTAGCATCGGGACCTTGAATGAGTTCACGATTGCCTACGACGAGGGGAGGATCGTCGGGGTCCTGGAAGGGACGGGCGGCGTGGCGGATGCCGTGCGGTCGGTGCTCCGTGCTTGCAATAAGGAGACAGAAGGCCGTGTCGTCTATGAACAAGATCCTGAAAGGCTGATGGCGGCCTGTCTCGCGTTGCTGAGAACCCCTTCTGCCCCGCCCCCCTGACGGCTCCCATGCAAACGGAGGTCGGTCCTAGAATTTTTTATACGGGAGAAACTTCCCGTTCAACGTCACGACGACGCGGTCCCCCTTGGGGTCCTCCAGCTTCTGGATGTCCATCTCGAAGTCGATGGCGCTCATGATCCCATCGCCGAACATCTCGTGGATGAGCGCCTTGACGGTCGTGCCATATACCTGGATGAGCTCATAGAAGCGGTAGATGGTCGGATCCACCGGCACGGCGGTGCTCAGCGTGCCACGCAGCGGATATTGCTGCAGGGCGGCCGCGACCTCTGGGCCGAGGCCCAATGCCCTGACGGCAGCCTCGGCTTCGTCCGCACTCATGGGATGCTGCCCCAGGAGCGCCGCGGATGATGGTCTGGCGCGGGCGCGGGCGCAGGATGGGGATCTCCACGATCTCGGCGATGCGCGCCTCGGGACCGTTGGTCATGAGGACGATCTTGTCGGAGAGGAGGATGGCCTCGTCCACGTCATGGGTGACCATGAACACGGTGTTGCGACTGTCCATCCACATTCTGACCAGCTCTTCCTGGATCACCCCGCGCGTCAGCGCATCGATCTGGGCGAAGGGCTCGTCCAGCAACAACACCTTGGGCTGCACGGCGAAGGCCCGCGCCAACCCCACCCGTTGCCGCATACCCCCCGAGAGCGCCGCCGGCCGCTTATCCTCCGCACCGTTGCGCCCCATGATGCTGAGATATTTCTCGACGTATTCCCGCACCTGCCCCCGGCTCCAGGACCGATAGGCGGCCCTGACCGCGATCCTGACGTTCTCGAAGGCCGTCAGCCATGGAATCAAGGCGAAGGTCTGGAAGACCACCATCCGGTCCAGACCCGGCCCATCCACCTCCTTGCCGTCCAGGATGATCCCCCCCCGAGGAAGGCGCCTCCAGCCCGGCAATGATATTGAGCAGGGTGCTCTTGCCGCAGCCGGAGTGGCCGACCATGGTGACGAACTCCCCCTGTTGGATGTGAAAGCGCGCCTCCTTAAACACGCAGAAGGTGCCGCGGCCGTCAGGGTTGGGGAAGTGCTTGCTCACCTGCTCGATCTCGAGAAACGCCATGACCCACCTCAAAGAGCGTGCGACGTGCGACGTTGAACGTCGTACCTTGAACGTTGCACGTTCGTTGTTGAACGCTGACTCCCTCGACGCGCCTGCTCGTTATTCTACGTAGGCCACGATTTTGGCCAGACGCCCGAGCCCCAGGTCTAAGAGGACCCCCACGAGCCCAATGGCCAGGATGGCGGAGATAACACTGGTCAGCGACAGGTTGTTCCACTCGTTCCAGACGAAGTAGCCGATGCCCGTCCCCCCGATCAGCATCTCCGCCGCCACAATGGCGATCCAGGCGCTGCCGATGGAGATACGCAGGCCGGCGATGATGGCCGGCGCCGCCGCCGGCAAGATGACCTTGAAGAGCCGGCTCGGCCATGAGAGCTGCAGCAGCCGCGTGACATGCAGATAGTCCCGCTTGATCCCGTTCACGCCGAAGGCCGTATCGGCCAGGGTCGGCCACACCGAGGACATGAAGATGACCAGGATCGCCGCTTTGCCCGAGTCCTGGATGGTGTAGAGAAACAGGGGCATCCAGGCCAGGGGGGAGATCGGCTTTAAGATCTGGTTAGGCCTAGACCGCAGTTAGCAAGCCTCGGAAGGTAGGTTAATTTGAGTCTGACCCCCTGTTTTCCTCCATCCATTCAACCAGCCCGTGCACACCATGATCCAGCTATTAATCCAGCTGAAAGACTTTCTCAAGGGCGGCACGAACTTCGGGAAGACTCGTCAGAAACTCGTTGTCCTGAAACAAGAATGAACTCATGGCCATTGCGGAGAGGGACACGTTCCAGAAATCGTGCCGTGCCGTGATTTGAGAAGGGGCTGGCTCGCCGGTTATCCAATGGACGGAGTCACTGAGTCCTAATGGGCTGTGGAGCCCATTCGCCAAGTGGCTCCGCAGCGCGGGCACAGCGACGCTCGGCTCCGCGAGCAGCGAAAATGCTACTGACCACGGCATGAACAGGTCGGGCCGCTCAAAATCGTTGTAGCAGCTGAACTGCTGATAGTAAGCCCCAGTCCCATCGTCGCCAGCGTCCGCCTGCAGCAACAACGACCGCCCCTGCTGGGCCAGCTTACGGTGCACGTCGCGCTGGTAGAGGACGGCATTGTGTAACGGGTTGGTTGCTAAGGCAGGAATCGGGTAGTTATCCACTGGAAATTGATCGAGCTTGACGAACAACGGAAACAGCCATTGCAGGAATGGGGCACGAAAGTCCCGGTTAGTGTGCACGATATGGGCCAAGCGTGGCTCCGCGCAGAAGTCTTTCACGCGCATAGTCCCAGTGTGGTAGTACGTCGTAATATCCACTTGGTTCGCCGACATTAAGTGTGCGGCCAACGAGATCGTCCAAATCTCTCCGGAGTAGCCGTCGTAGGTTCCGTCGGTAAACTTCTGAGAATCATAGAGATATGCCAGTTTCCAGCCCTGAGGTGAGCCGAAGGCCGTAAAGTTGAAACGGGCCAGGAGACTATCAATTTGGGTCTGAAGGCTTGGAGGGGTACTGGGCAACGACCTGTACTGATAGAGCGCGAGAAAGGCTGCGTCAACAGGGGATTCTTCTCGGGGGAAATGCTGCTCAAGGGTCAACCAGTTAACGTAGCGGGGCGGCAGGTACGTCGCATGGTCCATCAGCGTGTTGAGAGTGGCGACCAGGGTTGTGATGTATGCATCTGCTTCCGCCTGTGTGATCCACCCCAACCGGTAAGCGGCAGGCAGAAGCTTGACGACGGCGCTTGTGGAATTCAGGGCGCCAACATCTGCGAAGACTGAATTCAACGGGATCATTCCGTGGGTACGGCTGCGGGAACCCCACAGGCCGTCGAACTGCCTGCGGGCGATCTGCTTTACCAAGGCGCGCAAGCGAGTCGTCACCGGGTTCATGGGACTTCCTGGCTCGACCAAAACGACATCATCGAAATACACAGCTCCGTTCAACGGGAGCCCTGGCGTCGCCTCGAAGACAAACCCGATGAATCTGGCCTGCTGCAGGTCAGGACTGCCGATCACCGTCCAGCCCGTATTGACAATGTTCCGGGACATCACGTATTCGGCTGTCGGGCCAAGGCCACTCAGAGCCAGTTGGAAGAACGCGAAATCTGAAACCGGGCCAGCTATGGCTGCGCGGTAGGCCCCGTGCCCCGAATGGACGACGTCGGTCACGTGGCTGACCGTGATCTTCGTTCCGCCCTGGTGCATGACCGGTCCACCGTAGCGGTTGATTAACGATCCGTCGGGAGTCTCACTCGTCTCCCCATCCCACAACGGCACCTGCTTTACATCCACTGCCCCTACTGATTGCCATCCAGCGAAGACCAGCAAAAGCGCTCAAAGCGGGGCTTTAAAGGCGAGACGACCTGTGATTACCGCGGACCGCAGCATTCTAAGGACTGCGACCCATGTGGTCTCCAGCATATGGATTCTCCCAATCTTTGGGCCTAACGCTTAGGTGTTAAGCTGCAGCGCAACCGACGGCCGGAGCGACACAGGAGCGGAGGCTGTTGGGCGTCGGCTCCACTGCGAGGTTAGACGGCAACGTGCTACTCCGCAACAAACAACAGCCGCCCCTCATGACAGAAGGCCTCGAGAAACGCTCGACCGACCGGCGTCGTGGGCGATTCGAGGCTCGCGCGCGTGCGAAACTGCGGCGAGAGCTGTCGCCCGCATTCAAGGTAGAGAGGATACGTGGCGTTGACGAGATCCTCGATCTCCCCGGGCGACGGTTGGTCCGAACACCACACGAGGAGATCCACATCCGAATGCATCGGAGAAGCCGGGGGGCATGCATCACCTCTCGCGAAGGATCCGCAGAGATACACCTCTCGCAAGCGCGGACCGAGTGGCTGGCGAAGCAGGTCAACGTAGCGGAGGACACACTGTCGCTCGACTGTATTGAGATGTTCAAGCGCCGCAGCGTCGGTGCGTGCCATGATTCTCGTCGCCGTCTAACGCCATCGAGCTGAGAGGAGCATTCCGGCAAGATGGGGCCATCGGGTAACATACCAGAATATAGACCATGTATGCCTGAGCCGTGACATGAGTTCACTCTAACGTTACGCATCTGCTGTCACACGTCATCCCCAGTTGTTGCGCTCGGAGAAAAGGTGCAAGCTGAACTTGCCGACATATTTCTTCAACTCATCGAAGGCGAATTCCTCGCCGGTGACGATACGGTGCAGGAAAGGCTCGAACCAATCCAGATCATAGCCGCGGTCTCGCGTAAGTCGTTCAAACACCTCGACCGCGCGCTCGGCATCGCAAGGAAAGGCGCCGTCGTAATCACCGCCCTCCACGAACGGCAGATCCGGCTGACCGACCCGATAGATGAAACCGGCTGCTTTATGATAGGTCAGGCAGACGTCGCGAATGCCGGCGCGGCGTGCCTCGCGTGATTGCCGCGGTCCATAACTGACACCATGCTCGCGCAGCACGGCTAGGGTTTCGCGCTCACCACGCGTCTGGGCGAGCGCATACACATCCATCCCGCCACGTTCATGTAACTCTGGAACGGCGCCGAGGCGCAACAACTCGTGTACCAGGACCGCCCGTGCTGATGGCGCGATATTGTCCTTTAGTACGGCGCGGTGCAAAGGGGTCAGGCCATCATCGTACAGGCACTGGCTGACACGAGCGCCAAAGCTAACCAGCGGCCGGAGCAGCTCGCACCGGCCCCGCTCAACCGCGGCAAGCAACGGCAGCTCCCACAGCCGCGCAACCCATGGGCGTGGCGGCTGGCAAAGCGGCAGCACCGCTCCGACAAGCTCGGGACGGTCGGCATCGATGGCGTAGTACAGAAATGGCAGGCGGTCGTAGGCCAGGCTGACCAGACGGACATACCGTTCCGGATACATGTCCGGACACCCCGCAGCCGCTGCTGCTAAGGCAGGCAGCTCATCGGGCGACAATCGGGAAAGGTCAATCTGATCGCCCTGCTCAATGCGGAGCAAGAGCTGCTCCGCCTGTGCCGAAAATGCGTTGCTCATCGGGGCTCCTAAGCAAAGTGTTGAAAACAGATATAAGAACGCGCACGGGCAAGCTGAGACCGCCCTTGATCGCTTCAAGGCGATTCCTGGACGGC
>Ga0137796_10002384_pt1 | contig 10104 bp, 8 predicted proteins | sample OV2TP3_FD_97704 | JGI IMG/M metagenome (GOLD analysis project Ga0137796, IMG submission 97704)
GGACGTGGCCAAGAACCAAGTGTCGGCCGCGCCGATGCCGGTCGAGAAGACCCGCCGTCCGGGCGCCGACCACAAGGCGGTGACCCAGGCGGTGGATCTGATCGCCGCTGCCAAGAGCCCGCTGATCCTCGCCGGCAACGGCGCCGTCCGCAAGCGCGCCGCCACGCAGTTGCGCCGGCTGGCGCATGCCACCGGTATCGGCGTCGTCAACACTTTCATGGGCAAGGGTGCGGTCGCGATGGACGATCCACATTGTTTGTTCACCATCGGGTTGCAAGGCCGCGACCACATCAACTTCGTGATCGACGACGCTGATGCCATCATCACCGTCGGCTACGACCTAGTCGAATACGCGCCCGAATTCTGGAACCGCGGACGCAAGAAAAAGATTATCCACATCGACTTCGATCCGGCAGAGATCGACAACGCTTATATCGTCGACGTCGATATCGCTGGCGACGTCGCTGACGCACTGTGGCAGATCAACGAGCAGCTTCACAACCGATTCAAGACGAGCTTGCCGTTCTTCGATATCGACAAGCGCGCGAAGATACGACACACCATCGCGGCCGATCTTGCGGCCGAGGCGGACGACAAAGGATTCCCTTTGAAGCCGCAGAAGATCCTCAACGACCTGCGCAAGGCGCTCGGTCCGAGCGACATTTTGCTTGCCGACGTTGGCGCCCACAAGATGTGGGTGGCCCGCTACTACCAGTGCTACGAGCCGAACACGTGCCTGATCTCCAACGGTTTCTGCTCGATGGGGTTCGCGCTCCCCGCCGCCATCGGCGCCAAGGTGGCTTATCCGGACCGTAGGGTCGTCGCCGTCTGCGGCGATGCCGGGTTCCTGATGAACGTCCAGGATCTGGAGACGGCGGTGCGCAACAAGTACAACTTCGTGTGCATCGTCTGGGTCGACGGCGAATACGGCCTGATCAAATGGAAGCAGCAAAACCACTTCAATGGACGGCATTCGGAGCTTGCCTTCGGCAACCCAGATTTCGAGCTTCTGGCCAAGTCTTTCGGCATGTGGGGACAGACGATCCGTAAGGCCGGCGAGCTGCCGAAGGCACTCGAAGAGGCGTTCAAGCAGGATGGGCCGGCGCTGATCGCCATCCCGGTCGACTACGCGGAGAATCGCAAGCTCACCAAGCGTCTCGGCGATCTGGTCTGCGTCATCTGAGCCGCCCGGCTGGTGACCGACGCAGGGCCGCCGCGAGGCGGACGCCGGCGCGTGCTTACATCAGTCCCGGCAGGTATAGGGCGATCTTCGGAAAGGCGATCAGCAGGGCGACCAGAATTGCGTCGCAGATCAGGAACGGAAATGCCGCCGACGCCACCCGCATCAGCGTCGTGCCCGGCGGCGCCACGCCCAGCATGATGTAGAGAAGCAGGCCGAACGGCGGCGTCGTCTGACTCATCTCCAGCGACATCAGGATGAAAATGCCGAACCATACCGGGTCGATGCCGGTCCCGGCAACGAGCGGGAACAGGATCGGGACTGCGATCAGCATCATCGAAACCGGGTCCATGAACATGCCCATCACGAGCAACGCCCCGAACATCAGCAGCAGCAACATCAAGGGCGCGACATTGAAATGCGTCGCCCATTTCAGCAACCCATCGGTGGCACCCGAGTAGGCCAGAAGCTGGCTGAACACGGTCGAGCTGATGATGATGAAAAATACCATGCCGCCCACTCTGACAGTCGATTCGATGGCTGTGCGGACGGTGGCCCATGTCAGCAGCCGGAATGCGGCCGCCAGCACCACCACGCCGAGCACGCCAAAGGCCGCGGCTTCCGTCGGCGTGGCGATGCCGAGGATGATGAATCCGATGACCATGAAGACTACGAGGCTCATGGGCAGAATGTTGACGCACACCCCCCACAACTTTTCGCGCCAAGTTGTCGGTTCAATGTCGTAGCTAGGCGCGCCGGATGGATTGACGAGCACCTGCAGCAGGATGAGGCCGCAATAAAGTCCCGCCAGCAGGAAACCGGGGATGATCCCGGCGATCAGCAATTTGCCGACGTCGATGCCAGCGATGCCCGCCAGCAACACGCCCAGAGACGATGGCGGGATGATCATCGCCAGGCCGCCGGTGCCGAGGATCGGGCCCAGCGACATGCGCCAACTGTAGCCCCGTCGCTGCATTTCCGGCACCATCAGGGAACCGAGCATCGCCGTATTGGCCATGCTGGAGCCGGTGAGGGTCGAGAACGTCGCGCCGCCGACGACGGTCAGGAAGCAAAGTCGGCCGGGTATCCGTCCGAACAGATTGTCGAGTGCGTCGAACACCCTGATCGCCAGCCCGGAGTGGAAGAACAACGACCCCATCAGGATGAAGAATGGCACCGGCGCCAGCTGGAAACGGGTGATCAGCGACGTCGAATTGTCGACCACCTGGATTAGCCCGCTGTAACCGCCGATGAAGACCACCGTGCCGACGATATTGGTGAGCATGAACGCAATGGCGACGGGGACGCCGAGCGCCATCAACGCGATGACGGTGCCGATCAAGACGGCGCCTGCTTCGTACCAGACCATCGTCAGGCCGAATCCTGCGCTTTGGTGCGCTCGGCGTAGAACGTGTCGACCCCAAAGAAATAGCGACCGAACTCGCATGCGGCGAGGAAGAACGCCGGCGGCATCGGCAGGTAAAGCAGCCACATCGGGATGTCGATCGATCGCTCGTCGAACAATCCCGATCGGAAGGCGTCGACGAGAAGTCCGAAGCTGATGTATGCGAACAGGAGACAGGTTACGATGCTGGCCAGGTAGGCGAAGCGATCAACGATCCAGCGCAGCCTCACCGGCAACCGCGACGTCAAGGCGTCGATGTAGACGTGTCCTTTTTTGCGCACAAGGTAAGGCGCCGCGCATAGAGTGAAATACAACAGCACATATTCGATCGTCGCGACCGTGAAGCCGGGCGGCCTCATGCCGAGAGCACGCACGGCGACGTCGTAGATGTCCAACGTGACGGCAAAGGCAATACCGGCGCCGGCGAGAACGGCCAGCGCCGATATTACCCGGTCATAGAGTCGCAGGAACGCTCTCACGTCCGCCTATCCCAACCGCTGGTCGGCGCACAGGTTGGGCCAGTCGCCCGCGGCTGTCATTCGGACTTGTAAAGCTTCGCGCGTAGCGCCTTGAGCTCTTCGGACGGGATTTTCTCGCCGGCGCGCTTCCACATCGCGTCATAGGCGAGCTGCAGGTATTTTCTGTTTCCCTTGTCGTCCATCTTGAATGCCTGGACGCCGGATTTCTGGACACCCTCCATGTCCGCATTGCCGGCGGCGTTGATGTAGTCGATCGACGCCTTCTCATACTCAAGCGCGACTTTCGAGAGAATGTCCTGGGCCGGTTTCGGCAGCGACTTCCACTTGTCCAGGTTTATCAGCACGACGTTCGCCAGGTGATAGAACGGCGGATCGATTCGGTACTTGGTGACCTTGCCCAGACCGAGTGCGTTGAGGCCGACGGTCGGCCAGCCGAATCCGTCGACGACACCGCGCTCCAAGCCGGTATAGACTTCGCCGGCCGGAATCTGAACGGTCGTCGCGTTGAGTGCTTCGAGCAACGGCCGGTACGCGCCCGTGGTGCGCATTTTGAAGCCGGTCAAATCGACGACACCTTCCTTCAAGACCGGCTTCTTCACCGTATAGAGATGGAACTGGGCACCAGTCTCGCCGATACCGAGAATCTTGGCGTTCAGCTTCTTCTCCCAGTGCGGGGCCAGCATCTCGAAGGCGCCGTTGGCGCGGTATTCGGACGGCGACAAGTTGGTCGCCATCAGCGCCATGCCCTGCGGTACGATGCCGACGTGATAGGCGGCCGGCGTATGCAGGATGTCGAACACACCCCGTTGCAGGGCAGGCGCCGCCTTGTCCACCGGCGTCACTTCCGGACCGCCGATGTAATCGATCCGCACTACGCCCTTGCCGGCTTGGTTGAGCTTTTCGATGAATAGCGCGATGAAGCTCTTCGACAGGTCGTGGTGTTTCGGCAACGCCGTCTGGGTTTTGAGCGCCACCTCGGCAGCACCAACGGCCGTAAATGACGACAACAACAGAAAGGCCCCCGCGAAAACGGGTGCCATGGTTCTTTGCAGCATAAGTGTTCCCTCCCTGGGAAGTTTATGATCGCCTCGGCCTAAACGGGCGCGCCTCTTTGATGAGGTTGCTGCCGCATTGTACAACCTGTGGATGGGCGGGCACCACGGCTATCGGATGGTTCCGGCGGCGGCCGCCCCACGCCCGCGCCCTGCGACCAGCTCGCCTACATCCTATCCGTGGGCCCGTGTGGTCATGGTAAGGTGGTCCGGGCGCGGCGCGCGGCGTTTCACGGCCCCGGCGGGAAAGGAGATATCTCTCTCATGCTTTATTATATGCACGAGGCCCAACGCATGGCGATGATGCCGGCGCGCATGCTCGCCCAGGCCGTCAAATCCGGGGCCCACCATCTCTGGAACCCATTCTTGGATACGCCGTTCGGCAAGCAGCTGACGGCGGCTGCCGACGTGTTCGAACAAGTGACGCGCCGCTACGGAAAGCCTGACTGGGACCTGCCGACGACGGAAATCGACGACAAGGCAGTGCCGGTCACGGAAGAGGTGCTGATCAAGCGCACCTATTGCAATCTCCTCCACTTCCGCCGCGACGCCGAGCGCAACGATCCGAAGCTGCTGATCGTAGCGCCGCTCTCCGGTCACTACGCGACGCTGTTGCGCGGCACCGTCGAGGCGATGCTGCCCGACCACGAGGTCTACGTCACCGATTGGCAGGACTGTCGCATGATCCCGGTGACGTCGGATCGCTTCAACCTCGACGACTACATCGACTATCTCGTCGACTTCCTGCACTTCCTCGGCCCCAACACCCACATGCTGGCGGTCTGCCAGCCGAGCGTGCCAGTGCTGGCCGCGGTGTCGGTGATGTCCGGCTGGGGCGATTTGTGCGTGCCGGCGACGATGACGCTGATCGGCGGGCCGATCGATACCCGCAAGAGCCCGACCGCGGTCAACAAGCTGGCAGAATCGCAGCCGATCGAATGGTACGAACGCAACGTCGTCGCCACCGTGCCGCCGCCTTACCCGGGGATGATGCGCAAGGTGTATCCCGGCTTCATCCAGTTGACCAATTTCATCTCGATGAACTACGAGCGGCACCTGGCTTCGTTGGGCGAACTGTTCGACCATCTGGTCGAGGGGGACGAGGAGGAAGCGGAGAAGAAACGCGCCTTCTACGAGGAATACCTGGCAGTCATGGACCTGCCGGCGGAGTTCTACCTGCAGACGGTGAAGACCGTGTTCCAGGACCACTCCCTGCCGAAGGGCGAAATGATCTCCCGTTGGCATCCAGTCAGGCCGGAACGCATCGTCCGAACCGCCATCATGTGCGTCGAGGGCGAGCTCGACGACATCTCCGGCGTCGGCCAGACCAAGGCGGCGCTGGAGCTCGCCGTCAACCTGGCGCCGGAACGCAAGGCCTATCACTTGCAGAAGGGTGCCGGACACTACGGCGTGTTCAACGGCGGCAAGTGGCGTCGCGAAATCGCGCCGGCGATCAAGCGCTTCATCCGCGATCACGATCACGAAATCGGCGCCAAACGAGATCGCCGTGTCGCCGTTCCCGACTTGCACGGTTCCGACCGCCGCCAGCGCCGGCACGAGGGGCCGGATCGGCGCAAGCGGGCGGCGCCATCGGAACCCGGCAACGCGGCTGCGACGACGAAACGGGCCGCGACTAAGGCACCGGGCAAAGACCGCCGTCGACGTTGATGGCGGTGCCGGTGACGTAGGAGCCGGCGTCGGAGGCGAGAAAACAGGCCATGTTGGCGAATTCCTCCGCCTTGCCGACCCGCCCCATCGGGATCATCTTGCCCATCTCGGCGTAGAACAGCTCCAGAGAGTTGCCGCCGCCCTGCTTGGCATGACGGCGAACCCATTGGTCGCTTTCGATGCGGCCGACGTGCAGCGAATTGACGAGCACGTTGAAGGGCGCGTATTCGCCGGCCAGCGTCTTGGTCAGCGCCAGACCGGCGGCGCGGCTGACCGCCGTCGGGGCGCCCTCGGCCGGCGGCGCCTTGGCGCCGGTGTTGAGCACGTTGATGACCCGCCCCCAGCGCCGCGATTTCATCTCCGGCAGCGCCAGCCGACAGAGCCGGATCGCAGCGAACAGCTTCAGGTCCAGATCAGCCTGCCAGTCCGCGTCCGAGATTTTTTCGAATGGCGCCCGGTTCGAGGTGCCGGCGTTATTGACCAGGACGTCGATCCGGCCAAATGCCTTCTTCGCCGTCTCGAAGGCGCGGCCGCAGTCGTCGGCGCGGCTGACGTCGGCGGAAACGGCGACCACCTTGACCGCCGCCTTTCTCCTGATTGCTTCGGCCGCCTGCTCCAACGCGTCGCGGCGACGGGCGACGATGGCGACGTTAGCGCCCGACTCGGCGAAGCGGTTGGCGATCGCCAACCCGATGCCGAGGCTGCCCCCGGTAATGATGGCGTTGCGTCCGTCCATGCGAACATCCATGACTTCCTCCTTCCTGAATTGACGGGCGCGCGGTTGCGTCCCGGAGCGTCCGACATTCTAGCGGTTGAATTCGGGCGATGAAGGCCCTTGGTACGGTAAAGCCGCGCGTGCTACGGTCGCGGTAATGAAATGATCCCGGGGGGACCCGCGCGGTGCAACGCCGCGCGGGATAAAGTCGCGAGAATAAAGTTCGTCCTCCCGTCAGGTCCACGCCGCTGAACCCGCTTGACGGACGGATGGTGATCACATGAGTTATCAGGCCCACACTCTGCTGCCGACGTCTTTGGTCGGCTCTTATGCGCAGCCGGAGTGGCTGATCGACCGCAAGAAACTGGCCGGACGCTTCCCGCCTCGGGTGCGGGCGCGGGAATTGTGGCGCGTCGGTCGGGAATTCCTCGAGGAAGCCCAGAATGACGCCACGCTGCTCGCCATTCGCGACCAGGAGCGGGCCGGCCTCGACATCATCACCGACGGCGAGATGCGCCGCGAAAGCTATTCCAACCGTTTCGCCACCGCGCTCGAAGGCGTCGACATCGACAACCCCGGCATGGCGCTCGATCGCAGCGGCCATCCAAACCCGGTGCCCCGGGTGGTGGGCAAAATCCGCCGCATGCATCCCGTGGAGGTCGAGGACGTGAAGTTCCTGCGCGCCAATACCGACCGCCGCATCAAGATGACCGTGCCCGGCCCGTTCACCATGTCGCAGCAGGCACAAAACGATTTCTACGACGACGAGGCCGAATTGGCGCTCGACTACGCCGCCGCCGCCAACGCCGAGATCAAGGACCTGTTCGCCGCCGGCGCCGACGTGGTACAGCTCGACGAGCCCTACATGCAAGCGCGTCCCGAGAAGGCCCGCAAGTTCGGGCTCCAGGCGCTCAACCGGGCGCTCGATGGCGTCAAGGGCGAGACCGCCGTGCACATCTGCTTCGGCTATGCCGCCATCATCCATGTGCGCCCGTCGGGCTATTCGTTTTTGCCGGAACTCGGCGGCTGCACGGCCCACGGCATTTCGATCGAGACCGCGCAATCGAAGCTCGATTGCTCGGTGCTGGAAAAACTTCCGCAGAAGAAGATCATCCTGGGCGTTCTCGATCTGTCGACGCCGAAGGTCGAGACCGCTGAGGAAGTGGCGGCGCGAATCAGGCGGGCTCTGCCGCACTGCCCGGCCGAGCGCATCATCGTCGCGCCGGACTGCGGACTGAAGTACCTGCCCAGGGCGTCCGCCTTCGGCAAGATCAGGGCGATGGCCGAAGGCGCCGAGATCGTGCGCCGCGAGCTTTCCTGACGATGCCGGCGAACGTCCTGCTGCCGACGTCCTTGGTCGGGTCCTATGCCCAGCCAGACTGGCTGATCGACCGGGCGAAATTGGCCAAGAGCTCGCCGCCGAGGGTGCGCGCCCGCGAGCTGTGGCGGGTAGCGCCGGAGTTTTTGGACGAGGCGCAGAACGACGCCACGCTGCTCGCTATCCGCGACCAGGAGCGCGCCGGCCTCGACATCATCACCGACGGCGAGATGCGCCGCGAAAGCTATTCCAACCGTTTCGCGACCGCCCTCGACGGCCTCGATCTCGACAACCCGGCGGTGGTGCTCAGCCGCAGCGGCCGGCCAAGCCCGGTGCCCAGGGTGGTCGGCAAAATCCGCCGCCGGCATCCGGTGGAGGTCGAGGATGTGAAGTTCCTGCGCGCCAATACCGACCGCCGCATCAAGATGACTGTGCCCGGGCCGTTCACCATGACCCGCCAGGCCAAGAACGAGTTCTACGACGACGAAGCCGAGATGGCGCTCGACTACGCCGCCGCCGTCAACGCCGAGATCAGGGACCTGTTCAAGGCCGGCGCCGACGTGGTGCAGATCGACGAACCCTACATGCAGGCCGATCCGGACAACGCCCGCAAGTTCGGGCTCCGGGCGCTCAAGGGTGTGAAGGGCGAAACCGCCGTGCACATCTGCTTCGGCTACGCGGCCTTAGTCAAAGATCGCCCGTCTGGTTATTCGTTTTTGCCGGAGCTCGCGGGCTGCACGGCCGACGGCATCTCGATCGAGACGGCGCAGTCGTCGCTCGACTGCTCGGTGCTGGAGAAACTGCCGGAGAAGAAGATCATCCTCGGCGTGCTCGACCTGTCGACGCCGAAAGTGGAGACCCCTGAGGAAGTGGCGGCGCGCATCCGCCGGGCGCTGCCTTTTTGTCCGGCTGAGCGCATCATCGTCGCGCCGGACTGCGGGCTCAAGTACCTGCCTAGGGCCTCCGCCTTCGGAAAGATTGAGGCGATGGCGGCCGGCGCCGGGATCGTGCGCCGCGAGCTCGCCTGACCATCCCCAGCCTTCCCGGCGATCGCCTCACGCTTTCGGCAGACAGGCGGCGAGACCCGCCATCAGGTCCTCTTCGGAGAACGGCTTGACGATGATGCGGTCGGCGCCGAATTCCCCGGCCAACTTGAGGAAATCCAGGTTGCGGGTACGGCCGCCGCCGGAGATGGCGATGATCTTCAAATCCGGATATTCACCCTTCAGCTCGACGATGGTCTCGAGGCCCTCCTTCTCGGGCATGATCATGTCGGTGATCACCACGTCGCACGGACTTTGCCTCTGGAACGCGGTCCCCTCATTGCCGTTGGTGGCCTCGATCACTTCGTGGCCGGCCGCCTCGAGGATTTCCCTGAGTGTGAATCGCGCCAGCTCTTCGTCGTCGATGACAAGAATTCGGGCCATGCCTTGCTCTCCTTAATCCACTGATTGCAGAAAATCTTCCTTAGCCGCGCGGCTACCGCCGGCCTGTTCGCCCATCAGCGGCAAATAGATATCGAACGTGGTGCCCTTGCCGATCTCGCTCGCGACATCGATGACGCCGCCGTGGTTGGTGATGACGCCGTAAACCGTGGCCAGTCCCAGGCCGGTGCCCTTGCCGACCTCCTTGGTGGTGAAGAAGGGCTCGAAAATGCGTCGCATGGTGTCCTGGTCCATGCCGTGGCCGGTGTCCCTGACCCGGATTTTGGCGTAGGCGCCGGGCTTGGCGTTCTTGGGCGCTTGCACGTCGTCGACTCCGATATCGGCCCGCGTCAGCGAGATCTGCAGCTTCCCGGGCCTGCCTTCCATGGCGTCGGCGGCGTTGGTCGCCAGGTTCATCAGCGCGGTTCCGATCTGCGTGGCATCGGCGAAGACCTTGGCGCCATCGAACGACCTACGCTCCTCGATCGTCACCGTCGACGGCAGGGTGGTGCGCAGCAGGCCGAGCGTCTCGTCGAGCACGTCGCCGAGGTCGATCGGCGTTTGCGCCGTTTCCTCCTGACGGCTGAAGGACAGGATCTTGGCCACCAGGTCCTTGGCGCGGGTGGCGGCCTGAACGACTTTTTCCAGGCGCTCCCGATGCTCGCTCGGCTCGGGGATCTGTTTGATGGTCATCTTGGTGAGCGCCAGGATCGGCAGCAGCATGTTGTTGAAGTCGTGGGCGATGCCGCCGGCGAGGTTGCCGAGCGATTCCATCTTCTCGGCCTGCTTCAGCAGGTTCTGTTCGGCGACGCGCTCGGTGATGTCCTGATGGGTGCCGACGAAATGGGAAATATCGCCATCTT
>Ga0137796_10002386_pt1 | contig 10101 bp, 9 predicted proteins | sample OV2TP3_FD_97704 | JGI IMG/M metagenome (GOLD analysis project Ga0137796, IMG submission 97704)
CGATCGTCTATGTCTGCCTGGACAGCGACGCGCGCGGCCTGGTGTGCGCCCTGACCCTCTTGCCAATGCTCAGGGAATTTCATCCCCCCATCGTGGTCCGCATGACCCGCAACGTCGGACTGGCCGCCCTGCTTCACAACGAAGAAGAGGGGATACAGGATCGCCAGATCCGGGCCTTTCTGGCGATCAACGACGCCTGCCGCCGGGAAATGGTCCTGAACGAAACGCAGGACCATCTGGCCAGAGCGATCCACGCGGCCTACGTGAGAGAGCAGATAGCCTCCGGGGGCGATCCGCAGGAGAACCCGAACCTGTCGCCCTGGGACCGGTTGCGGGACGACATCAAAGACTCGAACCGTCAACAGGCCGACCACGTCCCGGTAAAACTCAGGGCCGTTAAATGTATCATGAGACCCTTTTCAGGAGGCAAGCCCGCCCCCTTTGAGTTCCGCGCGGAGGACGTGGAGATTCTGGCCAGGATGGAGCACGCGCGATGGACGGCGGAGCGTCTCCTGGCCGGCTGGACCTGTGCCCCCGGCCCCAGGGACCCGGAGAGAAAGACAAACCCCAGCCTGGTAGACTGGGACCAGCTCCCGGAGAATGTCAGGGAATTCAACCGGGATGCGGTTCGAGACCTCCCCGAAATCCTTGCAAGCGCAGGTCTGGAGATCGTCAGAATGAAAGACAGGATTTTTGGCGATGATGAGGGAGGAACGGAGGGATGAGAAGAGGGGAGATGTGGATGTAGGAGCGCGATCCATCGCGCCCTTTTTTATCAATCCGCCGCGTGCGCGCGTGCCCTCCCGACCTCCCACCTCCGCGACAGGTCCTGAGCGCGCACCAGGCGGGCGTAGAGCCCGCCCTGGCCCATCAGGTCCTCGTGCGCCCCGGCCTCCACAACGCGCCCCACGTCCAGCACCACGATCTTACTGGCGTGGCGGACCGTGGACAGCCGGTGGGCGATCACCAGCGTGGTGCGGTGGCGGGCCAGGCGGGAGATCGCCTCCTGGATCAGGTGCTCCGTCTCCGCGTCCACGGAGGAGGTCGCCTCGTCCAGAATCAGGATGGGCGCGTCCTTCAGGAGCGCCCGCGCGATGGAAAGCCGCTGCTTCTGCCCGCCCGACAGCCGGGCGCCCCGCTCTCCGATCACGGCGTCGTAGCCTCCGGGCAACTCCAGGATGAACGGCTCGGCGTTGGCCGCGCGGGCCGCCCCCCGCATCTCCTCCTCCGTGGCCCCCGGCCGGCCGATCAGGAGGTTCTCCCGCACCGTGCCGTGAAACAGAAACACCTCCTGGAGCACGAGGGCCACGTGCCTCCGGAGGTGGTCCAGGGGGAGCCTGCGGACGTCGCGACCTCCGACCAGCACCGCGCCCCGCTGGGGGTCGTAAAACCGGGGGACCAGATAGGCGACGGTCGTCTTGCCCGCGCCCGTGGGCCCCACCAGGGCCACGACCTCCCCCTCCTCCACGCAAAAGTCGATCCCGTGCAACACCGGCGCGCCGGGGTCGTAACCGAACGTCACCCCCTGAAAGCGGATGTCCCACGCCACGCGGGCAGGCGCGGCAGCGTCCGGCGCGTCTGCGACATCGGACTGCACGGCGAGCAGCTCAAAGATGCGCTGCGTGCTGGCCGCGGCCTTCTGGAGGACGTCGTGCAGCGTGGCGAGCTGGAGAAACGGCTGGTAGATGTGCCCCAGATACACGATGAACACAAAAAGATCGGCCACGGAGATCGCCCCCTCCATGGCCATCGTCCCCCCGCCCCAGATCACCAGGACGATGCCCAGCCCCCCCGCGGCCTCGATGACCCCGGCGGGCACGAGGGAGACCATGTTGGCGGCGATCATGGTGTCCCGGAACGCCCGGCTGCGCGCCTCCACCTGCCGGGCGCGGTCCCGCTCCTGAACGAAGGCCTTGATGACGGCGATGCCGGAGAGGTTGTCCTGCACCTGCGCCACCAGGTCGGCCAGCCGCTCCCGCACGGCCCGCCACAGGCCGCGCACGCGGGAGACGTAGCGGTACACGAGATAGGCCGTGGGCAACAAAGGCAGCAGGGTGAGGAGGGCCAGCCCCGGATGGATGGCGAACAGGACCGCGGCCATGGACGCCGGGATGATCAGGGCCAGGATCGTCTCCGGGATGCCGTGCGCCACGAAGTCCTCCACGGCCTCCACGTCGTTGACCGCGCGGGACACCAGCGCCCCGGTGCGCTGGTCGTTGAAGAACCGGTGCGGCAGCCCCTGGAGATGCCCGTAGACCCGCGTCATCAGGTCGTGCAGGACCTGGTACGCGGCCACGTGGGAGAACCGCCCGTACCCGTAGCGCGCCGCCCCGCGCAGCAGGTAGACCCCGAACAGGAGGAGACTCACGGAGAGCAGCTCGGAGGCCGCCCCGCCCCCCTCCGTGAGCCACCGGATCAGCCGCCGGATCAGCAGGGGCGGGAACAGATTCGTCGCGGCGAACAGCAGCCCGCACCCCACCGACAGGCCCATCAGGAGCCGCCGGCCCTTTAAGACGCCCAGAATCTGCGCGAGAAAGGTCATGTCAGGCTTTGACAAAATGGCTTCGTTTTGCAAATCGCGCTCTCACGCCCTCTCCCGCTCCTCCGGCATCTCATCCCCAAGAAACACATTCAGGCCGCGCGGCGAGGCCTGCAGGTAGACCGCCTCGACGGCCTCCATAAACCGCTCCTCCCCCCGCCAGAACGGAAAACTCCCCAGCCGCTTGACCAGGCTCGCAGGCGCAGGCGGAACCCGGACCTCCCCTATCAGGCCGTCCGGCAGGCCCGCGCCCTCCCAGAAGACAGGGACATCCGGGACCAGCGGCTCCTTCGGCGGGGACATCTCCTTTTCCGCGGCGGGGCTGGATTTCCCGCGCCCCTTCCTGGGGGCCTCCTTTTTGCCGGAGGCGCCGAGGCGTTCGACCAGGCCCTCCCGGCTCAGGCCCCGCAGCTTGAAGATCAGGAACGGATCTCGGTCGAACTCCTCGCCCAGCAGGTAGTAGACCGCCGCGATGTGTTTGCAGGGATTCGACCAGTCCGGGCAGGAACAGTCCGTCTTCAGGTCCCGGAGCCTTTCGGGGAACAGCGACAGCCCGGCCTTCCCAAACGCCCGCTCGATGTCCTGGGGCATCTCCCCGGCCAGCAGCTTCGCCGCAAACACGGCCTGACCGGACAGGGCCTTGATCAGCCTCTCCCATCCCGCATCCGGGATGGGCTTCACCTCGATCACCACGTCGTAGGGCCTGGGTTGGGAGCCCTGGACCTTCGCCCTGACCCGCCCCTTGTCGACCGCGATGGACAGCACCTGGCCGCCGCGGGCGTAGGACCGGCCCCGCCCCAGCCTCGCGCCGATGTGGAAACCCTCCAGCACGGCGATCCACCTCTTGGCCCACCAGCTCTCCCCGAACGCCCCGCGCCTGGACTGCGCCTTGATCCCCCCCTTGACGGCGCGGGGCCTGGAGGGCTTAAAGTAACCGTAACCCCAATCCCACCGGCTCATCTCATTCCTCTCCTACGGCCTCTCTGCGCAGCGCGAAGAGGTCCTTGAGTTCAGCGGTCGAAAGCTCCGTCAGCCACCCCTCGCCCGTCCCGACCACCTTTTCGGCGACCTCCTTCTTCCGCTCGATCATCTCGTCGATCCGCTCCTCGAACGTGCCCGCGCACAGGAACTTGTGGACCTGCACGTTCCGGGTCTGGCCGATCCGGAAGGCGCGGTCGGTCGCCTGGTTCTCCACGGCCGGGTTCCACCAGCGGTCGAAGTGGAAGACGTGATTGGCGCGCGTCAGGTTCAGGCCCGTGCCCCCGGCCTTGAGCGACAGGATGAAGAGGCGCGGACCCTCGCCGTCCGCCTGGAAGCGCTCCACCATGCGGTCCCGCTGCCGCTTGGGCACGGCCCCGTGCAGGAACAGCGCCTCCTGCCCGAACGTCTCCTGCAGGTGCCGCCGAAGGATCTCCCCCATCTCCGCGAACTGCGAGAACACCAGCGCCCGGTCCCCCACCTCCAGGACCTCCTCCAGCATCTCCGTCAGCCGGGCCAGCTTGCCCGACCGGTCGGGGATCGCGGAGTTGTCCCCCAGGAACTGCGCCGGGTGATTGCAGACCTGCTTGAGCTTCGACAGCGTGGCCAGGACCACGCCCCGGCGCTGGATGCCCTCGGCCCCCTCCAGCGCCCGGACCGCCTCCTCCGTCACGGCGGCGTAGAGCGACGCCTGCTCCCGCGTCAGCGTGCAGAAGACCTTCATCTCCAGCTTTTCGGGCAGGTCGGCGATGATGGAGCGGTCCGTCTTGAGCCGCCTCAGGATGAACGGCCCGGTCAGGCGCTTCAGCCGCCCCATCGCCTCCGGGTCCCGCCCGGCCTGGATGGGGATGAAGAAGGTCCGCTTGAACTCGGCCCGGCTGCCCAAAAGACCGGGGTTGAGGAACTCCACGAGGGACCAGAGGTCGCCCACGTGGTTCTCGACGGGCGTGCCGGTCATGACCACGCGATAGCCTGCCCCGAGCGACCGCGCGGCCCTCGCCTGCTTGGTCTCCGGGTTCTTGATGTTCTGCGCCTCGTCTAAGATCACGCCGGACCAGGCGACCTCCTTCAGGATGTCGAAGTCCCGGTGCAAAAGCGCGTAGCTGGAGAGGACGATGGCCTGCTTCTCGGCCTCTCTCTTGAAGGACGCCCCTCTCGTCCTGCCGACGCCGTGATGCACCAGGACGGGCAGGCCCGGCGTGAAGCGGGCGGCCTCCTTCTGCCAGTTGCCCACCACGGAGGTCGGGCAGACCACCAGGGTCGGACGGCGTCCGTTCGACTCCCAGTCCCGCTGGATCAGCGCCAGGGCCTGGAGGGTCTTGCCCAGCCCCATGTCGTCCGCCAGGCAGGCCCCCAGGCCCCAGCGCCGCAGGAAACCCAGCCACGAATACCCGCGCACCTGATAGGGCCTCAGTGTCCCCCGGAACCCGTCCGGCGGGGGGACCTCCTCGAAGGCCGCGCGCCCGTCCAGCTGCGCCAGCAGGTCCGCGACCCAGCCCGTGGCCCTGACCCCTTCGACGGCGATCCCGCCCGGCGTCCCCTTCTCCGCGCCCAGGGCCATCCGGACGACCTCGCGCGCGGGGACCTGGCCTGCGGCCTTCCGTCGCCAGAAGTCGAGCGCGGCCTGGATCTCCTCGGCGCTCACCTGCACCCACTGGCCGCGCACCCGGACCAGGGAGGACTTGAGCCTCGCCAGCGCCCGCAGCTCCTCCAGAGAGAGCCTCTCGCCCCCCAGCGCGATCTCCCAGTCGACCTGAACGATCTGGTCGAGGGACAGCACACCCCCTGCCGACATCGCAGGGGCCTTCACGCTGGCGCGGGCGGTCAGACGGAGCTTGGTCCCCTTGCGCGTCCACCAGGCCGGCAGCATCACCCCGAAGCCCGCCTGCTCCAGGGCCTGCGCCTTTTCAGTCAGGAACTCGTAGGCCCCGTCTGCGTCCAGCGCATAGCCGCCCGGCGCGGACGCCTTCAGGCTGGCCTCGATGCGCGGGCAGATCCCGGCGGCCTGGCCCAGGGACAGGAGCAGGTGTTCCTGCGCCCGGAACCCGGCGCGCTTGAGGACCGACCGCCCCCTGGCGCTCCACGCCTCCTCCGCCGGGATGAGCAGGCTGGGGTCGTTTGCGGCCTGCAGCAGGTAGCGGACGCGCCAGGCGTCTCCGTCCCCCTCGGGCTCCTCCAGGCGGAAGCAGAGACGGAATGGCGCGGAGGTCCAGGCGGAGATCGGCCGTTGCCACTCCAGGGCCTGGGCCGCAAACTGCGCCAGCTCCTCCCCCTCCCCCTCCATCCTGCCGTCGGGGGACCTCAGGGCGTGCATCCACTGGTCGTGGAGACTGGCGAACGCCGGGGCCTTCTTTCCGCGCGGGCGTCCCCGCCGGAGGGGTGCGGGCGCTGTCAAAACAGGGGTGCGGACGAGATGGTCCACCATCCCGGCCACGAAATCGGACAGCAGCGAGGCCGCCGGCGTCTCAGGCGGCGCGTCAGCCGATGCGCTCAGCGCCCGGCAGGCGTGCGGCGCGGCCCTCACAAGAGTTGCCAGCCGGCCCGCCTCCGGCCCGGAGAAGACCGGCTGCCAGCGCGCCCGGTACCCGTCCTCCCCCTCGATCACGCCGGGGAGAAACTGCTGCCGGGCCACCAGCGCCCCGGCGAACTGGAGGGCCGTCGCCCAGAACGCCAGGTCCTTTCCGACGATCACGCCGGACGCCAGCGTCTGCCTGCCCGCGCAGGCGCAGAGGAGTTCGATCGCCTGCGGCCGGGGCAGGCCCAGGGCCGTGACCGTCCAGGGCATCAGCGCGGCCTCCGCGCCGGGTTCAAGGGGCTCGGCGATCAGCGGACTGGACCCCGCCGGCCTCCCCTGAAACGTGGGCAGCCACGCCGTCACGGGGGAAGATCGTTCAACCGCCCGCGCCTCGATCCCCGCCTGCCCCAGCGCCGCCCTCAGCCCCTCCGCCCCGGCGTCGAACGGAAGGCGCTCCGGGCGGGGGACCCTCGGCCTCCGCCCGCGTCGTCCGGGGGGCGCGGCCCCTGACTGCGCCGGGGTTTCGCCCCACAGCAGGAGCCGGCCGTCACACGTCCCAGCATGAAGAACGATCATCACTATCCTACCTGACAATCAGCGACGAGTCTGTTTTACTTTTGAAACCGGTTGATCAGGGTGTTCCGGGTTGGGGACCAGACGTTGATTCTCGCAATCGACAAGCAGATCTAGTTTTTCAAGCACCGTCTGTCCGATCATCACCTCATCGCCCAATACCATCGCGTCCTCTACCTCCTCGCGCCCCAGGACACGCAGGGCAAAGGGCTCCGTGAGACCCACTGCCTCCAGCCGTCCATCCGCATATTCGGCCACCCTCTGACCGACGATCTCCAACCCCAGGCGCTCTACGACGTGCGGAGGCAACACGCAACGCACGGCCCCTGTGTCCACCAGGACATCGGCTTCGTAAGAGCGCACCTGTTCGGATTTGAGCAGACCCCGGCGCACCAGGGCCTGATCTACGGCATTCGTAAGCCTGGCCTTTATTCTTACCTCGCCCACGTGTTCACCTTCTTCCACACTAAGGGAGTCTTTTAGGGCCTGGCCGCCTCTGATATATACCCAGACGATCTCCTGCGCCAGAGTCTGATAAAACTGCCCTCGCCGGCTGAGGTCCTCCCACTCCCTCTCGGTGTAAACCAGCACATCCGCCGACACGGGGAGTTCTGTCGTATCCCACATCTCCCCCCGCCGTTCAAAAGGCCGCTCAGAAGACGCCACCACGACAGCCAGGTCGAGGTCGCTCCCCACCCCCCAATCCCCGCGAGCGTAGGAGCCGAAATAGCCGATCCGAAGCGCCTCCTTCTGGGCCGGCCCCACCCTTTCCGCCCATCGGCGCACCGCACGATCGACCGTCTGGACATCAGGCCATTTGAGCACGGACGAACGCAACGATCTCACGGGCATACCGGATGGCCTCCTCACTCTGCAGCGGTCCATAATGCTCAAAGGGCGCCCCTTCCGGATGGCTGTTCGGATAGCGGGCGGGGATGTAAAAATTGTCCAGAACGCGCCCTTTCTCAACCAGCCCCTCCGGGACAGGCGCAGCGTCCGGCAACTCCCGGAGGAGCCTGGCGATCACGTGCCCCCACGCCTCCTGATGCAGATGAAGATGCAGGGCCTTGACGGCCTTCTCCGCCGCCTGCTGGGCTGCGAAGCACGCCCATTCGTGGCGTCCGGCCCGGCGGGAATCTTCGGCCTGCTCCAGGTCTCTGTTCGCTTGATTGATCCAGTCCCGGTCACGGTTGGGCATGCCCATTCTCCTCCGTAAATACGCGCCCCCTCCGCATAATATACGCTTCAGCCCCGGCAGACGCACGTGAAAAAATATGCCCCACCCTTCGGCCCGTGGATCACGGTTGGGGATTGCTTTACATGCAAGAAATTTGAGTGCCGTCAGGCGCAGGAGATCCGCGACGCGCTGACTCGTCACGGCGTCCGGTACCTGCTCATCGGCAGGGCGAGGGCCATTTTGCTGGGCTTACTGGACACCACCCCGGACGCGGACCTGTTTTACGGAGCCATTGGTCCATCGGAAATCGCTTCGCCAGAGGCTTTCTCTCCTCTCGCCTTCCTGGCGGCGTCGAGCGCCTCACTTTCTGCTTCAAGCTCGGCTTCTCGCGTCCCCCTCGATTCGAGGGTCTGGGGGGGTTCCTATCGATGCCGGCGAGGAAAATGTAGGGATGAGGACGCCGGTCAGGACGTTCCGTCACGACGTCCGGATTTTGGATTGTCTCGCCCGAAGGAAAGTGGTATATTTTAGCGTTATAAGGGGACGTGCTGCGCCTCGACCTGCTGGTCAACGGCCGCCCGCGCCATCAGCCCGATGCCCCCGAAATCTGGCTGGCCGTGGAGGTCTCGTCCGTCGTGGACCAGGGGGAAGTGGACCGCGCTGCGCGGAGGGCGGGTCTGCTGCGCCGGGCGGGGTACCGGGCCGTGCCTGCGGTTGCCGGAGAACAGATGACGCGGGGGGCAGAGGAGGCCGCCCGGTCTCAGAATGTGGCGCTGGTTCAGGACGGGCAGGTCGTGTTCTGGGACGAGGCGCTGGACGCCTGGACGGAGGATAAATGAAATCGGAAGACAAGACGGCCATTCCTCCGGAGTGGCTGGAAGAGTTTAAGGCCGCGGCGCGCCGTCCGCTCGAAGTGCGCTTCCGCTATGCCTTCATCCGCACCTACAAACCCGTGCTGGACGACGCACCCTACCGGGCCTTCGACACCATGGAGGACTACCGGCGCTGGTGCGAAGAGAACCTGCCGGACTGGCTGGGCTATGGCCACGTTTGAGTATCGTCAGGCGCAGGAGATCCGCGATGCGCTGGCTCGACACGGCGTCTGCTATCTGTTCATCGGCAGGGCGGGGGCGATCCTGCTGGGCTTCCCGGATACCACCCAGGACGCGGACCTGTTCGTGGATCGCTCGCCGGGCAACTGCCACGCCCTGGTCGCGGCGCTGCGCGAGTTGGGATTTGCGCTGACGGATGAGCAGGCGGACGAGATCGAACGCGGCAAGGCCCTCATCCAGCTCAAGAACGGCCCGTTCGACCTGGACCTCGTCTTTGCCCCGGACGGGATCGAGCGATTCGAGGACGCCTGGCGGCGGCGCGTCGAGGTCGAGGGCTTTCCGGTGTGTCACATCGACGACATCATTGCGAGCAAGGCCGCCGCCAACCGGGTCAAAGACCGCGAGTCGTTGCCGCGTCTGCGTTCGTTCCGCGAGTATTGGATTCAGACGCAGCGTCACCGGCCTTGAGAGCCACCGGCAACGCCTGAAAGAGATCATCCAGCAGGCCGGGGATGAAGGGACCCAGGCCCAGCTTGCCTGTCTCCGGGCAACAACGTATCCGCCGCAGACGGATCTTCAAGGAAAGACCCAACAACTGACAACCCCGAATAGATGGGCCTCTCCCTGCCGACGCTCCAGCTAACAGGAAATCTTACGATGAGGTTGGGACGAGAAAGGATATTGCAGCGTTGCGGGAAGTGCCGTGGAGCGGAGAGAGGGAAAACGGATGGCTCTGACGTGGGGGCGACTAGGCCGGTCGAAGGGGTTCGAAGCCGGCGTTCGGGCGGAGTCCTTCCGGGGAGCGGGAAAAAGAGGGTTCCTGCTCCTCCGTCCCTGATGATTCGATCAGAAATATCTTCCTGAGGGGCGGAAAACCCCGCGCGTCCTGATGGGGATCACCACTGGAGAACAGCATAGGTGGGATCTATGGGCCCCGGCCCCATCTCCGCACGATCAAACACCTCCGGCTGGACCTGCGCCAGATACATAAGCCCGGCCAGAAAGGTGATGAAAATGGACATCTTCAGTACGCCCACCAGCATCCGGAGTTCTTTGGACACGGCGCTCACCTCCTCTCTCATATCCTTTATAACGGCATTTTTTATCTTTTCTTCAGCAAAATTTATGCCCCATGACCTTCTGGAGGCGCGCCGATACAGAGGGAAAAAGGAGAATTTTAGGCATGGTTCAATAGAGGGTAACAAAAGCAAAAAGACATTGGCCTTTTCCTGCCGATGAGAAGGGTGTATTTTATCCCAAACCTTCT
>Ga0137796_10000667_pt1 | contig 10100 bp, 11 predicted proteins | sample OV2TP3_FD_97704 | JGI IMG/M metagenome (GOLD analysis project Ga0137796, IMG submission 97704)
CTCAGGCCCGGTGACAGCATCGCCGTAAACGGCGCCTGCCTGTCCGTCGTCGAGGTCAGCGAGAAGGGATTTGCTGTCGATGTCTCCGTGGAAACACTGTCCTGCACCACCTTCGGGTCGCTTTCGATCGGCGCGAAGCTCAACCTGGAGCGGGCGATGCGTCTCTCCGATCGCCTGAACGGCCATCTGCTCGCCGGCCACGTGGATGGCGTGGGCATGGTCCGGGAACGCCGGGCGGAGGGGCGGTCCGAGCAGTTTGTCTTCGAGGCGCCGGCCGGGCTCATGAGGTTTATCTGCCGAAAGGGGGCCATCGCCGTGGACGGGGTCAGCCTGACGGTCAACACCACGGAGGCAGATTCATTCGGCGTGAATATCATCCCCCACACCCTGACGGCGACGACCTTCGGCGACTACCGCCCGGGGACGCCCGTCAATCTCGAAGTCGATCTCATCGCACGCTACCTGGAATCCCTGTTCCGCCCTCACGCATAGTCGGGGCCGCACGTTATAATCCGTTCCGCCGGCTGCATTTTCGCGGCCGCGGAAGACACATGGCGCTGAATACGACAGAAGAACTCATCGAGGAGATCCGCCAGGGCCGGATCGTGATCCTCATGGATGACGAGGATCGCGAGAATGAAGGCGACCTGGTCATGGCGGCGGCGCACGTGCGCCCGGAAGACATCAACTTCATGGCGCGCTACGCGCGGGGCCTCATCTGCCTGACCCTGACGCGCGATCACTGCAGGCGCCTGAACCTGCCGCTGATGGCGAGCGGCACCTATTCCAGCGACTCCACCAATTTCACTGTCTCCATCGAGGCGGCGGAGGGTGTCAGCACGGGCATCTCGGCGTCCGATCGCGCCCTCACGATTCGCAAGGCCGTGGCCGGGGACGCGAAGCCCTCCGACCTGGTGCAGCCCGGCCACGTGTTTCCGCTGATGGCCCATCCCGGCGGTGTCCTGTCCCGCGCCGGCCACACCGAGGCCGGTTGCGATCTCGCCCGGCTTGCAGGGCTCACTCCAGCCGCGGTCATCGTTGAGATCCTGAAAGACGACGGCACCATGGCGAGAAGGCCGGACCTGGAAATCTTCGCGGCCGAACACCATCTCAAGATCGGCACCATCGCCGATTTGATCCGCTACCGGATCGAGAACGAGAAAACCATCCAGCGCGTGGCCGAATGCGATCTACCGACGGAATACGGCGACTTCCGGCTGATCGCCTACCGCGACAACGTTGAGCGCGACCTGCATTTCGCCATGGTCAAGGGCCGGATCGATCCCGCCAAACCTACGCTGGTCCGCGTGCACCTGGAAAATCCGATCTGCGATCTGACCGGCAGCATGCGCCAGAACTGCGGCTGGCCGATCCGCGACGTGCTGTCCAGGATTTCCAGGGAAGGTGAGGGCGTGGTCGTCATCCTCTGCAACCAGATCGAGCCGCTGGAATTGATCAACCAGCTTGCCGCCTACAGCGAGCCGGATGATGACCGGCCAGCGGCCAGGAAGCCGAAAACGAAAGACCTGCGCACCATCGGCCTCGGTGCGCAGATCCTGTCCGACGTGGGTGTGCGCAAGCTGCGGGTGTTGAGTGCGCCCAAGCGGATCCACGCAATCTCGGGCTTCGGCCTCGAGGTGATCGAGTACGTCAACTGAAGTCTTCGGCCGAATCGAAACCCCATGGCAAAACAAGCCTACACGGAAGACATCCCGCGCGTGGAAGACGCCACGATCGGCATCGTCGCCAGCCGGTTCAACAGCTTCGTAGTCGATCGGTTGCTGGAGGCCTGCCAGAAGACCTTGCGTGCCGCCGGCCTGGGAGAGGACGACGTTGTCATCGTCCGCGTGCCTGGCGCCTTCGAAATCCCCCTCGCTGCCCAGCGATTGATCGAAGCAAACAATCTGGATGCCGTGGTGACCCTCGGTGCCGTTATCCGCGGCGAGACGCCGCACTTCGAATACATTGCCAGCGAATGCGCGCGCGGCGTCGGCGAGGTGGCGCTCAGGCACAATGTTCCGGTGATCTTCGGCGTGCTGACTGTGGACAACGCCGAACAGGCGCTGGAGCGGGCGGGCGGCGAGGAAAGCAACAAGGGCGCGGAAGCGGCGCGCGCGGCCCTCGAGATAATCACCACCCTGCGGAAGCTGAAATCATGACGGCGAGTGGATCCTTTTCAAAGAATGCGCGGATCAGGGCGCGGCGTTCCGCCGTCCAGGCGCTCTACCAGTGGCAGATGACGCAGGCACCCATGGCCGAGGTCATCGCTGAATTTGAAAAGGAACGCACCGAGCTCCGGAAGGCGGACAAAAACTATTTCCGCGATTTGCTCGAGGGCACGGCCAGGCAGCTCGCCGAGCTTGACGCGCAACTGGCACCCCTGCTGGATCGCCCGGTCAGGGAACTGGATCCGGTGGAGCGCGCGGTGCTGCACATCGGCATGTACGAATTGCTGTTTCACCCGGAACTGCCGTGGCGCGTGGTGGTGAATGAATCGGTGGAGCTGGCCAAGATGTTCGGCGCGGAACAGTCGCACCGCTACATCAACGGCGTGCTGGACAGGGCGGCGCGCAGGATCAGGGCGCAGGAAACGGCTTCCTGACGGGCAATGCCCCTCTCCGAGTTCGAACTCATCAGGAAATACTTCCAGTCGCCATCCGGCGCAAGGCCCGATGTCCGCTGCGGTATCGGCGATGATGCGGCGATCGTCGCCGTGCCGGACGGCATGGATCTCGCGCTGTCCATGGATACGCTGGTTGCAGGCGTGCATTTCCATCCCGATGCCGCGCCGGCGGATATCGGTTACAAATCCCTCGCGGTCAATCTCAGCGACCTCGCGGCCATGGGCGCGCAGCCGGCCTGGGCCCTCCTGTCGCTCACCCTGCCGGAGGCCGATGAAACCTGGCTGGGGCAGTTCATGCGCGGATTTAACGAGCTCGCGGAAAAATACGCCGTGGCACTCATCGGCGGCGATCTGAGCCGCGGTCCTCTGTCGGTTACCCTCGAAGTCCACGGCTTCGTCCCTGCCGGTTCAGGCCTGAGGCGCACTGGCGCCCGCGCGGACGATCTCGTCTACGTCTCCGGTACGCTCGGCGATGCCGGCCTCGCCCTGAAGGTGTTGGCAGGTCAAGCTGCGGTGTCCGCGGGCGATCAGTCCTATCTCTGTGGCCGGTTGCACCGGCCCAGTCCGCGGGTGGCACTCGGCCTTGCCCTTCATGAGGTGGCTACGAGCGCGATTGATCTCTCGGACGGCCTGGCGGCAGATCTCGGCCACGTGCTCGAGGCGAGCGGTGTCGGGGCGAGGCTTGACCCGGAGAAACTGCCCCTGTCGGAAGCCCTGCAGCGGCTCGACCGGGAAGCGGCCTGGGAGATCGCGGCCACGGCGGGCGATGATTATGAACTGAGTTTCACCGTACCGCCGGAGAAGCGGTCCGTGTTCGAAGAAGAACGCGCGCTGGAATGCCCCGTCACCTGTATTGGCCGGATCTGCGCGCAACCCGGCCTGCAGTGGGTGAGGCCGAATGGAGTCACCTGGCGACCTGAGGGCGCGGGGTACCGGCATTTCTGATCCGGTCGCCCCGTCGGATTCTGGCGGGCGGAAAGAGAGGGAATCAGGACCGGCGCTCAGCCGGTCACGTCGGTATTGTAATTCGGGATGCCCGCCGTGATTTCCCGATTGCGTGCAATGGCCTCCTCCCGCAGTTCCTTGCGCATTACCGCGGCTTCGTAGAGCTTTTTCTCGAATTCGTTTTCCAGCTCGAGCGGCGAGACCGGGACGGGCCTGCCCTCGTCATCCACGGCCACCATGGTGAAATAACAGGAATTGGTATGCCGCTTCCGCCGGGTGTGCAGGTTTTCCGCGATGACCTTGACGCCAACCTCCATGGAGGATTTGCCGACGTAGTTCACGTGGGCGCGGAATGAAACGAGCTCGCCGACGTGGATCGGCTCCCTGAAGGTGACCTGGTCGAGCGACGAGGTGACCACGTAGCGGTTGCAGTAGCGGGCGGCGCAGGCGTAGGCCACCTGGTCCAGGAGCTTCAGGATGGCGCCGCCGTGGACCTTGCCCGCGAAATTCGCCATGTCGGGCGTCATCAGTACCGTCAAGTGCAGGGATTTTTCCTGTCCGGCCATGGGTTCTCCTCGGGTGGTGGCGGGTTATGGCGCGGCGGGCAGGCCGGCGCTACAAATTGATATATCCTTCGTTCAGCAGCCTTTTAATTTCGTCCGGCGCGTAGGGTACGGGCTCGATGAATGACGGTATTTCCTCGCGCCTGACGCCGCGCATATCCATGACGGTTTCACAGACCTTCATGTCAATGATTTCAAAGGCATCAAGCCTGGCGGCGAGATCCACCAGCCGCCTGTTCTGCTCGTAATTGCGGAGCGTGAACCAGTCGATGTCCGGCCCATGCAGGATCATGACGATATCCAGTTGATCGTAATTTTGCGGTTGCAGCTGGCTGATCTCCGCCGCCCGCTGCAGGAGGGCCTCGAGTTCCTCGTATGTGTGGTCGGAGACATCAAACAGGTAGCTCTTGTTGCCGATATTGAATTGCGTCTGTGCCTGGCTGGTGCTGGCGGGCAGCGGCGGTTCGGCGGGATCCGTCGCGTATACGCGGTCAGCCGGCGCGGCGCTGGCCTGCTCTTTCGCCGGTGAAGCGGGGTTATCCTCGCTGCAGCCGCCTGCGGCGAGGAGGACGGCCAGCAGGAGTGCGCAAGCCCGGTGGAAAACGGTGTATCTGCCCATACCTTGATGGTTATCATAATACAAAATCGTTGACCCCGGCGCAGAGGGGTTAAAATGAGAGCCGTAAGGCCCTGCAGATGCTATGTGTGAACTCCTCGGCATGAGCGCAAATGTCCCCACCGACATCTGTTTCAGCTTTTCCGGGCTGATGCAGCGGGGCGGGCGGACCGGGCCGAACCGCGACGGCTGGGGAATAGGCTTCTACGAAGGGCGGGGCTGCCGGCTGTTTCATGACCCGGCAGCCAGCGCCGATTCGGAGATCGCCCGGCTCATCCGCCATTATTCGATCAAGAGCAAGATCGTCATCAGTCACGTGCGCAAGGCCAACCGCGGGCGGGTCTGCCTCGAGAATACCCATCCCTTTGTGCGTGAACTGCAGGGCGCGAGCTGGGTGTTTGCGCACAACGGCCAGTTAAAGGGGATCAAGAAATTTCCCCTCGGGTTTTACCGGCCGGTTGGCACCACGGACAGCGAGCACGCCTTCTGCTGGATGCTGGAACAGATCCGCACCGGGGTCCCGGATCATCGCCGCCAACCGCGGGCACTGGTGGAACTCATTCACGACCTGGCAGGGCGGCTGGATGAGCTGGGCACCGCCAATTTCCTGTTGAGCGATTCCAGGAATCTTTACGCCTATTGCAGCACCAGGATGTGCCGGATAACCCGGCGGGCGCCGTTCGGGGAAGCGCGCCTGATCGACGAGGACATGACCGTCAATTTCAGCGAGGTCACGACGCCGAGGGACATCGTTACGGTGATCGCAACCAGACCGCTTACCGGCAATGAAGACTGGACGATCCTGAAGCGCGGCACGTTCGAGGTGTTCAATGACGGCGTGCCGCTTTTACACTGACGAGCATCACGGCAACCGTACGAGGGGAGGACAGGCACATGGCCGATAAGGATTACCGGATAGAAAAAGACAGCATGGGCGAAGTGCGGGTCCCCGCGGACGCCCTGTACGCGGCGCAGACACAGCGGGCGGTGGAGAATTTCCCGGTCAGCGGCCTGGCCATGCCGCGCGCCGTGATCCGGGCCCTCGGGTTGATCAAGGCCGCGGCGGCCCGGGCCAACCTGGAACTCGGGCTGATCGAGTCCGACATGGCCGAGGCCGTCGAGGGGGCGGCGAACGAGGTGGCCAGGGGCAGCCATGACCGGCATTTTCCGGTGGATATCTTCCAAACCGGATCGGGCACGAGCACCAATATGAATGCCAACGAGGTCATCGCCACGCTCGCCAGCCGGCGACTCGGTCGCAGGGTGCATCCGAACGATCACGTCAACATGGGGCAGAGCAGCAATGACGTGATCCCGACGGCCATCCACGTGAGCGGTGTCCTGCTGGCCGGCGAGCAGCTCCTGCCCGCCCTGGACCACCTGGCGGAGGCGATCGCTAAACGCGCCGCCGAGTTCAGGGACATCGTCAAGACCGGCCGCACGCACCTGATGGATGCCATGCCGGTGACGCTCGCCCAGGAATTGACCGGCTGGGAGGCCCAGGTCCGCTACGGCCGGGACCGGGTGTTCGGAACACTGGAGAGGCTTGCCGCCCTGCCGCTGGGCGGCACTGCCGTAGGCACGGGGATCAATGCGCATCCCGAGTTCGGGCCACGGGTGGCGGCCAACCTGTCGGCGGCGACGCGGATGAACTTCCGGAGCAAGGACAATTTCTTCGAGGGGTTGAGCACCCAGGATGCCGCCGTCGAGATGAGCGGCCAATTGAAAACGGTGGCGGTGAGCCTTATGAAGATCGCAAACGATCTCCGCTGGATGAACAGCGGGCCACTCGCGGGCCTCGGCGAAATCGCACTGCCCGGCCTGCAGCCGGGCAGCAGCATCATGCCCGGCAAGGTGAACCCGGTGATCCCGGAAGCGGTGTGCATGGTCTGCGCGCAGGTGATCGGCAATGACGTGACGATCACCCTGGGCGGCCAGTCCGGCAACTTCCAGTTGAACGTCATGCTGCCCGTGATCGCCTATAACCTCGCCCAGAGCATCGAAATCCTGGCCAACGCGTCGCGCCTGCTGGCCGACAAGGCAATTGCCGGTTTTACCGTCAACCGGGCGCAGATTGAACGGGCGCTTGAACGCAACCCGATCCTCGTAACTGCATTGAACGCGGTCATCGGCTATGAAAAAGGCGCGCAGATCGCAAAGCGGGCCTATGCTGAAGGCCGGCCGGTGAAGGACGTGGCGAAGGAGATGACGGACCTTGGCGAGGAAGAACTCAACCGGCTGCTGGATCCCCTGGAATTGACCCGGGGCGGGATCAAGAAATGATTAAAGGGGTCAGAGCCCTTTAATCCTAAATTGAGACAAATCAAATGGAACAAACACCGCTGTCGCAGGAGATATTAAAAGAGTATCCCGTCTGGGATCGAACCACGCGTCTTTTTCACTGGGTCAACGTGATCTCGGTCGTCGGGCTGATCGGCATCGGGCTCGTCATCATGAACGCCGCCGCCCTGGGGGTCACTGCCGACGGCAAGCTGCTGCTCAAGTCGGTGCATGTCTACATCGGCTATGTCTTTTGTGCGAACCTCTTGTGGCGCTTCATCTGGGCCTTCACCGGCAACCGCTTCGCCCGCTGGCGGGCGATTCTCCCGGGCGGCAGGGGCTACGGGCGGGCGCTTGCTTCCTACGTTTCCGGTTTCCTGAGCGGCCATCCACTGCGGTATCTCGGTCATAACCCGCTCGCGAGGGTGATGGTGACGGTGTTGCTGGTTTTGCTGTTGACCCAGGCCGTCACCGGCCTGGTGCTGGCCGGCACGGACCTCTTTTATCCCCCGTTTGGTCACGAGATCAAGGAATGGGTGGCCGGCACCGGCGAAGATCATGAAAAACTCAGGCTCGTGAAGCCGGGCTCGAAAGAGAACGTGGACGAACAGGCTTACGAAGAAATGCGGGCGTTCCGGAAAGGTTTTGCGGAGACCCATGAAGTCGTGTTTTTCCTGTTGCTGTTCCTGATCGCGTTGCACATCGCGGGCGTGGTGGTGACCGAGTTGAAGGAAGGCAGCGGCCTGGTATCGTCGATGATCACCGGGCGCAAGTTTTTCCGGGAGCGTCCGGAAGACGACGAGGATGTACGCTAGGTGGAAGGTTAAACGGCAGGACTCGCTGACAGCCCGAATGAACAAGGACCTTGCATCGCTTTTCCGGCTTCTGACCCACGGCGTTTATGTGATCGGCGTCACACACGAGCACAAAGACAATGCCTTTACCGCCGCCTGGGTCATGCAGGTGTCCTTTGATCCGCTGCTGCTTGCACTCAGCATCAACCCCGGCCATTCCTCCTGTGACATGCTGATCCAGGGCGGGGTGTTTTCCGTGAACGTCCTGCCGCATGACCGTCAGGGCCTGGCCCGGCGATTTGGCCGGCCGGCAGCCACCGGCAAGCTTGAGGGCATCCGCTGGCACCGCGGCGCCACCGGTGCGCCGATCCTGGACGAAGCCATGGCGTATTTTGACTGCGAATTCAGTCACAAATGCCCGGCCGGGGATCATGTGATCGTGGTCGGCCGGGTCGTGGACGGCGCCGTGTTCGATCCGCAGGCCGTGCCCATGAATTACCGTGATACCGGCGACATGGACGGAAGCTCCGTGCTTTATCCCGATGATTTTTAGCCGGCACGCTGGGGGCTGTAATCATCAACGGCCGGGAACGGGATACCGCCTATGTGACAGGGAACTCACTTCCGCGGGCAGATTTTGCCAACTATTTCACGCGGTGGAAAGCACGGCGTTGCAATCGCGGCTTGAATCTCCTATACGATTGTTTATTCTGGTTCACCGGGATACGCGCACGAGGTGATTAATTCCCCATGTCGTCAGATAAAGAACACTTCAACGAACTGATCAGGTGGTTTATACCCATCAATTATTTTACGCCGGAGCACCAGGACGAGGTGGTCCGGATGGCGGATATCCTCACCTTCAGGAAGAAGGAATTCATATTCAGGCAGGGGGAGAAGGACGATGCCTCGTATTATCTGCTCAAGGGTGAAATTGATTTGCTCTCCGGCAACCGCGTGGACAACACCATAACCAGCGGGACCGAGCGGGCGCGTTACCCGGTAGCGCAGCTGCAGCCCCACCATTTTTCGGCGAGGGCGAAAACGGAAGTGACCATCCTGAAGCTGGACAGGCTGGCGCTCGACAGGCTGATGGTGATCGATGCCGGGAGAATATCCGACACGCAGAATGGCGGCCACGTCAGGGAGATCAGGGACATGGCGGAAGACGCTGGCGACTGGATGACCAGCATGCTGCAGTCACCACTGTTTTGCCGCCTCCCCACCGAGAATATTTACCAGTTGTTTACCCTGCTTAAACACGTGGACGTCATGGCGGGCGACACTGTCATCAGGCAGGACGAGGTGGGTGATTATTACTATATCATCCGGGAAGGTCGCTGCGAGGTCAGCCGTACCACGTCTTCCGGATCAAAACCGATCAAGCTGACCGAATTGCAGTCCGGCGACAGTTTCGGTGATGAGGCCCTGCTTACCAACGCCAAGCATAACGTATCGGTCACCATGCTGACGGACGGCGTCCTGATGAAACTCAGCAAGGAAAATTTCATCAATCTCGTGGAAAAACCGGCGATCGAGGCGGTCTCGTACTACGATGCCGGGAAATTCGTGGCCGCGGGGGCCTACTGGCTGGATGTCCGGTTTCCGGACGAGCACAAGGCCTCGCATATAAAAGGCAGCATCAATATCCCCCTCCACGTACTGCGCGCGGAAACCGGAGCGCTTCAGACGGACAGGCGCTACGTGGTTTATTGCGATACCGGTGTGCGCAGTTCCGCCGCCGCGTTCCTGCTGGCCAAGCGCGGTTACAACGCGTGTTATCTCGAGAACGGCCTGGCAGCCATGCCGGGATCAGGCGTTCCCGCGGGCGACGCCGTCTCCGGCGCGGTACCCGGGGAGGACGGCGGGAGAGTGAACAAGGAGGCGGGACCGGGCGATCCGCAGGGAGCAGGGCAGTCCTTGCCGGAAACGGGGAAGATTCCGGGCACGAGGGCGCGAACGTCACGGAAACAGGACGCGGAGGCGTTGAGGAAGAGGAAACAGGAAGCCGATCGGCGGCTGGAGAAAGAGAAGATAAAGTTTCAGGAGATCTACGAGCAGAATGCCAGGGAGATGGAAAAACTCCGCCAACTGAAGAAACAGGCGGAAGAGCAGCTCGACCGGGACCGGGAAGAACTGCGGGAACAGTTTGAAAAATCCCGCCAGGCGCTGGAACGGGAGGCGGAGAAAAAACGCGCTGACCAGGAAGCCATGGAGAAGGCGATGCAGAACAGGATCAAGGCCATGCTGGAGCAGGAGCGGCGCAAGCTCGCCGAGGA
>Ga0137796_10002387_pt1 | contig 10098 bp, 9 predicted proteins | sample OV2TP3_FD_97704 | JGI IMG/M metagenome (GOLD analysis project Ga0137796, IMG submission 97704)
GCCGGGCCGTCCTCACCGGCTCCCTCCCCTCGTCCGGGCGAGGAGGCCGGCGGCGCTGCCGGCGATGCCGCCCGGGAAGGCGAAGACGACCGCGATGAGCAGAAGCCCGAGCACCACGTCCCGGTGCTCCGTCCACCGCAGGGCCACGTCGTGGAGGACGACGAAGGCGAAGGCCCCGACGACCGGGCCGAAGAAGTGCCGGGTCCCGCCGAGCACCGTCGCCAGGACCAGCCTCGCCGAGAAGAGCCAGTGGAGCTGGTCGGGGGTGATCTGCCGGTCGAGCTGGCCCCAGAGGCCGCCCGCGAGCCCCACGAAGACCCCCGAGATCATGAAGGCGTACCAGCGGTAGCGCCGGAGGGGGAGGCCGACGCAGGCCGCCCGGGTCTCGTTGTCCCGGATCGCCCGCAGGGCCGTCCCGAAGGGGGAACGGCTGACCCGCCAGAGCAGCCCGGTGGACCCGAGGAAGGCGACCAGGATCACATAGTAGAGGGCCGGGATGAACTCCTCGGGGGCGACCTCGGCCCCGAGGATGGTGAGGCGCGGGAGATAGAGCCCGCCCTCGTACAGGAAGTAGAGTCCCTTCCCCAGGCTGCCGAACGGCCGGAAGGCGGCCCCGCTGATGAAGACCGAGTAGACCAGCTGGGCGAAGGCCAGGGTCAGGATGGTGAACTGGATCCTCACGGCCCGGACGCAGAGGAAGCCCAGGACGGCCGCGAGGGCGGTCGAGCCGACGACGCCGGAGAGGAGGTAGGCCTCGAGCGAGGTGACGGGTCCGAAGTAGTGGAGGAGGCCCCCCGTGTACGCCCCGATCCCGAAGTAGGCGGCGTGGCCGAGGGAGAGGAGCCCGGTGGTCCCGAAGAGGAGGTTCAGGCCGAGGCAGGCGATGGCGTACACCAGGACGTAGCAGAGCTCGATCAGGTGCCAGGGCGGCAGCAGGAACGGCATGGGGAGGAGGAGCGCTCCGGCCAGCGCGAGGGCCAGGAGGGGACGGGCCGACGACGATGAGGGTGGCGGGATCAGGGGAGGAGGAGCGCCGGTCCCGAGAGCGGAGCGGGCAGGGTCCTCATGGCGCGCCCGCGGGGGGGAGGCCCGCCAGGATCCGGCCGGCCAGCTCCGTCAGGGCGCGGCCGGCCGGGCCCCCGGCCGCCGCGGCCAGGAACGCCACGCCCCGGTCCCCGGCCGCCGCGATGCGCGGGTCGAAGGGGATCCGCCCGAGGAACGGGATCCCGGCCTCGGCGGCGAGCCGCTCCCCGCCGGGGCCGTGGAAGAGCTCGCCCAGGCCCCCGCAGTGCGGGCAGAGATACCCGGCCATGTTCTCGACCAGCCCGAGGACCGGGGTCTTCACCTCCTGGGCCATGGCGATCGACTTCCGGACCACGAGCTGGGAGATCTCCGAGGGGATGGTGACGATGAGGGTGCCGGTGAGGTCGGGGAGGAGGCCGGCGATGGTCGGGATCCGGTCGGTCCCCGGCGGGAGGTCCGCGAGGAGGAGGTCGAGGTCGCCCCAGGCGGTGTCGGTGAGGAACTCGCGGAGGGCGTTGGCCTCCATCGTCCCGCGCCAGGTGAACGCCTCGGCCTGCGTCGGGGCGTCCCAGGTGACGGGGGTCGCGTCCGACGGCAGGAGCAGGTCCATCGACATCACCCGGATCCCCTGCGCGGAGACCGCCGGGACGACGCCGTCGCCGGTCACCCGGAGGGTCTGGCCCCGCACCCCGAGCATCTTCGCGATGGAGGGGCCGTTGATGTCGGCGTCGAGGACCCCGACCCGATGCCCCTCGCGCGCGAAGGCGGCCGCCAGGTTGGCGGCCAGGACGCTCTTGCCGACCCCGCCCTTCCCCGAGACCACGGCGAGCTTCCAGCGGACGGCCGCCATCCGGGCCCGGAGGCGGGCCTGCTGGGCCACGACCTGGCCGACGATGTCGGAGCCGCCGTCGCCGACGATGTCCCGGTAGGACTTGTGGGGGCGCGTCATCGCGCCCTAGGATACGCCCCCACGGGAGGCGGCGTCAATCGACCCTCGGCCGGCCGCGCGGGGGTCAGCCGGGCGTCGAGCGATCCGGGCGGCGGGTCCCCGCGCTCACCCCTCCCGCTGCTTCCAGAGGACGAGCGGGATCGGCACGGCCCTCAGCACGTGCTCGGCCACGCTCCCGAAGAGGAGACGGCTGAGCCCGGTCCGGCCGTGGGTGGTCATCGCGATCAGGTCGATCGCCGCCTCCTGGGCGTACTGCTGGATCACCGCCACCGCCGGGCCGACGCGGATGACCCGGTGCACCGGCAGCCCCTCCGGCTCGATCGCCCTGGCGACCTTCTCGAGGTACCCCTCGGCCTCCTGCTCGCGGAACGTCTGGATCTCCTCGAACCGCGCGGACGCCCCGGCCGCGCTGGCCGGTAGCGGCTCGATGGCGTGGAGGACGTGGATCGAGAGGTCGAGGGGGCCGGCCAGGCGCTCCACCACGGGGAGGATCGCCGCCGACAGCTCCGACCCGTCCAGCGGGACCAGGACCTTGAGGGTCTGCCCCGTGCCCCACGAGGGCTGGCCGCGGACCACCAGGACGGGCGCCGGGGCGTGCCGGACCACGCTCTCGGCGACGCTCCCGACGAGCAGCCGGCTCAGACCGGTCCGGCCATGGGTGGTCATCGCGATCAGGTCCACGCGATGCTCGGTCGCGGCCTCGGCGATCGCCCGATCGGGCTTCCCGTGCGGGACCAGCACCCGGACCTCGGACACCCCGCGATCCTGGAGCCGCTCGCTCAGGCGCGCGAGGTACACCCTGGCCTCGCGCTCCTCGGCCTCGCCGTGACCCGATTTCTGGGGTACGGCGCGCAGCAGGAACAACCCGGCCTTGTGGGCCCGGGCCAGCGTGCCCGCCAGTGGAAGGATGGCCTCGGCGAGCGCCGAACCGTCCAAGGGAACCAGTATGCGGTCCATCGTCCTGCCCTCCTTTAGGATCGGAAGGGGGGGCGTCAGCCCCCCTCCGAGTCCCCTAGCTAGCCCCCGAGGAGCTTCGCCGCCTCCTGGGCCTTGGCGACCGCCTCGTCGCGATCGAGTGACGGGCGAATGCCCGCGGTTTCCCTGGTGCTACGCAAGTTGCGTGCCACAGATAATGGCTGATTTCCTGGCCACTTCCAGCCTTTCATTCTCCGGAGCCGGGAAAAGTTTACCCCCGGGACGGTGTAAGGATTACGCGAGCGGCGGCTTTGCCGCCGCAACCTTGGGGGGAGGCTTCGGACGGGGTCCCCGCCGGGCCGAAGGCCCGGTGGGGTGCTCGGTTGGGGGGTGGAGCCCCCCTCCGAGCCACGTCTACGGGCCCGGGAAGAGGCGGTCGGCGTTCCGGTGGGCGATCCGCTCGGCCACCTCAGGGGGGAGCTGGCCGAGCCAGTGGCGGGTCTCGCGCATCCCGTCCACCAGCGTCCCCCAGCGCGAGACGACCCAGGTGTCGGTCCCCACCAGGAAGCGGTCCGGATGGCGGAGGAAGACGGCGCGCCAGGCGGGGTCGAGACTGCCGCCGGGGGCCACGTCGGAGCGCAGGGACAGCTCCACCCAGAGATGGGGGTGGCGGTCCAGGAGCCGCCCCACCGTGTCGGCCGAGGCGGACATCCCCGCGTGGGCCCAGAGGGTCCTGACCCGGGGGTAGAGGCGGAGGAGCTTCTCCACGGTCGCCGCGTCCACGTGGGCCTGGAAGAAGAGCCCCCGCTCGGCCGCGAGCTCCGCGAGGCGCTTCACCACGGGCGCCTCGACGTCGGCCTCCGAGAGGTGGAACTCGCCGAACCCCTTGTAGATCCCCCGGGCAAGGCGCCCCTCCACGTAGGCCAGGACCTCGGGGTCGCGCGCCCAGCTCCCCATGTCCTCCCGGGTCCGGTAGGGCCTGATGAAGGGGACGATCCGCTGAGGGGCCCGGTCGTAAAGCGTCAGGGTCCCGTCGTCGGGGGTGCTCGAGACCAGGGCCCGGCGGACACCGGCCCGATCGAGGATCTCGAGGGCCTGCGCCGGGCTCACGCTGTCCCAGTGGGTCTCGCTGTAGTGGATGTGGGCGTCGAAGATGGGGAGCTCCTGGGCCGAGGCCGGGCCGGCCCAGAGCAGGAGGGCGAGGAGCGGGAAGAGCCGGCGGGGACCCATCGCCCTACGGGGTGAAGACCTCGTTGGCGGCCGAGTAGGAGCCGCCCGGGCTCGGACCCCCCGAGATCACGAAGATCCGACCCCCGATCGCGGCCGCGCCGAGGCCGTGCCGCGCGGTCGGCATCGGAGCCCGGCTGCCCCAGGCGTCGCCGGCGGGGTCGTAGGCCTCCACCTGGTTGAAGGTGCCGGTGGTGGCCTCGCCGCCGAAGACGAAGACCCTCCCGCCGAGCGCCGCCGCAGCGATCCCGCTCCTCGGTGTGGGCATCGGCGCCCGCGCCCGCCAGCGGTCGGTCGCCGGGTCGTACTCCTCGTTGACCTGGAGGTTCCGGGCGTAGCTCCCGTCCAGGCGACCGCCGATGGCGTAGAGCCTGCCCGCGACGACCCCGACCGCGAGGTGGTCCCTCGGGGTGGGAAGCGGGGCGCGGGAGATCCAGCGATCGGCGGCGGGGTCGTAGACCTCATGGGCCCCGGTGTTCCGGCGCCCTTCGCCCACGCCCCCGACGGCGTGGATCTTCCCGTCGAGCACGCCGACCGCGAGGGCGCCGCGGGCGTTCGGCATCCGGGCCCGCTCCCGCCAGCGATCCTGGGCCGGGTCGTACTCGAGGACGGCGTCCACCGGGGTCCAGCCCGCGGTGTAGCCGCCGATGACGTAGAGGCGCCCGCCGACCGCGGCCGCCCCCGCGTGGTGGAGGGGGCGGGGCGGGCGGGCGTGCTCGCGCCAGCGGTCCGTGCCCGGCTCGTACTCGAGGAGCGCCCCCGAGCCCCCGAAGCCGCCGACCACGTAGACCTTCCCGCCGACCTCGGCCACCGCGACCTCGGTCCTGGCCTCGGGCATCGCCGCCGCGATCGTCCACCGGCCCGGCGCCTCAGCACGGCCGGGCGTGACCACGAGCCCGGCCAGGAGCAGGGCCGGGCCCACACACGATCGCCAGGCCGGTCGCCTCACTCCTCCTCCTCAGGCAGGGGCGCCCGCTCGGGGTCCTTCAGGTACTCCCGGAAGCGGCGCATCAGATCCTCTCCCAGCGTATCCCCATGCCGCCCCCTCCGCTCCTCGCGGAAGTAGCGGCGGATGGCGTCGAGGCGCTCCTGGGCCTCGGGGTTCAGGCTGACGAGGCGAATCCGCTCCTTGGCCGCCTCGAAGGCCTCGAAGGTCAGCTCGCGGTAGCCCAGCTCGCGGATCCGCTTGACCGCTTTCAGCATCGCCTGGTTCCGGTAGCGGGTCAAGAGCGGTGAGGTGATGACCCGCACCCCCTCCTTCCGGGCCCGGCGCTCGGCAGCCTTCCGGATGCCCGTGCGGACGAACTCGGGCGCAGTCTCAAGGCGCGCCCACGCCTCCGGCGCCCACTCCACCGGCTCCTCCTGGCCGGCGTACCAGACCTTCTGGAAGACCTCCAGGGTGATCTCCCGCTCCCCGAGCCGGCGGGCCTGGGTCTCGACGTCGCGCTTGAAGAGGCGGACGACGAAGTCCGCCATCATGGCGGGGGTCCGGGCCAACCGCTCGGCGAGGCGGGCCTCGGCCTCAGGGGTCCAGGGCATCGGCTCATGGGGGGCCTCGGCCTCGGCCAGCTCCTCGGCCCGCCGGATGAACGCCGCCGTGACCTCGGGCGCCTCGGCCTCGGCGGCCAGCTCCTCGCAGATCCGGCGGGTGATCGGGCGCATGAACTCGGGGATCTCGCCGAGGAGGGTCTCCGCCTCCGCGGTCCAGGGGATCGCCGGGCGCTCGGAGAGCCCGGCGGCGGCCGGCCCCATCATCTCCTGTTTGTAGCGGGTCATGACCTCGGGGGTGATCACGCGCACGCCCTCGGCCCGGGCGCGACGCTCGGCCAGCTTCCGCACCATCCCCCGCAGGAAGGCCGGGGCGCGCTCGAGCCGCTCCAGGGCCTCGGGGGTCCAGGTGACCTCGCTCGGCTCGGGAGCGTTCGGGAGGTCGTCGGCCGGGCAGTCGCTCACCCTTGGCGGCTCCAGGAGGCGCGGGCGAGCATCACCATGGTCCCGAGGGTGATGAGGAAGAAGATCCAGGCCCCCGTGGCCATCGAGATCTCTCCCCCGCCCGGCAGCGGGACCGTCGGGATCGTGGGTCTCAGCGCCACCTGCCCGACGCCGAAGGCCCGGAAGGCGACGAGCAGGGTGAGGATGCGGGTGAACCAGAGATAGCCGGGGGCCCGCGGCCCCCTGGCGATGAACCAGGGGAAGAGGACGATGAAGAGGGTCCCGAGGAGATACCACGTGACCCCGCCCCGGGTCACGATCCCCTGGCTCGCCAGGTAGATCGCGCCCGCCATGTAGAGGATCCCGTAGACGAGGTAGGCGATGGCGGCCTGGCGGAATCGGGTCTCGCGGGGGTTCATGACCGGTCCTCCTGCTCACCTCCTGGCGGCGCGGCCGGGGTGAAGGGGCGCCGGGGATTGATCCCCCAGCGGGCCCGGGTCTCCTGGAGGAGCGCCGGGGTGACGACGGGGTGGCCGTGACCACGGGCGTGGGCCTCCACCGCCTTGACCACCATCCCGCGGGCGAAGGCCGGTATCGCCTCGAGCCGCGCCCGGGCCGCCTCCTCCCAGGGCAGCTCGAAGCTGACCTCGAGGCCGAAGGTCTGCTCCTCCGGCAGGGTGATCGGCTGCCCTCCGAAGCGCCCGGGCTCGTAGACGCAGGCCGGGTCCTCGGCGAGGTAATCCCCGTACGTCGCGTAGGCGCGGCAGCGGCAGCCGCCGCAGATCCGCGAGAACTCGCAGACCCCGCAGCGCCCCCCGAGCCTGGGCTCCCGGAGGTCGGTAAAGACCGTGGCCCGCTCCCAGAGGTCGGCGAAGGAGCGCTCCCGGAGGTTCCCGGCTGCCACCGGCATGTAGGGGCACGGGGTGACGTCCCCCGTCGGGGTGATCCGGCAGTAGTGCTTGCCAGCCGGGCAGCTCCCGTGGGCGTAGTTGGTGAGGAGCGGCGAGGCGGGGTCGAGCTGCCAGATGATGCGCCGGAAGTGGGGGGCGCACTTGGCGCGGATCAGGAGCCCTCCGGCCCGGCCCGTCGGGACGCTCCAGGGGTCGTCCTGGCGCTCGAAGACCGACGGGGTCCGCCCCTCGCCGTTCCCCACCCCCTGGACCCTGGCCAGGTAGGTCAGGATCTCCTCGTACTGGTCCGGGGTGATGTCGGTGAGCCGCTCGCCCCGCCCGGTCCGGACCAGGAAGAAGAGGTTCAGGACCTTGGCTCCGAGGTCCTGGGCCAGGTCGATCATGGCGGGGATCTCCCGGACGTTCCAGTCGGTCACGCTCATGTGGATCGAGAAGTCGAGCCCCTCGTCCCTGAGCGCGCGGGCGGCGCGGACCGCGCCCTGCCAGGCGCCGGGGAGGTGGCGGAAGCGGTCGTGCCGGGCCGGGTCGGTGGAGTCGAGCGACAGGCTCGCCCCCTGGATCCCGTGCTGGCGCATCAGGCGGGCCTGCCGCTCGCGGAGGAGGACCCCGTTGGTCCCGAGGACGACGGTGAACCCCCTGTCGCGGCCGTAGGCGGCCAGCTCGAAGAGGTCCTTGCGGAGGAGCGGCTCGCCGCCGGTCAGGATCAGGAAGACGTGGGGGTTGACCCGGGCGATCTCGTCCATAATCCGCCGGCACTCGGCGGTGGAGAGCTCCCCCGCGCTCTGGGCCGAGGGCGCGGCGCTCATGTAGCAGTGCGCGCAGAGCAGGTTACACCGCTGCGTCAGGTTCCAGGAGACGGAATAAGCCTTGTAGGTCACGCCCCAGACCGCGCGCGTTATCTACGCCTTCTTGGCCTTGATGTAGCCGGCGATGACCTCGTTCATCGTGGTCCGGGCGTGCCCGATCCCCTCCTCGCAGACGGCGAGGTCGATGGTCGTCGCGCCCTTCTCCCGGGCGACCTTCTCGATCTCCTCCCGGGTCATGTCGCGCATGAAGCCGGCCGGGACCCGGTCGAGCCGGGCCACCGCCTCGGGGGTCCAGGCGAACCCGCCGGCCTCCTGAGCCACCTCCTCGGCCTGCGCGGGCTCGAAGCGGGTGTTGGCGAGCAGGGTCTCCCACCCTGCCCCGAGCTTGTCCCGCCCCACGGTCTCCTCGATCAGGGGGAAGGCCAGCTCCCGGGTGATCACCGGGATCTTGCGCGAGCGGGCGTACTTCTCGACCCGGGCCTTGGCCCGGCGGCGGAGGTAGGCGTCGGTCACCTCCCGGAGCCCCTCGCGGGCGTCCTGGGCCCAGCGGACCGTGACCCCGGGCATGACCTCCTCCTCGGCGATCCCGCCCTCGGCCCGCGCGATGGCCTCCACGACGGCCCGGTCAATCAGGGAGAACTTCTCGGGCCCCGCGCCGCAGACCGGGCAGCGCGCCACCGGGTTCGGCCCCTTGACCGTATACCCACAGACCGAGCAGATCGCCGTGACCGGCTCGGCCTCGGCCCGGAGCCGGGCGACCGCCAGGTCCTCGGCCAGGATCTGCATCTTCTCGGCCATCCGGGCGGGCATGAAGATCGCCATGGCCTCGTCGATGACCTTGGAGGTGATGACCGTGTGCCCCTGCTCGATCGCGTAGCGGAGGAGCGCGGTCCGCGCGACCCCCTTGACCTGCTCGGGGACCCGCGCCATCCGCGCCTCGGCCTCCTCAGTCCAGGAGATGATCTCCTCTGCCTTGACGTCCAGTGGCGGGTAGAACTTCCCGCCCGTGAGGTAGACGTGGCAGGGGGCCAGGCGGAGCAGGTTCTCGGTGTTGGAGCCGAGGTCCGGCTCGTCCTCGTCCGAGTGGACGCCGATCCGTCCCAGGATGAGGAGCCAGGGGCGCTCCTTCCGGCAGAACTGGAGGACCTTCTCGAAGCACTTGCCGTCCAGCAGGGTGATCCCCAGCTCCACCCCGTCCGCGGCGGCCAGCTTCCGCCCGATCTCGAGGTGTGACTGGTAGATCTTGGCCAGCCCGGTGTCGATGATCTCCTCGTGGAGCTGCTCCTGCTCCTTGAAGCGGAAGATCTTGGAGGCCTTCTCGGAGAGGACCCCGACGATCCCGTTGAACATGGCGTAGTGGAGGTAGGGGTCGTAGACCGCGACCGCCTGGAGGGGCCGGCCCGTCGCCCGGGCCAGGGCGATCCCGATCCTTAGGGCGTGGAAGGATTGGGGGCTCCCGTCCAGCCCCACGACGATGGCCGACTCGGGCGGATCCGGCTCCGGGGACTTCACCACCAGGATGTCGGCGGAGACCCGCCGCACGACCCGCTCGGTCACCGAGCCGAGCTGGCTGTCCTTGACCGCCCCCATCCCCAGGGCGCCCATCACCACCAGGTCGTAGCCCGAGGCGCGGATGTCCTCGATCAGGGCTTTGTAGTGCTTGCCGTCCATCATCTTCCGCTCGAAGGAGAGCCCCGCCGCCTCCGCCTTCCGCGCCATGACGTCGAGGTAGGAGTCGGAGATGAGCTGGAGCCCCATGGCGATGAGGGAGTCGTGGATCTTCCGCTGGCGCTCCAGCTCGTTCTCGTCCTTGTACTCCTCCGGCAGGGTGTACTCCATCTGCTTGAACCGGTAGTCGTGGAGGCGGGCCGCGTAGACGTGGCTCCCCACGAGGGCCGAGCCGAAGGCCTTCCCCAGCTCCACCGCCAGGTCGATGGCCCGGTTGGAGTAGTCCGAATTGTCAACGGGGACGTAGATGGTCTTGAACATGGGGATCCTCCGTGGGTACGCCCATCGGTCGTCTAGGGAAAGCGCCGATCGCCTCCACCACGCCGCCTCACAGGGCCTTCCGGCCGGCGGCGCGGACGGCGGCCAGGTACGCCAGGACCGCGAAGGCGCCCGTCACCGCGAGCGACGGCCCCAGGGGCGGGACCGCCCCGGCGGCGACGGGCGCCTCGAGGTAGAGGCTGTGCCGGAGCGCCGCGACGCCGTAGGTCAGGGGGTCGAGGCGCATCGCCCACTCGAGCCCGGCCGGCAGCCCGGAGGCCGGGAAGAAGGCCCCGGACAGGAGCCACATGGGGAACAGGATCAGGTTCATGATCGCATGAAAGCCCTG
>Ga0137796_10002390_pt1 | contig 10091 bp, 8 predicted proteins | sample OV2TP3_FD_97704 | JGI IMG/M metagenome (GOLD analysis project Ga0137796, IMG submission 97704)
CATCCAGGAGGCCCGCTTTCTCATGATAGAGGTCAACCACCACCTGGTCGTTCCGGTCGTCTTCGAAGAATGACTCGTCAGTCCCGACGACTTCCGCATTCTCCCGCAGCCGCTGGCGCACGCGCGCCCGGAGGCGGATGATGCGGTCCACTCCATCCGCGGGAAGGAAAGAGTAACAGATTACCTCCGAGGCTTTCTGGCCGATGCGGTCCACCCGGCCAACCCGCTGAATAAGCCGGATGATCGCCCACGGGAGATCGTAACTTACGACGACAGAGCAGTCTTGGAGGTTTTGGCCTTCGCTAAGGACGTCGGTGGCGATAATGACCCGAAGATCATCTTCCGGCCTGATCTGGTCCCTCTTATTGTTGCTGACAGGGCTAAACCGCCAGGCAATGGCAGTCGGATCAGGCGTGTCGCCCGTGACTCCTTCGAACTTGGAGACCCCTCGATCTTTTAGCTGCGCCTCCAGATAGCGAACCGTGTCTGCAAATTGAGTGAAGATAATGACTTTCTGATTGGGATGCCTTTTCGTAAGTAAAGTATAGAGCTCGCTGAGTTTTGCGTCCTTGCCTGGGTCCCATTTACCGGACCTTTGCAATACCTTCTGGAGGGCTTGAGCGTCGCTTCGTAGGTCGCTGGCAAGGGTTTTGACGAATAAGCCAGGGCGGAGCCACTTAAACCGGCTCCTGTATTGGGTCGCATATTTTCCATAGGTCTCAGCAGCCTGCTGCTTAAAATCCTCTTCTGTGCGAAGCTCATTCCCTGCAACCGTAGGTCCGTCTCTGCTGTCGTCGTCCTCGTCAAAGAGTTCGGCAGCCATCCCCAGATCTTCATCCTCGTCATTAATGCGGGCATCGAGAAGGCCGGCGTCTTGGGTTCCGACCGGAAGCGGCTCGCCTTTTTCAATGGCGTGTAGGAAGATGTAGTTGCGCAGGATGTGGCGTTGAACTGACTCAATAAAAGCCTGCCCGCTGCTTTCCAGCCGCTTGAAAAGGTTGGTGCGACAGAAGCCCATAAGGCGCTTGCCTGCGCGGGAGAGGTCTTGCAGTAACTTCGCCTCGGCTGGGGTTGGCGGTTCATGGGGTGACGCGGCGACGTAGTTCCCGAGGCCGTAGCGGGGAAGGTTGAGGTTATTGATCGCGCCCACGGTATCCTGAGCGTATAGGGGCGCATACTGGTCATTAGGATCTGAGTCATTGATCTTGAATTTGACCGTCTTGGGGACGCGGGTTGGAAAGTAAGACCTTTCGCCGCTCTCAAAGGTAAGGAACTTGCGTCCGTTCTGCGGATCGGTCTGGGCGTAGTTGTCCTGAATGAAGCTCCGGGTCCGGCGGACCAAATAGAGGCGCATGAGATCGCGCCAATCATCGGGATATTCGCTCTTCTCAAAGGCGGCGAGTGAACGGACAGGACACTGGTGACGGCGGATAAATTCTGTCTCTCCTAAATCGCGGAGTAATCTTTCGGGCCGGACTCCTAAGTCTTTATCCTCAGGGACTAGCAGGCGCAGTTGGTTGGATAAGTCAAGGTAAGTTTTGTTGTAGGGTGTGGCGGATAGCAGAATACATCTGCTTTCGTTCTCTTGAATGTATTCCTGAATTGCCCGGTAGCGCTTGCCTTCACGGTTGCGGAGATTGTGGCTTTCGTCGATGATGAGCAACCGGTATCGACGCAGGTTAGGCAATTCTCTTATCACCTGACTTATCGACATCACTCTGGCCCTAAGCCGGTACTGTTCTCGATAGTCTTCCCACATCGGAACCAGGTTCTTTGGGCAGAGGATCAAGGTTTCCAGGCCGTGGTCGTCTTCAAAGATGCGCGCGACAGCGGTTGCCATGAGGGTCTTCCCTAGCCCGACCACGTCGCCGATCAGCACGCCCCCGCGCTTGTTCAGATGGTGCGCCGCAATCTTGACCGCTGCGGTTTGGAACTCCAGAAGCCTGTTGCCGAAATCGCGCGAGATTCGAAATTCAGACAGACCATGACGCGCTTCCTCGGCCAGGTGATAGGCCATCTTTACGTAGATGTAATAGGGCGAGAGTGGCTCTTCGCGCGCCCAGCTCTCTTCAATGATTTCCGCCAGCTCTTCCGAAATATCCAGACACCAGCGGTCGCTCCACCGGTCCTCAAACCATCTTGCTAACTTCTGGCAGGCGTCGTGATCCAGAACGTCCACATTCAGTTCGCCTTGATGAGATAGTCCGGCAAAGGTCAGATTGCTGCTGCCTAGGTAGCCAACAATTGGACTAATTGGGTCTGGGCGAAAAAGAAGGTAGAGTTTCGCGTGCAGGGCGTGCCGCAGGAATAGCCTAACGACGACTTTCTTAGCCCTGATCTGCCCGGCAAGCCGGCATAGACCGGCCTCGTCGTCGTTTGTGGGGATGCCGATAGTCAGTTGGTTGCGGAACTCCTCGGCCAGTTTCTTTTTGATCCGAAGTGCTGTCTGATTATCGATCTCGCCGTCCCGCTGGGTAATGCTTAGCGCAGTTGCTAGCTCCTCTTGTGGCAGTCTTTGCATTCCTACGAGCAGACGACAGCAGCGATCCGGGCCACCGGCCCACTGCTCAACGTAGGAGTCGATCTGTTTCCAGCCGCGCAGGTTGAAATAGCCCACGCAAAAGTCGGAGCGGTGCGACAGGCCGAGGGTTTCCTGCAGGGCGGGAAGGAGCGATTGCTCGATGTTATCGAAGATACGGGGCATAAGCTTCGGTCTTGCCGCCGAGAAATTAGCTGGATTTTACGCAAGTTGAGGTCGTCTGACAAGGCAGCGCCACTTATCAAACACGTCCGAGCCTAAGCCAGATTGAATTGACACGGCGCTCCAATTCGAACCGGTAGGAATTCAGGCGGGCCTATGTCACGGAGACTGAGGATAGATCGCCCAGAATCGTCACTTCTAGGCCGGGGACTTTAAGATCAAGGCCTGCGGCGCCTCAAGGCCTGAACGCCTCGTTGGCGGAGGAGAAGGAGCCGCCGGGGGTGGGTCCGCCGGAGAGGACGAAGATGGTCTGGCCCGCAACTGCCGCGCCCAATCCATGGCGGGATGTGGGCATCGGGCTCCAGGTGGTCCATGTATCTTTCGCCGGATCATAGGACTCGGTCTGATTGAATGTCCCGGAGGTCGACTCGCCGCCGAAGACAAAGACGCGACCACCCAAAGCGGCAGCGGCGATGCCGCTTCGGGGCGTGGGCATGGGCGCACGTGATCGCCAGCGATCCGCGGCGGGATCATACTCTTCGTTGAATGCCAAGTTTCGCCCGTAGTTCCCGTCCAGTCGTCCGCCAATAGCGTAAAGCTTTCCTCCTACCACGGCAACAGCCAGGTGATCCCTCGGTGTGGGAATAGAAGCGCGCTTCGTCCAACGATTCCTAGCGGGATCAAACTCTTCGTTGGCGCTGCTGTTGCGCCGATTGGTCCCAACCCCGCCAACGGCGAAAATCCTCCCACTGATGACACCCACTGCCAGGGCCCCCCGGGCAGTAGGCATGGAGGCCCGAGCAACCCACTGATCCGCGGTGGGATCGTATTCATAGAATGTGTCCACGGGACGCCAATTGGAGTCATACCCACCAACAATATAGATCTTCCCTGCCACCGTTGCGGCCCCGACATGGTGCAGGGGGCGCGGGAGCGAGGCGCGGCGCCGCCACGTGTCCTTTAGCGGATCATACTCTTCAACCAGATCTCCGCCCCGGCCAAATCCACCGATCACATAGACCCTCCCCCCAACCTCTACCGCTGCTACCTCGGTCCGCGCTGAGGGCATGGGCGCTCGGGCCTGCCACCTGCCTTCCTGCCCGGAGGCGCCGAGGGTAATGGTGATCAAAAGGGCCAAACTGAAAGATAGCTGCCGAGAACGCTTTGAGCTCACATCCAGGACCTTTAGGAGTTACAACAAGTCTTTCTTGTCTCAGACTGGGTAGGGATTTTCCAACGCGTTCCTTTCCATAAGCGAGTGGAGATCGACCATGGTAAAGGCGCAGTATCTCAAATCGTAGCCGAGCCTGCTGCCGGTCGCTCCCTGCTCCAAAATCCGCTGTAGGATGATGCGGTTCAGCGGCCCGTGACCCATGCGTCCTTCGTGTCCGACTAGATCGGCCGCGACATGGGCTGTGAAGTAGACAGTCTGCTCAGGCTTGAAGCCATAGTGAGCGGCGAGCGCTTCAGCCCACTCTTTGCACCAGTAGCTCAAAGTCTCCTCATAAATATGGAGTCCCCATAACTCGGCAACAGAACCATCGTGGAAGATTCTTCGGCAGTAGTCGCTGATCGCCCTTCCCGCCGCGGAGGCCGGCCGCTCAAACAGCTCCTCCCGGCTAAGCCCCAAGGCATTGGCTGTCTCAACCAACAAGAGGGTGTGGCCTGGCGGCTTCGGCCAGATTAACTCCTCGGCAATCTTATCGCTAAAAGCTGGGAAGAGGTCAAAATTGCGCATGAAAAACGGCAGGTGAACATAATAAGAGACGGCATTCAAGGCTACCACCTCTACGGAAAATAGGCCCCAATCCTTGAAAAAGCGCCGCATCGACGAGAGCGGCAGCTTGCCGTCTCTTAATCGGCTCATGAAAGGCCCACGGTGGATGCTTCTTTCCCAGTGACGGTAGAGCTCCTCATAGAGCTGATCCACGTTAGCCTTGGCTTCTTTCGGATCCATGAAAGTCCGTGGTGATGCAGACAATGAAGGGCTTTACATAAAAAAAAAATCCTGTATTGTTTAAACGCAAAACTTCTCGTATGTCAAATACGCAGTCAAAATCAAGGAGGGAGCACCATGGAAGCGCTGAGACCTGATGCCTTTCTAAAGGAACTGGCTGACCAAAGGGAAGCGATGTGGGTGAAGATGACCGCTGAAAAGAAGAGTTATGGGGCGGAGAAACCTCTGACCCAAAAGGTGATGATACGTCGCCTTCAATTCGGCGTGGTTATGGAGCGCCGCGCCGCGGAGGTGACTGCTAGATGGATTCCTCATGTCCCGGACTTGGATATCCAGCACGCCCTTGCGGAGTATGTCGCCAACGAGCTCAAGCATGCGGCGATCTTGCGCGAGAGAATCACGGAGCTCAACGAGGAGCCGGACGCCCTGTGGGAAAAACCGCTTAAGGACCTCAAGAACCTTTGGGACTATCACGGCTCCCTGGGTTCTTTCTGTGAGCTGTTGGCGAGCGTGCAGTACGGACACGAGGAGTTCTTCCCGCGCACTTCAAAATCCTTCATTCAGCGCGTCGAGCCCCTCGACCCAAGGACGGCCTCCATTTACCGTGATACCCTGCTGGCCGATGAGGAGGCCCATGAATGGCTAGCGCCTGAAGCCCTTAGACGATACGCACTAGATGCTGAGATGCAAAGGCGATGCGTGGAGGCTTTACGGAAGGGGTGTGAGCTCTTTGCCCGGGCAATCCAGGGTTTTAACCAGGCCACCCCCAATGAGATCAGCTAACCCTCAAGCAAAATAAATAGAAATGGAAAAGGGGAGCGTTGGTTGGCGTTCCCATGCTCCCCCCTTCTCAAGCCTGTATAATAAATAGCAATGGTTAGTGCTTAGGTTCGATCCTCTTCCCGTAGCTCACCTCCCCTTTATCGACCCTGAGGGAAAAGCCACAGTCAGGATTGGTGCAGGCCCAAGCCTTGAAAGTTACCGAGGCCCCATCCTGCCCGTAGTCTGATAGTGGGATTAAGGTCCCATTGTTGCACTTCTGGCATTTCGGCAGCTCCATCTCCACTCCTCCTTTCAGCTCACCAGACAAAGGGAGCCAACAAAACACAATTTTATAAGATAGTAGGGGTGAAATCAAGGAAGAATTGGCCCTTGGAAGGGAAAGGCTCTATGCGTCGAAAGAAGAGAGGGATAGCGAGGCCATCCCTCTCCCAAGGTGAGAAGGGTCAGCGCTACTTAGTCTCGCCCTTCTTATCTTCCTTTTTGGCCTCTGCCTTTTTCGCCTTTGTCTTTGCTGTCTTTGCTGTGGCTTTGCTTTCCCCCTTTTTCTGGACCTTCTTGGCCTTCTCGTCTTTCGCCTCCACCTTTTTCTCCACTGCCGGACCGGCTGGAGTGGCGGGGGTTGCTTTCTCGGCCGCAAAGCTAACCCCGCTAAAAGCCAGGGTTATCAAGGCGACAAGGAGCAGTTTGGGCATGCTTTTCACAGAATCACCTCCCTTTGTCTTCTTAGACGCAAGAATCCACGATCGCTTCAAAGCCCTGTGGAGTAGGAACCGAGGGATGGTAACTTATTGATTTGACTTAGCAAGGACCCCGGCTAGATGCGGTAAAACCTGCGGGCGTTTTCCTCCATAATCTTCTTCTTCGCGGACTCCGAGAGATCATCACGTCCCCTCAAAATGCGCGCCGTCCCTTCGGTCCGGTCCGCATGAGGATAATCCGAGGAGTACATGAGTTTGTCCTCGCCAAGCTCCTGCACCACTCGACTGAGCGAGCCTTCGTTGCCCTCGCAGCCAAAGAAGATCCTACCCGAATTTAGGTACTCGCTGGGCGAGCGGCTGATGAGTTGGCGGGCGTTGTAGCGGGGGTTTTCAAAATGATCGTCCATGCGCTCAGTGTAGGCCGCCACCCAGCTGCAGCCGCCCTCAAGAAACGCAAAGCGCAGCTTGGGATAGCGCTCCATAAGCCCCGAGCAGATCACGCTGGTGAAGCCGGCCATGATGGGTAATATCCCTCCCAGCACACGGTAGGGAAACAGGTGGGGAAACAGCTCTCTCGTCGCCGTTTGGTCAAAGCTGAAGTGCACGGCAATGGGGAGCCGCAATCGGTCAGCCTCGACAAAGAAGGGCTCATGATCCGCGTGCTCAAGCGATTTCAATCCCACGGTCCCGTTGATCATCACAGCGGCCAAGCCAAGCTCCTTGATGCGCTTGACCTCGCGCGCCGCTCCCTCTGGATCGCGCAGGCAAACAAGGCCCACTCCCTTTAAACGATCCGCGGCCTGGGCGCAGACTTTTGCCAGCCAGATGTTGTAAGCGTGGCAAACCCCATTTCCCAAGACTCCGTCCTCCCAAGAGTTTATGTGGAGAAGAAAACTCGGATAGAGATACTGGACATCAATTCCTTCTTTGTCTAAATCCTCCAGCCGTTCCTTCACGTTCGAAAGTGTTTGACTCCCGACAGAAGCTCGGCGGTATCGCGCCAGTTCTCCGCCCGGAGGAGCCCCTGTCCCAGGATTAAAAGCGCCCGGAATCGGCGGCCGTCGATAATGGGTAGAACCGTCCACTACCCAAAAATTGTGTCCCTCATCGTCGGACATCAATCGGGGCCGATAATTCCGCAGCGCCGGCTCCATGTATTCCTCAAAAACCTCCTCGGTCTCGAAAAGATGACCGTCGGCATCAACAATCATGTCCTGTCCCTCTCTCTCTCTGATGAACTATCCTGCCAAACCCAGCTTGCCGAGGTCGACTTCTAGGCCCAGCCCTGCCCCTGCTGGCGGACAAGCAAACCCATGCAAAATCTCGAACCCGGCGCACGCATCGTCGGCCATGCGCTCAAACTCGCCGACCTCACACGGGAGCTTAAGATCCCTCAAGCTCGTCGCCAAGTGGACACTGGCGGCATCGAGGAGACGGCTCCCCGGCGCCGTGCCCACGAGGTATTCGATGCCGGCGGCCTCGCACACCGCCGCAACCTTCCTTGCCTTAAAGATGCCACCCATCTTGGGAATCTTGAGGCTGATGACATCCGCAGCGCCGTTCTCGATGATTCTCAAGGCGTCTGCGGAGCTGTGCACGCTCTCATCCGCCATGATGAGGGGTTGGACAGACTGCCTGACCAAGGCCATCCCTCGGAGGTCGGCCTCTTTCACGGGTTGCTCCACTATCGCGACATCGTAGGGCTCCATTTTTTGGATCCGCCGAATCGCCTCCTTGGGCGAGCAGGCCTGGTTAAAGTCAACCGTGATCGTCACCTCCGACCCAACCGCCTCGCGCACTCTCTTGACCCGTTCGACATCTTCTTTGAGGGTCGTTCCTGCCTTTAGCTTTAAAGCCGTGTAACCCTTCTCAACCAGGGCCTTTGATTTCTCCGCCATCTCTTGCGGCTCGTACATCCCCATAAGCCGGGTGACACGCACGCGTGGATGGACCACGCCGCCAAAGAGCTGATTGGCAGGGATCCCCAATGCCTTTCCCATAAGATCGTGCAGTGCGAGGTCGATGCCTGCCTTCGCGCGCTCTGCCGCTTTTGCCAGGGAATCGAGTTTGTGTGTGATCGCTTCAAGCTCAAACGGATTGGCCCCGACAATAGCCGGACCCAGGATGTTGTTGATCAGCTCCAGATGATGGATTTGAGTGTCTCCGCTGATGAAAATCTGTCCGGGACTTGCCACGCCAATGCCAAAGACCTTGTCATCGGTATCGATCCGCACAAAAATCAACTCGTGACTGTCGCTGCCGCCGAGCGCCATTTTCCACCCGGTCATCACATTGTGCACTTTATGCGCGCCCGCGCGCACCCTGGTGATTCTCATCCTCCGAACTCCTAATCCACGCTTACTTTTATCTCCCTTCGCCGGTTTTTTGCAAACTCTTGAGTTCTCCTTTTTCCCTGAAGCTCCACGAAGAATGTCGTTGACACCATTTAGGGGTAAAGGTATAGTTGAATTCCGTGATGCGCTTTCCGCAAGGGCCATTGCGGTTTTTTATTTTTAGGGACAAGGCTCCAGGTTTCAGCCTTTGCGCCTCCACTCCGGTGCCTAGGATCTGAATCTATGCCCGTTGTGGCGATCATCCCGGCCCGCTATGGCTCCACCCGCTTTCCGGGAAAGCCCTTAGCCACGATTGCTGGTAAGCCGATGATCCAGCATGTGTACGAAAGCGCATCGAGGGCTCCTGGTTTGCACCGGGTCTTGGTTGCTACGGATGACTTGAGGGTCCTAGAGACCGTAAAGCAATTTGGGGGGGAAGCTGTGCTGACCTCTAAGAGGCACACTAGTGGCACTGACAGGCTGGCAGAGGTGGCCAAGAAGATAAAGGCCGATTGGGTGGTTAACGTGCAGGGAGACTTGCCTTTTGTCCGACCGCAAACGATCACTCGCACCCTCAGGCCGCTCCGCCGCGACCCCTCCATTTTCATGGGAACAGCCAGAACCCCAATCTATGAGAAGGAAGAATGGTTCAATCCCAACGTGGTTAAGGTGGTCACCGATGCGAAAGGTTTCGCCCTCTATTTTTCCCGTGCCCCCATACCTCACATCCGGGCTCGCAGCGGGCATCGGCAAGCCCGACAGTCCACTGCCTGCTTGGAGAGGGGTATGATTTGGGGATATCGGCATGTGGGGGTTTACGCCTATCGGCGTGACTTTCTCTTAAAGTTTTGCCGTCTTCGACCAACACCCTTGGAACAGACCGAGGGGTTGGAGCAACTGCGGGCCTTGGCCCACGGCTACCGCATTCGAGTCACAGACGTAGACGAGCCTTCAGTGGAGGTGGACACCCCCGAGGATTTGCAAAGGGCGGAAAGCTACATAAAAAAATGGATGAAAAAACAACATGGCTAGCGTAAAGACCAAATTCATCTTTGTCACCGGTGGGGTGGTATCCTCTCTAGGCAAAGGCTTGGCCTCCGCCTCCATAGGGGCTCTCCTAGAGAGTCGCGGCCTAAGGGTCACGTTGCTCAAGATGGACCCTTATATCAATGTGGACCCGGGCACGATGAGTCCGTACCAGCACGGAGAGGTCTTTGTCACAGACGACGGCGCTGAGACCGATCTCGATCTGGGACACTACGAACGCTATGTCTCCACACTGATGGGGCGGAAGAACAACTGCACAACGGGGCAAATCTACGAAACCGTCATCGCCAAGGAGCGCCGCGGAGACTATCTCGGCGGAACCGTTCAAGTCATTCCCCACATCACCGATGAGATCAAGCGGCGCATGCGCGCCGCCGCGGAAGGCTACGACATAGCGATCTGCGAGATAGGCGGGACCGTGGGGGACATCGAGGGCCTTCCCTTCTTGGAGGCCGTGCGACAGTTTGGTTGGGACTGGGGGAAAGAGAACGTCCTCTATATCCATCTTACGTTGGTGCCATACATCGCTGCTGGAGGAGAGCTGAAGACGAAGCCAACGCAGCACAGCGTCA
>Ga0137796_10002391_pt1 | contig 10081 bp, 14 predicted proteins | sample OV2TP3_FD_97704 | JGI IMG/M metagenome (GOLD analysis project Ga0137796, IMG submission 97704)
GGCAGGCCGACTTCCTCCATCTTCTCCAGCGCATGAAAGCAGCGCGACATGCGGGTGACCCCGGCATCGGAATGCGTCGTCGCGCCGGCCGGGTAGAGCTTCACGCCATGGATGCGGCCCGAGAGCCTGGCGCGCGCGATTTCCTCCGGCGGCGTATCGTCGGTGAGATAAAGGGTCATCAGCGGCTCGAAATCGGCGCCTTCGGGGAGGGCGGAGAGGATGCGGTCGCGGTAATGCAGGGCCTGCTGGGTCGTCGTCACCGGCGGCTTGAGGTTCGGCATCACGATGGCGCGCGCGAAGCGCCGCGCCGAGTCGGCGAGCACGCTGGCCATCGCGGGGCCGTCGCGCAGGTGCAGGTGCCAGTCGTCGGGGCGCTTGAGCGTCAGGCGGTCCATTCTCGCGCCAATTCTACTTGGCGCGCTTCAGGGCTTTTTCATAGAGGGTTTTTTTGGGCACACCCGTAATGCGCGCCGCGAGCTTCGCAGCCTCGCTCGGCGCGAGCGCCTCGAGCAGCGCGTCGAGCACGCGCTCGGCGTCGGCCGCCTGCGGCGGCTTCGCCTCCCCGGGGGCGAGCACGATCACGAACTCTCCCTGCCGCCGGTGAGCGTCGCAGCCGAGCCACGCGCGGGCATCCCGCAGCGGCAGCCGTACGAATTCCTCGAACTTCTTGGTCAGCTCCCGTCCGATCGCAACCTCGCGCTCGTCTCCCAGCCGTTCGGCGAGATCGGCGAGCGTCCGGGCGATGCGGTGCGGCGCCTCGTACAGGATCACCGGCCAGGGCGCATCGAGGGTCTCCAGCGCCCTGCGGCGCGCCGCGCCGGAGGCGGGAAGGAACCCGGCAAACAGGAACCGGCTGGCCGGAAACCCCGCGGCCGAGAAGGCGGCCGCGGCCGCGTTCGGGCCCGGAACCGGGCTGACGCGTATCCCGGCGCGGTGCGCCTCGCCCACCAGATAGGCGCCGGGATCCGCGAACGCCGGCGTGCCGGCGTCGCTGACCAGGGCGACGCTGCGTCCCTGGTGCAGGGCCTCGATGAGGCTGCCGGCCGCCGCGCGCTCGTTGTGCTCGTGCAGGGCGACGACGCGCCCGGCGACGCCAAAACGCGCGAGCAGGGTGCGCGTGGTGCGCGTGTCCTCGCAGGCGATGATGTCCGCACCGCGCAGCGTCTCGATCGAGCGCGGGCTCGCATCGGAGAGGTTGCCGATCGGCGTCGCGACTACAAACAAGATCCCCGAGCTCATCTGGTCAACCGGGCCGCTGGCACATTCGTTAAGCGTGCCATGAACCGGGAGGGGGCGCGAGCCGAGGACCTCTGCGCCGATCTGCTGCGCGCGGCGGGGCTGCGTGTCATCGAGCGCAACTGGCGCTGCCGGCTCGGCGAAATCGATCTCATCGCCGAAGAGCGCGGCACCGTCGTGTTTGCCGAGGTGCGCATGCGGAGCCGGTCCGGGTTCGGCGGCGCCGGGGAGAGCGTGACCGCGGCAAAGCGCGCGCGGCTGGTCGCGGCCGCGCGGCTGTACCTCGCGCGGCGACCCGAGGCCGCCTGCCGCTTCGACGTCTTCCTGCTCGATGGCAGGCCGGGCAATGTACGCTGGATACGCGACGCGTTTGGCGAGTAGCGTGCTGCTTTGCGCGCTCGCCGGCGGCGTGGCGGCGGAAGAGGGCGTGCGGCTGCTGGTGCAGAGCTCGCCGCTCGCAGGCTACCGCTACCACGCGGCGGCGCAGCTGTGGCCGCAGCTGCGCGTCGGCGACCGCCTCGAGCTCGCCCGCGAAGCGGACAATCCGCACGACTCCAATGCGGTGAGCGTGTCATGGCGCGGCCGCAAGCTCGGCTACGTGCCGCGGCGCGAGAACGCCGCGCTCGCCTGGGGCCTCGACCGTGGCGAGCCGCTGCGCGCGCGCATCAGCCGGCTCGCGCCGCATCCCAATCCCGCGCGCCGCATCGAGTTCGAGGTGTATGTGGAGTGACAGTGTAGAATCGATCATCATGGGTCAGGCCGATGCGACGCTTTCCGGCCGCGTGGCCAAGCATTTCGCCGAGAGCGCGCAATTGAAGCTCGCCGCCTCGGAGGCGCTTGCCGGGCCCGTCGCGCTCGCCGGCGCGCTGCTCGCCGGGGCGCTGCGCGGCGGCGACAAGGTGCTCGCCTGCGGCAACGGCGGCTCGGCGGCCGATGCACAGCATTTTGCCGCGGAGCTCGTCAATCGCTTCGAGGTCGAGCGCCCGCCGCTCGCCGCGGTGGCCCTCACCACCGACAGCTCGACGCTTACCTCGATCGCCAACGATTACGCCTACCAGCAGGTCTTCGCCAAGCAGCTGCGCGCGCTCGGCCGGCGCGGCGACGTGCTGCTTGCCATCTCGACCAGCGGCAACTCGGCAAACGTCCTCGAGGCCGTGCAGGCGGCGCACGAGCTCGGGATTCGGGTGATCGGACTTACCGGCAACGGCGGCGGCCGCATGGCGGCGCTGCTGCGTAGCGACGATGTGCACGTGTGCGTGCCGCACCAGAGCACCGCCCGCATCCAGGAAGTCCATCTCCTGGTGCTGCACTGCCTGTGCGACGCGATCGATTTCCAGCTGTTCGGAGCGAAAGGATGAAAAAAACGCTTTGGCGGTCGCTGATCGCCGCTGCGGCGGCGCTGCTGAACGGGTGCGCTCCGGTGCTGATCGGCGCGGGAGGCGCGGCGGCGTACAGCACCCTCGAGGATCGCCGCACCACCGGCACGCAACTGGAGGACGAGGCGATCGAGCTGCGCTCGTCGAACCGCATCAGCGACCGCTTCGGGGGCAAGGTCCACATCAACGTGACATCGTACAACCGCGCCGCGCTGCTCACCGGGGAAGTGCCGGATGCGCGCACGCGCGAGGACATCGAGAAGCTCGTTGCCGCCGTGCCCAACGTGCGCGGCGTGACCAATGAGCTGCAGATCGCGGGCAACGCCTCGCTCGGCTCGCGCACCAACGATTCCTTCATCACCTCGAAGGTCAAGGCGCGCTTCCTCGACGCCAGGCGGTTCAACCCGCTGCACGTCAAGGTGGTGACCGAGGCCGGCGTCGTGTACCTGATGGGGCTCGTGACCGAGAACGAGGCCGACCATGCCGTCGAGCTTGCCCGGACCACGGGGGGCGTGCGCAAGGTGGTGAAAGTCTTCGAGCTGTGCAGCGTAGCCGATGAGCTCTGCCGGCCCCGGGAGAAGCCGCCCGCCGGGAGCCCGAAGCCAGCGGCGGGGTGAAGCCGCCGGCGTACGAGGCGAAGGTCCGCCCGCCGGGCGAGCTCGAGCGCTGGATCGGCGCGCTGCCGCGCCCGCTGGTCTTCACCAACGGCGTCTTCGACGTGCTGCACCGCGGCCACGTTACCTATCTCGCGCGCTCGAGGGAGCTCGGCGCGGCGCTGCTGGTGGCGCTCAACAGCGACGCTTCCGCGAGACGCCTGGGCAAGGAAGGGCCGCGCCCGGTCAATGCCCTGGAGGACCGGCTCGCTCTCGTCGCGGCGCTCGAGATGGTGAGCGCGGTGACCTGGTTCAACGATGACACGCCCGAAGCCCTGATCGCGGCCTGCATGCCCGAGGTCCTCGTCAAGGGAGGCGACTGGCCGGTGGAGCGGATCGCGGGCGCGGCCGGTGTGCTGGCGCGCGGCGGCCGCGTGGTGTCGATTCCCTTCGAGCACGAGCGCTCGACGAGCGCGCTGCTGAGGCGAATTCGCGGCCTTACAGCCTGAGCGGCGTCGGTAGCTTCGACCAGCCCGCCCATATACTATTCTTCCATGCGGCTTCATCAGCTGAAAGTCGAATACGACCCCGAGCAGGACCGGCTGCTGATGCTGGTCGCGGCCAACGAGGGCGTCGAGCTGAGGCTCGCGCTGACGCGCCGCTTCGTGAAGCTGCTGTGGCCGCTGCTCGTGAAGCTGGCAGAGGAGGCGAGCCCGCGCATCCGCACGCAGGCCAACCCCGAAGCGCGCAAGGCGCTGCTCGGCCTGGAGCACGAGCACGCGGTGTCGAAGGCGGATTTTTCCAAGCCCTACGATGCCGCCGCCAGCGAGCGCCCGCTTGGCGACGCGCCGCTGCTGCTCGCCCGTATCCAGACCGGCCACGACCGCAACGGCCAGCCGGTGGTGGCGCTGCACCCGGCCGAAGGCCAGGGGGTGACGCTGTCGTTCGATTCCGTCCTGCTGCATTCCGTATGTCGTCTGCTGCAGGCTGCGGTCAAGAAGAGCGACTGGGACATGGAGCTCAAGCTCCCCGGAACCGAGCCCCAGGAGGGTGGCGAACGCGCGGTCCGCACCCTCAATTGACTTATAATTCAAGATTATCCCTTCAGCTTTTGAACAACTCGGTCTGATTCCGCCGCTCGTCGCAACCGTGGCGGAGCTCGGTTACGACAAGCCGACGCCGGTGCAGGAGCAGGCGATCCCCCTGGTGCTCGCGGGGCGCGACCTCATGGCTGGCGCCCAGACCGGAACCGGCAAGACCGCCGCCTTCGCGCTGCCGATCCTGCAGCGCTTCGCGCCGCAGGCGAGCAGCTCGGCATCCCCCGCGCGCCATCCGGTGCGCGCCCTGGTTCTCACGCCGACGCGCGAGCTCGCAGTCCAGGTCGCCGCGAGCTTCCGCGACTACGGCAAGCGGCTTGCGCTGCGCAGCACCGTGGTTTACGGCGGCGTCGACATGAACGCCCAGATCGAGCAGCTGCGCAAAGGCGTCGAGGTCCTGGTCGCCACGCCCGGGCGCCTGCTCGACCACGTGCAGAACAAGACGGTGATGTTCAACCAGGTGTCGGTGCTGGTGCTCGACGAGGCCGACCGCATGCTCGACATGGGGTTCCTGCCCGACATCAAGCGCATCATCGCGCTGCTCCCGGCGCAGCGGCAGAACCTGCTTTTTTCCGCCACCTTTCCGGAAGAGATCCGCACGCTCGTGAAGACGCTGCTGCGCGACCCCGCCGAAGTCCAGGTCGCCGCGCGCAACGCCGCGGCGGAGCTGGTGACGCACGTGCTGCATCCGGTGGCGCGCGAAAAGAAGCGCGAGCTGCTCGCCTACCTGATACAGACCCGCGGGCTGCGGCAGGTGCTGGTGTTCACCGGCACGCGCATCGGCGCCAACCGGCTCGCACACCAGCTGCGGCGCGACCGTATCCACGCCGACGCCATCCACGGCGACAAGAGCCAGGCCGAGCGCGAAGCGGCGCTGCAGGAGTTCAAGGCGGGCAAGACCACGGTGCTGGTGGCGACCGACGTCGCCTCGCGCGGGCTCGACATCGAAAACCTGCCGCAGGTGATCAACTTCGACGTGCCGCACTCGCCCGAGGACTACGTGCACCGCATCGGCCGCACGGGGCGCGCCGGCTTGACGGGCGAAGCGATCTCGCTGGTCGCACCGCAGGACATGGAGGCGATGGCGGCGATCGAGCGCCTGATCAGGAAGCGCATCGAGCGCGTGCTGGTGCCGGGATTCCAGCCGAGCGGTGCCACGGTCGCGACGCTGATGGGTGACGAGCCGAGGCGCCGCGAGCGCCGGCCTGCTGCCGCGTCACAGCCTTCATCCCGGCCGAACGCGGCGCCGAAGCGCTCGGTCGACCCGATCTTTTCCAAGCCTTACGAGCCACCGGCGGCTCCTGCAACCCCCGCCGCGGCAGAAAAGCCCGAGCCCCAGCCGGGCGGCAAGCGCAGGCAACCGCAGGTTGCCGCGCTCTTAGGTGGCCTGAAGCGGGCCTAGAAGTTAATCCAGCTTCGCCCCGGACCTTTTTGCCCTTAAATCCTGCATCCCGTCATAAACTGCTCTCTCGATAGCCTCCGACTCCAATCGTTTCTCATTCATTGCTTTGCGCTGAGTTCCGCGGCGTTTTGATGCAGGCACATCTCCTTTGCGGGGAATACGTTTCTTCTTTGCCGATTCGCTCATAAAGGCCTCCCGATTCCTACACGCAGCGCGCGCCGTCGACCTCGATACACACGCCGCTGATAAAGGCGGCATCGTCGGATGCGAGATAAAGGCAGGCGTTGGCCACATCCAGCGGCGTGGAGAAACGCCCGAGCGGGATCGTCGCCAGGAAGCGCTTTTTCGCCTCTTCGGTCACCGCGCCGCCGGCGAACTCGGCGGATAGCGAGGTCTCGGGGCTGAACACCGGGTTGACGCAGTTGACGCGGATGCGGTCCGGGCCGAATTCGGCCGCCATCGACTTGGACATGTTGATCACCGCGCCCTTGGAGCTGTTATAGACGGTGAGGCCCGGGCGCGGGCGCACGCCGGCGGTCGAAGCGATGTTGACGAAGCAGCCGCCGCCGCGCTTGCGCAACGCCGGCACGACGTGCATTGCCGAGAGATAGATGCTTTTCACGTTGACCGCGTAGACCTTGTCGAACTCGGCCTCGGTGACCTCGAGGTAGGGCTTGTTGCGATGGGTCCAGCCCGCGTTGTTGACCACGATCTCGAGGCCGGGGCCTGCCTCGCGCACCAGCCGGGTCCAGTCGTCGCCCCGGGTCACGTCCGCCTGCACGAACCGCCCGCCGATGTCTCTTGCAGTTTTTTCACCTCACGGATCAATATCATTGACGATCACCTGCGCGCCTTCCTCGGCAAAGCGCCGTGCGATGCCCGCGCCGAAGCCCGATCCCGCGCCGGTCACGATCGCGGTCTTTCCCTTCAGTCTCATTTGTCCTCCGCCTGGTTTCTCTTGAACGGGCTATGTTCGCACAGCTCGTCCACGTAGCGCGCGATTCCCGCACCCTCGCGCTCGAGAAAGCTCTCCACCGCGCGCGCGAAGCGCGGGTGCGCGAGCCAGTGCGCCGAAAGCGCCTCCACCGGCATCAGGCCCCGGAAGATCTTGTGCTCTCCCTGCGCGCCGCCTTCGAACACCTCGAGCCGCCGCGCAATGGCATAGTCGATCGCCTGGTAGTAGCAGCACTCGAAATGCAGCAGCGGCACGTGCTCTACCGCACCCCAGTAACGGCCGTACAGGCTGCGTTCATCCCTGAGCAGGAGCGAGGCGGCGAGCGGCGCCGAGCGCCTTTCGGCGAGCAGCAGCACGACGTTGTGCGGCAGTGCCGCGCCGATGCGCACGAAGAATTCCAGGCTCAGGTACGGGCTCGAGCGGTGCGCCGCGTAGGTACGGCGGTAGCAGCGGTTGAAGAACTCCCAGTGGCGCCGCTCGATCGCCGCTCCTTCCAGCCAGCGGAAGCTCACGCCGGCCTCGTGCACGCGGCGGCGCTCCTGCCGGATGTTCTTGCGCCGCTGGTGCGACAGGCGCCCGAGGAAGTCCTCGAAATCGGCATAGCCCCGGTTTCGCCAGTGGAACTGCACCGTCCGCCGCAGCATCATGCCCTGTCCGGCGAGGAGCCTGGCTTCTTCCTCGGGCGCGAACAGCACATGCAGCGAGGAGCTATCGCGCGCCAGCTCAAGCGCCGCTTCGATCAACAATTTCTTCTCCGGGTCCCCGCCCAGGATGCGCGGCCCCTGCACCGGGGTGAAGGGGATCGCGCACAGCAGCTTGGGGTAGTACTCGACGCCGTGGCGCTCGTGGGCGTCGGCCCATGCCCAGTCGAACACGTACTCGCCGTACGAATGCGTCTTGGCAAAAAGCGGCATGGCGCCGGCAAGCGCGCCGGCGCGACGCGCGAGCAGGAACTGCGGCCGCCAGCCGCGCTGCGCGCTGGCGCAGCCGGTTTCCATGAGCGCCGAGAGGAACTCGTGCCGCACGAACGGCTGCTGGCCGGCAAGCGCGTTCCATTCGTCGCGGTCGACCGCGGCGAGCGAGTCGACGATGCGCAGGCTGTCCAAAGCGGCTTACTTCGGCGGCAGGCCGAACTCGACGCGGATCCTCTCGGCCACCTTGGGATCGAAGCCCTTCACGCGCTGGTATTCGGCGCGCAGCCGATCGCGGTTGCCGAGGCGGTGCCAGACTCCGGCGAGCTGGTAGCCGGCGTAGGGGTTGAACGGCTGCAGCCGCGCCGCTTCCTCGAACCTCGCCGCGGCTTCGTCGAGGCGCCCGGCCTGGGCGAGCGACAGCCCCAGCCCGTACCAGGCGCGGTCGACCTTGGCGTCGATCTCTACGGCGCGCTGGAATCGCGCAATCGCCTGCTCGTGGCGGCCGAGGCGCTGCAGGATGAACGCGACGTTGAAATGCGCCGCGGCGTCGTCGCTCTTGAGCGCGAGAGCGTGCTCGAACGCCTCGATTGCCGCGTCGAGCTGCTCGCGCTCCGCGAGCAGAAAGCCGACGCAGCTCCATGCCTGCTGATGCCGCGGATTGTCGCGCGTCACGGCGCGAAATACCTCGAGCGCCCGCGTGCGCCGCTTGAACAGCGTCAGGAACTGCCCGTACCAGAAGAGCATCGACGGGCGCAGGGACTCGCTAAGCGCCATCGGGCCATTCTACGGGGAGCCCGGGCCGCGATACAATGCACGCATTGCCCGGAGGAAACAGGCCATGAAGAAGATCGAAGCCATCGTGAAGCCGTTCAAGCTCGACGAGGTGCGCGAGGCGCTGTCGGAGGTCGGGGTCACCGGGCTGACCGTGACCGAGGTCAAGGGCTTCGGCCGCCAGAAGGGGCATACGGAGCTCTACCGCGGCGCCGAATACGTGGTCGATTTCCTTCCCAAGGTGAAGATCGAGCTCGTCGTGCCCAACAACCAGGTCGAGGGCGCGATCGATGCGATCGTGAAATCCGCCCGCACCGGGAAGATCGGCGACGGCAAGATCTTCGTGACGTCGGTGGAGCACGTGGTGCGCATCCGCACCGGCGAGACCAACGAGGCAGCGGTCTAGGGTCTCGATCCAAGCAGCACCAGAACCGCACCGCTGCCGCCGTGCAGCGCCGGGGCCTGGCTGAACGCCAGAACCGCTTCGCGCATCGGCAGCCATTTACGCAGCTTTCCCTTCAGCACCGGCTCGCGGTTGCGCGAGCCGAGGCCCTTGCCGTGCACGATGCGCACGCAGCGCAGCCGCCGCGCCATGCAGCCGCGCAGGAACTCGTTGACGCTGGTTGCCGCCTGGATGCGGTCCATGCCGTGCAGGTCGAGGTTGTCTTCGACCACCCAGTGGCCGCGCCGCAGTTTGCGCAGGATCTCGCGCGAATACCCATTCCTGATGAAAGCCAGCTCTTCGCCGGAGTCGAGCGCGTCGTCGAGCGACACCGGGCCGGCGAGCGACTCGGCAAGCGCCGCGCGCTCGTCGCTGCGGCTGTGGCGGGGAAACGGTGCCGGGCGCGGGCGCGGGAGCAGCGCGTGGCGGTTCTCGCCGAGCGGCTCCACGCCGTCGAGTGCCTTGCGAAAATCCTCGTCTTCAGGCGGCAAGCGCATCGAGGTACTTTTCCGCGTCAAGGGCGGCCATGCAGCCGGTCGCGGCGCTGGTCACGGCCTGGCGATAGACATGGTCCTGCACGTCTCCGGCGGCGAAAACGCCGGGCGCGCTGGTCGCCGTCGCGAGGCCCTCGCGCCCGCCGCGCGTGACGATGTAGCCGTTTTCCATCTCGAGCTGGCCGGCGAAGATGCTGGTATTCGGCGTGTGGCCGATGGCGACGAACAGGCCTTTCGCCTCGAGCTCCCTGGGCGTGCCGGTCTTCAGGTTGCGCAGCCGCACGCCCGTGACGCCGCTCGAGTCGCCCAGCACTTCCTCCACGACCGCGTCGAGCACCAGGGAAATCTTTCCTTCCGTGACCCGCTTGCGGAGCTTGTCCTGCATGATCTTCTCGGCGCGGAACTTGTCGCGGCGATGCACCAGCACCACGCTGCGGCAGATATTGGCGAGGTACAGCGCCTCCTCGACCGCCGTATTGCCGCCGCCGACCACGGCCACGTCCTGGCCCTTGTAGAAGAAGCCGTCGCAGGTGGCGCAGGCCGATACGCCACGGCCCATGTACTTCTGCTCGGTCGGCAGGCCGAGGTACTTGGCCGAGGCGCCGCTCGCCACGATCAGCGCGTCGCAGGTATAGGCGGCCGCATCGCCCTCGAGGACCATGGGACGCTCGCCGAGGCGCGCGCTGTGCACGTGATCGACGATGACCTCGGTCTCGAAGCGCTCGGCGTGCCGCTGGAAGCGCTGCATCAGGTCCGGTCCCTGCACCCCCTCGGCGTCGGCCGGCCAGTTGTCGACGTCGG
>Ga0137796_10002392_pt1 | contig 10076 bp, 9 predicted proteins | sample OV2TP3_FD_97704 | JGI IMG/M metagenome (GOLD analysis project Ga0137796, IMG submission 97704)
CCCTCAGCTCTATTGTTTTTTTATCAAGCTCCATGTCTATTGACCTGTCTTTTTCCGCTAACCTGCTCATCTTGTTTAAAGACAAGCTTTTTTCTTTTGCTAGCTGCCTCATCAAGTCTCCAATGGAATAATGCTTGAGCTTGAGCTTTTTGGCCACTAATTTCGCAACAGTGCTTTTTCCGGAACCTGCTTTTCCCGAGATAGTGATTATCATTTTTTCTGCTGATTCAAACTTGCTTATAAATTTTTGTTAATTTTTGTTACGCATAAATAATTTGTCAAATTAAGAAAAAATTAAAATCATAAAATTCAATTTGAGATGCAGGGTTAATAACAATACCATTCAATCTCTCAAAAATATCCTTCTCAGCTAAATGTAATTTATTTGGATCCAAACCAAGTAACCGAAAACTTTGCTTATCTTCTTCACTAACTTCTAGCAGAGTGAATACATTTGTACCGTTATTTTCAAAAATTATACCTACAGTACCTATGGGTGTTGGTACTCTCAGTAAATATTCCAAGTCCATAGAGTAAAAGAAACCTTTTTAAAAAATATAAAAACTACTATAATAATGAAAAACAAGCTTATTGATAAATTAGCAGTATTCCTCCTCAAGGACGGCTTTACGGTAAAGACGCTTACGAGAACATGCTTTGACCTGCTTGCGAGAAAACAGGACAGGATACTTCTGATTAAGGTGCTGGAAGATGCGAATTCCGTCAGCAAAGAATATACGGATGCTATGAGCATGGTTTCATCCTACATTGGTGCTGTTCCGGTTATAGTGGCAGAAAAAGCTGGTGGCAAATTGGAAGACAATGTTCTCTATACCAGATTTGATTTGTACACATTAAATTTCAATACTTTGGTTAATTCCATCAGGAATAAGTTTCCTTTTGTCAGGAGAACGCAAGCGGGATTTACAGTTTCGGTAGCTGGTGACAAGCTTAGGAAGAAAAGGGGGGAAAAGGGGTATTCCCTTAATTATTTATCTAAAAAAGTAGGGGTAACTAGCAGAATGATGGACAAGTATGAGAAAAATGATTCAGAAATAACCATAAGCAAGGCCAGAAAAATTTATGGCATTTTTGGGCATCAGGTTTTCAATGAGATAAACATTTTTTCCAAGAGCAATGAGATAAAAAGCAAATATAAATCAGATTTTTCTAAAAAATACATCGATTTGGGATTTGAGGCGTCTGACACCAACAAAACGCCTTTCGACATAATAGCAAAGAAAGACAATGAGATTATACTTACCGGCATAGGGGACAAAACAAGAAAAGACTTTTCTTCCCTGTCAAAGCTCCTGGATGCAGATAATTTAGTCATTTTCAAAAAGAAGAAGCCTAAAGGCATACCTTCACTGACAAAAAAAGAGTTTCTGGAGTTTGAGAAGGCAAATGAGCTGATAAAGTTCCTTAAGGAGTTCTAATCACTCGCCAGCGTGGGGATTAAACTTTCTATGGAATCTTGCTTTTTCTACAGGGTATGGGGTGTAAGAAAAGCCCAATGTTCCTGCCTCATCATGCAAGTCTATTTTTTTGTTGTAGCCCTGGCTTAGGGCATAATAGGCTCCAAGCTGGAATTCCGGGCTTGGCTCATTCTGGATCTCTTCCATGTCATATACAAACTCGACTTTTTTTTCTTTCCCATCATATTTTAAGAATACATTTGCGGTTCCAGTTTGAGGATTGTAATAAGTTATATACAGCTTGCTCTTGGCTCTTTCCACCTCGTCGCTAAAACCTGCAGTGTCAGAAATTGTAGCTGCGCCAAAGCCTGATGCCCCTATTGCTTGTAATCCTATAATCTTTGAGGCTGAATTTGCAAAGCAATCCTTAACGTTTTTTTCATTTAGGAATATTTTTAGCTCCATTTCTTCCGTCTTTTTTAGTATTCTCAATCTTATTCCCTTGTACTTCTTGTTGAAGCCCTCAACCAAAGACTCAAACTTTTCCAGATAATTATGGAAGTCCTGCTTGGCTTCAAAGTAGTACTTGTCCATCCCTTTAGCTGCACTCAGCATCTGCAGCAGGTCTTTCCTGAAAGTTTTTATTGCTCCCTTTTCTATAGAAGCCAATAGCGGACTGTCCATAAGCTAAATATTTTACAGAATCTATTTAAATTTGTCGGAAATAGGAATTATAAACCGATGATAGGAATATTTAAAATATCTTCTCCATTACTTCATTGAGATGAATACTACTGATATCGAAGTCATTGGAAGCGGAAATATTGGCGATAAAGCTAGACAATTATTAGAAAAAACCCAAAAATTAAGAGAAATTGGTTTTTATACCCCAAGAAGATCTGTTTTAGCAGAAGACTTTTTTGATGGTATTTTCCAGATCAATGGACTAGGCAATAGTTTAAGAGAAGTTAAAGTTGTAGATAATTTAGAATCAAGAATTAGGCTTGCAAATTTAAGACCTACAGAAGCTTTTGTATTGCAAGATGTTATTAAAAGTTATGGAAATAGTCCATTAGCGATTAGGTCTTCTGCAGAAGGAGATGCAAGAGGAACTGGAATTTATAAAACAGAATTTACTGATACTGGGATAGGCAATGCTATTCAGCATGTACTTAATGTGTTAGCTAGTTACTTTTCACCGGATGCAATTGCTTTTAGAAGAGATGCTGCAACAGGAGAAGGATTTGGAGTTATTGTGGAACATATTATTGGACAAAAATTAAGATGGGGTGATTCTTATGTACTAGCTCCTGTTCTTTCAGGTTTCGGTTACACTTCAACATCAAGAGGTGAAGGTTACGTTAATATCGTTCCCGGACTTGGTGGTGGGGTAGAAACAAGAGATGGTGAGAGAATAACTAAAAGTGCGATACAAGAATTTGATGGAAATTTGAGAGAGTACCAATATTCGGAAAGGGATGCAATGTGGGGTGGGAATAAAACAATGAGAAAGTCGGCACTTTTGCAAACAGATGGTACATTTTTAAGTAACGAGTACTCAAGTAGAGCATTTTTCCCAGCAACAAAATACCATTCTGCTCAAGTTTCCCAAACATATATACGCTTGGAAGACAATATTGGAAGAGCATTTGAAGAAATAAACTTACTCACACTTTTCGAAATGATGCGAAGAATGGAAGAAGCATTTGGCAGACCTCAATATTTTGAGTGGGCTATGACTTTAGAAAGTAGAAAACCAAAATATGGGATAACTCAAGTAGCTGATATTAGTAAAAAACTGGATATGATGGATTTTGAAGATTTGGGAGATGTACTTTTCATGGGGCATACTGTGATCGGGGCAGGAATAAAAGAATGCTATAGAATTGCAAATTGTTGGAATCCTGATGATGTTGAAACATTGCATGAATTTAATCAAAAAAACGGAGGTTATGTTTTACTTTATTCAAGTAGATTAACATCTGGATTAAGTAGAGGAGGTATTCGACAATTGCAATATAGTGATTTTAATAATGCCTATGTTTTTATTGAAATTCAAGATGCAGCTCACTTAGGGGACCCTGTTGCGCATTTGGGTGGACAATTAAGTATGACAGGAAAATTATTTGGAGTATTGGATTATAATGCGGAAATTCCTCCTCAGTGGGATAAATTTCATGCCAGAGAAATAGAAATAGGCGGGTTAAGAGTTTATGATGGAAAAGTAAAAGTAGTTGCAAGTGAGAGACAAAATAGAATTATCGTTTCTGCGATTAATCAATAAAACAATCAGAAATATTTATCCAGTCCCTGCTGCTTTTTATCCTTTGTGCTTTTTGCTTCGCTGTTCTCAAAAATTAATTGTCCGTATACCCCGTCATACCCGGGTTTTATTTTCACCTTCCGTTCCCTGACGGCTATAATTGCATCAGCAATTTTTTCATCAGCAGCTTTAATTAAATCCTCTTTTTTTGCCTCAATCAACACATTAAACTCAGTTTGGAAATTCTTAATTAATTTATAATATTCACTAAACACTGTTTTTGATGCAACACTGGAATTAAGCAATGATGCTAATATATCCGATAATGGAATTAATGATTTAAAGAGTACAGCGCCTTCTGGCCTGTAGCCTTCTTCCCTGTCAGCTAATTGCTCTACTCGATTTAATACGCCTATTGTTAAAGGCCTTTTGCACTTAGGGCAGATATTTTTATTTTTTAATGATTCCTTTGGCTCCATGCATATGTTACATGACCTGTGACCATCTAAATGGTATTTCCCGTAGTTTGGATCAACTTCTATTGTATATAAGAATCCTTTTCTTGTTCTTATAGCATCAATTAGATTATCATATGTCGGTTCTATATCAAAAACATTCGCTTCCCTTCCAATTCTCCAAGGCCAAAAAGAATGTGCATCAGAGCTGCTTACTAAAATGTATTTGTCTAATTGAGAAAGCCTCCAGTTCATTGCTGGATCCGAACTTAAACCAGTTTCTATAGCATGTATGTGTTTTGCTTGATCTTTAAAGCATTCCTCAACAGAATCAAAGCCGGACATCGAGCCAAACAGAGAAAACCAAGGCGTCCATGCATGCGCAGGAATAATTTCAATTTTTTCATCTATATTTTTCATCATTTCCACAAGCTCCATGCAATTAAAGCCAAAAATAGGCCTACCATCATAATCAATTCTACCTTTTTTCTTTAGTGTTTCCTGTATCTGCTCAACAATCTCAAAATTCTTTGCCAAGATTACATTATGGATTCTTCTTTGCTTTCCGTCCTGCGTATAGATGTTTGATATTTCCCCTTGCAGTATAAAATTAAACCCGGATTTTGATTTTAAAATTCCTGAATCATCTTCATTTAATCCTGCTTTCAATTCCTTGAGCCATCCCGGATGGGTTATATCACCTGTGCCTAAAAGATTTAATCCCTTGATTTTTGCGTATTTTTCCAGGTTTTCCAGATTTACCTGCTTAGAGGTTGCCCTGCTGAATCTTGAATGAACCTGCAAATCTGCGATTAGTTTCATTAGAATCGGAGGTGCTCAGTTTGTTTTTAATTTTTTCTTATTTTGGCAACCTTCACAAATACCTTCAACATCTATCTGGAAATGGCAAATTTCTCCATAAATATTTTTCTTTAGAAAATCAAGGGAATCAATTTTCATATGAACAACTTTACCGCATTTCTGACAGGTAAAATGGCAATGATTGCTTTTGCTTCTCGAATAAATAGATTTTCTATCGCAAATATAAGAATGAAGCCTGCCTTTATTTTTTAATTCCCTTAGGAGCCTATAAACAGTCGCCATGCCAATATTATTGTTCTTCGCTTTATTATGCAAATCCTCTGCTGTAAAGAAGGAATCTAGATTGCTTAATTCTTTTTCCAATAATGATTTTTGTTTTGTTTGCCGTGATTTCCTCATTTTTGCTTATTCCATTGATTTTCTAATTTTTCCTTATTGATAATGAAAATCAATAAGATTTATAAATCTTTACATCTATTCTAATAATAAAATGGCAAATATTTGGCTATATTCAGTGACAAGCGTATTAATAGTCAGCCTTATGTCTTTTGTCGGAGTTTTGACTCTTTCCATAAAAGCTGAAAAGCTGAAAAAAATATTACTGTATCTAGTAAGTTTCTCTGCAGGAGCCTTGTTCGGTGATGCTTTTATCCATTTATTGCCAGAAATTGTTGAGGAAGTGGGTTTTGGATTAAATATTTCTGTTTATGTAATGGTTGGAATCGGAGTTTCTTTTGTAATTGAAAAATTCATCCATTGGAGGCACTGCCACCTTCCAAACACAAAAGATCATGTGCATCCTTTTGCCATGATGAATCTATTTGGAGATGGTATCCATAATTTCATTGATGGGCTGATTATCGGTGCAAGCTATTTGGTCAGCGTTTCTGTAGGCATTGCTACAACTCTAGCAGTTATCTTCCATGAATTGCCGCAGGAAATCGGGGATTTCGGAGTATTGCTGCATGGCGGCTTCTCTAAAGCCAAAGCGCTGTTCTTTAATTTTGTCACGGCATTGACTGCGGTTTTCGGAGCAGTTATTTCATTGCTGATAAGCTCTTATGTTGAAAATATCACCGCTTTTTTGGTTCCTTTCGCAGCAGGAACTTTCATTTACATAGCAGGATCCGACTTAATACCTGAGCTGCATAAGGAAGTCAAGGTTGAAAAATCATTGCTGCAGCTAATTGCTATAGTTCTTGGTGTATTGGTGATGCTGTCGTTACTTGTATTAGAGTAAATTTTATTCAAATACCCTTACAAACACAACAATTAAATACTTAGCCCTACTTTATAGTAACAGATAAAAAAAGTTCAATTAGGGCTTTATTAATGAAATAAGTTCATATTCAAGGCCCGTCACGAGAGTACCCATGGGAGCTGTCGCTAAATGCAAGCGATGAACCTGGGGGTTAGTGTTACGGGCTACATTAACTTTAATAAGGCTAAAAAAGACAAAGAACAAGCTTTTGGGGTTAAAATTCATTATCATCATGTTATTTTCCTTATTAGGAAGAAATAAGCATTTTTAGGCTTAATTAGGTTAATCAGAGATAAAACAGAAGCTTGTTCTAAAAAGATATTGGAGGATGATTAAAATGGGTAAAATAAGCCCGGTTGCGGCTAAATACATAGTTCATGCTACTATAGAGATAGAGGGTGTTGTTGACAGGCCTGATGTCATAGGAGCCATATTTGGACAGACAGAAGGCTTGCTAGGAAGTGATTTAGAGTTAAGGGAATTGCAAATATCAGGAAGGATAGGCAGGATAGAAGTTAACACGGACACAAGGTCTGGGAAGACTACCGGCGCTATTGACGTCCCATCTTCTCTTGACAGGGCAGAAACGGCAATAATAGCAGCTGCTCTTGAGATAATACAAAGGATAGGGCCATGCAATGCTAAGATACAGACGCAAAGTATAGAAGATGTCAGGGTAAGCAAAAGGACTTTTGTTATAGAAAGGGCAAAAGAGTTGCTAAAAAACCTGCAAAACACCTCAATGCCCGATTCCCAGGAATTAGCGGATGAGGTTGCTTATTCTGTAAGAGTAATGGAAGTGCAGGAGTATGGCAAAGACCGACTGCCTGCAGGCCCTGCAATAGATGAAAGCGACGAAGTAATAGTCGTTGAAGGCCGCGCAGACGTATTAAACTTGTTAAAGCATGGCTTCAAGAATGCAATAGCAATGAATGGAACATCTGTTCCTGAGACTATTCTTGATTTGTGTAAGAAGAAAGTTGTTACCCTGTTTGTAGATGGCGATAGAGGGGGTTTATTAATTGTCAGGGACCTTACATCCCAAGCTGATGTGGATTTTGTCACTAAGGCACCGGATGGCAAGGAAGTTGAAGAGATTACGAAAAAAGAGATACACATGGCATTAAGAAGCAGGATTTCCGGGGAGCAGGCAAAGCACGAGTTTGGCAAAGAAACAGAAAGCATTGAAAGAAAACCCCAGTTTTCAAGGCCTCTTCCTCAAAGGAGTTTCCAGAAGCCACAGTTCCAGCCAAGGAAAGCTTTTGTAAGCCCTGAGAACAAGCAGAGGTTCAAGGAAATGCTTGAAAATCTGATAGGGACAAGAGGCGCACAAGTTCTGGACCAGAACCTGAATACCTTGGGAAAAGTGCCAATAAGCGAGCTGAGCACCACAATAAAAAGCCTGAACAATACTGCTTATGCGGTTGTTTTTGATGGTATTGTTGACTACGATCTGGCAAAAGCCGCTGAAAGCGTTAACGTAAAGTACCTTGTAGGCATGGACTCAAAAGTAAGGCCGAATGAGACAAGGTGCAATGTGCTTACTGTCGGGGAGCTTTAGGGTTTTAATTTTTATTCAATAAAATTAAAGCCTTTTACTATTATTGCCCATCACCACCCAAAAGTATTAACGCTTATTTTTATATTGAGATAAGAATTTTCTAATTAGTGTAATAGCTTAGTTAGTGTTAAGTATATAACTATTCAAAATGGCAGAGCTAAAAAGGGCATTAGGCTTTTGGACAATACTTTCCCTCTCCATAGCTTCCATAATGGGCACAGGGATGTTTTTTGGCGCAGGCATAGGATCAAGATACTCCGGCAATGATTCTGTCCTGTCATGGATCATACTTTTTTTTGTTGCAGTCTACATAAGCATGTTTTTTTCCGAGCTGGTAGCTATGTTTCCAAAAGCTGGCGGCGTCTATGAATTTTCCAAGCAGACTTACAACCGCTTTACATCTTTTATGATGGGATGGCTGGCGTGGCTAGTGGGCAACTTAACTACCGCATTATTAATTGTTGCTGCCATCGATTACCTTATACCGGATCCATCGCATTTTGTGCTGAAGATGAGCATAGGCATAATCCTAATAATACTCCTTAATGCGGTTGCATTTTTCGGCATAGAGGCATCTGGCGCCATTATCGTCATTTTAGCTGCACTTTCAATAAGCCTTATCCTGTCGGTCATTTTCCCGGGGATTTTTATCATGGACATAAGCAGCTTGAGCCCGTTCTTCACTTACGGCGTTGCACCAATACTTATAACCATATTCTTCATAGCCGAGTCTTTTTTTGGATGGGAATCAGCTACCTACCTCTCAGAAGAGACAAAAAATCCGGAAAAGACAATACCCAAAGCCCTGATTTACGGAACAATAATTGTAGGGGTATTAGCTACATTAATTTCTTCAGTCTCATTAGGCATGGTCCCGTTCCAGATCCTTACGGCTACAACAGCGCCATTGTCGATAGTTTTCGAGAGAATATATGGCGCTTTAGGCGATCTGCTCAATTACGGGGTGTTTATTGCTTTAATCGGCTCTGCTGCCGGGGGAATAATAACAATGCCCAGGCTGATACTTGCTTTAGCCAGAGACAAATTGTTCATTGCGCAGCTGAGCGGGATACATCCTACATTCAAAACTCCTTATAAGGCGATAATGTTCCAAACAATTATCAGCATGGTAATTTTGGGCATGGCTTTTGGAAGGTACAGGACGTTGCTCAGCTTATTGCTGCCTCTGGGTTTAATAATGTACATTTTCATAATCATGATCGTGCCTATATTAAGGCATAAGTACCCTGATGCCCCGAGAAGCTTTAAGGTCCCTTTTGGAAAAATAGGCGCTTACCTTCTTGCCGGGTTTTTGTTTTCATTAATGGCTTTATGGATTATTGCCGAGCCGAATGCATGGCAAATATTAAAGCTTGGGCTTTCTTTTGTAGCCATCGGGATCCCGATATATTTGTTGCTTGAAATCTATTACAATCCGGATTTTATTGTAGGCGTAAATGACGCACTGGCTTATTTTACATTGCTTACTGAGCGGTTTATACTGCCGAAAAGCGTAAGGAATGAGATACTTTTGCTGCTTGGCAACATAAGGAAAAGGACTATTCTGGAATTCGGGTGCTCTGTAGGCACTTTGACACTGCACCTGGCGGAAAATGTGAAGCCTGGTGGAAAGGTTTACGCTACTGATCTGTCTGAGAAAGACCTTATAATTACAAAGAACAGGATGATAAAAAAGGGGCATACGCATGTTATTGTCATACATGACGAGCACCAGATAAACCGCGTCCATCCTGATGTGCCGCATGTTGATGCGATTGTAAGCATTGGCATGATGGGCTACCTGCAGGACGTGAAAAAGGTCTTAAGGGAAATGTGGGAGATTATGCCTTATGGAGGCAAAATAGTTTTTTTGGACTACGCGGATTTTTTTAAGGTTATCCCTAATGTCGCATGGCTGAGCAATGACCAGGTTATAGAAAAAGTTTTCAGGGATGTAGGGTTTTCCGTTTTCGTAAGAAGGCAAAAGGGGATGTTCTGGAATTATGTTTATGTTTATGGGGTTAAGTTCAGGGAAGATATACCTTATGTCTGATTTTATCTCAACCAAGCAATTTCATTTCCTTGTCAAGATCCTCAATTGAATAAGAAGAATAGCAACACAAGATTAGTATAGATAATTGCATAGCTTATAGCCCATAGATTTAAATATAAGCTGCCCCTAAGGAAGTGCATGAAGCGAATCACAGGAAGGCAGCTTTCTCATGAGGTTCTTGAACAATACCGCTTTAGAGCAATCAAACTTAAAGAAAAAGGGTGGCAAGTCAGCCAGATGGTT
>Ga0137796_10002393_pt1 | contig 10076 bp, 6 predicted proteins | sample OV2TP3_FD_97704 | JGI IMG/M metagenome (GOLD analysis project Ga0137796, IMG submission 97704)
GATTGTTTGCCATCGATTCTCACCGCGCCGGCCCGCGCGCTTCAGTACCTTGCGGAGCCGATAGGGATCGTAAACGGTCTGCACGGCGGCCTGGCCTTTCGGGCACAGCGCGCCGTCCACGCGCGCTGCATCCTCGAGAGAGGCTTTCATCGGCAGATGCGGCACCATCGTCCACGGGCTGTACGGATTTCCGTCAAGCTTGGTCAGAATGCCACCCTGGATCTTGGCCTTGATGCCGCAACCCGTATTGCAGTTCATGCAAACCGAATACAGCAGGTCCTCCGGGTTGTTCATGCCATATCTCGCATCCGGGCGACTGCTGTTCAGAACTGCGCCGGAACCTGCCGCAGCGCTTTGCTCGGCATGAAACAGCGTGGCCGCGAGCCCAGTTCCAAGAAATGCCCCGTGCCTGACAAAGTGCCGCCGGGTTACAGGTTTGGGATCTTTACGGTTCATGACGCTCTTCCTTTCTCCGTCAGCGGGAGATAGCGGTAGCCGAGATAGAAGGCAGCCACGCCGAGCGCGACGACAAAGAGCGTAAGCTGCCATTCGAACAGGCTCGGCACATAGCGGAACAGGAGCCGGCGATCCACGAAGGCCGTTTGCAGGTTCTGCAGGTTGGGTTCGATCAGGCCCGGAATCACGATGTTCAGCCGCACCGCCATGAAGCTCACGGCGATCAGCAGCCCGGCCAGGCCGACGCTCCACGGTTGCTTCTGCCGGGTCAGGAGCAGGGCGGCCGGGAGCACGCTGCCCATCCCAATGTGGATCAGCCAAAAGACCCACCAGAACTCGCCGAACAGGACGCGCTTCAAAAGGTCGAAGTCATGACCGATGCCGTACCACATGGGAATCGAAAATTCGGCCCATTCGAGCAGTAGATCAAACGCCAGCAAGAGCAAGAGGACGCGCCCGAGATAGAAAACGGTCTCGCGATAGGCCTGATCCCGGTGCGGCCAGAAGGCGGCTACGGCAAACGCTATCAGCCCGCCCCCGGAAACTAGAGCGCCGGTCAGGAAAAGAATCGGCACCAGGGGCGTATGCCAGTAAGTGCGCGCCGAAACTGTTGCGAACAAAGCACCGACGCCGCCGTGAAACGTGATCGCCAGAGGAATGCCGACTGTCCCCAAAGCTTTGAGCCATTGTCGCGCCCGATTCTCCTGATCCTCCGTCAGCGGTCCCGGGGAAAACGAAAGGGTGCGCCCGATGCCGCCCCGAATCCCTCCCTCGCCTGCCCATCGCGCCAGGTCGGGGCGCAGGGCTAGCCAGATTTCCGCAAGCAACAGAAGGAAGTACGCGGTGTACAGCCACACCATCCAGGCCATCATCGAGCCGAAGTTTGGGTGCGTGAAAACCCTGTAGAAACGGTCCATTCGCCCCAGATCGAACCAGATGGAGAGCAATGCCATGAAGAGCGTGATGACGGCGACGAACAGCGACAACTTTCCGATGCGCTCCAGCTGCCGCACGCCGAAGACGTAGATGAGCGACGACAGCAGAAAAGCCCCTGCCGAAAGGCCAATGAAGTAGATGTAGGCCGAGACCCAAAGACCCCAGACCACGTAACTGCCATACGCAGCGGCCTGATGACCGTGGATCAGCCGCTGCACGAGGCCCGCGGTTCCGAAGAGCACCACGGCAATCCACAACACCCAAAGGACTCGTTTCACGTGTGGCGTCATCTTTCGTGCTCCTTTAGATCAGGTAGACCACTCGCGGCTTGGTCCCCTTTTCCTCCAGCAGGCGGAGGGCGTTTGGTTTCACTGACAGCCGGCTGACCAAGCTCTCCGGGTTATTGCCGTCGCCAAAATAGGTGGCGCGTCCGATGCAGGTCGTGACACACTGCGGCAACTGGCCTACTTCCAGCCGATGCAGGCAGAAGTGGCACTTGCGCGCGTTGCCAACGGGCGAGCTGTGGTCCTGGCGGCTCCACGACTTGCCGTATTCGTGGTTGGGCTGCTGCTCGTAGGGCTGAAGCGCGGGGGTGCCGTCGCTGTAGTTATCGCCCAGGTCCCGTGTGCGCGCGTTGTATGGGCATGCGGTAATGCAGTAGCCGCAGCCGATGCACTCGTCATAATCGATGGCAACGACCCCATCGGGACGCTTCCAGGTGGCTTCGACCGGACAGACAGGAACGCAAGGCGGCTCGTCGCATTGCATGCAGGGCCGTGGGAAGAAACGGAGCTGCACGTTCGGGAAAGCACCCATCTCCTGCTGCACGACCGGCCTGTACACCACACCGGGCGGCAGTTTGTTTTCCGCAATGCATGCCACGGTGCAGGCGCTGCAGCCGACACACTTGCGCGTATCAATCACCATCATCCAATGGCGCTGCTCGACCGGCTTGGCCATGGCCAGCCGGAGCTCTTCCTGCATGCGAATCAGCAGGTCCGCACCCTCCCCTTTGGGAACACTAGGCGTGTCGGGAATGAGACGAACGGTGCCGGGACCAGTGGGGTCCTCGGGCGAAGAGCTCAGGACCACAGCGCCTCCAGCCACGAGGGCGGTCCCGCCCGCCGCCAGGGCCGCTACGCGGATGAAATCGCGCCGCGGGATCTCGCTGCCCGCCACCGGCGCTTCCTGAACGTCCGGTCTTTCCTCCTTGGCTTCCATTTCAGCGTCCTCGTGGTAAGTTGCTGATTACCGTTCCTTGCCGGTCCATTTGCGCCTTAGGTACGGTTCCTCACCAAGACGTCTGGAGATTCACCAGCGCTAGGTTCTTCGACGGCAAGAGTTGGTTCTGGAACGTCTTGCGCACGTAATTGAGCTGCAGCTTCAGGGTGCTTTCGGTAATGAAGTAGTTGACACCGACAACGTAATCGCGTTCGGTGACGTTCGACGAATCGGTTTCCAGCCGTGTGTCCGGATCCCAGACATCAAAGCGGAAAACCGCCTGCACGTTGGGACGGACCTTATAGCCGATGAGACCGTAGTAGCCCAGGCGAGAGGTGCTGGAGTCCTTGCCGGTCATGAACTCCGACTTGAGAAGCAACGAACGCCGGTTGTAGAGCAGCTCGGCGCCCAGACGGTCGCGGCGTGGGCGGTCCGCCCGTTGACCGTTCCCCCACGCGCCGGAGCCGCCGATCTGAAGCCCCTTGAGAAACGGGGGCCGCACTACGAGACGGCCGATCAGCGCCTTCTGGTCGTTCTTGTCCATATCGTTCTGGGTTTCGCCGCTGCCGTTGAACAGACCGATCTGGTAGTCCAGGTGCGAGGTGATGGGACCGCGCAGCATCACGCCCAGGTCGCGGATGTCACCGTACGTGCCGCCGCGGGTCCGATCCGACGCAAACATGGCCCTCTCGACAGTTTCCAACGTGGCGGAGGATTGCAGCCCTTCCAGACTCAGAGGCACCTTGAACTGTCCGAAGTCGAGGTGGACACGGGGGATGTAATCCAGCGTAAGGAAGGCATCCTGCAGAATGCGGCTTGCCTGGCTGACTTTTACATCGCTGACGACCTTGGTTCCACCGATGGTGTCCCAGGTGTTGTTCACCGAGATCGCCTTCGCGGGATCGATCATGACCGTCCACTTCGCTTTGGGCGTGATCTCACCGCTCAACTTCAGTTCCCCGCGGCGCAGCCGAAAGGTGTCCCGGAACCCGCCGTCGCCCCCCGCGAACCAGCCCTGCAGCAGCCCATGGAATTTGATCTTTCCAAGGATGGGGCCTTCTGTTGCCTTAGGTGTAGGTTGGTCGGAGGGCTTTGGGGCAGCGGCCTTGGCCTCGATGATTGAACTACCTGCCGTTGTGGCCGCCGGCGCCCCACCGGCCGGCTCCAGCTTCTGCCGTAACGCTTCCAGCAGCTGTTGCTGCTGCTGTAGCAAGTCTGACTGCTGCTTCAGCGATTGTTGTAACTGTTCAATCTGCGTCTGTTGTTCCTGGATCTGCAGGCGGAGGAATTCCACCTCACTCGCTGGTTGTTGCGCAGCGGACGCCATCTCCTGGGCGCGCATCTTCTGTGTTGGTAACGGGAGAAGCAGGAACGAGACAAGGAGGAATCGAAGAATGAGAATCATCTTTCTTCCCCTTTCCGACATCCTCGCCGGAAAGCGAGGTCTGTTCAGTAAGTTGTTATGGAGAAATCTTAGGGAGGAAAGGGGCAGAAGATGAGTGATACGGGTCACGCCTATTCGTGACGCCCATCACGCCCTTGTAAGGCCCCTCACGCACGGGTGTACTTTCCTTTCGTCTAGCCGTTGGGGAAACAGAGCAGTGGCCATCGCACCCGTATCTCTTCTTCCAAATGGCGAAAAGAGAAGAATGGTCGGAGGTCCCGGAACTCATCGGGGTCACGCGCAATAGTTTCGCCGCCGACATCCACGCCCAGAAGGGGCTGACCTGCGTCAGTTGCCACGGTGGCGACGCCTCCCAGGATGACGCCGAGGTCGCCATGGGACGCGCCGCCGGGTTTCGCGCCAAGCCCGATCGCGCGCGCATTCCCCAACTCTGTGCCCGCTGTCACTCGGACGGGTCGTTCATGCGCAACTACAATCCTTCGCTGCGCACCGACCAGCTCAGCCAGTACAAGACCAGCGTGCATGGCCGGCGCCTCGAAAAGCTCGACGTCAAGGTTGCCGTTTGCACCGACTGCCACGGCGTGCACGGCATCCTCCCCGCCGGCGACTCGCGCTCCAGCGTGCATCCGCTGAACGTGGCCACCACCTGCTCCCGCTGTCACGCCGACGCCGCCTACATGAAGGGCTATTCCATTCCCTCCGACCAGTTTGCCTCGTACAGCGCCAGCGTGCACCACAAAGCCATGGTGGAGCGCGGCGACTTGAGCGCCCCCACCTGCAGCACATGCCATGGCAATCACGGCGCGGCGCCGCCGGGCGTGGCCTCGGTGGAGTTCGTCTGTGCCAACTGCCACGTCTTCCAGTCGCAGTTGTTTGACGTCAGCCCGCACAAGCAGGCCTTCGCGGCTCTGGATTTGCCCAGCTGCGTCACCTGCCACAGCAATCATCGTATCGGCCAACCTTCGGACGCCATGCTGGGCGCCGGCCCGCAATCGGTCTGCACCAATTGCCACGCCGAGGGCGACGCCGGATTCCAGGCGGCCAAGTCCATCCAAGAGCGGCTCCTCGGCTTGGAAACGGCAATCCACCGCGCGGAAGAAATCCTGGGCCGCGCCGAGCGCTCCGGCATGGAAGTCAGCGAGCCTCTCCTGGAACTCACTCAGGCGCGCGATGCGCTTACCAAAGCCCGTGTCACCATCCATGCCTTTGATGTGCAGCGCGTGGAGGGAGACATCAATCCCGGCCTGAAGACCGCCACAGCAGGTGTCCAGGCCGGCGAAAAGGCGCTGGCAGAACTCGGGTTCCGGCGCCGCGGCCTGGGTACCTCCGTTGTGCTGGTCTTGATTGTGCTGGCGGGGTTGTATTTCTACATACGCGAAATCGAGCGGCCCGGGGCTTCGCCCGGGTCGCCGGACCAGAACTAAGGGTTGCCGGCGGCGCCTCGGGCGCCGAGGCAGCCACGGAAGGATTCTTGCTCATGCCTTCTTCCGGCTTTGGCTTCGGGCTTCGCCTGGCGGTTGTGGTGCTGGTCTGCGGCGTCTCGTCTCTGGCTCAGAACAAGAGACTCAACTGCGCGGAGTGTCACGAGGTTGATCCCGCCGCTTTCCAGGCTTCCGTCCACGGCGTTCTGGGATGCGCCGACTGCCATTCCGATGTGGGCCGCTTTCCTCATGAGCCGGCGCCCGTCCCGGTCTCCTGCGCCCAATGTCACGCCGAAGTCCAGCAGGCCCACGAATCGGGCGTGCACGCCCTCGCCGTGCGCAAGGGCAAGTCGCAGGCGCCCGGCTGCGCCGGATGCCACGGCCCTCCGCACGCCATTCCGCCCTCCGCCGATCCCGGCTCGCCGACGCATCGCGCCTCCATCCCCAAAACTTGCGGCCAGTGCCACGGCGTCCGCTTTGTGCTGGAAGGCACCGGACTGAGCGCGCAGCCCTTCCTGTCTTACCAGCAGAGTGTGCACGGCCAGGCCGTGGCCGCGGGTTCGGAGAAGGCTGCCGTCTGCACCGACTGCCACCGCGCTCATGACGTCCTGCCGGCCAACGATTCCAGGTCGCGCATCTTCAAGTTCAACGTGCCTGCAACCTGTGGGCAGTGCCATGAGGAGGTCTCCAACGAGTTCATGGCCAGCATCCACGGCCGGTCGGTTGCCCGCGGCAACTGGCAGGCGCCCGTCTGCACGGACTGCCACGGCATCCATCTCATCAAGCCTCATATTGATCCCACTTCTTCGGTCGCCGCCCAGGCCCTGGCGCGCACTACCTGCGCCCAGTGCCACGAAGGCGTTCGCCTGGCGCAGGAGTTCGGCGTTCCCGGCCGCCGCGCCACCACCTACCTCGACAGCTACCACGGCCTGGCCTCGCGCCTGGGGTCCGGTGTGGTGGCCAACTGCGCCAGTTGTCACGGCGTGCACAACATCCTGCCTTCGTCCGATCCGCGCTCCATGGTGCACAAGGCCAACCTGGTCACAACCTGCGGCCAGTGCCATCCGGGCGCCGGCGTGAACTTCGCGGTCGGCGTGGTGCACGTGGACGCGCCGCTCTCGCGGGACATGGGCAGCGTGGGCACGCGCTGGGTGCGCCGCTTTTATCTCGTGCTCATCTTCGCCACCATCGGATTCATGCTCGTGCACAACGGCATCCTCTGGCGCCGCAAGGCGCTTCTGCGCCGCGCCGCCGGGCCGCGCCCCGTCCTGCGCATGACGCTCAACCAGCGCGTGCAGCACTGGATCCTGCTGCTCAGCTTCATCCTCCTCGCGCTGACCGGCTTTGCCCTAAAATACCCCGACTCCTGGATGGCCTGGCTGCTCGGCGGCAGCGAAACCCTCCGCCGTATCGCCCATCGTGTGGCCGGGGTCGTGCTGCTCATCCTGGGGCTGTACCACGCCGGATACATGCTGCTGACCCGCGAGGGCCGCCAGGGTTTGCGCGATTTTCGTCCGGTCCGCCAGGACCTGGCTGACTTGCTCCACAACCTACGCTTTCACCTCGGCCTCCGCGACGAGCGTCCCCGCTTCCCGCGCTTCTCCTACGCGGAAAAAGCCGAGTACCTGGCCGTGGTCTGGGGCACCGTGCTGATGGGAATCACCGGGCTCATGCTCTGGTTCGAGGTCCAGGTCATCCACTGGCTGCCGCGCTGGTCCATCGATATCGCCACCGCCATCCATTTCTACGAGGCCATTCTGGCCGTGCTCGCCATCCTGGTCTGGCATTCCTACCACGTCATGCTGGATCCGGATGTCTACCCTCTGAACTGGGCCTTCTGGGACGGACGCGTCCCCGAAGAGCATGCAGAGACACAATCTCCACCGCAAGGCGGACACGCAGAGGCCGCGGAGAAAGCGGCGGAGTCGGAGGCGGACGCAAAGGAAAAACCAGCGGAGCCGCCCGGCGAGCAAGAGCCGCCAGGAGCCTGACCGCAACCTTGGGCGGGTTTTTGCCTGCACGCCCGGATGGGAATAGTGTAAGTTGTAGTTTTCAGAGAGGTTGCATGCCGGAAGAGACCCCAAGCCCGGTACCGGAAAACAGCCAGGATTCGACCGCCCAACGCTTGCGCTCATTGCCACCCGCGGGCCTGTTTCGCAACCTGATCAGTTGGGTTGGAGCCGGCATTGCCCTCGTCAGCTTGGCCAACATTTTCTTCATTTTGCTTCTGGATTTTTTCGGGGTGACCACGAATCCCTATGTCGGCATCCTGGCCTATCTCATTCTTCCCGCTGTGCTCGTCTTTGGACTGGTGCTGGTTCCAACTGGAATGCTGTTCGAGCGCCGCCGCCGCCGCCGGCACGCGGGCGATTTCGCGCCGCCCTATCCCCGGCTGGACCTCAACCGGCCCCACCATCGCCGCGCCCTTCTGGTCTTCGTCACCTCCACCTTGTTCTTCCTCCTGCTCAGCGCCCTGGGCAGCTATCGCGCCTATGAATACACGGAAACCACGCAGTTCTGCGGCCAGGTCTGCCACTCCGTCATGCACCCCGAGTTCATCGCCTATCAGGCTTCGCCCCACGCGCGCGTGAGCTGCACCGGTTGCCACGTTGGTCCCGGAGCCGGTTGCTACGTGCGTTCCAAGCTGTCGGGCGCTTACCAGATCTACGCCGTCACCTTCAACAAGTATCCCAAGCCCATCCCCACGCCCGTCGCCAATCTGCGTCCCGCGCGCGAAACCTGCGAGCAATGCCACTGGCCCGAGCGCTTCTATGGCGCCCAGCTCAAAGTGTTCACCCACTTTGCTCCCGACGAGCAGAACACTCCCCGGCAGATCCGCATGCTCATCAAGACCGGCGGCGGCAGCCCCACCACCGGCCTCACCACCGGCATCCACTGGCACATGAACATCGCCAACGAGATCATCTACGTGGCCGCCGACCCCACCCGCCAGGTCATTCCCTGGGTGCGCATCAAGGACACCCAGGGCCGCGTCACCGAGTACACGCGGAAAGACTCCACCATGACCCCGGAGGAGATCCGCAAGGCGCCCAAGCGGCGCATGGACTGCGTGGACTGCCACAACCGGCCCTCGCACATCTACTTCCCGCCCGATCGCGCCGTGGATGAGGCCCTGCTCGCCGGCCGCATCGACCGCACGCTGCCCTTCATCAAGCAGCAGGCCGTGGAGGTTCTCAGCCAGCCCTACTCCTCAAACCAGGAGGCGGTAGAAGCTATCGCCACCAATCTCGACCGCTACTACTTCACCAGCTACCAGGACTCGTACCAGGCGCGCCGGCCCGCCATTCAGCAGGCCATCGCCGCCGCGCAGCAGATATTCAGCACCACCAACTTCCCGGAAATGAAAGTCAACTGGCGCACCCACCCGGATAACATCGGTCACTTCTACTTTCCGGGATGCTACCGCTGCCACGACGGGCAGCACGTCAGCGCCGAAGGCAAGATCATCACCAAGGACTGCGAAATCTGCCATACCCTGCTGGGGCAAACCGAAGGGGGCTCGCCCATGGCCACGCTTGAAGGCAGCAGCTTCCAGCATCCCGTGGATCTCGGCGATATCGGCGAGTACAGTTGCAGCGACTGCCACACCGGCGGCGTCGGGCCGTAGCGCCCGGCCCCAGGCGCATCACACCCGCTCGTGACAATAGTCACAGCCTCCTGCTCCCCACACACCTATAAAGGATTCAAGAGCCAACGGGGCGTGAGGTAGCGGCGGTATTGTCTGAGACCCTTCCCCAACCCCGGCAGCCGGGTCGAGCAAGCCGGCCCAGGAGAGACCATCCATGGCGACCGCGGCTTCCGCATACCATGGCAGTTGGATTCCCAGCACCTGCGGCATGTGCCTGCACGGATGCGGGATCAAGGTGCTGGTCAAAGACGGCGTCGCGCTGAAAATCGAAGGCGACCCCACCAACCCCGACAACCTCGGCAAGCTCTGTCCCAAGGGCAACGCCGGTCTGGCGCGCCTCTACGATTCCACCCGCGTCTTGCGTCCCATGAAGCGCACCAACCCGATGAAGGGACCGGGCGTGAACCCCGCCTGGGTGGAGATCACCTGGGACGAGGCTTACGGGATCGTGGCGCGCGAACTCGGCAAAGTTCGTGCTGACGACCCGCGCAAGCTGCTGTGTGCCCTGGGAGACTTCCAGCGCATCCTCCTCTGGGGATGGCCGGCGGTGTTTGGCTCGCCGAACTTTTTCACTTCCCTGGGCAATTATTGCGGCGGTTCGTACCACCCGGTGAACGGTCCCGTGGATGGCTCTTTCGCCGCCATCAACGACTACGAACTCTGCAACTACTGGATCCAGATCGGCTCCGGCGATGGCTTCTCCTCGCACCTGCACGTCTCGGGAAGCTCCAAGCGTATGGCCGATGCGCGCATGCGCGGCATGAAGGTGGTGACGCTTGACCCGCGCTGCTCCGTCGCCGCCGCCAAAGCCGACGAATGGATCCCCATCCTTCCGGGTACTGACCGCGCCTTCGTGCTGGGCATGGCGCACGTCCTGGTGCATGAGCTGGACCGCTTCGATCGCGAATTCCTGCGCGACCGCACCAACGCTTCCTACCTGGTCCTGGACGACGGCCACTTTCTGCGTGACGACGCCGGCAAAGCACAA
>Ga0137796_10002394_pt1 | contig 10075 bp, 6 predicted proteins | sample OV2TP3_FD_97704 | JGI IMG/M metagenome (GOLD analysis project Ga0137796, IMG submission 97704)
TGCCGGGCTTCGATACGTGTACCGGTTTGCCGATCCCGCGAGCGCAAACCCGATGTCCTGGAAGCTGCCGTATCGCCCCAGCTCGCCCAGGTAGGCGGTTTCCGCGACGAAGATGCCCCCGAGGTTCAGTTTGACCTCGGCCTGGCGGGACTTGGCTTGGTACCGAAGGAAGTTGGGGATGGCGATCGCCGCGAGAATGCCGACGATCGCCACGACAATCATCAACTCGATGAGGGTAAATCCGTGTCCGTCCCCAAGCTGTTTCTCCATTCTGGATTTCGCTTGGGTGATCCCGCTATTACCCGGTCACGTCGTTCGTATCGGCATTCTGGAGATTTTGCTTGATGTCGTTCACATGCCACTGATCGATCGTAGGATCGTTATCGAGGTTCGCCGTCCCAGTGGCCGTGAATCCGACCGGGCTCGTGCTGGCCGCGGAAGCCACCACGGTGTTCTCGGCGGTCACGGTTCCCGTGCCGGCCGCAATATAGCACGCTGTCAAGGCAGAGCCATAGGAGGCACAGACCGCGGTACCGCCATCAGCCGGGCTGCGATAGGTGTACCGGTTGGACGTCCCGGCCAGGCCAAATCCGGTCTCGTTAAAACTCCCGAAACGCGAGTTCTCGCCGAAATAGGACGTTTCAGCCACGAAGACTCCGCCCAGGTTGGTCTTGACTTCGGCCTGGCGAGACTTGGCTTGATACCGAAGGAAGTTGGGAATGGCGATCGCCGCCAGAATGCCGACGATGGCCACCACGATCATCAACTCAATGAGGGTGAACCCTCGCGTCTCCCCCAGCCGTTTTAGCATAGGTCTCTCCTTACGTGGGTTGAGCCGGCGCCCTGTGAGGGTCGGCAACCACAGGAGAAAGCAGGTTCCATGCCAACAGGGAAAAGCAAACTACCGATAAAAAAATCATCTAAATACGTATACTTTGACCAAACCTATGGGATGACAACGGCAGGCACGAACGCAGGATGTTCAGTTTGTGCTGGAAAAGTGCCGAATTTCGGCAATTAGTGAGAGGGCCCTGGCGCGGCGGTCTGGTGAACCGCGTCCGGGGCATCGTTCTGCGAGAGACGTCGTTTGGCCTGACGGATTCGCTCTTCCATCGCGGGATCGCCCAGTCCGCGATGCCGGAAGCGGTCCATCAGCTTCTGGTTGTTCGGATCCAATTCCAGCGAGCGGATCCAGGCTTCACGCCCTTCCTGGACGAGGTTCTGCTCCAGATAAATTTCCCCGAGATGCTCGAAGATCACCGGGTCGTCCCCGACCAGCGCAGCAGCCTTCTTGATCTCAACCAACGCTTCGTTCAGCAGCCCCTTCTTGAAGAACACCCAGCCGAGACTGTCCACGTAATAACCGTTGTTGGGCTTCAGAGCCACCGCGCGCTGGATGAGCGACAAGGCTTCATCGATCTTGATGCCGCGCTCGGCATAGCTGTACCCGAGATAGTTCAGGGCATCGGCGTGCTTCGGGTCCAGCCGAAGAGCGGCTTCCATCGCCGTCACCACATCATCGAACCGGTTCAGCTTGTCGTATGCAGTCCCCAAGTTGAAATAGAGGTCAGGGTTCGCCGGGTTGTAGCGGATACCTTCCTCGAATACCTTGGAGGCGCGATCGTACTGCTCGATCTGGAGGTACGTCAGGCCTAACAGCAGATGCGCATCCGCCCGTTTGGGATTCAATCGCGCCGCGTCGGCCAGATGCGGGATCGCCTCGTTGTACCGTTTCAATCGGTACAAAAGGAAGCCGAGATGAACATGTCCGTCCACATAGGCGGGTTGTATCTTGAGGTTCTGCTCGTAGGCCCGGATGGCCTCGTCATAGCGCTTCAGTTCTTCGTACATGAGGCCCAGATAGTCACGGACTCTGAGCTCTCCCGACCTCACCGCCAAAATTTTTGTGAGCTCCTGAACGGACTTCTGGTAGTCCTTCTGCTCTCCATGGATGAGAGCCACCCGTAACTGGGCGTCTAGGTCGTCAGGGTCATCGGCAAGGAGCTTCCCCAGCTCCGCCAAAGCCTCCGCATAAAGTTTGTCACCGATATAGAGGCGCACCAGATTGTGCCGGATTTCCTTGCTGCGCGCGTTGACGTCCTGCAGGTACTTCCGGTAGAGGGCCACGGCTTTGGCGCGATCCTGCTGGGACTCGTACACCGCGGCCAAGGAGATATACGCAGGCTCAAAAGTCGGGCTGACCGTGATGGCCCGCTCAAAATGAGGAATGGCCCGCTCCGACTCGTTCAGCTCGACAGCGATACGTCCCAGATAGTAGTAGGCGGCCGGCGACTCCTTGCTCTTCTCCGCGCCCTGCTGAAACGCCCGCTCAGCTTCCTGCAGCCGTCTCAAGTTGACCAGCAACAATCCCTTGGAGATGTAGGTTCCGCCCGCTGAGGGATCCTGCGCGATGGCGTGGTCATAGAGGTTCAGAGCCTTCTCCGGCTCCCCTGCTCCGGCATAAATATTGGCCAGCAGCACGAGCGTGGAAGGATCAAGTGACTCCGCCTGCCTGAGCTGCTCGGCGAATTGGACGGCGTTGGCCACGTCGCCTCGGGCAAAATAGAGCGCGGCAATCCTGGCCTTGAGAAAGCGGGAGGACGGATCTTCCTGCAGGGCGCTCAGGTAGCGGCGGAGAGCCTGCTCGGTATCCTGACTGAGCTCGGCTTGGTAGCCGAGCATGAAATCATAATAGGCACGGGGATCTTCGGAGGCGGCAGGTTGCCCTGAGGGAGCGGTCGTCCCCGCCGGGGTCGTGGCCTGTGACGTGCTGGTGCAGGACGCCGCCAGGAGAGAGCTCGCCGTGAGAACGACAAGCAGCGCAGTCCCCATCGCCCTGACCGGCTGGAGGATGGCACAGAGTGGCTCGCCCGTGCGAACGGCTCGCAGCATGGTTTCCGTGGCACAACCGTGTTCGTGAAAGATGGCGGCGGTCGGATTATACGCAGCGATGAACGAAGGTGTCAAACAACTTCCCGCTTGTCCAGATTTTCGAAGGAAGCGTATTTCTCATGGAAGAACAGCTCGATGTCCTTTGTCGGGCCATTACGATGTTTCTTGATGAGAATGTCGGCAATGCCCTTCCGTTGCGAGTCGGGATCGTACTGGTCCTCCCGGTAAATGAAGATCACGATGTCGGCGTCCTGCTCGATGGCGCCAGAGTTATGACTGACGATGCCATCTGCTAGCCACGAGGCTGGTCCCGGCACAGTTAAATCAAATACGTCTTCCTCACCGTCTGGCTCGATACTCACAATACGATCCCAGAAAAGATCACTCGCTGCCTGAGCGGCAAGCATTTTATCTTCGAGAATCAATGCGTATTCAGCCAGGACATTCCGGGACGGTGCGAACTTAAAGTGAGAGGTCCCACCGTAAGATGTCCCTCGTAATGCTGCCATCCGGCGTTGTGAAATTCCGCACTCCCGCATAACGCGTTTAACCCGCGCAAAAGCCTCGATCGGAACAGTGTCGACATTAGTATTGTGCACTTTGCCATTGAGCGCAATGGATAGCTTTTCGGCATTTGGTTTTCGTGGCCCGAAGGCGCCAACCCGCTCAAGGAATCGCTGCTGGTCTGCCCCACCAGAAACACTAACGAGGTAGATAGGGTGATAAGCGCCCTGTTGAATTTGATGGATGCGAGCAACGATTCCAAGTCTGAGTAGGAGGGCAGCCACATCACCAGCTAGTCCAAGACTGTTAGTAGTAAAGGATACTGCATGACTTCCTCGCCCTTTAGACCGTGGTGTGATGGTGCCATCCGTAGCCCACAGGTGTTGAAGGAGGAGCCCTATCTGGGTATTGTTCAGGCGGAACGCAGACTCGGGAATCCGCTTTTCGTAAGACCTTTGACCAAAGATACCGAGATTCCGTAGCCACAAGTTCACACCCGAAGGGTGCCAACGATTGCCATTTCCACTAATAAGGAGTTGGTGCCAAGCGCCGCGTCCTTTGTAGCGCGTAACCGTGGCACAGAATTCCTTCGTCGCCGCCTCAGCCACCACCAGACTATTCTCTTCGGAACTCGTTGTATAACGCATGGGCTGTTGACTGAGATAACTCCCGTCGCCAATGAGTTGACCAAGGAGGGCGACACGGAGATCTGGCCAGATCTCCGTGTCTAGCGGGTTAGGAAGCTGTCGAGCTAGGGCAAGCTGATCACCAACCATCATTTCTCTCACACAAGTCCACCCACTCGCACCAAGCAGACGATGATCTGCGGTAGCACGAATGGACCTGCCGCTGGCCAGGCGCACTCTGAGAACAGGCCGAGTGCCCACACGCCAGATTTTGTCGCTACGGATACTTATAATACGTCCCTCCTCAGATACGGCAAGCACGTCCGGGGTACTTCCGACAAGATTCTTGACCGGTTCCCGTCTGCCATCACTCAAGAGCACCAGAGTCTCTCCTGTGACGCACTCCCTCAGGTCCGCCAGCACCGGAATGGGGGGCTTCCGGCTCTCCACCGCCCGACTGAGCTGGGATAGCGCCACTACCGGAATGTCCAGTTCCTTGGCCAGGGCCTTGAGAGAGCGGGAGATATCAGAGATCTCCTGTTGGCGTGATTCGGCATCTGTCCGGCCCTGCATGAGCTGGAGATAGTCCACGATCAGGAGGTCGAGCCCTTTTTCGGCCTTGAGGCGACGGGCTTTGCCTCGCATCTGCTGCACGGTCAGAGCGCCACTGTCATCAATATAGAGCGGGGCTTTGTAGAGTCGGTCTGCAGCAGGAATCAACTCGCCAAAATCTTCTTTGGTCAGTTTTCCATTTCGTAACGCTTGCGAATCGACGCGTGCGACAGAACTTAACATCCGAATTCCCAACTGAACCTTCGACATCTCCAGACTGAAGACGCCGACGACCTTGTTGGTATAAATGGAGGCATGCTCTGCGATGCCGAGGGCCAGACTGGTTTTCCCCATGCTCGGCCGGCCGGCAATGACGATCAGATCCGATGGCTGGAGTCCTCCGGTCAGGTTATCGATCTCAACGAATCCGGTCGACACTCCGGTGATCTTCTCCGTCCGTCGCGCCAGGCGGTCGATGAGATCGAAACTTTCATCCACGACGTGCTTGATCCAGGTGAAGGAACGCCCCAGCTTTCCTTGGGACAGGCTGAAGACGGAGCGCTCTGCAAAATCCAGGAGCTCATCCACCTGGGTATCGCCGTCGTACCCCCGGGAGATCACCTCGGTCGAAGTCTGGATGAGCCCCCGCAGGAGCGCTTTGTCACGGACGATCTTGCAATGGTATTTAATGTTGGCGGCGGTCGGGACGACCTGGACCAACTCGGCCAGGTACGCTGCGCCTCCCACCGACTCCAGTTCCCCTTTGGTCTTAAGCTGTTCGGTGAGGGTGATCTGATCGATCACCTCGCCATGCTCCGATAAGTCGAGCATCGCTTGGTAAATCTTGCGGTGCGCCGTTCGATAAAAATCCTCTGTCGCGAGGAGTTCCATGGCCTTGTTGATGCCGGCATTCTCCAGGAGAATGGCCCCGAGGATGGACTGCTCCGCCTCCAGGTTTTGAGGAGGGAGGCGCGGATCGGAGAGGTCGGTGGGTGTCATCGGTCACGCTCCATGATTCAGGTAGCCGGCAAGCTCCTTGATCTTCACCGTCCTGGAAAAAGAGGAGCCCGGCACGACAACCAGCGCGTCATCGGAAGCCTGTCGCCGGAAGCCCAGCACCACGGCTGCAGAAACGTTCATCCGCGCTCCGTGCTTGCGGGCAAACCCGATCACCTTTGATGGCGCCACCGGTAAGGTTTCCTGGATCACGCGGAGACCGGCACTACGGAGCTGTTGGGCAACCTTGAACAAAGCCTGATGCTGGGCGGGGAACGCCAGCAGCAGGACCTGGGGCGCCCCCGGCGGGAACCCGTTACCGAGCTTCTCAACCGCACGAAACAGACGGTCCACGTCGAAGGCGAACCCTGTGGAAGGAACCTCGCGTCCGAACTGGCCGATTAAATGATTGTACCGGCCTCCCCCGCCTAGCTCGCTCCCGATGCCGTCCACGAACACATCAAAGACGATCCCGTCATAGTAATCGAACCCGCGGAACTCGCCCAGGTCCAACAGCACATGCGATGTGAGCCCGCTCGATGTCAACACGCCATAGGCCTGTTGCAGCCGATCCAGAATGGCCAGCAGTCTCGCATCCCGGCCCGCCAGCGCTCGGCCTCGCTCCAGAACATCTTTCCCACCGAAGAGACCTGGCGCCTTGAGGATCGCTTGAGCCCGCGCCTTCGTGACGCGCTCTTCGCTGAGGATCTCCTCGAGCCAGCTCAGATCCTTACGTGCAGCGGCGTGCTCGGCACGCTTCCGGCCATCACGCGACAATCCCGCTGCGGCCAGCAGCGCTTTGAAGAAAGCCACATGCCCCACCGAGATCTTGAATGTGTGGAGACCAAGCTGCTTCAGGCAATCCGCGGCCAAGGCCACAATTTCCGCATCGGAAGCGACATCATCCAAACCGATCAGCTCGGCGCCGAGCTGGAAAATCTCGCGCTCCCGGCCGGCATGCTCAGGCTCATACCGAAAGACCGTCGTCCGATAGCACAGCCGGAGCGGCAGCGCCGGGCCGGCCATGCCCATGGCCACGATCTTGGCGATCTGCGCCGTGACGTCTGGTCTCAAAAGCAGGATGCGGCCGGTGGAACGGTCCACGAACTTGTAGCATTTCTCCAGCAGCTCGGGCTCGAGACCGGCCGAGAGGACATCAAGATACTCGAATGACGGAGGAATGATCTCCCGATAGCCCCACCGGTCAAGGCAGCTCAGCACGAGCTGTTCGATATGCCGGACGCGCTGGGCGGCATGCGGCAGAAGGGTGGCCATGCCAACCGGGCTCAGCGGGCGGTCTTGTTTCGACATCGATGAAGCCTCGGCTCACGACGGAGTTAACACGGGGCGGGACCTTGGCTCGGGAGGAGGGGTCACAACCCCTTGGTGAGATCCACCAGCTTGACGGACAGAATGTTGTTGCCGCGCTTGATCGTCTGCAACACACCGCTCGGCAGTGGAGCATCAAGTCCGATGATCAACAGGGCTCGGCCGCCTTTTTCCTCTCGCGAGCATTGCATCCGGGCGATGTTGACATTGTGATCCCCCAACACCCCGGTCACAGTCCCGATCACACCGGGCCGGTCCACGTTGAGGATCAAGATCATGTGGCCCTCCGGAACCACCTCCACCTGGAACTTGTCGATCTCGATGATGCGAGGGTCTTTGCGGCTGTATAACGTGCCGGCCATTCGATGCGCCTTTTTGCTCCCCTCGACGTGAATGCGAATGACGCTGGTGAAATCGCCCGCGTCGCTGCTCTTGACCTCCTTGACCTCGATGCCGCGCTCCTTCGCGATGACAGGCGCATTCACATAATTCACCGCGTCTTCCAAAATGGGGGTCAGCAGGCCCTTCAATACGGCAATGGTCAATGGAGCCACGCCGAGCGATGCCACCTCGCCGTTGTACTCCACAGTCACGCTTTCGAGCCCGCCTTCAAAGAGTTGGGCTTGGAAGAGACCGATCTTCTCGGCGAGGTTGAGGTATGGCTGCAGGCGGGGGAGCAGCTCGGGGGGCACGGATGGGATATTCACGGCCCCTCGTGCAATGCCTTTGGTGAAATAATCGACGAGCTGCTCGGCGATTCCGATGGCCACATTTTCCTGTGCCTCCCCAGTGGCCGCTCCGATATGAGGCGTGCAGATGAAATTGTCCAGAGTCAGGAGAGGATGATCCGCCCTGATCGGCTCCTCCTCGAACACATCGAAAGCCGCCGCCGCCACCTTTCCGATCCTCAACGCCTCAAAGAGGTCTCCCTCGTGCACGATCCCGCCGCGGGCACAGTTGACGATCATCACGCCCGACTTCATCTGCGCGATCGCGTTGGCATTGATCAGCGCCTTCGTTTCAGCGGTGAGCGGGGTGTGCACCGAGATGATGTCCGCGCGCCGGAACAGCTCGCCGAGATCCACCAGTTCCACACCCATCTTCCGGGCCCGCTCCTCCGCGAGGTAGGGATCGTATGCGATCACGCTCATGGACACGCCTTGCGCCAGCTTCGCCAGATACCCGCCGATCTGCCCGATGCCGACGACGCCCAGGGTCTTGTTATAAAGCTCCACGCCCATGAAACGATCTTTTTCCCACTTCCCGGCCTTCATGGACGCAGTGGCCTGCGGAATCTGGCGAGTCATCGCGAAGATCATGGCCAAGGTGTGCTCAGCGGTGGTGACGGTGTTGCCACCGGGAGTGTTCATCACCACGATTCCCCGCCGCGTGGCCGCTTGGGTATCCACGTTGTCCAGCCCGGACCCGGCCCTCCCAACCACCTTGAGGCGGTCCGCCGCAGCGATGACGTCAGCAGTTACTTTTGTGGCGGAACGTACGATCAGCCCATCGTACTGTTTGATCTCGCGGAGCAACTCATCCTTGGCGAGCTTGATCTTGACGTCCACCGCAAAGCCGGCGCGCTCCAGAATCTCCACGCCTTGCTTCGAGAGGTCGTCGCTGACCAGGATTTTCATGACACGCGCTCGTTAGGACTTGACCATCAACAATTCCTGGGCCTTGGCGACCCCGCTGCCGAGCCTAACGGGATGTCCCAGGCCTTTGAGGACCATCTCGATCGCCGCCAAGGCGGTGATCACATCGAATGTATCCATGTACCCCATGTGGGAGACACGAAAGATTTTTCCCTTCAGATGGTCCTGTCCGCCCGCAGCAGTGATGCCATACTGCACCCGCAAATTGCGATAGATCGCCTGCCCATCTATCCCGTCCGGGGCCGAGATCGCGGTCAGCGCATCGCTGGGCGACTGCTTTGGAAAGAGCGACAGGCCAGCCGCCTTGACGCCCTCGCGCATGGCCTGGGCCAGCCGGGTCTGGCGACTGAAGATAGCCGGCAGCCCTTCGGCTTTCAGCATCCGCAGGACTTCTTGAAGCCCGAGGATCATGGAGACGGCCGGGGTGTATGCCGTCTGATTCTTGATCTGCGCTTCCCGTTCCTTTTTATAGTTGAAGTAAAACGCGCCGTTCTTAGCTTTCTCGGCCATTCCCCATGCTTTCTCGCTCACACTGACGAAGGCCAACCCCGGCGGGAGCATCAACGCCTTTTGGGAGCCGCCGACGACCACATCGAGCCCCCACGCATCGGTCGGAAGATCGAACACCCCCAACGCAGTGATGGCATCCACGACCAGGATCGTGCCTTCGCGGACTCTGACAACCTCGCCGAGGGCCTTCGTATCGTGAGCCACACCCGTGGAGGTTTCACTGGCTTGCACGTAGACCGCTTTAATCGAAGGATCCTTTTTCAAGGCGTCGGCCACCGCCTGCGGATCGACCGCGTGGCCCCACTCAACCTTGAGCTCCACCACCTGCACGCCGAATGCCTTGCAGATCTCGCCCCATCGCTCGCCGAACTTCCCGCCGTTGACCACCAAAGCTTTGTCGCCCGGTGAGAGGAAGTTCGCCACCGCCCCTTCCATGCCGCCAGTCCCCGAGGCGGCCAAAACGAGGACATCATTGCGAGTCTGGTACAGCCACTTCAGGTCCTCCCGGACCTCGCCGAAGAGTTGCGCGAATTCTGGCGCCCGGTGGTGAATCACAGGTCTGGCCATGGCCAGCAAAACTTCCGGTGGGACAGGTGTCGGCCCGGGCGCTAACAGGTACCGTTTTAGCATCGAGTTTTCATGCCTCCACAGAGAGTAGGAATCAAGCGGCGGAAGTGCGGTACGCTAACACACGCCCTAGGGAGTGTCAAGGCGACGATCGGCACCTCGGGGCCATTTTACAAAGGGTTGCGCACCATTTTCCTTGACAAGATTTCACTCGCTGGATACCCTAGGGTACTTTCGTCACAGCGCTGAGGTGAGGATGGGGATGCTTTCGAGGGTCGGCTTCAGGTGGGCGCTTTTGGTGGGTCTGCTGCTGGCCTGGACCGTGTTCGGCTCGCCGATCAGTCCGGTCCATGCCCAGCGTCTGTATCTGGGCCAACCGCTGCTCTCCATCGAAACTCTGGAGGCATCACGAGGCGAAGAAGTGGACGGGCCTCCGAGCACGCA
>Ga0137796_10002396_pt1 | contig 10074 bp, 10 predicted proteins | sample OV2TP3_FD_97704 | JGI IMG/M metagenome (GOLD analysis project Ga0137796, IMG submission 97704)
TCCCGATTGCTGCTCCTGGCCAGCAGAAACGGCAAGACTGAGATCCCTGCGACAATCAGGAAAGTCACCACTGCAATGGGCAGCGCCATGTTTCCTCTCAGTATTTGACGGACCTCTCAAACATGTCCATCGGGAAGCGGATGCCGGAAGCGATCAGCCGTTCGGTGAATTTCGGCCGGATCCCGGTCGGCTCAAAATCACCTAGTACTTCCCCTTTGTCGCCAATCCCTTTCTTGTGGAAAATGAAGATGTCCTGCATGGTGACGACCTCCCCTTCCATCCCCGTGAGTTCGGAAAGGGCGATCACTTTGCGGGTTCCGTCGCTCATGCGGCTGACTTGAACCACGACATCAATCGCGGAGGCGATCTGCCTCCGGACCGCAGTATCCGGCAGATTCAGGTTGGCCATCGCCACCATGGTTTCCAGCCGGCTGAGGGCATCGCGGGTCGAATTCGCATGGATCGTCGTCAATGACCCGTCGTGGCCCGTATTCATCGCCTGGAGCATGTCCAGCGCCTCTTCGCCGCGCACCTCACCCACGATGATGCGGTCTGGGCGCATGCGCAGGGTGTTGATCACCAATTGGCGCTGGCGGATGGCACCCTTGCCTTCGATATTGGGAGGGCGCGTCTCCAGGCGAACGATGTGCTCCTGATGCAGTTGCAGCTCAGCCGCATCTTCGATGGTCACGATCCGCTCGCGGTTGGAGATGTAGGAGGAAAGCACGTTCAGCAAAGTGGTCTTCCCGGCGCCGGTGCCGCCGGAGACGAGGATATTCAGGCGAGCGCGTACACACCCCTGGAGCAATTCCAACATTTGCTGGGTGAGCGTGTGGTTTCGCAGTAAGTCGTCGGATCCCAGAGGGTCGCTGCCAAAACGACGGATGGAAACACAAGGCCCATCAATCGCCAGGGGCGGGATAATCACATTCACGCGCGAGCCGTCGGCAAGGCGAGCGTCCACCATCGGTGAAGATTCGTCCACGCGGCGGCCGATGGCCGAAACAATCCGGTCAATAATGGACATCAAGTGCGCGTCGTCGCGGAAGCAAACATCCGTAGGTTCGAGCATTCCTTTCTTCTCGATGTAAACGCGCTTGTGGGTGTTTACAAGGACGTCCGAAATGGAAGGATCCTTGAGCAGAGGTTCCAGTGGGCCCAAGCCGAATACTTCATCCAAGACCTCCTGAGAGAGCCGTTCGCGCTCCTGCAGGGTCATGGGGGTCGACTCGTTTACAATCAGGCTTTCGATGATGCGGGCCACTTCATCCCGAACCGTCTCGCGACCGACGGAATTCAGCCGATCCAGATTCAATTTCTGGATGAGCTTGCGGTGGATGACTGACTTCACGGATGAGAAGTTCAGCCGGGGGATCGGACTCATTTGGGTTGCGGACATGTCTTATTTCACCGTCCGAAAGAATGGGTTCAGCGCCTTGTGCCGCGGCGCAGCCCCTTGATTCACCCCAGCAAGTCTCCCCGCCAGGGAGCGGAATTCCGACACCAGGGGGTTGTGATGGTTCCGGGAAAGCGGCACGCCGAGGCTGATGGCTTCACTCACCTGGGGAAAATCATTTGGCAGCCGCGCGAAGATCGGCCGTTTCACGGTTTTTTCGACGCTCTTCAGAATCGGTTCGTCGCTCTGCATCCACCGATTGATCACAATGCGTACCTGCTCGGATTGCAGGCCGAGCGCAGCACCACAGGAAAGCTGCCTCTCCAAGGTCCACAGGGACGGCACATTGGACTCGGCAACTACGAGAACCATGCGGGCCAGGCGGAACACACTGTTCCATTCTTCGTTCCACTGGCAACCCGCGTCGACGAGAACGAAATCGGCGATGGCCTGGGTCACATTCACAATGCGAGTCAATGCCGAAATCGGGACCAGTTCCCACTCCCCGGGCTGAGCAATCCCACCGAGGACCTCGAGCCCAGACTTGTGTGGAGTAAGCAGCCCCCCAAAGAAATGGCCGTCCAGCCGATCGATATTCTCCACCGCGTCGCGAATGGTGAAACGCGGCGCAAGATCGAGAAGCAACGACACGTGGCCAACGGGACGAGCCAGGTCCAGCAGGACTACGCGCTTTCGGGTGAGGATCGAGATCTGGACTCCGAGGTTCACCGCAACGGTGCTGGTTCCCACTCCCCCTTTCGAGCCAATGACCACAATCGTCTTCTTTGTCATGGCTCCGTTGGGGCGCGCTTCCTGCAGCAAGCGGGACAGGATTTCCTGGAGAATGTGGGGGTCGACTGGCTTGGAAAGCAGCTCTTGCACTCCACTCCGCATGGCTTGCAGCAAGAATTCAGGGTCGGTGTGCGAGGTCCCTGAACAGGCAATGATCTGGGCATTGGGATACTGTCGGCGCAACTGTGCCGCAAATGCGAGCAGGGGTGCTGCCTCCCGTGGCAGGTCAAGCAGGATCGAATCTGGCGGAGAGTCTCCCGGGCTCAGTTCACACTTGTCATGATTCCATTCAATCACAGACCGCACTAAGCCTGTTTGCTGCAAACATGCCCTCAAGTAGCCGCTGGATACCGTGTCGGCGCTAACGACTGCCGCGGTTAGCATTTTCCGGGTCCCCTATGCCCTGAATCCTTTTTCGTTACAAAGAACCAACACAACTCTCACTTCTTCGGTCCTTTGGGTGGCTCGCTACTCGCGCCCGGCAAGAACGGCTGCGGGAATTGCGGCCCGGGCGGGACTTCTTGCCCCGCTTTGACGAAGCGCGGCGTCACCATCACCAGCAATTCGGTCTTGGTCTTGTTGAGAGAGCGACTGCGAAACAGATTGCCCAGGATCGGAATGTCCCCCAGAAAGGGGACTTTCTGGGCGGAATTTGTGAGCCGGTCATCCACTAAGCCCGCGATGGCAAAGCTCTGCCCATCCGCCAGTTCCATTTCAGTTTCTACGCGGCGAGTGGAAAGCGCGGGGATCAGAAACCCCGATATTTGGAGGGCATTCGAAAAATCAAGGGCGCTGACTTCCGGCCGCACTTTTAGATGAATCTTCCCATCCGCGGTGACCGTGGGCGTGAAGGACAGCCGAACCCCAAATTCCTTGAATACAATGGTGATGCCTTGGAATTGCCCGCCTCCCTGTAAGACGGGAAATGGAAATTCACCGCCGGCCAGGAAGCTGGCTTCCTTTCCGACCTGAGTGATCAGATTCGGCTCCGCTAGAATCTGCAGCAGGTTTTTTTGCTCCAACGCCTTAATAACGATGCCCAGATGAATATCCGGGCGGAACAGGAAAATGTTTAGAAGGTCGCTGATCGTCTGGGTGCCTTGAAAAGTGTTCTGAGAGGATCCGGTAGTCGGGACAGGGTTATTCGGAAAAGGATCGGCTCGGACACCAAACTGGTCCGTGATTTCCACCGCTTCCTGCCGGCCAAACTGCCCTGTGGTAATCGACCCGATTGTCGATGCAGCCCCTGTGGAAAAAAGATTCACGCCCAACTGACTGAGGGCGGCACGGTTGACTTCCGCGAACTTTACCTCTAGCAGGATCTCCCCTGCCGCTGGAGGAGCCGGAACCTCCATCAGGCTGATGACTTTGGGGCTGATCGCGGAGACAACCTCCAAAACCTTGTCGGCCACCTCTTTGGAAGAGACCTTTCCGGAAAGCATGACCAGGTCCTTCGAGGCCTCTACGAGGATTGGCTCCGCTGGGAAGACCTCCCGGATTTTCTGCGCCAGGCCCAGGATGTCCAGGTCCACCATCAGATCGAAGGTTTGGCTTTGGTCCAGTTCATCCCAAAGGACCAAAGAAACTCCGCCGGGCTTCTTACCGTTGATCAACAGTTGGTTTGGACTCACGATAATGGCGTCGGCGATCTCGGGATCTGCAACCGACACCCGCTTGAGCCGGGCGGGTGAGCTAATCACCAGTGAGCGCCCCACCATCAAGTGAAGTCTCTCCGGAGCGCCCGCTTCCTGGGATTGTGAGGAGCCGGGCCCTGCGGGAAGAGCGGGTAGATCGCTGGCACCTGCTGCAACCAGCGGGATGAAAAGCAGCAGCCGTGCGAGGTACAGGCGTTTGGAAGCTCTGACCATGCAATGAATCATTTCATTGGCCTCTTGTCGATCCTTCACGGGTGAAACGAACTCGTCTCGCGCTTACTTCCCCGGATGACTTCAACCACGAACGATGGGTCGGGCTTGGGTTGCGGCCCTGCTTTGCGGGCAGGCCGAGGAGCGTCGCCGAATAGGCTGGCACGCTGCACCGGCGGCGGGGACGCTTTCACGGAATCGATGGTGTTGCGCAGGGCGAGCTGAATTCGCCCCTCCATGCTGGCCATGATCAGCCGGGTCGCATCCTGTGGCGACACCAGCAGCGTGATCACCGGAACGGTCTGCGGTTTCCCGTCTTTATCTTGTTCGACCTTTTGCCCGGCGGCGAGCACACGCACGTTTTCGAGAATGGTTCTCGTGATGCTGTTTCCACCGCCACGGCCTTCCACCGACCCCGTCACCAGGACATCCACCATCGTTCCCGGAAGTACAAAGCCAGCCACTGCTACGACATCGTTCACAGCGACCGAGACTGCCCTCATGCCCTCCGGGATCGTCGCGGGCAGTCCAGAGCCGGCTTCCTTGGGCGCCAGCTTGGTCTCTAGGATGGCCTCATTCTCGACTACCGATGTCACGAGAGCCCTGCCCGTCGCCTCCTCCATCTGTTTGAACATTCCCGGCACGGGATCGCCCGACGGCCAAGGAATGGTGCGAAGGTGGTGCGGTTCCAGGCGGGTCCCTAGCGGAAGCGCCAAGCCCGCCACAACGATTTTCCCCATACTGACTGTCTGGGGCACTTGAACGCGGCTCAAGCGCTGGTAAACGAAGTTGCTGGCCACCAGCCCTAGGATCACTGCCACAACCCCAGCCACCAATAACCGATTTCGATTCATGTCACACCTCAGGGATTAACGAATCTGAGCACATAGCAAACCGCCGCGGCGATCCCCGCCGCAACGCCGAAGGGCAAGGTCAGCAGGGTCGGATTATCCAGGCTGATAACCGGATGAGGGCGCAGGCCGAATACGAAACTTCCTTTGGCCAGCTCGCCGAGATTCCCAAGCGATGCTCGCCAGCGTTTGCGAAGCGTGATTTGAACCATCGCCATGAGGCCGGCAATAAGAACTGTCGCCACCAGCATGAGGAGCACTTGCTTGACACCCACCATGGCTCCCAAAGCACCCATGAGTTTCCAGTCCCCCGCCCCCAACCCTCGCAGAACCACTAAGGGAAGCAATAGGACGAGAATCAGGACCAAGCCGCCTAGTGAGGATTTCGCGCCGTTCCATCCCCATAGGAATGTGTTTAGAGTGAAACCAAGCGCGGCACCTGTAACGGTCAGCCAGTTGGGGATTCGCCGGGAACGCCAATCTACCCAGGCCGCCATACCGGCCAGAACCAGCACTGCCACCCACAAGCCCTCTTGTGCCATCGCCAGGCCCTCATCTGTCCTTCCGTTCCTTGGCCGCCCCCGGACAGCCTGGGCAGCCAAGGAATCGGAGGGGTGTAGCGGCCGCTCAGGTTGTGGTCAGGTTGGCCGCTGCGTTGGAAAACACGTTGTTGATGGCGGTGGCCAAAGGGCCCAGAAATGCCACAGCCGCAAGAGAGAGCAGCACCAGCAGCAGAGCATATTCTGTTAGGTCTTGGCCCTCGTCCTCCCGCCACAAACGTAGAAACAGCTCTTTCATGTGGATTACCTCCTGTGGGGACGGAACACAATCTCCCCACGCCACGAACCTCACATGCACATGCCATGCCAAGTGAAGATTTCGTGACGCGTGGAGTCTCGATCTATCCCACGAAGATTCATCGCCCTGCATGGAATGATCCGCGAGGCGTCCTGACTGGCTGGAGGAGTGTTACCTTTTGCTGACCATTCGTTCCGGGGCCTGTAAAGAGGAGTACTCACGCGCAACGAGGGGAGGCACGGAATCAGAGGTGTTGTTGGGAGCACCGGCGTGCACAAAGATGACGCTGATGTCGTCCGCATAGACGCGCTGCCAATCGGGCAGCGCCGTCAGCAGTGTGCTCAGCGGATCGTCGCGGCGAACCAGGCAACTCTGGATTCTGTATTTTCGAAGCAACCGCAGAGTGTCGGGCTCGAGCCGGACAATGCTTAAGTAATCCGACAGCACACCACCATACTCGTAGATATCTGCGCGACCATCGATAAATACCTTGTGTACAGGATGAACGGACCAGATGAGGTAGCCTCCCCAGCCGTATTCATTCAGCATGGGGCCCGGCACCGGATGGTCTCGCAGGAAGGCCACTGCGTTCTGTGGATAGCTCTGGTCAACGACTTGTTCTACCGCCTGCGCAGACGGAAAGAACTTCACCACACCAAATAGCAGCAGAGCAATCAGGGCGAAGTTCAATACCGGGCGATCCTTCTCGCGCTTGTACCGGGGAACCCACCGCGTCATCAAGGTCGCCAACATGGGGGCAAAAACCAGCAGAAAGAGAAAGAAGAAACGACGGTGCACACTCGCCGAATACGCGGCAAACAACAAGAGAGCCATTTCTTCCAAGCGATACCTCATGCGGTACAGAACCTGGGCAAGGAAGAACAGGAGAACGAGGGCCAAGAACAGTTTGCCAATCAGAAAGTCCGGGCTCAGAGCCTGCCATTCCCGAATATTGCCGATGTTGACCGGCTGCAGCAGCGCCATTTCAAACGGATACGCCGCCAGGCGCGATCCGTATGGAGTCACCAACAGCGAAAGGGTCGAAAGCAGCGCGACCTGTGCGAGATGCATGCGCTGGGACGGCGTCCATTCCTCTTCGATAAAACCGTCCAGGCGCATTTTCAACAACCCGCTGATCCAGTACAGCGCTACGACCATCAAGCCGAACGCAAACGAACCATGTGTGTTCACCCAAACCAGAAAAATCAGGGGTAGGATCCACAAGGTTCTCTGCCGTCCCTGCCGGAATCGTTTCAGGAAGATCAAGGTGAGCAGCAGAAAGGCATATCCCATCAACTGGGGTCGCAAGGTAAAAAAGAGCGCTGCCAGCGGCAAGATGAGTGTGCAAGCAACAAAGGAAGCCTTGTAGTCCGCACTGCGCAGGAAGCAGAAGTAGTAAAGGAGGAGGAAGATTACCGCGGCCAACAGCACCAGGAGAAAAGCCTGTCCTTGCGGCCCGAAACGCGAGGCCAAAGCCATGACCGTCTCGCCCAGCCATTCGTAGGCGATCCAGTCGTTCCCTTGCACGGTAAACGAGTAGAAATCGGCCGTGGGCCAGGTTCCCGTTTGCAGAATGTGCTCGCCCGTGGCAATGTGCCACCACGTGTCCGGCTCGGGGGGATTCAACCGCGCGCAGGCAAAAACACCCGCTACCAGCAGGACACCCAGGAAAACGGGAAAAGAGAAGAGACGGCTGATAGCCGCCCGGGTGGACTCACCTGTGGGCAGCGAAAGCAACGAAATGGCTCGAAGCGTAGACATGTCTATGGGCGGATCAGCCGAACGGGTAGAAGGCTGTAACCTCCCCCAGTGATGACTCCCGAGCCTCCGCCGGAGCCGCCGCCACTTCCACCGCCGGAACCGCCGCTGCCGCCAGAGCCCGATCCCGATCCGCCACCGCTGCCGCCGGCCCCGCAGCCAGCGATGTTTGTAACGTACCCAGTGACCGTGGATTGAGGTGGACCCACCTTTTCCACAAAGACTTCCATGAATCCGACGATGGTTACCGTGAACCCGCACGAGCCCCCCGGACACAGATTGTGGCCGTCGTATAGCGGAACGGTAACCGTCGAGGGGCTCGAGCTAATTGCCTGCCCGACCAACGACGGGTTTGGATTAGCTGACCCGCCCATGATCGGGGAGGTTGCGGGCGGAGTCAGCAAATAGTCCTGCCCGCAACTGCTCGCCGATCCACCGCAATTCGGCGAGGTTTGGTTAATCAAGCATCTGACTCCCTGATTCGTGGGCCCAACCATGTTTCCCGTGCTTTGATCCACGTCCACGCTTTGTCCACAGGTCAGGGTGTTGGTGTTACAGCAACTGATGTTCCTCTCATACAGCGCGGCGCCGGGACCCGAGGATCCCGTGTTCTGTGCACAGGAGGGACAAATGGCGGGATCGGTTCCAGGTGGAATCTGTATCGGATAGAACTGGCTGGGTGCGGGGGCGTCACTTGGCAGGCCCGGCTTGAGGTCTATTTGCTGGCCGATGACGCCAATCGGGAACCCGCCGGGATAAACAATGGAACCGGGGTTTCCAGTAATTGAACCATCGAAATCCACGTACTGAGCTTTGCCTCCGCACGCGTTGCCAACCGAGCTCCCTAGGCGGACGGGATCACAGTTGGGAAGGATCCACGGCTTGACGCAACCGGTTCCGATGGGGACGGTGCCCCCGGAAGGCGTGTACGCTTCGGCCGTCGCTACGGCCGACACATCGGCCTGCAGGAATCCCGCGGCCTTGCCAAACAAAGTCGGGACGGCGTTACTGCGAGCCGCGATTCGCTGAACCGTGACCGTGATGCGCGGGTTCCCCGGCAAACTGAAATCAAACACCACATCAGTTGGCAGTATCTGCGCCGGCTGCCCGCCTACGGCGTTCTGGCCACCGATCGTGATCGCTTCCAACGTGGCCAAGCTCTGCGCCGTGGCTTGCGGTACGAGCCCCGACAGGTAGCCGGAGCTGACGAAGGATTTGGCGCCGGCTAAAGCAGCCGAGTCGGCTGCGCGTTGGGCTTCATTGCGGGCCACGTACAGCATACCCAAGTCAATTGAAAGTGTGGCCACCCCCAAGAGGATCAACAGGGTAGCGGCCACGGCGAAGAGACTCATTCCCGCTTGTCGCGTGCGGCGCGCTGAAGAACATAGAATCCTCACAATGGCCTCCCTTAGGTCAGATTCTTCATGATGGCATTAACAGGAATCATGACGGAGTTGGAAAGACTACTGGAGGGAAACAGGAGCTTTAGAATCCTGGCTACCGTCCAAGTATGGGGATACGTGACCGTTACCCGCGAACACAAGACCAGGGTGACCCCAACGGTCACCAAGAATTGGCGCTCGATTCGGATCTGACCGCCGTTGGTCAGGCAATAGGTCCAACTGAAAACACCGGTGGCACAGGGGGTCGTCCCGCTCAAGGTCGCGGGGAGACCGGCCCCGTTGAGGTAACTGACAACTGCGTCTCGAACAGACTGAACCGTAAGAGGGTTGGCCATCGAAAGATCGGCCGGGCTCTGAACAGTGGCAATGCGGGCCCCTTCGCGGGCGGCGTTGGCCAGCTTGTCCCGTTTAACAAAAGCCGCACCAAAATCAGCTACACCAATCACCAACACCAAGAGGAGCGGAAGCATGAAGGCGAACTCCACCAACTGGGTGCCGTCCGTGCGCCGCACGAAGGCTAGCCAAAGCTCCAAGTCTTCTCGCCGCTTCACAGCCACCTCTCCTGTCTACTCCTCGCGCATTTGCACCTGTGCTGCCAGGGTGATGGAGGTCAAGTGTGTGGACGTAAAAGGAAGCACAAACTGGTAAGGATAGCCGAAGCCCACCACTACACCGGTCATCTGCGGAGTGCTCCCGGGATTGAGTACGACACCACGCGACACAGTGAAGCCGGTAACCAGAGTTGGGTCGAGCGACGACGCCAACAACGAAGCGTCCACCACGGCCTGAACCTGCGCATTGGTCGGATACGCATTCCCGCACGAAGCACATGTGGGCAATGCCGCAAATCGTGCGCCCTCCCGCGCCGCTCGGGTAATCGTCTGGGACACGTTATAAGCCCTGCCAATCCAGAAGATCCCGATCAGGAGCATCAAGAGAAGCACAACCACAAAGGCAGCCTCTGCTAGTACTGCTCCGCGCTCCTTGCCTAAGGTCCGCCGCGAGCACGGTGCAGCTCCCCCGGTTGTCTCCAATCGGTGACGCAATACGGCAATCTCCTATGCTTCTTCGGGGTGTGCAGCAAACCGACTGCCAACCGCTTGTTCAGGCTCGGCTGATGCGAGGAAAAGAGGGGGGAGGCTGAAAGGGGGTGCGCACCGCCGAAATCGCTTCGCCAATCTGCTGAATGTTCGCCTCTTTGAGATGCCCCA
>Ga0137796_10002398_pt1 | contig 10071 bp, 10 predicted proteins | sample OV2TP3_FD_97704 | JGI IMG/M metagenome (GOLD analysis project Ga0137796, IMG submission 97704)
CGCCTCTCACCACAGGCATCGCAGGCGCGCAGCTCGCCCCCGAGCGCCGCGGTGCGGCAGCGCTCGATGGCGCGCAGCGCCCGGTGCTGGACGGAGCTGAGCCGGTGCGCGGCGCGAAACGCGCCGCCGTGCGCACGCACGATATCGGCCAGCTCGGGCCTGCCGCTGCGCGCGCCTGCTTGGCGCGCAGCCACGGGAGCTTGCTATTGCGGCCTGGGCGGGGTGGCTTCGAGCAGCTCCAGTGGCGAGGGGGTGTTGGCCAGGTGCTTGCGCGCGAGGTGGAAGTAGCGCAGCGTCGAGCTGATGTGGCCGTGGCCGAGCAGCCGCTGGATGGTGTGGATGTCCACACCAGCCTCCAGCAGGTGCGTGGCGAAGGCGTGCCGCAGCGAATGCATGCCGCCGTCCTTGGCAATCCGGGCGCGCACCCTGGCATGGTGGTAGATCTTCTGCACCGTACCGTCGCTGATCGGCTCGAGCCCGTGCCGGCTGGTGAACAGCCAGAGCTTGGGCCGGTAGAACATCCAGTAGCGGCGCAGCTCCGCGAGCAGCCGCGGCGACAGCAGCGTGTAGCGGTCCTTCGCGCCCTTGCCCTGTTCCACCCTGATCGTCATGCGATCCGAATCGATGTCGGTCAGCTTCAGGTGGCAGATCTCGTTGAGCCTCAAGCCCGCGCCGTAGGCGGTCATCAGGATCGCGCGGTGCTTGAGATTGGTCGTCTGCTCGATGAGCGCCGAGACCTCCTCGCGCGAGAGGATCTGCGGCAGCTTGTGCGGCTGGCGCGCTCTCGGGATATCGAACTGCGCCTGCGTGCGCTTGAGCGTGACGCGGTAGAAGAACTTCAGTCCCTGCGTGACAACGTTGCAGCTCGACCAGGCGAGCCGCCTCTCCTCGATCAGGTGCAGCAGGTAGTTCTGGACCTCTTGTGCACTGATCCGGTCGGGACGCCGCCCGTAGTACTTCGCCAGCCCGGCCACCGCTCCCAGGTACGCCTCGCGGGTGCGCACCGACATGCCCCGAACCACCAGATCGCCGTCCATTTGCTTGCGCAACGCGCCCATCGTCGTGTCCTCCTCCGAGATCGCGGGAACATCCCCGCACTCGGACGCTGGCACGACGCGCGCGTTCCAACTCGAACGCGCCGCAAAGCACTACCTTCGATTCTCCCCGCCAGACGGCAGGGGTCAGATCACCACCGCGAAGCGGTTTAGTTCAACGTCGCCCATGAGCGGCCGAGCAAGCGGGCGAAGCCCGCTTGCGAAGGTCCGTCTCGATGGGCCGGTTAGCCCGCGCCCTACGGAAACTTGCTTGCGAGAACAGCGACAAGGCCAGTGATCGCGCCGATGACGCCTGTGAGAGCGGAGAGCCAAACAGCCCAGTGCGTGCGGAGTTCATGACGAGCTTTGAGTTCACGACGGATCTCCTCTCGAAGGACTGCTACTCCCGCGGTCGTCAGGCACCAACGTCCCGTGTGGTGCGACTCCTGCCAGTGTTCAGATACAGAGTTGTCTTGGTTGTAGATGTGTGGAATCGGAAGTCGCAGGTGACGGGCTTGTGCCAGAAGCTGCCGAGTAAGGTAGGAATCTTCATCTTCGGTATGAAGGTCGATTTCGAACCTCCAGTTAGACTCGATTTCCTCGATCTTCTTCCGATCGCTCTGCTTCTTTGCGGCAGCGAGGTCACGAGCGTAGGCCCGGTCGAGCAGAGACCGTTGCCAAGAGAGCCGCAGGCCGGCTGGCATGGGCAGTCTGTTGACAATGCGAAAGAGGATGGTCACGACGGGACTCCGAGGGGGCTAACGTGGTGTTGGCCGCGGGCCAGTACGGTGGCTGATGAGGCGCGACGCTTGTGGCTCGTCGGCACCAACACAGGGTTAGCCTGCATTTTGCTTACCCGAGCTTTGGGAGCATTTCCCGAGTGCGCTTCGCGTACGCGGTAAGGAAGGCATCAAGTCCGGCTGCGAGTTTGACAAATGAATCTCCGCCAGATTTTGCGTCCGCACCTGTAAGGTGCGTTGCAAGCTCGAATGCGACAATTGTCGTTGGGCCAAAGCCATCGGATAGATTCGAACTGGGAGCACTTTGGAGGGCCTCGTAGTATGTTTTCTGTCGAGAGAGATAGATCATATCCATCAAACTCCACCAATTCGTCCGAATTGCTTGGACGTTTGCCACGCGCTCATTGCTTGCCCCATCTATTTCACGCGCAATCTGCGAAAGCTCTGCAGTGGTCACAATGAATTCGCCCACCGTGATCTCTTTCTTTCCTTGGCGATTGAAAAAAGCGCGATGGACCGAATCAATTATCTGCTTCGCCCTGTGAGGGAGAGGAATGCAGTCATTGATCAGCCAAATATTCAGCACCTCGTTAGCGATCGACAACCCGAACCGTAGGCGGTCTTCGGGAATGGACCTGTATCCAGATTCCGACAGAAGTTTGGCGAATAGCTCGGCCGGAGGATAGATCGTTGCATTGTGAGCGATAGCCTCGGCTAGTTTCTGGAGCAAGCTGTCAAGATTTTCTTGGCTGCCTTCATGTTGGGTGTCAGATGAACCACCACCAAACAATTTGCCAAAAAAAGACACTGTGACTCCTTCTCTTGCAGGCTAACGCACCGCTAACCGGCGCGCGCTGACTTTGCGCGCGTCCGTGTTGAGCGGGTAGTTAAACGTCGAGCTGCTCGACCAGCCTGAAGCACGACGCGAAGAGCGTCATTTACGGCGGCCGAGTTCGGAAAGGCTTTTGCGATGTCCGGTTCAAGAACAACAACGTTGGCGCCCTCTTTGAGAATTCGCTTGTAGTACTTTCCTCGGACCGCTTTCGCGTAGTCAAAGTTGTACTCGGAGCGCATCTCGGCGGACGAAGTGGCTTTACGTTTCATGGTTTTTACGCTCTCGGGCGTTGGCAGGTCTTGCACTGATGATCCGGATGCTACGTCCGCGCTCGGTGTGGACGACGACGAGCAAGCGGCCATTGAAAGAATAACCGATTGTGATGAGACGCCGTTCGCCGAAGGAACGATCAGGGTCGTCGAAGGTGGCAGCCAAGGGATCGTAGAAGACCGTTACCGCCTCGTCGAAAGATACGCGGTGCTTCTTGCGATTCTGGGTCGCCTTCAGCCTGTCCCATTCGAATTCCATCGGGCGCATGCTGTGCAGTCAGGAATCTCGACGTTTAACGTAATGTGAACTTCCTAATTGGTGGTCAATTAGACACCCGCACACGAGTCACTGTCATTTGCACATGCCATCAGGAATTTGCCGGACCAAAGCCCTGAACCGAGCACGCGGAGCGACGCCCGAGAGCCGGCTATCAGGTGCGATAGCCGCAATTCAAGCCACGCGAGCCGCTGGAATCAACGGGATAGCCGACCTATCTTGATTCGAGATAGCCGGCGCAGACGCCGCGAGACGGCCTAGCGCTTCTCCCCGTACACCGCCGGGTTCAGCTTTGGATCGTTGTACATCTTGAACTGCCGATACACCTTGAAGTACGCCTCCCCTCTTGCCGCCTCCTCCAGCAACCTGTCCAGACACGTCGCCAGATCATCTCGCTGCTCGACCAGCCGCTCGAGCTTCGCTTTGCAGCTCGCGACGTGATCCGGCCCGACGTCGGTCCGCGAGGTCTGAATCCGCATGTGGTGGACCTTAAGCGACAGGATCGAGAGCCGGTCCACCATCGAACCCACAGTCTCGCTGTTCATCCGCGCCCCGGGCTTGCGGGTGACCTGGTCGAGCGAGGCAAGGAGCGCCTCGTCCAGCCGCTCGATGGCGTCGTTGCGCCGCTGGTTGAAGCCGTCGATGGCGCGCTTGTTTCCCGCGATCTCGGAGTCGGACACTTTCTGCCGCCGCGCCAGGTCTTCCTCCTCCCACAGCAGGCAGTTGCAGCGGTGGTTGTCCTCGATCGCCTGCCAGGCGCCCGCGGAAAAGGAAGGCGCGCCGTTCTTCGCCCACCCGGGAACCGCGAGCCGCGCGTCGTGAAACACGGTGATCTCGTCGGCGCGAGGAAAATCAGGCATCTTTGTAGTATCCCCTGAACCACGCGGCGAAGCGCGCAAGACCCTCGGCGAGCGGCGTGGAGGGCGCGAACCCCACCGCGGCGGCGAGCGCCCGAGTGTCGGCGCAGGTGGCGCGCACGTCGCCGGGCTGGATCGGCTTCATCTCGAGCTTCGCCTGTTTCCCCAAAGCCTTCTCAATCGCCGCGATGTAGTCGGTGAGCTTGACGGGGGTGTGGTTGCCAATGTTGTAGACGGCGTAGGGCGGCGAGCCGGCAGCCGGCTTGTCCAGCACGCGCAGCGTCCCCTCGACGATATCGTCGATGTAGGTGAAGTCGCGCTCCATGTCGCCGTGATTGAAGACCTGGATCGGCCTGCCCCTGGTGATCGCGGCGGCGAAGAGCATCGGCGACATGTCCGGCCGCCCCCAGGGTCCGTAGACGGTGAAGTAGCGAAGCCCGGTGCAGGGAAAGCCGAAGAGGTGCGCGTAGGCGTGCGCCATGCGCTCGTTGGCCACTTTCGTCGCCGCGTAGAGGCTCACCGGGTGATCCACGTCGTCGGCCTCCGACCAGGGCAGCTTCGGGTTGTTGCCGTAGACGCTGGAGGACGAGGCGAAAACGAGGTGCTTGGGCGGATGCCGCCGGCAGGCCTCGAGCACGCGCGCGAAGCCCACCAGATTGGATTGAACGTAAGGCTCGGGGTTTTCGAGGGAGTATCGGACGCCCGCCTGAGCGGCGAGATGGAGCACTGCCTCGGGTTTCGTCTCGGCGAGGAGCTTTTCGAGCGCTCCCGGGGTGGCGATGTCGAGCTCGGCGAAGCGGACGTCCTTGAGGCGCTTCAGGCGGTCGCGCTTGAGCTGCACGGAGGTCGTGGGCGAGAGGTTGTCCACCCCGGCGACCTCGTCTCCCCGCGCGAGCAGCCGCTCGGCGCAGTGCATGCCGATGAACCCCGCGCAGCCGGTGACGAGCACCCTCACTTGGCGGTCTTTCGCAGCTCCATGAGCTTGGCGTACTTCATGAAGCTGTTGCGGCAGCCGATCCAGATGTGCACCAGCCCCGGGAGCCCGTCGAGGAACCCCAGGCGCAGCAGGTAGAACTTGACGAAGCGGAAGACGGGGGAAAAAGCGAGCGTCACGAGCCCCGCGCGCTCGCCGCGCTCGAGGAGTTGTCGCGCGGCGAGCTCGGCGTAGCGCTCCTGCTTTTCCAGGTAATGCCGCATGTCCTCGGCCGACTCGTGCAGCAGGTCACCCTCGAGCGTCGCCGGCTCCGCGTCGCAGAGCACTTTTTCGTGCACCTCGTCGTCGCTCCAGCGCGCGTGCCGCCGGTCGAAGAGGCGCAGGCTCCAGTCGGGGTACCCCTCGCCGTGCTTGAGCCACCGCCCCATGAAGCGGTTCGAGCGCGCCATGCGGTAGGCGGGCGCGGCGGGTGCTTCCAGCGCCCGCACGATGCTCGCGGCGAGCTCGCGCGAGACGCGCTCGTCGGCGTCCAGGCACAGCACCCAGTCGTTCGCCGCCGCGCCCACCGCGAACTGCTTCTGCCGGCCGAAGCCGAGCCATTCCTTCTGGATGACGCGCGCGCCGAGCTTCGCCGCCGCCTCGGCGGTGCCGTCGGCGCTGCCGGAGTCGACCAGCAGGATCTCGTCGGCGAAAGCCGCGCTCGCGAGGCACTCGGGCAGCTGCGCGGCGGCGTTGTGCGCGACCAGCACGACCGAGAGGGGCGAGCGCAATCCGGTTTCCGGTTAAAATCGCGGGAAAATCAACGCGGTATTTTAGCCCACGCGCCCGCAAGGGCTCTCTTGCATGCCGCGCATCCTCTTCGTCAAGACTTCATCGCTCGGCGACGTCGTGCACAACTGCCCGGCGGTGAGCGATGCCGCGCGCTTGGTCCCGGGCGCGAGCATCGACTGGGTGGTGGAGGAAGCGTTCGCCGAGGTGGCGAAGTTGCATCCGGCAGTGCGGCGCGTGATCCCGGTGGCGCTCAGGCGCTGGCGCGCGGCGCCCGTCTCGCGCGCCACGCGCGCCGAGTTCCGCGCCTTCCGAACGATGCTCCGCGCCGAGCCCTACGACTGCATCGTCGACAGCCAGGGCCTGGTGAAGAGCGCTTTCGTCACGCGGCTCGCCAAGGGACCGCGGCACGGCTTCGACGCGGCGAGCGCGCGCGAGCCGCTCGCGGCGCGCTTCTATGCGTTCAAGCACGCCGTGCCGGCCGGGCTGCACGCGGTGGAGCGCAACCGCCGGCTCGCCGCCGCGGCGCTCGGCTACGAGTTCGGGGGGCCCGGCGAGTACGGGCTGCGGGTAGAAGGTGCGCCGCCGCTGGAAGTACGCGCACCGTATGCGCTGCTCCTCACCATGTCGAGCCGCGAGGAGAAGCTCTGGCCGGAGGCCGAGTGGCGCGCGCTCGGCGCGGGGCTGCAGGCGCGCGGGCTGCGCTGCGTGCTCCCCTGGGGGAGCGAGGAGGAGCGGCTGCGCTGTGAGCGCATCGCCGCCGGCTTGAGCGATGCGCTGGTGCCGAGGCGGATGTCGCTGACCGAGCTCGCGCGCCTCGCGCGCGGCGCGAAGTGCGCCGTGGGGCTCGATACGGGTCTTGCGCACCTCGCGGTGGCGCTCGGCGTGCCCACCGTGGGCATCTACACCGGCTCGGACCCGGCACTCACGGGGCTGTGCGGCGCGCAACGCCTGCGCAACCTCACGCGCCCGCTCGCGCAGCAGGTGCTCGAGGCGCTTGTCTGATGTGGCGCGCGCTCTACACGCTGCTCCTCGCGGCCGCCACGCCGCTCATGCTCGCGCGCTGGTGGTGGCGCGGCCGGCGCGAGCCGGGCTACCGGCGGCGGGTGGAAGAGCGCTTCGGCACGTATCGCGACGCGGCCTCGGCGCCGCTCCTCTGGCTGCACGCGGTCTCGGTGGGCGAGGCGCGCGCCGCCGCGCCGCTGGTGCGCGCGCTCGAGGAGTCGCTTCCGACGCACGAGCTGCTTCTCACCTGCACCACCGCCGCGGGCCGCGAGGCGCTGCACCGGCTGCACGGCGAGACCGCGCTGATTGCCTGGCTCCCCTACGACACGCCGGGACCGGTGCGCCGCTTCCTCGAGCACTTCCGGCCGCAGCTCGGCGTGCTGGTGGAGACCGAGATCTGGCCCAACCTGCTCGCGGCCTGCCGCGAGTTCGGGGTCCCCGTGCTGCTCGCCAACGCGCGCATGTCGGAAAGATCCGCCGCGGGCTACCGGCGCTGGGCGGGGCTCACGCGGGCCGCGTTCGAGTCCCTCGCGGGAACGCTCGCGCAGAGCGAGGACGATGCCGCGCGCCTCGCCGCGCTCGGCGCTGCAGCGGTGGAGATCACGGGCAACCTCAAGTTCGACGTGCAGCCGAACCGGGAGAAGCTGGAGGAGGGCCGCGCCTGGCGCGCGAGCCTTGGCCGGCAGGTGCTGCTCCTCGCGAGCACGCGCGAGGGCGAGGAGAGAACGCTGCTCGAGGCGCTCCCCGAGGACCTCGGCGGCGCGCTGGTCGTCGTGGTGCCGCGCCACCCGCGCAGGTTCGACGAGGTGGCGGCGCTCGCCTCGGGGCGCAGGAGCGAGGGCCACGCACCGGGCCCGGGCGAGCGCGTCTACCTCGGCGACACCATGGGCGAGATGGACTTCTACTACGGCGCCGCGGACGCGGCGGTGATCGGGGGGTCGTTCGCGCCGCTCGGCGGGCAGAACCTGATCGAGGCGCTTGCCGCCGGCGTGCCGGTGGTGCTCGGCCCCAGCATGTTCAACTTCGCGCAGGCCGCGCGCCTCGCATCGGAGGCCGGCGCGGCGCTCCAGGCGGCCGATGCGCAGGAAGCGGGGAGACTTGCGGCGTCGCTATTGGGCGATCCGGCGCGGCGTTCGGCGATGGGCGAGGCGGGCAGGACGCTGTGCGAAGCGCACCGCGGCGCAACGCGGCGCCACCTCGAAACCTGCCTCCGGCTCCTGAAAGGGGCCTGCCCCCTTTTTACGGCTCGAGGGCGCGGTTGACTTCGGCGAGGTCTTCCTCGCGCAGCGCGCCGGCAGCGGACTTGAGCCTCAAGTGGCTGGTGATGGTGTTGTAGCGCGCGAGCGCCAGGTCCCGGCGCGTGGCGAAGAGCTGCTGCTGCGCGTTCAGCACGTCGATGTTGATGCGCACGCCCACCTCGTAGCCCAGGCGGTTGGAGTCGAGCGCGCTCTGCGAGGACACCAGCGCCTGCTCGAGCGCCCCCACCTGCGCGATGCCGTTGATCACCGCGAGGTAGGACTGGCGCGCCGAGAGCGCGGTGCTGCGCCGCGCGTTCTCCAGCTCCTCGCGGGAGCGCTCGCGGTTGGCGGCCGCCTCGCGCTCGCGCGAGCTGATCGCGCCGCCGGCGTAGAGCGGCAGCCCGAGCTGCACGCCGAAGGAGCCGGTGGTGACGTTGTTGCCGGTGGCGAAGATGCTGGTGGCGGTCTGCGAGGTGTAGCCGTAGCTCGCGACGAAGTCGAGCGTGGGGAGGTGCCCCGCGGCGGCGCGCTTGGCCTCCAGCGCCGCGATCTCCGCCACCGCTTCCTGCGCCTGCACCGTGAAGCTCTGTTTCTCGGCGAGGTCCACCCAGTTCTGCATGTCGGCGGGGTTGGGGGGCGAGAGCGACACCTTGGCGCGCAGCGGCTTGAGCGCCGCGTACTCCTTGCCGGTGAGCTGCTGCAGCGCGCGCTTGCGGTTGTCGAGGTCGTTCTGTGCCGCGATCTCCTGCGCCGCGGCGAGGTCGAACCTCGCCTGCGCCTCGTGGGTGTCGGTAATGGTGGCGGTGCCGACCTCGAAGTTGCGCTTCGCCTGCGCCAGCTGCTCGGCGATCGCGGTCTTCTGCGCCTGCACCAGGGCGAGGGTGTCCTGAGCGCCGAGCACGTCGAAGTAGGCCTGCGCCACGCGCACGACCAGGTCCTGGCCCGCCTGGCCGAACACGGCCTCGGCCTGCTTCACCTGCCACTCGGCCTGGTCGTACTGGATGAAGTTCTGCCTGCGGAAGATCGGCTGCGAGAACGACAGCGCATAGCCGTAGGCGCGCGCATCACGCGTCGAGCGGGGCGGCGAGACGTTGCTGTTGGGCTCGGTCTCGATGCGCGTGTTGGTCGCGTTCGCCGAGAGATTGAGCGAGGGCAGGACCAGCGCGCGCCCCTGCGGCAGGCGCTCGAGCCCCGCCGCGAGCGCGTGCCGCGCGGCCGCGTACTGCGCGTCGTAGCGCTGCGCATCGCGGTAGACCTGCAGCAGGTCCTCGCCCCGGGCGGGCAGCGCGAGGAACGCGAGGACGAGGAAAGCGGGGCGCATGCAGCGGGCTCCGTGGCGGGGCTAGAGGTGGAAGCGCGGCGCGCGCTCGCAGTTGACGAGCGGCGCGAGCACGGTCTCGAACAGGTCGTCCCTGCGCCAGGTCCCGGGCGCGGTGCGCACGTGAAGCTGCGCGCTCATCACCGGGAGCTCGCCGACCACGGCGAACAGCCGCCCGCCGGGGGCGAGCGACTCGAGCAGCGCCTGCGGCAGCACCGGCGTCGATCCGGTGAGCACGATCGCGTCCCAGGGCGCGCCGGATGCGAAGCCGCGCGCGGCGTCGCCCACCTCCAGCGTCACGTTGTCGAGCCCGTGCCGGCCGAGATTGGCGCGGCCGAAGTCGGCGAGCGCGGGGCGAATCTCCACCGAGGTGACGTGCGCGGCGCGGCGCGCGAGCAGCGCCGTAAGGTAGCCGCTGCCGGTGCCGACTTCCAGCACGCGCTGACCCGGCCGTGGATCGATGGCCTCGGTCATGAAGGCCACGACGTGCGGTTGCGAGATCGTCTGGTTATGGCCGATGGGCAGCGCGCCGTCACGATAGGCTGAGGTGCGCACGTCCTCGGGCACGAACTCGTGGCGCGGCACTCGTTCCATGGCGGCCAGGACTCGGTCGTTCTTGATGCCGCGCTGGCGCAGTTGGTCGTCCACCATCTGGCGGCGCTGAACTTCCCAGCCGGACGGAGTGGTCGGCGCTGGGGCCGTGCAGCCGGTGACAAGCAGGGCTGCTGTCCACAGAAGATTACTCCAGGTTCGCTCGGTCCAGTGCGTGCTTGCCATGAGCGGGTTCCCCCTCTTG
>Ga0137796_10002399_pt1 | contig 10070 bp, 5 predicted proteins | sample OV2TP3_FD_97704 | JGI IMG/M metagenome (GOLD analysis project Ga0137796, IMG submission 97704)
CCACGACGACGCCGGAGCCGACGACGACGCCGGAACCGACCACGACGCCGGAACCGACGACGACGCCTGAGCCGACGACGACGCCAGAACCGACGACGACTCCGGAACCAACAACGACTCCGGAGCCCACGACGACGCCGGAGCCCACGACGACGCCGGAGCCGACGACGACTCCGGAACCGACGACGACGCCCGAGCCCACGACGACGCCGGAGCCGACGACGACGCCGGAACCGACCACGACGCCGGAACCGACGACCACGCCTGAGCCAACGACGACGCCGGAACCGACGACCACGCCTGAGCCGACGACGACGCCGGAACCGACGACCACGCCTGAGCCAACGACGACTCCGGAACCGACGACCACGCCTGAACCGACGACGACGCCCGAGCCCACGACGACGCCGGAACCGACGACGACGCCCGAGCCGACGACGACGCCGGAGCCGACGACGACGCCGGAGCCAACGACGACGCCTGAGCCAACGACGACGCCGGAGCCAACGACGACTCCGGAACCGACGACCACGCCTGAACCGACCACGACGCCGGAACCCACGACGACTCCGGAACCAACAACGACTCCTGAGCCCACGACGACGCCGGAACCCACGACGACGCCGGAACCCACGACGACTCCGGAACCGACGACCGAACCGCCGTCAACCGAGGAACCGGTCGATATTCCGGAGATGGATCACGCGATCTCGAACATCGTCCTGTACCTCCAGGACGGCGACGGCAACGTCTACAAGCTGAAGATCGACAACTTCTCCGCCGGCGGCACGGAGTACTTCGACGCCGACGACGACCTCGACCTGTACGGCTTCGTCAACCAGTACGCGAACGGCGACACGCTGCTCGCGGTGACAGTGAAAGCCGGCAACAACGGCGGCGAGTACGGCCCGGGCGAAGGCGAGCTGTTCATCCTCGTGGACGATGTCGAGCCCGACGACCTGCCGCTCACCGACCGCGTTCGTGGATCGCTGACCTACGAGTTCGTGGAAGTCGCCGACACGCTGGTGGCCGAGCCGACGACGACGCCCGAGCCGACCCCGACGCCCGAACCGACGACGACTCCGGAGCCCACGACGACGCCCGAGCCGACGACGACTCCGGAGCCGACGACCACGCCGGAACCGACGACCACGCCCGAGCCGACCACGACGCCCGAGCCCACGACGACGCCGGAGCCCACTTCCACGCCGGAGCCGACGTCAACGCCCGAGCCGACGGGCGGCGACGGCAACCAGGGCCACGGCAACAACCAGGACGGCCAGGACGACGGCAATCCCGGCCAGGGCTCCGGCGGACCCAATGCGGGCAAGGACGGCGTGGACGAAGACGAGGCGGGTCGCGGCAACCTGGGCGACTCTACGCCGGGCAGCCAAGGCGCCGGGGACGGGTTCGACAGCGGCAGTCAGGACATCGACTGGGCGCTCCTCGACGAACAGCAGGGCAAGAGCTGGGTGCAGACGCTCGAGATGGGGCCGGAGGCGAAGGACAAGCTGCTTTCGGGGGACTGGACGCTCGTGGTCGACGGCACCGCGGTGGATCCGCAGCACCTGCCGCAGCAGCTGCACGACGCCGAGGTGCGCATCACGACGCGCGACGGCGCCGAGATCGACGTCTTCGAGGGCGTGGACAAGATCGAGTGGAGCGGGGGCGCCGGCCACTGAGGCGCCGGCCCTGCCGGCGGGGCGATTCAGGCGAGCGAAGCGCGCACCGCGGCGGCGGTCTCGCCGTCGCGGAAGCGCGGCCGGCCGCCGGCCAGCGAGAGCAGCCCCGTCGCCTCGAGCTCCCGGCAGTGCCCGAGCACCGCCTCGGCGCTGAAGCCGAGCGCGCCGGCGATCGCCTGTACGTCGGGGTAGCGCGGGTCCGAGGCAAGGCGCGCGACCGCGCGCGCGCCGGCCGACACGGCATCGAGCAGCGCCTGCAGGTCGGGGCGGATGCCGCTCGCGCCGCGGCGCTCGCCCGGCGGCACCCGCATCGTCAGCACGCGCGCAAACGGCGAGCCGAGCGGATGCGCACCGAGCAGCCGCACCACCGTCTGCGGCGCGCCGGTGAGCTGCATCGAGCCTGCCACGACGACGAGCGCCAGGCCGCGCATCCTCGCCAGCGCTTCGTCGCCCAGGGCCTTCGTCAGCACGCGCATGGCATCCAGCCCGTAGACGGTCACGCTGGCGGGCCCCGCCGCGGCGATCTCCCCGGGCACCTCCTCCAGCCGGCGCGCCTGCAATGCCCGGCCGTGGCGCCGGAACTCCTCGCGCAGCTGGCCCATGATCCGGTCGGCCACGGGGCCGCCTGCGGAAGGCGACGGCATCCAGAGGCGGTACTCGGGCATTCCGCGGGCGGCGAGACAGGCGCCGAGGGCCTCGATGAGCCGCGTTCCGGCCTCCGGCGGCCAGGACTGCACCGCCAGCCACTGGGCGCGGCCGCGCCGCGCCGCGGCCTCGAGCTCGGCGACGAAGGGAAGCCCGCCCCATTGCTCGGCGACGCTCGCGGTGAACCGCGGGGCGCGCTCGACGACCCGCGCAGCGAGCGGCAGGCGCGCGAGGAGGGCCGCGTCCGCGGGCGCGGTCTCGCCCTCGCCGGCGAGCTCGGCGGTGAGCTCCGAGGCGAGCGCCGTGCCGGGCTCGGCGAAGCTCGCGAGCAGGGTCGCGATGCGGAACGCGCGCAATGCGAGCGAGGAACGCTCGCCGTCGCCGACCACCTCCGGGACGCTGCCGATGCCGATGGCGCAGGGCGCGGCATCGTCCTGCGGGCCGTTCGAAGCCATGGCGCGCGCAAAAGACACCGCGCGCGCCGCGTCGTCGCCGTGCGCGAGCGGCTGGCCGAACCACGCCGCGATGCCCCCGCCCGGGAGCGCCTCGACGCCCGCGTCCATGCCGTGCGCCAGGCGCTCGGCGCGCGCGCGCAGGCGCGCGATCGAGCGCTCGGCGCGCGCCGCTTGCGCCGAGGACTCGACCAGGGGCGGCCGCGGCTCCAGCACCGCCGCGGTCACCAGCCGGCGCGCGTAGCGCAGCGCGTCCGGCAGACCTCCGTCGCCGTGCGCCGCCGCCCCGGCAGCCGCGCGCGCGGCAGCCGCCGCGCCCGCGTGCACCACGGCCATGGTGCGATTGCGCACGCCGAGCTTGCGAAACAGCGCGTAGACGTGCTGCTTCACCGTCCCGGTGCTCAGGCCGAGATAGTGCGCGATCTCCTTGTTGCTCCTGCCCTGGGCGATGAGGCCGAGGATCTGGTCCTGGCGGGCCGAGAGCGCGGCGGGAGCCGAAGCTGCGCCCGCCGGTGGCGCCGTGCGCCCGCCGCCCGCGGCTCCCCGGCCCGCGCGGCGCATCTCAGCGCTCCCTCAGGCCCTGGCGCAGGGCCACCGCGAGCGGTCGCATCAGGTACTCGAGCACCGTCTTGCGGTCGGTGACGATGTCGCATACCACCGTCATGCCCGGGTGCACCGGCAGCTCGCCGGGCCGCGCCCCCAGCTCGCTGCGCGAGAGCCGCACCACGCCCTTGAAGTAGGGGTTGCTCTTCTCGTCGAGGAAGCTCGAGGGCGAGATCGCCGTGACCTGGCCGTCGATCGTCCCGTAGCGCAGGAAGTCGTAGGTGAGCACCTTGACGCGCACCAGCTGGCCCGGATGCACGTGCCCGACGTCGGTGGTCGCGATGCGCACCTCGGCCTGCAGCAGGCCCTCTACGGGCACCACCTGGAGCACCGCCGCGCCCGGCGGGATCACGCCGCCGATGGTGCGGAACCTGAGGTCCTGCACGATGCCGTCCACCGGCGCCGTGATCTCGACGCGCGAGAGGCGCTTGCGCAGCTTGACGAGGAGCTCGGCCACCTGCGCGAGCTCGGCGCTCGCCGCGCCCACCTCGTCGTGCGCCGCGCGTCGCCGCTCCGAGCCGAGCGCGCGCAGGCGCGCGCGCGCCTCGGCGATGTTGGCCGCGAGCGAGCGGATCTGCGCGCGCAGCTTCTGCAGCTCGCCCTCCTGGGCGACGAGGGTACGCTGCGTCTCGAGCGACTGCACCCTGGTGACCAGCTGCTCGCGCTCGAGCTCGGAGCGGATCCCGGCGACCTCGCGCACGATGCGCGCCTCGCGCTCCCCGGAGCGGATCTGCTCGCTCACGCGCCCCGCGTCGGCCTCGAGCTGGGCGATCTGCGCCTGGATCACCTCCTCCTGGTGCGCCGTCGAGCGCCGGTGGCTCTCGAGGATCTCGCGCTGGTCGCGCACCAGCTCGGCGTATTCAGCGGGCACATCCTCGAGCCCGGGCGCCTGCGCGCTGTCCTCGGCCTGCGCCTTGAGCCGCGCCACGCGTGCCGCGAGCGACCAGTAGCGCGCCTCGGCGACCTTCAGCTCGGCCTCGGTCTCGACGCGGTCGACCTCCAGCAGCAGCTGCCCCTTCGAGACGCGCTCGCCCTCGGCGACCGCGATGCGCGCCACCGTGCCGCCCTCCTGGTGCTGCACCACCTGCACCGCGCCGCTCGGCACGATCTGGCCCGGCGCGGTGGCGACCTCGTCCAGGCGCGACACCGTGGCCCAGGCGAAGAACGCGGCGAGCGCCCCGCAGATCATGACGATGGTGAGCCGCACGTGGCGCGGCGCCACCGCCTCGTCGAGCAGCACCGAGTGCGCGAGGTGCCGGTGCGAGCGGCTCCCCAGCACGATGCGGCCGCTGCGCTCCTCTCCCGCGTCCGGCTGCAACGCCACGACCCGGCCCTCAGCCCCCCAGCCCGATGCGCGCCAGCGCCTCGGCCGGCGGCCCCGCGGTGCGCACGTACCCGCCCTGCAGCACGATCGCGAGGTCCGCGAGCCGGATGTGGCTCGGCCGGTGGGTGACGAGGAAGATCGTGCTGCGCCCTTTCAGCTTGCGCATCGCCTCGATGAACCAGCGGTCGCCCTCGATGTCCAGCGTGTTCGCGGGCTCGTCGAACAGCAGCACCGGAGCGCGCGTCAGGAACGCGCGCGCGAGCGAGAGGCGCTGCTTGAGGCTCGCCGCGAGGCGCTCCGTGGAGCCGTCGCCGACCCGCGTCTGCATGCCCTCGGGGAGCAGCGCGACGTCGTTCAGCGCCCCGGCGAGCGCGAGCGCGCGCGTCAGCTCCGCGTCCGTCGCCGTGGGGCGCACCAGGCGCAGGTTCTGCGCGATGGTGCCGCGGAACAGGCTGCACTCCTGCGGCACGTAGCCGATCGCGCGCCGCAGCGCCACCGGATCGAGCTGGCGCAGGTCTGCTTCGTCGATGCGCACGCTTCCGGCCTGCGGCTGATACAGGCCCGCGATCAGCTTCAGCAGCGTCGACTTGCCGCCGCCGTTGGGTCCGATCACCGCGACCATGGTGCCCGGCTCGACCGCGAAGGACACGCCCACCAGCGCCGGGTCGCTGTCCAGGCCGTAGCGGAACGAGACGCGCTCGAACTCGACCCGGCCGCGGAACTCGCGCTCGAGGCCCGCGGCGGCCGCCTGGCGCTCGCCGCGCAAGCCCATGAGGCGGTCCATCTGCGCGGCGGCGTTGCGCACGCGGTCGATGCGCGTCAGGTTGGCGAACGCGGTCTGCGCGGGCCCGACGATGCGCCAGCCGAGCATCATCGAGGCGATCACCACCCCGATGCCGAACGCGCCTTCCGCCGCGTACACGATGCTCACCACGATGATGGCGAGCGAGCCGAGCATCGTCAGCACGTAGCCCCCGGCGGCGAGCGCGGCGGAAATCCTGCCGACGCGGTAGCCCGCCATCGTCGCCTCGGCCGAGAGCTCGCGAAACCGCCGCAGCCAGACCCATTGGCCGCCGAACTCGCGGATCGAGCGCAGCTTGCCGATGGTCTCGATCATGAATTCGTGGCGCCGCGTGGTCCAGCGCGAAAGCTCCGCCACCTGCCGGTCGACGTAGGGCGCGACGAGGAAGTACAGCCCGACGTAGGCGAGCGCGGTGAGCGCGACCACCAGCAGTCCCGGCGGATTGATGACGCCGAGCGCGACCACGAACGCCACCAGCGCCGGCACCTCGATCAGCGTGGAGGCCACCGGGCCGGTGAACAGGTCGCGGATCGACTCGAAGCTGGAGAGGCGCGCGATCTGCGCGCCGACCGCGGCCGACTCGCTCATCGAGGGCGGCAGCGCGAGAATCTGCTTGAACACGGCGGTGCCGAAGACGAAGTCCAGGCGTCCCGCGATGTAGGACAGGATGCGCGCGCGGTGCACGATGAAGACGCCGCCGACCCCGATCGCCGCCAGCGCGCCCGCGGTGAGATAGGCGAGGTTGAGCTCCGCGCCCGAGGGCAGCACCGAGCCGTACACCGCCATCACGAACAGCGGCACCGGCAGCAGCACCAGGCCGTAGACCAGCGCCGAGACCATCGCCTGCCCGAGCAGCGGCCGCATGCGCCCGAGCACCAGGCCTACGAGCCGGCCCTGCACCGCCGCGTCGTCCTGCCGGCGGCGGAAGAAGTACGCGTGACCCCGCAGGCCGGGCTCCGCGAGCACCCGCGTCGCGTCCTCGGCGGCGTCGTACACGCGCCAGCCCGTGGCGTCGCGCGCGAGCAGCACCAGCGCCGCGCGCCCCTGCGGCACGAACAGGCACGGCAGCAGCCGCCGGTCGATCTCCCCGAGGGCGAGGCTGTCGTCGGTGTGCGCAAAGCCCAGCTGCGCCATGCAGTTGAGCAGCCCCGAGATGTCCAGCTCCTCCTCGAAGTACGGCAGCGACTCGGCGACGTCGCGGGGATCGCCGCGCCAGTCCAGGGCGCGCAGCAGCTCCGTCAGGCACAGCGCGAGGTCGCCCGGCTCGGCGAAGCTGTTGAGGACGCCGCTGCGCGTGCGCTCCCAGCCCGAGCGCTCGTCCGCCTCATCGCGCGGCAGCGCGCCGCGCGCGGGCGCCGGCGCCGTCCCCGCACCGCCCGCCGGCGCGGCCGCGGGCTCCTCCACCAGGCGCCCGCCCTCGACCACGAGGACCCGGTCGCCGATCTTCTGCAGCGAAGGCCTGTGGGTGACGATGACCAGCGTCGTGTGCCCCTTCTCCGAGGCGAGATAGGCGCGCAGCGCGGCGTCGCCCTCGGTATCGAGCGCGATGTTCGCCGCGTCGAACAGGACGATGCGTGCGCCGGCGGCGAGCGCCCGCACCATCGCGATGCGCTGGCGGTGCCCGACCGGGGTGGTGTCCGCGGCGCTGTCGCCCACCGCGGTGTCCCAGCCGCGCGGCAGGCGCGCCACGTAGCGATCCAGGCCGAGGCGCTTGGCCACGTGCAGCGCGCGCTCGGCGCGCCCGGGAACGAAGCCGCTGATGTTCTCGAGGATGGTGCCCTGGAAGAGCTGGCCGTTCTCCGGCACGAAGGCGATCGCCTCGCGCAGCGCCGTGGGCGGCAGGTCGGAGACCGGCCTGCCGTCGAGCAGCACCTCGCCCGCCTCGGGGCGCAGCAGCCCGCCCATGAGCTGCAGCAGCGTGGTGTGGCCGCTGCCGTTGGGGCCGGTGATGACCATGCACTCCCCCGGCTCCACCGCGAGCGACACGCGGTCGATGACGCGCGATTCGGCCTTCGCCATGCGATAGGAGACCTCGCGCAGCTCGAGCCGGCCGGCCGGCGCCCAGCCCTGCGGCGCCGCGCTTTCCTCGGGTAGGCTCGCGTGCCCGAAGAGCGGCACGATCTCCTCGCGCCGCGCCTTTACCTGCTGCAGCCAGATCCAGAGGCTCCCCGCGCGCTGCAGGGGACCGAGCGAGCGCAGCACGAGCATGATGCAGGCGGCGAGCTCGCCGTTGGTCAGCCCTCCCCGGATCACCAGCCAGCCGCCCGCGGCCACCACCAGCACGGTCATCATCGGCGCGAACAGGCCGCCGACCCCCGAGGCGATGTCGAGCGCCGCGGCGAGCGTGCGGGTGAGCGAGGCGCAGCCCTCCTGCAGCCGCTCGTAGCGCCGCAACATGAAGCCCTCCATGGCCATCGCCTTCACCGTGTGGATGCCGGTGAGGGTCTCGACCAGGAAGTTGCTGCGCCGGCGGTCCGCGGCATTGCGCTCGCGGAACAGCGCGCCGTTGCGCTCGCCGAAGCGGAAGCTCGCCCAGCCGAAGAGCACGGCGCCCACGAGCGGCACGGCCACGATCCAGCCGCCGATCACCGCGACCAGGCCGAGGTACAGCAGCGTGAACGGCAGGTCGACGAGCTGCAGGAAGGTCTGCCCGCTGAAGTACTCGCGCAGCGCGGCGATCGACTTGAAGCGCTCGGCGTAACCGCCGCGCTCGAGCAGCTCGGCGGGCGCGGCGAGCAGCCGCGAGATGGCCTGCAGCATGGCGCCATGCTCGAACCGCGCCGCGGCCCAGACCATGACCGAGGCGCGCATGTAGCGCACCAGCCCCTCGCCCGCGATCGCCGCGCCGGTGCCGACGACCAGCAGCACCAGGGTGTCGATCGAGCGGTGCGGCAGGACGCGGTCGAACACCTGCAGCATGAGCAGCGGCACGGCGAGCGCGAGCAGGTTGATCGCGACGCTCGCCGCCGCCATCCACGGCAGGTCGCCGCTCTCGGGCAGCGCCTCGCGCGGGATGCCGCCTCCCGCCGCGGCCGCGCGCACGGTTGCGGCGCTCATGGCGCGCAGGGGTCGCCCGAGGGCCCGGCCGAGCCGCCGCCGAGTGCCTTGAACAGGTCGATCGCGGCGCGCAGGCGCTCGAAGCGCGCGGCCCGCTCGGCGTCCTCCACGGCATGCAGGCGCTGCTCGGCGTCGAGCAGCGCGATCAGGTCGGCGGCGCCCGCGGCGAGCGTGCGCTCGGCAAGGCGCAGGCTCGCGCGCGAGGCCGCGAGCGCCTCGAGCTGCGCCCGGTGCTGGGCCTCGGTGGCGCGCACCGCGACGAGGGCATCCTCCACGTCGCGCAGCGCCGCGAGCAGCGTGCCCGCGTACTGCTGCACCAGCTCCAGGTGCCGCGCGCGCGCGAGCTCCAGCTGCCCTTGCCTGCGCCCACCGTCGAACACGGTCTGCGCGAGCGTCGCCGCGGCCAGCACGAAGAGGCTCGCCGGGCTGGTGAGCGCGGCGAGGTGCCGGCTCCCCAGGCCGGCGTCGGCGGTGAGCGAGAACGAGGGCAGCAGGCTCGCGCGCAGCGCGCGCACGTCGTAGCGCGCCGCGGCAAGCTGCGCCTCGGCGCGCCGGATGTCGGGCCGGCGACAGAGCAGCTCGGAGGGCAGGCCCGCCTCGATGGCAGGCGCCGCCACGGCCTCGAGCTTCGCCGGCCCGGGATCGAGTAGCGCGGGCGCGATGCCGGCGAGCAGCGCGAGCCGGTTGAAGGTCCGCTCGCGCCGCTGCGTCAGGCTCTGCGCGGTCGTCTCGGCGTTGCTGAGCGCGACGCGAAACTGCGACACCTCGAGCGCGGTCGCATCGCCGCCGCGCATGCGCGCCTCGAGCGCGGCGAGCGCGCGCCGGCGGCTGTGCGCCTCGCGCGCAGCGACCTCCACCCGCGCCTCGAGCGCGAGCAGCTCGAAATAGGACGCCGCGACGTCGGCCGTGAGCGTGAGCGCGACGGCGTCGCGCTGGTGGACGCTGGCGAGCACCAGGGCGAGCGCGCCATCCGCCGCCTCGCCGTGCCTGCCCCAGAGGTCGAGCTCGTAGTTGGCACGGAACCCCGCCTGGAAGCGGTTCAGCGCGCGCCACTGCTCGCGGCTCGGCGCAAGGCCGATCCCCTCGACCGGCGCCTCGATCTCGCGCTTGGCGTAGAGCTCGAGCTGCGGATAGCGGGCCGACTCGGCGATGCGCGCCTGCGCCTGGGCCTGCGCGATGCGCGCAACCGCGACGCCGAGCTCGCGGTTGTTGGCGAGCGCCGCCTCCTCCAGCCGGTCGAGCGGCGCGTGCCCGAACTCGCGCCACCAGCGCGTGCTCGGCCGCGGCAGCCCGGGCGCGGGCGCGGCATTGAGGTAGGCCACGGGCACCGCGCGCTCGGGCTCCGGCAGCGCCGGGTCGCCGGCGCAGCCCTGCAGCGCGCCGGCGAGCGCGATCGTCAGGCCCCGAAAGGCAGACTTATCCATTTGTCTTGACCCCACCTATAACCATTGTTACAGGAACCGCGCAGCTGTGCCACCGAACGTTGAAAACAAAGCAAATTTTTG
>Ga0137796_10002400_pt1 | contig 10069 bp, 8 predicted proteins | sample OV2TP3_FD_97704 | JGI IMG/M metagenome (GOLD analysis project Ga0137796, IMG submission 97704)
GATCTCCCGGGGAACGTGTGTATAGAGGCGCTCCACTCGCGGGTGAGTTCCTACTACTACGGCTGCGCGGACTATCTCTTTGCGCGCGCCCTGCTGAAGCGGCATCCGGCAGATGACCCGTTCTGGAAAAGCTTCGATGTGATTCACATCAATCAGACAATGGGGCCTTCTCTCCTTGCACTCCGGGAGACCGGCGTCCCTCTCCTCTTCTTCGTCCACCATCCCGTCTCCGTCGATCTTGCGGTTGCCCTCGAGGAATCCTCCTTCCTGAAGGGTCTCCACTGGCGTCTACAGTACTTCCTCCTCTGCCGCTGGCAGAAACGCTTCTGCCGCGAGCTCCCGCATATTGCTACGGTCTCCCGCACCGCAGCGGACCGGATTGCCACGGATTACGGATGCGACGGCGCAAAAATCGCACTTGTGCCAAACGGGGTCGACGAAACGAGATTTTTTCCCGGAGATCCGATGTCGACGGATTTCAACGTGATCGCCATCGGCGCATTCATCCATCCTCGGAAAGGATTCCGGTATCTGCTCGATGCCTATCGACTGCTCGGCGAGAGGGGACTCACCATTGCCGACGTCGGCCGAAGATCCGCGGAGCAACAGGCAGTCCTCCGGAGTATCCCGAATGTCCGCACATTCGGCACGGTGCCGCAGGAGGAATTAGTCCATCTGATGCGGCGATCCGCTGTTCTCCTCTCCACCTCTCTCTACGAAGGATTCGGCCTCTCCCTCATCGAAGCGCTCGCGTGCGGCCGCCCCGCGTTTGCGTTCGACGCCGGAGCCGTGCGTGAGGTCCTGTCGCCCATCGATGCTGGCCTCGTCGTTCCTCTCCGCGACACTGCGGAACTCGCGCGGCGCGTCCTCCGGTTCCTGGAACGGACTCCCGCCGATCGGGAGCGTGCGGGAGCGGCGTACCGCGAGGCGGTCACATCCCAGTATCCGTTAACCGCTGCCGCTGAGGCACTCCGGACACTCTACGAATGGCTTGCACCCTCATCGTCCTCTTCTCATACCAAGTTGCATTAAAAACGCTACGTTGCGATCTTGTGCATCCTCCTCGTCTCGTACCGCGTAGCGTTTACGCAAGCCAAGATACATCGATGACGATCTGATTGATTCGTAACGTTTTAAACGCGAAGTGGTATCACATCATCGTCGATCGCACAGCGGCGGCTTGCAGATTGTTCGGGTCCTTCGGGTAGCCGCTGGGGGGATTCCGCACGTAGTCGGCATGTTGTTTCAAGTGTTCCTCCCAAGGAATGGGACTGGGGATGAGGAACAACTCGAGGACATCGCGAAAACCTTTGCGTGGAGAAACCGCACGGTGGAAGAAGTTCATATTGAAGATCGTTGCGTCGCCGGCTTCCACGTTGTTGTGGAACGGCCGGTAGGGTAGGCCTTTCTCCCGCGCGAAGTCCTCGATGTTGGCGATACGCTCGTTCCCAAAGCCGAAGTATCCGGCACCGCGGTAGGCCATCGTATCCGCCAGACTCATGAACTCCGTCGCGCCCGTTTCGGCATCGGCGGGGGTCAGGTGCAAGAAGAGCTTGCAGGTGTGGGGAGGATAACAATCGCTGTGCCACAGCCATGAGCTGACGAGCTTCTGCGAGGGAAGCGAGCGCAAGGCCACGGCCATGACCACGGCGTACTCCCCGCGAAAAAATGTCTTGAGGCCGGCATCGACTCCAGGATTGCGCAGGACATCGAGCAGACCCATGCCGAGCGTTTCGAGCGGTCGTTCGACAACCACTTGCATGCCTTCGATGCTGGGATCCCGGAAGATACTCCTGTCGTTGCGGTCGATCAGCTCCGTCATCTTTTCCGAAAACGCGCGGGCTTTCTGCGGATCTATCGCTCCGCGAAAACACACTGCCGGTTCCGTGAGCAGAGGGGACGGGGGGAAGTTCGCCGGGTGGGTCGCCGCGTAGCGCTTGGAGCACTCCCGCGCGTACCGGATGTAGGTGCGGTTGATGTAGTACTGGAGAACGTTGTTGTACCGTTTGTAGTAGAACGGCGAACGCTGGATCTTCTTCAGCACGGCGTCCGCAACCTTGTGTGCAACGGTCATCATACAGCGACTGTACGCTCCCGGCTTTTCCCCTGCAAGAAGTCCGTTTGCGGCAGCCATCCATTGTGAAACATCAGCCCATTCGCTAGGGTTCTGATCGCATTCATGGCTTTGAGAGAATCCTCGATCATCGGGAAGATTTTCCTGCTCCTGCGGAACATCCACATTCGTCCCATCCATGTCATTTTCCCTATCGTCCTCGCGGTGCTGGCGGCCCTCTTCGAAGGCGCCGGGATGGGGCTGCTCATTCCCATCCTGAATGGGTTCCTGGGCAAGAGCTTCGCGTTCATCACCGACATCCCGTACGTCGGACCGATCATGCGGATGCTTCCGCCGTCGGTGCTCGAAAACGATCGCCTGATCTTCGGCGTCCTCCTCAGCGGCTTCATCGTGATCTACATTCTCAAGAACGTCCTGCGCTTCCTCTCCGTCATCAGCATGGGGTACCTGTCCCAGCGCGCCCTCCATCATCTTCGCAAGGCGCTCTTCACGAAGTACCTGAGCTTCGGAAAGCAGTTCTTCGATACGACCACCATCGGCCACCACAGCCTGCTGCTCCTGGAGTTCTCGCAGCAGGCGCTGCTGCCGATCTCGACGTCTGACCGCTTCATCAACGCCCTGTTTTCGCTCGTCGTGTACTTCGGTGTGATGGTGATGATTTCCTGGAAGCTGACCTTCATAGCGCTACCGCTCTTCGTTCTCCTCCACTTCGCGGTACGCGCCATCATCGTGACGCTCAAACACCTCTCCTACTCCATCATCCGCCGCGCGACGGACCTCAATAAGAAGTCCGTGGAAATCCTCTCGACCATGCCGCTCGTGAAAGCCTACCGCACCGAGAAGCTGGAGCAGCAGCGCTACACCGCCATCAGCGACGAGAAGTCCCGGCTAGATTTCCGTGTGAACGTGCTGCAGGCGATGATGCTGCCGCTGCAGGAGATCATCACGCTGCTCGTGGCGGCCGGCATTTTCATGGGCGCACTCTATATCTTCGGCCGCGACGACATCGGCTCCGCCCCGGCGCTCGTCGTCTACTTCTACGTCATCATCAATGCTTCGAGCAAGTTCGGGATGGTCTCTAGCTTCCGCGGTTCACTGGCGAACTCCATAGGTCCGCTCGACGCGGTGCTTTCGATCTTCGATGACGAGGGGAAGTTCTTCGTGCGGGGAGGCAGCGTCGCGTTCACGGGCCTACGGAACACCATCGAATGCCGGCACCTGACATTCTCGTACTCCGACCGCATCATCCTCAATGATGTCTCGTTCGCCATCCGCAGGGGACAGATGACGGCAATCGTCGGCCCCACGGGCGCCGGCAAGAGCACGCTCATCAACTTGTTCATGCGCTTCTACGATTGCCCACCCGGATCCATCTTCGTCGATGGCTTGGACATCCGGACCTTCACGCTCGATTCCTGGCTTGCGCACACCGCCGTAGTGAGCCAGGAGACGCTCCTCCTCCATGACTCACTCCGCAATAACATCACCTACGGCCTTTCGAATGTCAGCGAAGAGACACTGCAGGACGTGGTGCGCCGCGCGCGGCTGAAGGATTTCGTCGCGCTGCTCCCCGGTGGGCTCGAAACCCTCATCGGCGACCGGGGTGTGAAGCTCTCCGGCGGCGAAAAGCAGCGCGTTTCCATCGCGCGGGCACTCCTCAAGGGTGCCGAGATCCTCATCCTCGACGAAGCGACAAGTTCGCTCGACAGCCGAACCGAGAAATTGATCCAAGAAGCGATCGACGAGGCCGTCACCGGCCGCACGGCAATCGTCATCGCGCACCGGCTCTCCACCATCAAGCACGCCGACACCATCGTTGTCCTCAAGGACGGCGCAGTGGCGGAGGAGGGAACGCTCGAGTCATTGCTCGGCCGGAAGGGGACATTCTTCCATTTGTGGGAGGAGCAGAAGTTTTAACATTTCTCCATGAATTACTACAAGACAATCTTCGGCGCATTCAATGACGGGGGTGTCCGCTACATCATCGTGGGCGGTGTCGCGATGAACTTCATCGGTCGTGAGAGATTCACCAATGACATTGATGTTCTCCTGGCATTGAACGAGGAAAATCTCAAGAGAATGTCGATCGTCATGAAGAAGTTGGGGTATGAACAACGCCTTCCATTGGCACTGGAAGAGCTAGGCGACGAAAAAACTGTGCTGAAGCTCATGAAAGAGAAGCATTTAATGGCTTACACGTTCGTGCATCCCGTCTACCATGAGTTCAATGTCGATGTTATCGCCGGTGATTCCCTTCATTTCTCTGAGTATGAGAAGCGGTGCACGTACCTTTCCCTATGGAACATCAAAATCCCCGTCATTGCCATTGATGATCTCATTGCTATGAAGAAAAAAGCAGGACGGAAAAAGGATATCGATGATGTCGATCATCTGCTACAATTCAAAGGGTTATGACGAATTGGCAGGCAGATCTCGAGGCAGACCAGCTGCGACGCTCCAAGGAGGCAACGCCAGAGCAACGGATGCAGTGGCTCGCTGATGCCCAGGAGTTCGTCCGTGAGATCCGAAAGAATGCCGCCAAAAACCAGGAGATTATGCGCCGCAACATGCGGAAGCGTCAGTGATGGGCCGTCAGGCTGATTGATGGGGCGCGACCGCCTCGATACTCCGCCGGATGAGTTCCGCCCAGAGCGTGGTCTTCTCATCCTGCGAGTATTCCTCATACGGAGTGCTCTGCGGTCCGGGGTAGGGAGTCGCGCACTCCTCCATCGCTTTCAGGAATAGGCGCACATCCCGCTCGGAAGTAGTCTCTGTGCCCGAGAGGATGGCATCAAGCGCCCGCTTGCAGTCATCCGACGTGCGGATTCGATGGATGCCGGGAGCGTACTGGTAGTAAATGTGCCCGAACATCAGGACCGGTTTTTGCCGCATGAACCCCTCGAATCCCGCGGTGCCGGTCGCGGTCGCGACGGCGATCGCGCGGTCGAGGAGTTCGAATGTGTTCATGTCCCGCGGTACGAGCGTCACGTAGGGGAGCGCGAGAAGCGCCTTGTAGAACGCGATGCTGCGCCAGCGTTCTCCCTGCGCGGGGTGTTCCTTCACGTAGATCCGCACGTGTTTCGGCAGATGCGCAGCGATGAGCTGTATCGAGCGTTCCTGGTCGGCATAAGCCCCCGCCAGCGGCAGGGTCGTCGCTTCCGGTTGCAAATGGAGAGGGACGTAGATGTACGGCAGGGAAAGGTCGGGGATCCGCGCATGGCTGTCGTAGAAGCGAATCGTCTTGTGCTGGGTGAGCTTGCGGGACCAAAACTGCCGCGAAAGAACGGCCCGAAAGAACGCCCGCGGGCTTCGCGCGAGCATCTGGATCGCCTTCTTTCGCCATTTCAAGACGAAGCTTCGCCGCGCGAGGGCGTCTTTCGTGGGCTTGTACCAGGCAACGGGGATCTCTCTCCGGTAATTCTCAAAATACCACTGATACTTGTCCGATAATGGCACGGGGATCGACGGATCCGCGTACTCCCGGGTGACTCTCGTCACGGCGTCCCGCAGCGCGATGGAGGATTCCTCCCAATCCGTCACCATGAAGACCGTGTCGATGGAGACGAGATGCTCCACGTACAGGAGAGGAATTCTCTTCAGCTTGCAGAGGTGATAGAGGACCCAGTCGTAACACTTGTGTGGCAAGTGGTACATCAGGACGATATCGATCTTCCGAGTGTCTAAAAAATCGTTCCAGTACCGCAGATGGGAAAAGTACTGCCGCTGCCGTTCGCTGAATGGCATCTCTCCCGAAAGTTTGTAGCGACTTCGATGCGTGTACCGCGCGGCCATCGATAGGAAGACGCATTCGCACGACCTCATCCGTTCAATCAATTCTTCATCGAGCGGGGCAATGCTGTTCCAGTTCACGTCGGTAAAGTGACCCTCCCGCAGAACACGTTCCTCCATCCAGAGATGCTCCTGCGCGTCCAGATGCGGCATCCTCTCCCTCGTATTCGTGATGGAGATGCACGTGCCCAGCCGTATCCCCTTGAATGCGCGCTCCAAAACGAGCGTATCCACGGGTTCTTGAAATGACGTGATCACGATGTTCACCGCGGCAGTATATACTTTGTGCATGGTTTCCCATACCCCTCTCCGTGCGATCGTCGGGCGCTTCGGGATGGATTTTTCCCGAGACGCGATGCACATGGTGCTCCGAGAGAGGCCGTTCGAGTTCTGCGGCATCATTGCGACGGGCACTACGCCTCGATACTTCCAAGGAATGCCGGAAGAACGACAGCAATGGTTCATCTCCAGTCAAATCCGCGGGTGCGCGTACGCGGGGGTCGATTGGCAGGAACTCACTCCGGTGGACGAAGTACTCATCGAGCAGATGCGCGCGTGCGAGTCGACGTTCATGGAGGCGGTCTCGCGCCTGGAGTGGAAGAAGACCGTTTCGTATGCGGTACGGAAACGCTGGTACCTGCGACACCTGCGCTTCTGGAACGACTACCTGACCCGTCACAAGATCAATCTCTACCTCTCGGCATGGATCCCGCACGAAATCCCCGACATTATCATCGACGCGCTTTGCAAACTGCGAGGGATTCCCGTCGTGTACTTTGGCCTCAGCTCCATCCGCGACACGTCGTTCATCGAGCACGATTGGGAGGAGTCTGCCGTGCAGCTTGGTGAACGGTACGAGCAGCTTCTCGCGCGGACGGATCCAGCGACCGATCCGCTCTCCATCTCGCTCGCGGAACGCTTCGATCTGCGGTACCGGGCGCTCGCGAACCCCGGAGGCGAAGTGCCCGCCATCGAGCAGCAGGAGGTGGACGCTCCCTACTGGAGATCCGTTCGGCGGCTCCTCGCGGGCAATCCACTGACCGGTCTCACGCGTGCCTTCACCTACGCGACCCCTCTGGGCATGGGACGCGCGCTTCAAGCGTGGCAACGGCGGAGGCGCGCCGCGCAGGGGCAGGCATTCTACAACGCCCATGCGACCGAGCCGGATCTAGAGCGTGACTACGTGTACATGCCGCTCAACTTCCAGCCGGAGGCGACCACCGTCCCGCAGGCCGGTGGGTACGCTGACCTCGTCCTCACGGCGGAACTGCTGCACACCACGCTGCCCTCGAAGGTCCTGATCTACGTCAAAGAGCATCCGCGCCCCAGCGGCCCGGAGAAGCGCACCGTCGATTTCTACCGGGACTTCGCAGCGATCCCCCGCGTGCAGTTTGTGCCGCGATCGTTCAACACGTTCGTCCTGCGCGAGCACTGCCGTGCTATTGCTACCACGGCGGGGACCGCGGGCTTCGAGGGTCCCTTCCGCGGCAAGCCCGTCCTGCTCTTCGGACACTGCTTCTATCAATACGCCCCGGGCACCTATCGTATTCACTCTCTCGATGACTGCCGCAGAGCGGTGCGGGAGATTTTTGACGAAGGGAAGATGCCCACGCTCCTGCAGTGCCGCCTCTTCCTGAAGGCAATCGAAGAAACCTGCGTCCACGGCGTCCTCGATCCGTTCTGCTTCAACGTGTCGCATCTTTCGCAGGAAGAGAATGCGTGGAATTGCAGCAGGGCGATTCTGGATGAGCTGCGGGCGATCTTTCCCGAATAAGCGCATCACGCGGAATGAATTCCGCGCTGACTCGTTCGCGTTCGCCGGCGATTGAAATCGCCGGCTACCCAGCAACAAATACGGCGAATTCATTCGCTTTCGATGAGCCCCCGCGTGAGCGGCGTCCCGCGTGCGACGGCTTTCGCCGCTTGCTTTCCCAGAACGTTCTGGAGCTCCTTTGGCGGCAGGCCATACCCCGGGCGGATGATGCGCAGGTTCTTCTCCGTGAATGTCTCGCCGGCGGCCACGTCCTCCACGACGAAGACCGACGGGCGGAAGACGATGCTCCCCCGGTCTCCCGCGCTCGTTCCGTACGTAATCTTCCCCAGCGCGCGCTCCTCTATTGTTGCAGATGCGAGATCCTTCTCCGCGGCGCGGACGCTCTCCACCATCTGCCGGAATTCCGCCGGCTCCATCGAGAATGCACTGTCGGGACCTTTGTCGCGCTGCCGATCGAGAACGAAGTGCTTCTCGATGATGCATGCGCCTTGAGCGACTGCCGTCACGGCGACGCCGTATCCCATCGTGTGGTCCGAGAGTCCCACTGGAATGTCGAACTCCTTCATCATCGCGGGAATCGTCTTCAAATTCGCGTCTTCAATCTTCGCGGGGTACGCGCTCGTGCACTTGAGGAGTGCGATCTCTGTCGCACCTGCGTTACGAAGGGTTTCCACCGCTTCTGCAATCTCTTCCTTCGTAGCCATGCCCGTCGAGAGAATGACGGGTTTCCCCGCCTTCGCTACCCGCCGGAGGAGGGGAGTGTGCACCAATTCAAAAGAGGCGATCTTGAAGGCAGGGACGTCGATCGATTCCAGGAAGTCCACCGCAGTCACGTCGAAGGGCGTGGAGAAGAAGTCCATTCCCAGATCTTCCGCCTCCTTCTTGAGCTTCCCCTGCCACTCCCACGGCGTGAACGCCTCGCCGTAGAGTTCATACAACGATTTTCCTTCCCACAGCGTTCCTTTCAAACAGTCGACGAAGCACGCATTGTCGCAATCGATCGTGATCGTGTCCGGCGTGTAGGTCTGGATCTTCACGGCGTCGGCGCCGGACTCCTTCATGGCATGGATGATCTCCACCGCTCGAGCGAAGTCCTGCCCGTGGTTCGCCGACATCTCCGCGATGACGTACGTGGGCTGCCCGGGACCAATCCGTCTGCCGTGAATGGCAAAATTGCTTGTCATGCGGTCCCATTGTACTATCACATGCGCCATGCCGATTGTCCCAAAATTCCTTCAGGTAACGGTCGATCCGCTCCTCAAGAAGATCGTCCGCTCGAGCCTCTACACGAACCGGTACAGCAATTCGCTCGATATCCGCCTCAACGAAACGTACCTGCGCTACCAGCGCTTCTGCTCCGCCCAGTACGTCGCGCGGCATGGTGTTCAGGACTTCGGCGAATCCCGCATCCGCACGCACAGCGCCCAGATCTTCTCGGGTGTTGTGGCAGCAGAGAAGGCCCGTCAGTACTCCGAGCAGATTTCGTACTTCATCGAGCACAACCAGGAACTCGTGAAGATCGACGACAAGCACAGCAGTCTCCTCAAGACCATCAAGCATCCGCTCCGGACTATGGGCACCGACTACCTCGAGATCTTCCATAATCCCGAACTCCACAATGCCCTCGTCACCTTCTTCGGCGGCGATTACCGGCTGGAGTGGGTCTCAGCGTTCCGCACGCTGCCTTCCACCCACGTCGTCTCCTCCTGGAACTGGCACACGGATGCAAACCCACCCTACACTTGCAAAGTCTTTCTCCATCTGACGTCCGCTACTGCGGATACAGGCGCGACAGACTTCATGACGCCGGAGGATACCGCACTGTACCGCCGCGCGGGATACTTCGGTGACCACTACGGGAGCGAGCGGATGGGGGACAAGGAGATCCGGGAATTCGCGCAGAAACATGGTTTGCCGTACCGCCCCTTCCACTTCGATGTGTCCGCTGGTGACGCGTCACTCTTCAACCAGAACTTCCTACACCGCGCCGTCGCTCCGCGCGTCGGGTACCGTGACGTCTTTGAATTCTTCCTCCTACCCAATCCTGTTCCCTGGCACGAGCAGCTCGCGAAGGACGGGATCGACAGCGCGCAGATACGTCTTCCGCTCTACCCGAAGAATCCCCGGCGGGCATGAAAAAATTTCTCTCCAACATGAGGGGATGTTTGTACCCGCTCCTCCGTTTCGATGCGGTACGGCTGTTCGTCGCGGCCATTCGTTACGCCTGGTTCGTCGTGCTCCTCCGGCGCCTGAGGACGCTGCAGTCGTCGACAGGGGACATCGGGGTCAATGCGGTCCATCACAATCTCCTGGGGCTGAAGAACATCTGGGAGCTGGGCGTCCCGCGCTCCAACCTTCTGCTCTATCCCCTGTCCGCTATCCGCTTCAGCAAGTCCTCGCCGGTTCTCTGCGTCGGGCCGCGGTCGGAGGGA
>Ga0137796_10002401_pt1 | contig 10063 bp, 7 predicted proteins | sample OV2TP3_FD_97704 | JGI IMG/M metagenome (GOLD analysis project Ga0137796, IMG submission 97704)
GCTTCCCCTCAAAACGCTGGGTGATCATCCCAGAGAGCTGGGCGTAGGTATAGACGGTCCCGATCAGGCCGATGAAGGCCAGTGGGACGAGCAGTAGAAGCCCCCGCAGGAGGAGCCAGCGAAACCGGTGAATCCGACGAGCCACCCTGACCCCGTCTTTGTCTCTAGGCGAACCCTAGCAGATGGCGTGCAATGACGATACGCTGGATCTGGTTGGTGCCTTCGTAAATCTGCATGAGCTTGGCGTCGCGCATATATTTTTCGAGGGGCAAATCCTTCATATAGCCGTAGCCGCCGAACACCTGGACCGCGTCGGTGGTGACGCGCATAGCACTATCGGCCGCGAAGCACTTGGCAAACGACGACTCTTTCGTTGCCGCATAGCCCTGGTCAATGAGCCATGCGCACTGCCAGGTCAATAAGCGAGCGGCCTCAATGTCTTTGGCCATGTCGGCCAGCATGAGCTGGATCGCCTGATGGTGACCGATAGGTGTCCCAAAGGTCATCCGTTCCTTCGCATACGTGATGGCAGCTTCCATGGCTGCGCGCGCCAGTCCCACCGACATGGCGGCGATCATAGGTCGCGTGCGGTCCAGCGTGACCATCGCGATGCGGAAGCCTTCGTCCTCCTTCCCCAGCATATTGGACCGGGGCACCCGCACATCCTCGAAGATCACTTCCGCCGTATCGGAGGCCCGCTGTCCCATCTTATCGAACTTTTTTCCGTGGGAGATGCCAGGCGTGTCGGCGGGGACGATGAATCCGGTGATGCCCCGATGGTGCTGTCGCTTGTCGCGCGTGGCGAAAACGGTGTAGAGCGTGGCGACGCTGCCATTGGTAATGAACGTCTTCGTGCCATTGAGGAGGTAGGTATCGCCGTCGAGCTTGGCTGTGGTGGACATCGAGGCCACATCAGACCCCGCTCCCGGTTCGGTCAGGCAGAATGCGCCCATGTTGAAACGCGAGCAAAACTGGGGCAAGAACTGCCGTTTCTGCTCCTCGGATGCCCCCACCAGAATAGGCATCAGCGCCAGTTCGTTGACCATAATGGAGGTGGTGATGCCAGCGCAGCCGGCCCCGAGCTCCTCGACGATCAGGCAGCATTCGAACGCGCCCATCCCTCCCCCACCGTACTCCGCGGGGACGGTGGTATTGAGGAGACCGATTTCGTGGGCCTTACGATAGATCTCCCACGGGAATTCCCCACTCCTATCGTACTGCATGGCGACGGGGGCGATCTCCCTCTGGGCGAATTCCCGCGCCACCCGTCGCAATTCCTCTTGTGGTTCGGTGAGGCGAAAATCTACCATACGTCCTCTCCCACCTGATATCCTTTTATGGTCCTCACACGCAGTATAGAGAATTCGAGGATTTCTTTGCAAAGCCAATTCTGGCCCTGTACCCGCCGGGGAACTGCTCCATTATCGCACGTCTCCAGGGATGCCTGCCAGGATTTACCGCGGCCTTTCGCCCGCGTATAATGGCCGCCCAGCTTTGCTGCCTAAATCGGACCACACGACATTGGTACACGCTGGCGAGCTCTCCAAATAGTTCCCTTCCCCCCGGCGAGGGGGAAGGTCAGGATGGGGGGGACAGATCTGTGCCCGCCCAATGTACCAATCCAATGGGGACCGATTTAGACCGTTGAATGCCCGTAGAGGATGCCAGTGATGGCCCGATTCCTGCGTCGGACCCCGCTCAAAGAGCTGGATTCCGCAGCTTTGTATACCCGCTGGAAATGGCGGGTGCTCCTGCTGTTCTGTAGTTTCTACATGTTTCTATACCTGGGCCGTTTCAACTTCGGCTTCGTCATTCCACAGGTGATCGCCGATCTCGGGATGACGCGGACCCAGGCCGGATTCGTGGCGTTGTGCATGTTTTGGGGATTTGGATTGGGGGATCTGGTGCATGGCCGCCTGTCGGACCATTTCAGCCCGCGCCTCTGGGTTGCGCTGGGTGGGGGGCTCACCACGCTTTTCAACTGGATCACCAGCTTCGGCACCTCGATGGTGACGCTGATGCTCCCCTGGGGGATCAATGGCTTTGTGAATGCGATGTGCTACAGTCCCGGCATCCGCCTCATCGCGCAATGGTGGCCACGGCGGGAGCGCGGGCGGGCGCTGGGGATTATGGGGATCTTCGTCGGCTGTGCGATGTTAGTCTTGTGGCTTGTCACCGGCTGGGTCGCCGGGGCATTCGGCTGGCGCGCGGCATTCCGCTATCCCGTCTTGTGGATTGGCTTGATGAGTCTCATCTTCTGGCTGCTGGTGCGGGATAAGCCCGCCGACGTGGGGCTCCCCGATTACATCGAAGAGGATGCGCTCTCGTCGGCCGCTGAGGTGCAATCCGAGGCGCAACTGCAGGGGCTCCGTCCCTATGCCTTGCTCTTTCGCAACTGGCGTTTCCTGGTTGCCTGCCATGTGAATGGATTAGGCCTCCTGGTCCGCTATGGCATTGTCACGTGGGCGCCCCTCTACTACAAAGAGGTGGGAGGCTTCGATGTGCAAGAGATGGCGGCGGCAACGATTACATTCCCCATCGGCATGGCCCTTGGGGCGCCAGTCGGCGGGATCATCTCCGATCGGTGGATGCAAGGACGACGCGCCCCCATGATCATCATCTCCTGCCTGGCCACAACCATCGTGATGGTTGGCATTGCGCTGACCTCTCCCACCAACTTGCCCGCTGGGATGATCCTGATGAGCCTGGGAGGGTTCACGCTGACCCTGGCACCCCTGGCCGCTCTGGGCGTAGACCTCGCCGGCCGCAGGATCTCGGGGACCGCCTCGGGCGTGCTGGACGCCCACGCCTACCTCTACGCAGGCTCCCAAGCGGTGGTCATCGGGTGGATTCTGGACGCGACCGGCGGCAACTGGGTGCTGGTGTTTCTGTTGCTGGGAGCCTCGCGCCTGCTCTCAGCTGCGGCCATGGGGCTGGTGAAGGCGTGAGACATCCAGTGGGAGGGAAATTTTAGGTGGCCGCCACGTGCCAAGGTTTCAGGGCTGCGCTTCGCGGCGAGGCCATCGCTGGGGCTCGATCCCTTATGGCCCGCCGCCGAGTAACTCCAAGGCCAGCGATGGCTGCAAATTGGCCTGTGCCAGCATCGACGCACCCGCCTGCCGCAAAATCTGCAGCCGCACGAAGTTGGCCGTTTCGAGCGCCACGTCCACATCGCGGATGCGCGATTCTGAGGCTGAGACCATCTCAATGGCGACTTGGATGTTGGCGATCACCGTCTGCAATCGGTTTTCGAGGGCCCCAAATTCCCCGCGGTGCTGCACCACTTGATTGATGGCCGAATCCAGCCGATTCAACGCAGCCTGAGCCGCCGCCTGGGTGCCCACTGCTGGAGTATCGGTAGCCGCGAAGGTGACACTAGCGCTGGAGTCCACGGATAGTGTCGGCAGCTTGGTCACGGTAGCGCTACCCCCGTTGACCACCCCTTCACTCTGTGGCCAGGCGCTGCTGTTGCCTGTCCGCCTCCCCCTGCAGCAGGGCATCGACGTCGGCCTGCGAGTAGAAGGGAGGCGTGTCGCAAAATTCGCCTTGGCGTCGGGTCGCGTCGTTCAGCCTTTCACACCGCATGCACTTCCACTTGTCTGCCATGGGGGTGCCCTGGCGTATCGATTGACACTCGGAAGGTCGCTTACACGAGCAATCGGTTCCTTCAGATTGACCACGCCCTTATTTGGCGGATCATCCTGACGACCAGTCATACCTCTGCGGAGATTCTCATCCCATCCGTCAACTGGGGGAAAGCTCCTGATGCGCATTTTCGTAGAAGACGCTCATTCTGTGGGAAGTAGGACTGTAACACAGGAGACAAGCGCCTCTTTGGCGAGCCGTATCGTCTCCCCGCGCGCCTCCGATGTCAGGGGATGGATTTTCTCTTCGTTGGCTTCATCGCCGTTGATTGCCTCGATCAGTGACCTCTGACTCTACTGTCCTTGATCACATGGTCCAGGCCCTTTAGGCGGCCGATGGCTTCTGCAAAGCAAGCATATCACGGATTTTTTAAGATCGTGAGCGCATCAAGCTGTTCTCGCAGGCTATTGCAGCGGTCCACCAAGGCCACCCACTCTTCCATGTGCCGTTCGAGATCCGCCTCCCACGCCTGGCGCTCTTGATGCAGCGCATACCAGCGCTCGTGGTCCTGATAAAGCTCCGCGCTGGTCAGCTCCTGACTGCGCACACGGATCTGCTCCTCCAGTGCCGCGATGGCCTGCTCAGCGCGTTCAATCTGGCTCTCCGACCGACCCAACGCCTTCACCAGTTCGCGCCGGTCCAGGATCTGGCCACCAGGCTTCGCCGGTCGCTGGGCCGTCGATGGACGACCGTTGACACGGACTTGAGGCGCTTCCGCGGCCGGCGCGTCTTCCAGGTCACGGGTGCGCTTCCAGAGATAAAATTCATAATCACCCAGGTAGTCGAGGGCCTGGCCGTCCTCGATTTCGACGACACGGGTCGCCACCCGGGTCAAGAAGATCGGATCGTGGGAGATGAACACCATCGTCCCAGGGAAGTCGATGAGCGCGTCGGTCAAGACGTCCACCGAGGCAGGATCCAGGTGATTCGTGGGTTCATCAAGGAGCAGCGTGTTGGCGGGACGGAGCAGCATACGGGCCAGGGCAACCCGGCTCCGCTCACCTCCACTCAGGACACTGATGGGCTTGAATTGATCATCGCCGCTGAATAAAAACGTCCCCGCCACGGCCCGCAGCCAGGGGATCTCCGCCTGGGGGGTCACCTCCTGCAGCGCCTCCAGCACCGTATGGAGCGGATTCAGGGTATCGGCTTGATGCTGGGCGAAATAATGCAGAGTGACCTCGTGCCCCACAATCCGCTCACCGCCATCGAGGCGGAGCACGCCGGCCAGGATCTTCAGCAAGGTGCTCTTGCCGACACCATTTTCTCCCAGCAAGGCCACGCGCTGGCCGCGTTCCACCCGGAAATCCAGCGCTCGATACACCGTGTTGTCGCCATAGCGTTTGGCCATGCCCTTCAGTTCCAGGACAAGGCGTCCGCTCGGCGCTGGCGCGGGGAACCGGAACCGCAGAGGCTTACGCTCTCTCTCACGCTCGATCCGCTTGATGCGCTCCAGCTGTTTCAAACGGGCCTGGACCTGGCGGGCTTTAGTGGCTTTGGCACGGAAGCGGTCCACAAAGCGTTGCACCCGCGCCATTTCCCGCTCCTGCAGGCGGCTCGCCTCGGCTAATTGCGCCTCACGCTTCTCCCGCACAGCCCGAAAGCTCTCATAATTGCCAGGATACACGCGGAGGGTCTGATTGTAGATTTCCCAAATGTGGGTGACGATGCGATTGAGGAAGGCGGTGTCGTGGCTCACCACCAGGATGGTCGCCCGGGAGCGCAATAAGAATTGCTCGAACCACGCCTGGGTAACGGCATCCAGATGGTTGGTGGGCTCATCGAGCAATAACACGTCTGGGGCCGCGAGCAATAGATGTGCCAGGGCTACGCGCATGCGATGGCCGCCCGAGAGGTCCTGCAGCGAGCGCCCGAAATCTTGCGAGGTGAACCCCAGCCCTGAGAGGATGCGTTCCGCCTCATGCTTCGGGTAGCGGCCCTGATGGACCGCCTCGAGCATGCTCACGTCGCGACGATTATCCAGCTCCTGGGGCAGATACCCCAGCCGGATCCCGCCGCGGGCGCGAATGGCCCCGCTATCGGGTATCTCCTCGCCGTTCAACAACCGAAGGAGGGTCGTCTTCCCAGAACCATTGGGACCTACGAGCCCGACCCGTGTTCGTGCTTGTAGCTGTACAGTGACCGTTTTAAAGACACATTGTGGCCCAAAAGCCTTCGCAATCCCGTCGATCTGGATCATGGCCTGCTGGTCCCTCCTATCCGGTAAACCCTACCTCACTTCTCGTCAATTGTAAATGTCCTCCTGCCCTTGTCCCCGCCATTTCCACCTCCCCCCACAGACCGATTGCCTCCGCCAGGAAAGCTGCGTATATTGTCAGGCTTGTTGGGGAAGATCTGCCCGGAGTATCGCGCGAATGTGCGTGGTAGGACATGAGGGTACGGGCGGCGGGATGGGTGCGATGCACCAGGATAGAAGAGCGGAGGATTCATGACGGTGGACCAGGCGACGCTTGACCAGGTGTGTATCAACACCATTCGCATGTTAGCAGTCGATGCGGTGGAGCAGGCAAAATCGGGCCACCCCGGCATGCCCATGGGAGCTGCCCCTCTGGCCTATGTCCTCTGGACCCGCTTCCTGAAGCATTATCCCACGAACCCGCACTGGCCCGACCGCGATCGCTTTGTGCTCTCTGCCGGGCACGGCTCGATGCTCCTCTATAGCCTGCTCTACCTGACCGGCTATGAGCTCCCCCTGGAGGAGCTCAAGCGCTTCCGCCAGTGGGGGAGCCGCACGCCTGGGCATCCCGAATATGACTTGACGCCAGGCGTGGAGACCACCACCGGCCCCTTGGGCCAGGGGTTCGCCAACGGGGTCGGCATGGCGATCACCGAGCAATGGCTCGGCGCGCGCTTCAATCGCCCCTGCCATGCCGTGGTGGACCACTACACCTATGCCATCGTCAGCGATGGCGATCTTATGGAAGGGGTCGCCTCGGAAGCTGCCTCTCTGGCCGGCCATCTCCGCCTGGGAAAGTTGATCTACTGCTATGATGATAACCGGATCTCGATCGATGGCTCCACCGAGCTCACCTTCACCGAAGACGTAGGGCAACGCTTCGAGGCCTATGGATGGCACGTCCAGAGAGTCAGTGACGGCAATGATCTTGCCGCGATCGACGCCGCTCTGCAAGTGGCCCAGGCGGAGCACACGCGTCCGTCCTTGGTCATCGTCCGCACGCATATCGGCTATGGAAGCCCCCACAAGCAGGATAGCGCTGAGGCGCATGGGGCGCCCCTGGGCAGCCAGGAAGTGCAGCTGACGAAGGCGTTTTTCGACTGGCCCCTGGAGCCCCCGTTCTACGTGCCTGCGGAAGCCCTGGCCCACTTCCGGAAAGCCATCGAGCGTGGGCGCCGCTGGGAGCAGGAGTGGCAAACTCGCTTGCACAGCTATGCGACAGCCTATCCAGAGCTGGCTGACGAATGGCACCGTATGATGCGGCGCGAATTGCCTCTCGGCTGGGAGGCCAGCCTGCCAAGCTTTGCTGCTGGGGACGGCGCGATGGCCACGCGGCTGGCCTCCGGCCGGGTGCTGAATGCCATTGCGCCCACGGTGCCGAACCTCGTCGGAGGCTCGGCCGATCTCGCCACCTCCAATAACACCCTTCTGCAGGGGGCGGGCGCCTTCAGCGCCGAGAATCGGGCGGGGCGGAACCTGTATTTCGGGGTACGGGAACACGCAATGGGCGCCATCCTCAATGGCATGGCCGTGCATGGCGGTGTAATCCCCTATGGGGCGACTTTCCTCATCTTCTCAGACTATATGCGACCGGCGATTCGTCTGGCAGCCCTCTCGAAGCTCCCCGTGATCTATGTGTTTACCCATGATAGCATCGGCCTGGGCGAAGACGGCCCCACCCATCAGCCCATCGAGCATCTGGCGTCGCTGCGGGCCATGCCCAACCTCACCCTCATTCGTCCCGCGGATGCCAACGAGACCGTTGTGGCCTGGCGCGTGGCCCTGCAGCACACCCAGGGCCCCGTGGCGCTGGCACTGACACGCCAAAATGTACGCGTGCTCGATCGGACCCACATGGCCGCGGCCGACGGCCTCGCACAGGGAGCGTATGTTTTGCTCGAGGCGGAGGGCGGCCGGCCGGACCTCGTGCTCATCGCCAGCGGCTCGGAGGTCGCTCTGGTGGTGGAGGCGCGTGCACGGCTGATGCAAGAGGGCATCCAGGTACGTGTGGTGAGCATGCCCAGCTGGGAGTTATTCGAGCAACAGCCCCAGGCGTATCGGGAGAGCGTGCTTCCCCCTACAGTCAGCAGGCGTCTCGCCGTGGAAGCGGGGGCCACGCAGGGTTGGCATTATTATGTGGGCGCTGCAGGGGAGGTGGTGGGGCTCGCGCGCTTCGGGGCTTCGGCTCCCGGGTCGGTGGTCATGGAACAGTTGGGCTTCACAGCGGCCCACGTCGTGACCGCGGCCCGAAGGCTCCTGCAACGGGGCTAAACTTGCAGAGGATTCGTATCCGTATCCAGCTCGTAGATCACTGTGAGGAAGGCCGCACTGACCTGTGGATCCCAATAGCCAGCTTCAGTCTCGCGTTTGAGGATGGCAATCGCCTCCGCCTGGGGAAGCGCTGGCTTATATGGCCGAGCGGTCCTCAGTGCATCGTAGACATCCACCACGGCCAGGATACGGGCCCCCAACGGAATGGCTTCCCCCCTCAACGCATCTGGGTATCCAGAGCCGTCGAAGCGCTCGTGGTGATGGCGGATGATGGGTCGTACCCCGTCCAGCGTGCGCATCTCCCGGACCAGCTCGGCCCCCACCACGGGGTGCGCCTGGATGGTGGCACGCTCAGCCGCGTCCAGCGGGCCTGGCTTGAGGAGAATCTGGTCAGGCACAGCGATCTTCCCCAGGTCATGCAAGAAGCCACCCAATCGGAGCGCCTTCAGCATAGGTTCGTTCACACCCAGGACACGACCCAGGGCCACCGCATACCGGGCCAGCCGATCACAGTGTCCCGCTGTGTACGGGTCGCGCGCTTCAATCGTCAGGCCCAGCGCCGTGATGACCCCTTCCGCACGTTCCAGTTGGTCGAGGAGATATTTGACGCGCAGGAGGGCAGCCACCCGAGTCCGGAGTTCCACAAAATCGACTGGCTTGGCGAAGAAATCGTCTGCCCCTGCGGATAGGCCGGCGATACGGGCATCTAGCTCAGAGCGAGCGGTCAAGATAATAACCGGGGTGAGTTGAAAGCGGGGGTCGCCTTTGATACGGCCGCACAGCTCGATGCCACTCATGGCGCCCATGTGTACATCTGTCAAAATCAGGTCTGGGGCTATTCCCTCCAACGCGGAGAGGGCGGCTTCAGCCGAGGCCGCTGGGACGATCTGGTAACCGAGGGTGGTGAGATAATCCGTAAGGGTCTCGCGTACATCTACGTCGTCGTCTACTACCAGGATCGTCGCCCGCACCATTGGACAGGCCCTCCCTCACGGACCTCACTGGCCGCCTTCCGATGATCCACCTGGCCTGCAGGACCGCTCCATCGCCAAACGCAACAGGTTCGCCATGAATGTCCCGCTGACACAGCGGCAAACGGGAATGTGCTCACCCAGCAGGCTCTTCACCAGGGATTAGTGCCCCATCGCAAGACAGGCCGTGGGGGAAGACATTCCGTGCAATTGTATCGGAGCAGACAAAAGGTGTCAATGACGCATGTCTCGGTGGAGAGACCTCACCATTCACCCCACCCTACCCACCTTATGGATAGAGACCAGGAAACTTGAGCCCTGTCTCCTCGGGGAGCCCGCACATGAGATTCATATTCTGCACGGCCTGGCCCGCCGCTCCTCGCCCGAGATTGTCGATGGCGGCGATGGCAATCGCAACCCCCGAGCGCTGGTCCACTCTGACGGCCACATCGCAGAAGTTCGAGCCCATGGTGGCTTTGGTTTCCGGCAGACTACCTTCGAGCACTCGCACAAAAGGCTCTGGTGCATACGCCTCATGATAGAGGTCCGTCGCCTCGGAGGGCGCGAGCTCGGAGGTGAGCGGCGCATACGCCGTCACCAGGATCCCTCGCGTCATAGGGATGAGATGTGGAGTGAAAACCACGCGCACTGGCGCGCCTGCTACGGCGGATAGCTCCTGCTCGATCTCTGCTGTATGATTATGGCCCACCACACTGTATGCCCTGACATTTTCGTTCGTCTCCGAGAAGGCATAACCTCCGCCGCCTCCCCGCCCTGCCCCGGAGATCCCCGATTTGGCATCGATGACGATCCCCTGCGTGCGGACCTTCCCTGCTCGCAGGAGTGGGATGAGCGCCAGGAGCGACGCAGCCGGATAGCAGCCGGGATTGGCCACCAGGCGGGCCTTGCTGATCGCGCTGCGGTGCAACTCGGGAAGGCCATAGACCGCTTCAGGCAGGTAGTGCGTGGCGGTATGGGT
>Ga0137796_10002403_pt1 | contig 10057 bp, 6 predicted proteins | sample OV2TP3_FD_97704 | JGI IMG/M metagenome (GOLD analysis project Ga0137796, IMG submission 97704)
GACTCCATCGAATACACCCTGCCGATGAACTGGGAGGATCAGAACGTTTTCTTCTTCGGGATGGAGTTCTACCCGCTTTCCTGGCTGACCTTGCGCGCGGGATGGCACTACGCGGACAACCCCATTCCTCCCGATACCCAGATGCCCGTTACGCCTACCATTCCCGTACATCACGGATCGCTCGGGCTCTCCGTGAAAGTCGGCGCGTTCTCGTTCGACGCCGCGTGGATGCACGCCTTCGAAAATACGGTAAACATCGGAACCAGTCTCCAGTCGCGCGATCTCGCAAGCTCCGCGCTGACCGTATCGCAGGACTTTTTCGGCTTGGGCGCGACGTACAGTTACTAGGCCATGTCGAAGGCCGACCGCCTGAACGCTCGCGCGTGGAACGGAAAACCCGGCCACTACGAAGTCTGGTACATCACGCTGAATCACGGGGATCGCGGATTCTGGATTCGCACGACCCTGCGATCGCCGATCGACGGTCCGCCCGAGGGCGCTCTCTGGTTCGTCGAATTCGTGCCGGGCCGAAGCCCGCGCGCTTGGAAAGATCCGATTCCTCCCCCGGACGGGCCGCGTCTGCGGGGCCGCGCCGGCGAGGCCGAGTGGGACCTCTCGATTCGCTCCGACGGTTCGATCCTTCGTCCGATTCCCGCGACGTTGCGAAGTTTCGTCGGGACGAAATTCGTCACCCCGCACTGGGACGCGAGGATATCGGGGACGATCCGGGTGGGGGAAAACGAGTACCGCCTCGACGGCGCGCGCGGAACCCAGTCGCATCTTTGGGGACGAGGCTACGGCCAAGGATGGGCCTGGGCCCATGCGCATTTCGACGCGGGAGCCTTCGAAGGATTGGCGGGAAAGAAGCCGGCGCTGATCTCGCTCTACGCCCGAGTCGGCCGGAAGCGGTGGCCGATGAACACTCTCCTGACCTCCGTGCGCAACCGATCCGTTCGCGCGCCGTCGCCTCAGGGATGGCGCTTCTCCGGCACCACGCACAACCGCGAGATCGCCGGGGAGATCTCGTGCGATCCGCGACACCTCGCCGGAGTGACGTACACGGGTCCGGCCGGGGAGAAGATCTATTGCTACAACACGGAAATCGCGACGTTCTCGGGAGAGCTCCGGACCCGGAGCCTCTTCGGGGCGCCTTGGCATGTCGCTGCGAAAGTCTCCGGACCCGCCCATTTCGAGATCGCGGGACGCGATCCGATTCCCGACCTTCCGATCTTGCTCTAGCGCCTCGGCAGTTCCTTCACCACCCGGAATCCCATTTCGTTCATGGGCATCCCCTCCGGATAGCCCCAGCGGGAAGCGCAGCGGAAGTGGGGTTCCGCCAGAAGGCTGAAGGCGCCGCCTCGCACCTGGCGCATCCCGCCCAATTGGTCGTAGGAATCCTCACACCATTCTCGAGCTCCCCCGCTCATGTCGAATACTCCGTACGGACTCACGTCCGGTGGGAACGCACCGACGGCTTCGAGGGCGGCCGTTCCGGGACGGGAGCGCCCCCCCTTCGCGAACGTCCAATCGAAGCGATTCCCCCAGGGGAACGCTCGACCGTCCGCGCCTCGGGCCGCCTTTTCCCATTCGATGGAGGTCGGGAGTCGATAGACCGTTTTGGGATGCTCCTGCGTCCGCCACCGGCAGTACGCCTCGGCGGAAGTCGCGGCGACGCGGACCACCGGCCATCGCTTCTGGTCTTCGCTCACGAAAAGGATTCGCTTCGTCTCCGGGTCGAGGCCCAAGAGATACTGGCCCGGTCGATCCGACGTGGGGAGATGACGCTGAAACTCCTCCGCCTTCCCGATCGCGACGAGATGTCCGAGGAACTCTGCGTACTCCGCAAAGGTCACCTCGTGGCGCCCGAGGAAGAAGCCCTCTACCCGCTCGATCGCGCGAGGGGAATATAGGAAAGCTTCGCGATCCCCTCCCGAGACGAACGGACCTCCCGGGACATACGCGAAGTCGGCGCCGATCTCCTCCTCGCGATAGAGATCTACCCGCTCCCGCAATTCCGTCCCGTATTGAACGAAGACGGGATACAGGACGTCGCGGAACCCTTCTTTCCGTAGGACGAGCAAGTATCGACCGTTCGGAATCCGACTCCGAATCGGGGTCTGGCCCAGGATCGGCGGCTCGGCAGGACGAGGAATCAGGCGACGGTCGGTCCCCTCTTCATAACGATGGAGAAACACCGTTGCGCCCGGCGGGTTCGTCTCCAGCACCACGAAACCCTCGGGAGCCAACCGGTGCTCGAGCGCGCCGGTGTCGTCGAAACAGAGGGCCTGACGACGCGAAAGCTCGGCTCGCGCCATGTCCCCTTCTTGGAGGGATCGTTGGAACTCCTCGGCAAAGAGCCGCGAGAGGATCTTCCGTGCCTCGAGGTTTTCCGGGTCGGCACCGACCGCCACCATCAGGGTCCGATGGAGGGTCGCATAGAGATCCGCCGCCCGGACTTTCGCCCGTTGGAGCCGCTGCTCCGCCTCCCAGAGGGCGACCTTGGGGACGAGAGTCTCCAGTGTCTTTTCCACCTCCAGGCACTTGTTCTCCAACCATTGGATCTCCGCGAGAACGCTCCGATACTCCGACTCGAATTCGAGGGCCGCCTTCAAGAAGGACGCTCCCGACTTCTGCCGCGCCTGCTTGGCCGCTCTCTCTTTCATCTCCACATGTTTGGCCGCGGCCCCCACGTGATCGGGATCATGGACCAGCACCTCCCCGTACAGATCGTGCGCCTTCCCGTATTCTTCCGTCGACTCGGCTCGCGCGGCCGAAGTCAGGAGATCTCTCAAGTGCGATTGCCGACGATGCTCTCGTACCCTCCATGCGCCTCCGGCGGCAAGGCCCCCCAGCACGAGGAGGCACGAGACTGCGGTGAGGGTCCGATGTCTCTGGGCGAGCTTCCAAGCGCGCGTGGCCCAACCGGCAGGCACCGCGCGAATCGGCCGACCCTCGAGATGCCGTCCCAGGTCCTCGGCCATCTCCTGCGCCGTGGCATAGCGGCGTTCCAAGTCGCGCTCCATCGACTTCAGGATGATCGTCTCCACGTCTTTCGGAATGCGCCGGTTGAGCTTCCGGGGCGACGCGATCTCCTCGGAAGTCACCTGGCGGAGGATTTCGAGCGGCGAATCGCCTTCGAAGGGCGGATGTCCCGTCACGAGTTGATAGAGCGTCGCGCCGAGGGAGTAAACGTCGCCCCTCCGATCGACGGGATTCCCGAAGGCCTGTTCGGGAGGCATGTAGGCGGGGGTTCCGAGGATGGTGTCCGGGGCGGTCAGCGTGGACCCGCGCTGGGTCTGGCGCGCGAGGCCGAAGTCCATGACCCGCGCGCGACCATCCTGAGCCAGCATGATGTTGTGGGGCTTCAGATCGCGGTGGACGATTCCCATTTCGTGAGCGTAATGGATCGCCTCCGCCACGGACTTCATCAGCTCGACCGCCCGCCGGAGCGGGAGTCTTTTCTCGTGGAGGGGACCTCCCTCGACGAACTCCATCGCCAGGTAGGGCTTTCCTTCGCGCTCTCCGATCTCGTAGACGGGGACGATGTTGGGGTGTTGGAGCTTCGCGGCCAACCTCGCCTCGCGCAGAAATCGCTCCTGGGCCGCCCGGTCCTCGACCTGATGCAGCCGCTTGATCGCGACGATTCGGTTCAGCGTTTTTTGCCAGGCTCGGAACACCGTGCCATACCCTCCGGTCCCCACCTGGCGAACGAGGACGTAGTCTCCCATCCGGTTCGAGGGATCCGAAGCGGCCCCGCGAACCTCGGCCGGAGCTTCCGCGGAAAGATCGTCTTGCGCCAACTCCAAGCCCACGCCGAGAGAAACTCCGCACCGGTCGCATCCGAGCCGAACCCCTCCGGCGGTAGTCCGCGTTCGCAACCCCCCTGCGCAGACGGGGCAGCGGAGTTTCTTTTCCGACTCCTCGCGAACCACTCGAGTGAGTTCGCTCTCCGCTACCGTGCTGCCGCGCACGAGCGCCGCGGCATCGGCTTCCGCCGGAGCCTGGCCGGCGGGAATCAAGCCGCGCTCCGACGCGAGCTGGGCGATGGTCCGATCCATGCTCAAGGGCTCCTTCGTGGAACCCCGCCAGCGTACTCCACGGGCCGGGCCGCGTCAAAGCGATGGTCGATCCCTACGGATTCAGATGCGGGAGGATCGTGACCCCGCTTCCTTGGATCCGGATCCGAACGCCTTCCCCGAGATTGTTCGTCTCATCCGACTCCTTCATCTTCCCCTCGGGATCGAAGACGAAGTCGAGCGTGTAGTCGCCGTCCGGCACCCCCGAAAGATCGAGTTCCTGACCCGCGAGGTACGAGCCGTAGCGATCCCCCCACCCCGGCACGATGGTCCTGCAAGATCCGAACGCCGGATAGTCGTATGGATTCGGTGCGCTCTTGCGAATTCGAACGGAATTGACGAAACAGAATCCCGTCTTCTTCCCCGTCACGACCTTTCCGGTCGTACTGACGAGACGATAGGTCACGAACTTCTGAAAGTGCAGGTGATTGTGACCGTCGGCATGCTCGAATTCGAAACTCTCCTTCGCCGCCGTCAGGGGACCGAATCCGGCATTCGCAGAAGTCGTGGTGAATCGAAGTTTCCCCGCCTCGATCCGGACATCGGCCATCATCTCCTTCCGGTGGTTCTTGATGTCCGGGAGATCGAAGAAGAGGTCGTCGACGAACCACCCCGCGCCGCCGTTGTAGTAGCCGTCCACGGAGTCGAATCGAAACTCGAGCCGAACTTTCGACCAGGACGGATTGAGGTCGATGGCATGCTCGTGCCACGTCCCCATCGCCGCACAAGGATTGGCCGAGGATTTCCCGGCCAGGAGATGCTCGGCGAGGATCTTCCCCGTCGGTGAGAGGATACGTAGGATCCGCCGGTCATAGCTCGTCCCGGTAGTTTCGGTCTGGTAGTTGCACTTGAACGTCACCACCGGCGCTTGGAGATAGGATACGTCGATCACGGGAGATCGCGCGGTTCCGGCGTTGGGCCCGCCGGTATCGAAGTTCGCTCCGTTGTTGTAGTTCAGGCTGGTGCTCCCGGTGTAGGCGCTCCCTCCGGGGGCGGAAGCGGGCGAGTTATCGATGTGCCACAGTCCCGTACGCTCCCAATCCTGGTCGTTCTCGAATACCGTCGCGTAGGAAGTGACGGCGGGGACGGTCGTCCCGCCGGTCCAGATTTCCAGATTCTCCAGGAACCATCCGGCATGGCCGTTATGGTCGGCGTCCACCGAGGAGAATTCGAATGCGATCTTCACCGTTCCCCAGTTCGCATCGAGCGCCATCTTGTGCGAGTGCCACGAGCCCATCGGGCCGCACGGCGAGGCACCGACGCCGGCCAGTTGCCGACTCGACAGTACTGTTCCGTTCGAGGAGAGGATGCGCACCCAGCGCGTGTCGGTGGCCGTCCCGGTCGTATCGGTCAGGTACCGGCACCAGAAGACGAGAGACGCGGAATTGCCGAAAAGTTCCACCGGCGGCGACAGGGCGCTTCCCGAGTTGGCGCACCCGGTATCGTAGTCGACGCCGTCGTTGTAATTGAGATTGGAAGTCGAGTAGGGGCTCCAGGGAGTTCCATCCACCTTCCATAAGCCGTCCAAGCTCCACCCTGACGCCCCTTGGTTGAAATCCGTCTCATAGATCTGGATCATCTTTCCGGGAGCGTAGGACGACCTCAGCCGAACGTCGTCGACGAACCATCCGGGGTACGCGTTATAGAGGTGATCCACGGAATCGAAGAGGAAGGCGACTTTCACATAGCCCCAGGCAGGATCCACGGGAACGAGGTGCGAGTGCCAAATCCCCGCGACGGCACATCCTCCCGGCACCGAAGAGACGCCGAGTTGATGCTCCGCGAGCATCTTCCCGTTCCGGCTCAGAAACCGTACGAATCGACGGTCCCATTTGCATCCGACGTGCTCGGTCTTATGATTGCACCAGAAGGTGAGGGCGGGAGCCGACAGGTGCGTGACGTTGATGACGGGGGAAGTTGCCTCGCCCGAATTGGGTCCCCCCGTGTCGAAGGTTCCCAAGCGGTTGTTGTAGTTCAAGGAGGAGGGAGCGGAGCGGTACGTGCCGCCCGGCGCGGCGGAGGGCGAGCCGTCTACGGACCAGAGGCCGGTGAGATGCCAATCCCAGTCCGTCTTCTCGTCGAAACTCGTTTCGTACCCCTGACCAAACGCGCGCGCGGAACACGCGAGAAGGAACAGAGTCGCCGACAGCACCTGGTTCATCGCTTTCTCCGAAAAGGATTGATCAACGACCCACGGACATCTCGTACTCTCGGAACAGCCGTTCTCTCTCGAGATCCGAAACCAACCCCTCCCGTCCCGCCGCCACCAATGCGCGATAGGCCTCGTATCGCAACTCCGCGTGCACCGGTTCCGAGAGGATGGCGACGGCCGCTTCCGCCACCCGATCGTCGCGCGCCGACAGCCCCGCGATCGCGCGGTGACGCGGCTCGATGTCGACGTCCTCCGGGGAATCCTCGGATTCGCGCCTCACGTCGGAAGGTGTCTCCGCGGTTCGGTTTGGGTGTATCTCGTAAGGGGGAATGGGCGGGGTCTCAGGCTCCGGCGTTCCAGGGAGCTTTCCACGGATCACGACCGTTCTGGTCGGAAGGAAGACCGCCCAGACCAAGAGCGGGAGGACCAGAAGAAGAATCGCCCGGCGCATTGCGATCCGGACGATGCAATCGGCGTGCCCGATCGACCCGAGGCACGATGCAGATAAAGCGGGTCCGAATCGGAGCCGAGCGGAGCCGAAACGGATCCGCCGGGAGCTACTTCAGCCGCTTGAAATCCAAATGCTTGACCATCGCGCGGAGCGCCCCGAGCTTTCCCAACCCCTTCGAGCACGAATAGCGAACGCCGGCCCGAAGGACATCGATGGTCCGGGTGTCGTAGGGGAACCACCACATCGAACGATACGGACTCGAGTTTTCGTTGATGTGGAAGGGATACACGAACTCCATGAGGCCGGCATGCCCGTGCGCCCGTCCGAATCCCGACTTCTTCACTCCGCCCCAGGGGGTCTCGCAGAGCGCGTGAGTGTAGGTGGCATCGTTGAGGGTCACCGTCCCCGTTTCGATCGTTCGGGCGAGCGCCCGACCCCGACGAAGGTCTTTCGTCCAAACGCTGGCGGTCAGCCCGAAGTCCGAGTCGTTGGCCAGGCGAACGGCCTCCTCTTCATCCCGCACCCGAAGGATCGGAAGCACGGGTCCGAAGATCTCTTCGCGGGCGACGGTCATAGTCGGCGTGACCCCGGTGAACACGGCGGGCTCGAAATGGTAGCCGCCCAAATCTTCGCGACGCCGGCCGCCGCAGGCAAGCTTGGCGCCCTCTCGCTCCGCCGACCGCACCTGCTCCTCGACACGATCGATCTGCATCTTGCAGGTGAGCGAGCCGAGGTCGACGTTCGGATCCATCGGGTCGCCCATTCGAAGCGCCTTCGTCTTGCGGAGGACTTCGGCCGTGAACGGTTCCGCCAGCTCCTCCACGACGAAGAGGCGTTTGACGGAAGCGCACACCTGCCCCGAATTGGTGAAACATCCCCAGACCGCCGCGTCCGTCGCACGATCCAAGTTCGCATCGCGACAGACGATCATCGGATCCTTCCCGCCCAGCTCCAGGACGACGGGGATCAGGTGCTTGGCCGCGGCCTCCATGATCCGGCGCCCGGTCGAGGTTCCTCCCGTGAACGAGATCTTGTCGGGCCGCGCGTCGATCAAGGCCGCGCCCGTCGACCCCGGTCCCTGCACCACCTGAAAAACTCCCTCCGGTAGCCCGATCTCCCGGAACAGATCGGCGACCAGCTGACCCACCAGAGGCGTGACCTCGCTCGGTTTGAGGACGACGGTACATCCCGCAAGGAGCGCGATCACGGATTCGCCGACCGGAATCGAAAAAGGGTAGTTCCAGGGGGAGATGATACCGGCGACTCCCACCGGTCGGAATTCGATGGTGGAACGACGGCCGCTCCAAGGCACCAGGGGATAGGAGATCTTCTGGGGCCGGAGCATTTTCGGCCCGTTCTTGACGAACCAATCCACGAGGTACGCCACGGAGACGACCTCGGAGGAATAGGATTCGAAGAGGGGCTTGCCGGTGGAACGGGTGACCGTTTTGGCGATCTCGTCGGCGCGTTCCACGAGGAGCGCGCGCAACCGTCCAAGGCGTTTGGCGCGCTCGGCCGGCGCGAGGGCCGCCCATCCGGGCAACGCCCGGCGCGCGGCGGCCACGGCGCGCTCGACGTCCGCGGGCGCGGCGATCTCGAATTCGGCGACGGTCTCGAGCGTCGCGGGATTGATCTGGGCGAGACGGGGGGCGACGGCGGTTGCGGTCATCCCCGTACCGTACCCCTCATGACGCACCGTGTCAAGACCCAACTGCACGCGCCGGCCTACCCTTCCTGCGGTCCCTTTGATAGAGTCTCTTCTCTTTCGGGTACCCAGCGGTGTCGTTCGATTCGGTCTTCGCCCTCCGCGACGGATGGTGCGGTTCCGTCCGCCTTTCCGATCCTCTTGCGCCCGAGGCGTGGCAATCCCTTCCTCGGGAAGAGCGCCTCTTCGCGGAGTCCCTTTCGCCTCTTCGACAGCGAAGTTGGATCGCCGGGAGGATCGCCCTCCGAAGCGCTCTCGAGCGCCTGGGAGCGAGCGCCGGTCCGATCCTCTCGGCCCCGCGCGGGGCGCCTCTTCTTCCCGCGGGAATCGCCGGCTCGATCAGCCACAAGAGCGGACGCGCCGTCGCTTGGGCCCTCCGATCGGAGCGGTTCCGGGTGGGCATCGATCTCGAGCCCCTTCGCCCCGTCCGGAAGGGCATCGAACGGAACGTGCTCACCGACGCTGAGAGGACGGAGGTTCTTGCGCTTTCGGAGTCTCAGCTCTGGGAGAACACCCTCCTGCGATTCTCGATCAAGGAAGCCATCTACAAGGCGGTCGATCCCTATTGGCAGCGATGGGTCGGCTTCGAAGAGGTGAGCGTCTTCCCTCGACTCGACGGCGGCGTTCGTATCGAATTCGCCTTGGAAGAACCGGCACCGCTTCTCGAGGTCGACGCCTGGTGGAGAATCGAGGAAGACGAGATTCTGGCGATCGCACGAGCGGCGCAAGTCTGAGCGGCTACCGCATCCGATCCCACACGCGGACGCGAATCCCGGGGACCGTCGCCGCATCCTCTCTCGCGAGGCGGTATCGACCGCACTCCCCGAGCAATCGAACGTATTCCACGTCCTCCGCGACATCCCCCCGCCAAGAAGTCGACGGGGGTTCGATCGTCACCACTCGGTCTTCCGGTTCCTTCGAAAGCCATCGAGCGAAGATCTCGCCCGTCGAACGCCTCGATTTGGCCGTGTGGGGGAGGTCCTTTTCGAAGCGGAATCCCCGCATCGTCCGGTGGCGGCGGACTTCGAATTCGATCGCATGCCAGGAGAGTCCATGGGCGCTTCCGATGAGGCGCATCGAGGGTTTCTCCCCGACATCGTGGACGGCGAAGGCCGTGAGGTGCGCGGAACCGGGATTCCCATACCAGGCGGCCTGGATTCGAGGTTGAAGCTCCTCGCGGTGATGGCGCCAGGCCTGCCACGCCGAGGCAGCGAAGAGAAGGGAGGCGCCCCCGGAGAGCCACCACCGGCGATCCGTCCAGAAACCGATCTGAGATGCGAGCAGGATCCAGTAGAGCGGCAGGACCGCGACAAGGAAGCGTGGATCCCGCATCGGATGGAGATAGATCGCCAGGGTCGCCGTCAACGCCAAGACCGACAGGAATCGCGCCGCTTCCTTCTGCCGTCTCCACGTCGCCAGGGTGATCGCGAGCGCCAGCACTCCCCCGATCGCCACCGGCGCGCTCAGGTGGTATTCGCCCACCCAGAGCCGAGGGTAAAGGAAAAAGCGATCCTGCCACGACATGGGGCTCACTCCACCGCCTTCGAGAAAGTCCAGGGTGGTTCGGATGCGTGGGGGATACAGGGCGAACCACACGGTGATCGGAACGAGCGTCGCCCAGAAAGCCCCCTTCAGGCGGGACGGCCATCGACGCATCTTTTCGCGACGTTTCC
>Ga0137796_10002404_pt1 | contig 10053 bp, 7 predicted proteins | sample OV2TP3_FD_97704 | JGI IMG/M metagenome (GOLD analysis project Ga0137796, IMG submission 97704)
TGAGTTCCATGCACTGTCGCGCTGATACTGCACCACGAGCGTGCCGCCGGCGGCGCAGTAGTCGAGCAGGCGCTGGTTCGAGCGCAAAAGATCTTCGCGCAACTCGTAGGCGCGGATGCCGATGGCGATTGCGTCGAAGCGCGCGAGGTCGCCGAAAGCCAGCGCGTTCTCGTCGAGCAGCGTGACGTCGATGCCGAGCTGCCGCAGCGCGGAGGGGATGGCGTCGTTTTCTGCGGCCACATAGCCCACGCGGAGCCCGCGCGGCACAGCGAGGTCGAACACGCGCACGTCCACCGCGGCCGGCTCGCTCCAGGGACGCGTAGGCAGCGTGGGCAGCGGTTCGAGCGACGTGCGGAACTCTGCGCCGGCGAGCCGCGCCACCGGCTCGAGGCGAAAGCTGCCCGCGGGCGGGTTGCGCGGCGGCGTCACCGTGAAACGCACCAGTTGGTCGCCCGCGCCTTCGAATTTCACGTTCACCGGTGCCGACGCCTGCCAGCCCGCAGGCGTTTGCAGCGCAACTTCGACTTCCGCCAGTGTGCTGCTGTGGTGGCGCACACGCGTCACCAACTCCAGCACTTTGGGCGGCTGGCCGCGCGCGATGACAAACTGGCGCGGCTCCGGCGTCAGCGTCACCGCCGGCACCAACGTGAGCGGCAACTCGTCGGCACGCGTGGTAGTCACCCGCTGCGCGGTAACATCTTCTTCGACGGCGAAGGTGTAGCCTTCAACCGTCGCTTGCAATCGCGCCCGCACCACTGCCGGCGGCCAGGGATGCATCCAGTCGTCTTCAGTACGTGTCAGCTTCGCGTCGGCCGGGATCTGCACTGTGAACCGTACGCCACCACCTTGCTCAGCAGGCTTGGTGGTGACCTGCCAGGCCTCCGGCAACAGTAGCTCTGGCTCGCTCAGTTTCAGCGGCACATCGCTGCGATGGTGCCACGACACTTGCACCGTAAATGTTTCTCCTGCCACCAACTCACTGCGGTCGGCTTCAGCCCTGACGCGCAGACCCGTCGCTAACGCAAGGGCGCGCTGGATTCTCACGGAGAATTGCCTGTGGTTCTTCTCCTGCGGAAACTGAATGGAGGTGCCACCCACGTCTGCCAATCCGTCCACGAAGTGAGTTCTCAGCGCCAGACTGGCCTTTGAAAGCCAGCCGGCAGTTTCCGGCCAATTCTGTTGCTGGGCCGCTGCGCGCGCCTTGACGATCGCGGCTTCGGCTTCTGCGGCCCACTCCTCTGGAAACGGGTCCTTGCTTCCGCTTGTCAGGACTTGAATTTGCCACTCAACGTCGGTGTGACCCGCCGCAGGAATCAGAAAGCGGCGGCCGCGGAAGAAGCGGGAGTTGCGGAAGCCGACGATGCCTTGCGTGCGGTGGTTGACGAAGCCTTCGAGGCCCAGCTCGTTGTACGACTTGCCCCACAGCGGCGAAATCTCGTCGGTAGGAAGCTCGATGGCGTTAGATGGCGGGTCGCCGCGGAACACCAGATTGAACACTGCGGTCTCCGCCCACGGCCATTCAGGGTCGCGCTTGGCGACTTCTTCGAGCGCGCGCGGTACCAGCAGTCCGGCGGCTTGGTGATGACCGTGGCCGGTGGTGATGCCGCTCCACTGGTTGATGACGATGTGCGGGCGAAAGTGGCGCAGCACCGTAACCATGTCGTCGAGCACGGCATCGCCCCAGATGCGCAGCGTCTCCTCCGGCGTCTTCGAATAGCCGAAGTCGGGCGCGCGCGTGAAGTAGAGCCGCACGCCGTACTGCTGCGTGGCGCGCAGCAATTCCTCGGTTCGCATCACGCCGAGTGGCGGCCCCTGCTCCGGGCCCAGTGCGTTCTGCCCACCTTCGCCGCGCGTAAGCGAGAGCAGGGCCACGTCGGCATCCAGCCCGCGCGCGAGATAAGTGAGGACGCTCGACGATTCGTCGTCCGGATGCGCCGTCACGTAGAGGATGCGCGTCGTGACCCGCGCGCGTTCGATGGCCTCGATCGTTTCGGGGAGCCCGGCGCCCGTCCCCGGCCCCTGCGCGGAAGCTGGCGGCGCGGCAAGGCTGAGTGCAATCAGGAAAATAAAAAAGGGAAAATGGAAAGTGGGAGCACACCGGGATAGCCACCGCGCCTCGGTCCTTGTTTTTCCGATTCTCCCTTTTCCGATTTCCATTTTCTTCTTCAATCCGTGTTCATCTGCGTTCATTCTGCGGCTAAGAAAGGCCACTCCTTTTGCACCTTCGCCCGCACAAGAAAAACAACTGCGCCCAGCGTAAGCATCGCGACTCCCGCCACTGGGTAGGGGACCTCGATGCCCAGCCACTCGCTGCGAATCGAACCGGTGGAAAGAAAGATCGCGATCCATCCCAGAATCACGATGATTACAGGCAGCGGGTAGAGCGGCATCTTGAAGGGAAACTTCTCCGGCGGCCAGCGACGCCGCAGCACCATCAGTCCCACAGCGCCGCCGATGAACTGCACAAGCACGCGCATCGCCAGGATGCCGCTGATCACTTCGCTCAGCCGGAACAGCATGCTGAACACCAGCGCGACCGCGCCCAGCGCCAGCAGCGAAATGTGTGGGAAGTGCTTCGTCGGGTGCACGCGGCCGAAGACGGAGAAAAAGGTGCCGTCCACCGCCGCTGCATACGGAATGCGCGAGTAGCCCAGCGTCAGCGCAAAGAGCGATCCGAAGGCGATCCACAGGATCATGCCGGTGGCGATGTGCGCCGCGGTGGGGCCCATGATGCGTTCGACGAACAGGCTGACGACATACTTCGACTGTTGCGCCTCCTGCCACGGCACCACGCCGAGGATCGACGTCTGCATCGCGAGATACAGGATTGCGATGCCGATGATGGAGATGAAGATGCTGCGCGGAATGATTCGTTCCGGCTCGCGGATTTCCGCGCCGAGGTGGCACACATTGTAGTAGCCGAGATAGGTGTAGATGGTTTTCACCGTGGCGGCACCCAGCGCCGCCCAGAATGCCCAGGAGAGGTCCCACGCGCCCGGAGGGAAACTGAAGGCGCGCTCGGCGTCGAAGTTGGCGATGCCGCCGACAATCAGCACTACCAGCGTGGCAATCACGCCGATCCAGATGAGCACGGAGATTTTTCCGATGGTGGTGATGCGGCGATACAGCAGGAAAACGAGCACCACAATCAAACCGGCGCGCACCAGCTTTTCCGTCAGCGGGTCGAGCGGCCAGTAATAGGTGAGGTACTCGGTGAAACCGATGGTCGCTGACGCCATCACCAGCGGCGCTTGAATCATCGTCTGCCAGATGAAGAGGAACGACATCAGCCGGCCCCAGCGCCCCGGCCCGTAGGCCTCGCGCAGGAACACGTAACTGCCACCGGCCTGCGGCATGGCTGCGCCCAGCTCCGCCCAGACCAGCCCATCCACCAGCGACAGCGCCGCGCCTGCCACCCACGCCGCCAGGCACTGCGGCCCGTTCATGTAACCAATCACCAGCGGAATGGTCACAAATGGCCCGATGCCCACCATGTCGATCATGTTGAGCGCGGTGGCTTCCTTGAGTCCGAGTCCGCGCTCGAGGGTGGGATTGCCCTGGCTGGTTGTGCTCACGATGGCTTTGCTCGCGAAAAAGAACCCTCAGCATAACAGCGAACCTCGAAACTCGAAATCGGAAACAGGGCCGCGAGCTTGGGTGATCTCGATGACCGGCTGCGCCGCATGTGCTACTGTTTTTCTTCGAGCCGGCAGGCTTCCAGCCAACGCAAATCCGAATGCAAACTACGCTCCTGCGCGCGAAACAACGACTGGCCGCTCCATCCACCCTCGTTGTCTTACTGTTTCTCCTGACTATGTTTCCGTGTCCCGGTGTGACCGCGCAATCGCTGAAGGTGCCGGCGGAGGCGACGGAAGGATTGCGGCTGACGTATGCGGGCGAGCCAGACGCAGCCATCCAGGTGGTGCGGCGCTTGCAGCAGGAGCAGCCGCAGCATCCACTGGGTTACTTGCTCGAAGCCAATGCGGCGTGGTGGAAGATCTACTGCACGGCGTGCGAGATCAAGTGGAACATGATTGACGCGTGGAAGCGTGGCAAGCGCGCCGAAGACGATGGCTTCCTCCTCCTCGTGCGTAAGAGCATCCAGCTTGCGGAGCAAAATATCGCGCAGCGCGAGACGGCGGAGATGCGTCTCTACGCCGGCATGGGCCATGCGCTGCAAGCGCGGCTCTATGCCCTGCGCGACGAACGGCGCGCTACGGCGCGCTCCGGCGTGCGCGCACGCGAGCATCTGCTGCGTGCCGCCGAGCTCGACCCGCAGATGGCTGATGCGCTCACCGGCCTCGGCCTCTACAACTATTACGTGGACACGCTTTCGTGGATCGTGAAGGTGCTGCGCGTCTTCATGGGCATCCCTGGTGGAGACAAGCAGCAGGGCATCCGTCAACTGGAAGTGGCGATGGCGGAGGGCGTGCTCACGCGCGTCGAAGCGCGGTTTTATCTTGGCAAGTCGCTGCGCAACAACGAGCAGAATTATCGGCGCGCGGTGGAGCTGCTGACGCCGCTGGTGGGGCAATATCCGCGCAACCCGATTTTCCGGCTACTGCTAGGCGACATGCACGCGAAGCTCAGTCACAGCGCGGAAGCGGCCGAGCAATTCCGCACCGCGCAGCAGCTTGCCACCGGCAACGGCCCGTGTGCCGCGCGCGTGCGCGCCGTGGCGCAGCAAGCGCTGGGAGCGTTGGAGCGAAAGAAGTAGAGCATGCGAATCCGCAGATTACACAGATTGCGCAGATTCTGGACTCAAGCGAAGCGCACTTGACGAAAACGCAGCTCATAGCGATTGGGCTGGTACTGCTGGGGGCATGGGGTGTGTTCAGCGGGCGCGGGGTGTGGAAGAAGAAGGGGAAGTGGGCAGCGCTGCGGCGGCAGATTGTGACGACTGGCGTGGTGATGATCGCAAGCTGCTTCGTGTCCGCGGCAGGGCTGTGGTGGGGCTGGTTTCGCCCGTGGATGCTGCTGCCACTGGGAGCAAGCTACGCCGCCATGATTCCTCTGCCGTGCTACTTCGAAGCGGTGGACCGCATCGGCTGGCTGCACGCGGTCCGCAATGTGCTCTTCGTGCTGATCGCCTTGCTTTGCTTTGCGGTTGGCTTTGGATTGCTCCCGCTTTGAAGGCGTTCCCCCCTTCCCCCTTCCGAGTCTGCTCACATCCTCACTTCTTCACCTCCTCATCACTTCCCTTCCATAGATACGCCAGCGCGGTGCCGAGGATGAGGGCAACCACGTAGCCGTAAGGCAAGCCGAAGGCGGCGAGGGCGGTGAGCAGGACGATGGTGAAATCGCGGGTGGAAGTGAGCGTGTCGCGAATGAGCCGCATCAGCGCCACGGCCTCGAACAGCAGAATGATGCCGAGCACCGGCTGGGGAAATAGCGCGATAGCGGTTCTGAATCCGGCGCTGAAGAAGAGTCCCAGCACTATGTAGAGCATGCCCTCGATGGCGACGGAGCCGCCGGTGCGTCCGCCGAACGCGTAGTGTCCAGCAATGCCGCCGGAGCCGTGGCACGTGGGAATCCCGCCGAACCACGGGCTCACGAGGTTCATCAGCGCATAGGTGAAGCTGATTCTGCGCACGGTGAGATGCTTTTCGGGGAAGAGGTCTTCAGCCACCTGGCGCGTGGCGAGAATGGAATTGCCGAGCGAGAGCGGAATCTGCGGCAACGCCAGTAGCACCGCGCCGGTGAGCACGGCGTCCCAGGTGACGGTGTGGAACTTCGGCAGGGTGAAGCCGACGGCGCCGGCGAGCTGGCCGCCGTCAAGCTTGAACGCGAAGGCATACACAATTCCCAGCGCGACCACGATGGGTGCGGGCGGCACGCGCCGGTTGCCGAGCAGCACGATGGTGACGACGAACGCCACGCCCGCGAGTGCGAAGCCGGGGATGCCTTCGGCGGGCACGTAGTCTTTGAGCGCCAGCGAAGCGAGCTGCAGGCCGAGCCCGAACTGGATGCCGCGCACCACGGTCTTGGGCACCGCGCGCGCTAGCACGTCGATGAGTCCCGTGACGCTCAGCAGCAGCATCACCACGCCGATGGCGAGCCCGCCCCCGTAGAGAACGCTGCCGCTGAGCTTCTGCGTGATTACGATGACGGCCATGGCCTTCAGCGGCTGCACCGGCATGGGCATGCCATAGACGACGCCGGTGGTAATCTGCATCACGCCATAGACGGTGAGCACGCTGGCGGCGTCGAGCCCGGCCACAAGGATCATGCCGGCGACGAGCGGGAACTCCGTGCCCAGGTCACCAAAGGCGCCGGAGAGCTCGTTGCGGTCGAAGCGAACGCGCTCGCGCAGCCAGGTCATAGAATCCGCAGATTACACGAAACTGGCAAGGGCGGCACAGAGCCGCGACGACTGAAAGATGCACGGCCGGCGAAGCAAGCTTCGCCGTGACGCACCCGTCAGGCAGCCGAAGCTGCGCCAAAGCGGCGGCAAGCCGCCGCACTCCAAGGTCGCGGCTCCGCCGCGACAAACGCAAATCTGTGGAATCTGCGGATTCTACTGGTGGGCGGCCTGTTCCTGCTCGAAGGCGTGGTAAGAGGAGCGGACGAGCGGGCCGGACTCGACATGCTTGAAGCCCATCTGCTCGCCCAGGGTTTTGTATTCGGCGAATTCGCGCGGATGGACGTAGCGCACGATGGGCAGGTGCTCGCGCGTGGGTTGCATGTACTGGCCAATGGTGAGGATGTCCGTGCCCTGCGCGACGAGGTCGGCCATCGCGGCCAGCACCTCTTCGCGCGCCTCACCGAGGCCGAGCATCAGGCCGGTCTTGGCGGGAATCTCCGGCGCGAGCAGCTTGGCGCGGCGCAGCAGTTCGAGCGAGCGTTCGTACTCCGCGCCCTTGCGCACCTGACGGTAGAGGCGCGGCACAGTTTCGGTGTTGTGGTTAAGCACGTCGGGGCGCGCGGCCATCACGGTTTCGAGTGCCGACCAGACGCCGCGAAAATCCGGGATCAGCACTTCGACTTTGCAGCCGGGGACGCGGCGGCGAATCTCGCGGATGGTGTCGGCGAAGATGGCAGCGCCGCCATCGGGCTGGTCGTCGCGGTTGACCGACGTGACCACGGCGTAGCGCAGACCCATCTGCGCAACCGCGTCGGCCACGCGGCGCGGCTCGTCTTCGTCCGGCGGGCCGATGGGCCGGCCAGACGGCACCGAGCAGAAGCCGCACGAACGAGTGCAGATGTTGCCGAGAATCATGAAGGTGGCGGTGCGATGGTCCCAGCACTCGCCCATATTGGGGCAACGCGCGCTCTCGCACACGGTGTGAAGTCCGAGGGTGCGCATGATGCGCTTCAATTCCTGGTAGTTGGGGCCGCTGCCGATGCGGACTTTGAGCCAGTCGGGGCGCGGATGCGCATCCGGAGGTGGCACAGCCGGGGAAGCGCCACCCGGCAGGATGTGGAACGGCGAAGCCATAGTGTGTCCCATTCTACGCGCCCGTGGGCAAAAGGTACAAGCCGAAGTACCTGCCCCTGCGTCTAACTCAAGTGGCATCAGTGTGTTGAGGAAGGCGACATTTGGAAGGCCGCCTGCATCTAATCCCGTGAAGGGAAAAGTGTATTCGGGGCGGGGCCCGAGGACAAGGAGGCGCGTATGGAAGGCCTGTTGGAAGGACACAAGATCAAACACGAACTCTACGGAGAAGGCGTGGTGACCGAGTCTGACGAGGATCGCACCACTGTGGACTTCGCCGACCATGGCACCAAGAAATTCGTCACCAGCCTGATGACGTGCGAAATCATCGGCGAAGCGCCGAAGCGCAAGGCTCGTGGTCGCCGCCGTAAGGCCCGCAAGGTCGAGGTCGAAGAGACCGCCGACGCTGCCGCCTGACGGGGCCGCCTGAAATCAGCTGAACACTGATTAACCCAAAACTGTGAAGGCCAGTTCGGAACGGAACTGGCCTTTTGCTTTTGAATCCGCAGACTACATAGACTTCACAGAGGCCTGCAAGTTCACAGGCCGAGATACTTCGGGATGTTGAAGAGGAAGCCCTTCTCCGGGTTGGGGACAAAGCCGCCCAGAGCCCACATCCACACGAACAGGCCGTAGAAAAGGGCCATGCCCAGCAGCGCGGCGCGTCGCCACATGGGCGGGCGGATTTCTGCGGGCAGGAACTTCACGTTCACATAAAGGATGTGCAGCGCAGAGATGACCATCACGAGGCCGGCAATGTTTGCGGCCATCTGCAGCAGGATGATGGGCTGGGTGAGCCGCAGCGCAATCACGCCCCACACCACGATGACGGCGAGCAGGGTGTAGTAGAGCCAGCGGACGTCGCGGCTGTTGCCGGCGGCGTCGAGGCGACGCACGCGGCGGCTGCCGGTCCACAGGATGTCGGTCAGCGCGCGCGTCATGCCTTCGATGTTGTCGAGCTGCGTTTTGAAGAGCACCCACGCGCTCATCAGCGCCACTAGGCCACCGAGAAGCGGGCCGCCACGCGCCAGAATCGCAAAGGCCAGCTCGGCGGCGATTGACATGCCACGGATGTCGCGGCCCGGCTGAATGAAAATCGAGTAGAGAATTGCGGGCAACGCCATGCCCAGCAGCGCGCCGGTGAAAAACACGCCCCACTGGTCGATGGCCACCACGCGCCACCAGCCGCGCCAGCGCGCGAGGTTCTCGGGCGTCATGGGGAAGACGCTGCCGCTATGCGCGAGCTTCACTTTGTGTCCGCCGACGGCGGCGGGAATGTAGCCGACCACCGCGCCCATGCCGAAACCCTTGTCGCGCGCCCAGTTGGCCAGCATCAGGTTGCTCACGCCGCCCGCGCCGGAGTAGGCGGCGAACGCGCCGATAAGAAACCAGTCTGCGCCCGGCGGGATGAAGTTGAATTCGCCGGCGCGCAGGTCGTAACCGAAGAAGCCCACCAGCGCCTGCAGCCACACGTGCGGCGCGAAAAACACCAGGCACAGCAATCCCATGCCCCCGAGGATGCACACAATCAGGATCCAGTTGAGGATTTCCAGTGTGCGCTCGATGCGCCGGCCGAACAGCAATAGCAAGACACACCCGAGAAACGTGCCCACGCCGAACCAGTACACTGCGCCGGAATCCTCCGCGCCGGGCAGGCGCCGGTAGAACATGAAAAAGAACGCGCCCGCGGCGTTAGCCGCCCACGCCGGCCAGCCCACGTGCAGGAAAAACAGCCCAGTGTAGAACCACGCCCAGAAGGTAGAGTTGGGACGCGTGCGCATGAAGCCGGTGACGGCCGGCTCGCCGGTGTAGAGCGTGTAGCGCATCAGCTCGGTGTTGAGGATGGTCTGCAAAAAGACCGCAACCAGAGTTACCCACAGCAGCGCAAGCCCGTACTTGACGAACGCAGCAGGGCCGATGAGCCACTCGCCGCTGCCGATGGAAAGGCCGAGGATGATGGCGCCCGGCCCAATGATGCTGAGCACGCCCAGCCCACCCGTGGCAGGGGCAGCAGGCAATTCAGCGCGTGCCCACGCGTCGAGACCGGAACGCGTCTCCGGCTCGGCGGGCGCTGCGCGTGCGGGCGAGGATGTGGCGTCGGGATTCACGCGGCGTCAGTGTTTGTGGGTGCTGGGAGTCGCGTCTTTGTGCTCCTGCTCGGCGGGAGCCTGCGGCTTGAGGCGCTCGCGCTCGGCGCGGGTCCAGTCGCACACCGCGCGCTTCTGGCTTTCGGAGAGCCGCGCGTCGCGGTGGATGATCAGGTACGAAGGCAGCGGCATCGCACCGCTTTCAATCTCCTCGCAGACTTCATCGAGCATGTGATCGCGGTCGGTAGGAGTCATCTTGCCCCACTCGTTGAAATTGTGGTGGCTGCGGCCGTGCTCGACGTGGCTGTTCACAATCCACCAGTTCACTGGCGTGATGTTCGTGTACCACGGCCACGTGGTTTGATTCGAGTGGCAGTCGAAGCAACTGCGTTTGAGGATGGCGCTGACGTCGGCGGGCACCTGCGCCACGGTGTGGAGGTCGAGCTGCATGTCCACCGGCGGGTTGGTGCGCGCGGGACGGATCAATTGTGCCGCGAGAAACAAGATTGCCAGAATCACTGCGATGCGCTT